>Ga0302157_10000518_pt1 | contig 51062 bp, 43 predicted proteins | sample I_Bog_N3_3_FD_193502 | JGI IMG/M metagenome (GOLD analysis project Ga0302157, IMG submission 193502) | Peat permafrost microbial communities from Stordalen Mire near Abisko, Sweden - I_Bog_N3_3 | ecosystem: Environmental > Terrestrial > Soil > Wetlands > Peat | place: Sweden: Abisko, Stordalen... | reverse complement strand
TGTGGCGCGGATCAACCAGCGCCACGATCGACGACGCAGCGCCATCGAATCCCGCTTCCGCTCCCAGCGGAGGGCAGCACCTGCATAAGCAAGAGTCATGCCAGAAAGTGTGATTTTGTCAAATTAGGCCGAGCGAGTCGAAGATGCCGGTCTGCCGCCGCCAGAGCGTAAGCCCGCCCGGTCCGGCCAGGTACAGCGAGATCGCGCCGCTGTCGCCGGCGCCGTCCAGCACCGAAACCAGCACCGGCGCCGCCTCGGCGGCGAACGGCGAGGCGCAGAACGAGAACCAGGCGTGGTTCTCGTGGTGCGGCATGGCGTGCAGCGGCGTCCGGCCCGGTGCGCCGATCGCCCGGGCGAGGCGCGCCGGTGCGTCGGCGGCTTGCAGCAGCAGCGGAAGGTTGAGCATGGGAAAGGCGCTCGGCCGCAGCATCATCGCGCTCTGCGGCAGCTCCTCGGCCACCGTGCGCAGCAGCAGGGCGGCCAGCGCTGGATAGTCCCAGGTGGCGCACCAGGCATCGATGTCCGCCGCCGCCAGGCCGTCGGCTGCCAGCCGGTCAAGCATCGCCTGCAGCGCCAGTGACGGGAAGGCGCCGCAGTGCTTGACGCCGCTGAACCGCTCCTCCTCGTAGTTGAGCATCAGGCGCGGGCCCTCGCCGGGCCGCAGCTCGACCAGCGCGCAACCGGCATTATGGCCGGCGATGCCGATGCCGACGATGCGCAGTGTCGCGCCGTCGGCAAGCTTGGCGCCCGCCCGCGCGAGCGCCGCCCGCGTCGTCGCCGATCCGGCGCGGTGCACGCCGCTCGCCGCATACAGGGCGGTGATCGCCGGCCGGCTCGCGGCGGCCAGCGCGGCGGCCAGGCGGGGACGGTGCGGCCCTTCGCGCATGTGCTACCCGGGCCGGCCTAGCGCCGCGACCGCGACGGAACCAGCTGTCGCGTCGCGGCGCCAGCCCTTGATTTGGCGTTCCGGTTCACGCGAACGAGCGGACGCATCTGCCGCCATCGGAACACCGGGGCATGACCGGGGGCATGACCGGAGGCATGAGCGGTTCGGGCCGACGAACGAGCGGCGCGCCGCCGACAGGTCCGCTCGCGCGGGTCATGCCGGTGCCGGGTCGGCCTGCAGCGATCACGCGCTAGTACATCGATTCCGTGAAACCGACCAGTTGTGCCGGATTCCCAGGCAGGAACCAGATATTGTAGCCTTTCCGCATCACAGAGCATGGTGGCAGGACACATGGCGGCACCTCGGCAGGCGATCGGGATTTCGATCGGAGCGACGCAACCGGACGAAGTGGCGGCGACCGCGTGGTCGTGAACGTAACCGGCATGCCGGGTCGAGCGGGCGCGGATCCTGCTGGCCTATCGCGAAGAGCCGTCGACCCACGCCGTGGGCAGGGCGATCGGCGTGACCCATCAGACCGTGCAGCGCTGCCTGGATCGCGCGAAGCGGTTTGACGTGATGGCGGCGCTCGATGACAGCCCGAGCCCTGTAAGGTGCCGACGATCACGGACGATGCCAAGGCCTGGGTGGTATCTCTGGCCTGCCAGAAGGCCAAGGCCCTGGGGTACCCGCATGAGCTTTGCACGACGCGCCCGATCTGCCGCCGCGACCCGGCTCGCATGCGGGATGGGGACGCGACCATGAATACAAGCGCCATGGCACACTGAGCCTGCTCGCCGGGATCGAGCTGCTCATCGGCAAGGTGCACGTTTGCATCGAGAATCGCCATCGCTCCCGGGAATTCATCGGGTTCCTGAAAACCCTCGACGCCGCCTATCCGACGGACACCGCCATCAAGCTGATTCTCGATAACCATTCAGCGCACGCCTCCAAGGAGACGAAGAAGTGGCTCGCCACACAGCCGGAGAACCGCTTCACCTTCGTGTTCACCTCGAAGCACGGTTCCTGGCTCAATCTCATGGAAAGCTTTTTCTCCAAAATGGCGCGTACTATGCTCCGTTGCATCTCATGGAAACGCTGTACTAGGCCGGCACGCCGCGGGCGCGGATGATCGCGCGGTAGGCCTCGGCCGCCGGGGTGGGGTGGCGGAGCAGCGCCGGATCGGTGTCGAGGTCGATATGGTAAAGGCCGAAATCGGTGCTGGATGAGAACGGATGGCCCAGCTCGCGATTCGAGGTGATGCTCCACCCCAGATAGCCGCGCACCGGCGCGCCCGCCGCCACCGCGCGCTGCAGCTCGGCGACGTGGCGGCGCAGGTATTCGGCACGGTCGATGCCGTCGGCCTGATCGACGCAGCCATTCTCCATGACGTAGATCGGCAGGCCGGGGAACCTGCGGGCCAGTTCCATCACCCAGAAGCACAGGCCGCGCGCGTGCACCGGCGCCCGCTCGAACCGCCCGCCGATCAGCGCGTCGGCAAGATCCAGCAGCCGGCCGAGCCGCAGCGTGCCGACCCCCCAGTAGTAGTCGAACGCCACGAAATCGAGCTGTCCCACGCATTCGGCTGGACAGATGAACTCTGGCAGTTTGCCGGCCATGGCCAGGTGCCACCAACTGGTCGTGCAGGTGGTGGCGAGGATGCCCCAGATCCGTTGCAGCTTGTCGAGCCAGCTGGCCGGCCCGCGGAGCGCCGGCACGCGCGCGGCGGTGAGCATCGGCACCAGTTCGACCGCCTCGGGCGCGCCCAGGATGCGGGCGGCGACGGCGCGTGCGAGGTCGATCTCCAGCCCGGCGCGGACGCCGTCGGCGGCAAGTTCGGACAGGCCCGGCACTGCCTCGCCGACGCCCACGACCAGCCGGCCGCGGGCGCGGATGCGCGCCAGTCCGCGCGCCCGTCGGCCGGTTTCGACGGCATTGCGCGGCGTCAGGTCGGCGAGGGTGGCGAGGCGTGGCTGGCCCGGCGGCGGAGGAGGCACCGGCTCGCCCAGATGGGCCTGCCAGCTGGCCGCCCAGCCGCCGCTTTCGATCATGTCGCGGATGGCGCCATCGACCGCCGCCAGCAACTCCGGCTGGCCCTTGGCAATTGCCGGCGCATAGGCCTCGCTGGTCAGCAGCGGGCCGACCAGGCGGTAGCGCCCCGGCTCGGCCCGCAGTAGCGCAAGGTGGCGGATCTCGTCGGCCAGGATGGCGGCGACCGACTCGGCGTCGAGCAGCGCCACCGCGTCGTCGTAGCGGCTGACCGCTCGCACGCCGGCCAGCGGCAGCAGCCGTGCGACGTCCGCCTCGGCGGTCGAGCCGGCGATCACCGCGACGGTGCCGCGGGCCAGCCCGTCGAGGCCGGTCGCCGGATGGCCGGCGCGGGTCAGCAGGCGCTGGCCAGTGATCAGGTAGGCCTCGGCGAAGTCGAGCGCGGCCTGGCGCTGCGGCGTGCGGGTCAGCGCCGCCAGCACGAGGTCCACCCGGCCGCGTTCCAGCAGCGTCCGCTCGGCGAAACCGCGCTCCCCCGCGCCGGCCTGGCCGGCATGGCGGAGGTTGAGGACGTTGCGGTCCATCCAGCGTTGCAGCCAGATGGGCAGGCCGAGACTGGCCGGATTGGCACCCACCCGGGCATCCGGCCGCAGCTGTTTCAGCGCCTGCCGCGCTGCGGTGTGGGCCAACAGCAGGTTGCGCATGAGCAGGTGCAGCGCCCGCACCTGGTCGAGGGCGCCGGCCTTGGGCGGCAGGCCGGGCGGCGCCGGATATACGCTCTCCCACCACGGCTTGATGTAGCCGAAGGCCAGAATGTTCGGCTCGTTGAACGTTGCCCAGTGCTGCACGGCATGGCCGAGTCGGCTGCCGGCCTGCGCCGCGTAGCGCGCGAACATCGCCGGAAAGCGGTCGTCGAGCATGCCGCCGCGGCGCTCGACATGCAGCGGCCAGACGAAGTGGCAAAGCGTGACGAACGGCTCCATGCCGGCGGCGCGGACGCTGTCGGCCACCCTGGCGTAGTGGTCGAGCGCCGCCTCGCTGAAGCGGTCCGGTTCGGGTTCGATGCGCGCCCAGGCCAGTGAGAAGCGGAACGCCCGGCAGCCTAAGTCGCGGGCCAGCGCGATGTCCTCGGGATAGCGGTTCCAGAAATCGGTGGCGCGCAGACGCGGCTGCAGGCGCCGTCGCTCGTACCACAGGTCGCGGATATCGGCGGTGCCGGGCTCGAACGCCTCGCACTGGCTGTCGGAATTGCCGAGGCCGAACAGGAAGTCGGCGGGCAGCGGCGGCGCGTTCTGCATGCTGATCGGTTTGATCGGGGTTCTCCTCTGCGCCGCCCGGCGCCGACGGAAGCAGGATGACAAACGCCCGCGCCGCTTGCAATATCGCCGTATGAACAGTCGGTCCGGCCAGCGTCGCGCATGACCCCCGAGTCGCCCCACCCGGCCGAGCCGCGCCCCGCCGCGCCCCGCGGCAACTGCATCATCGAGAGCCTCGGCATCTACATGCCCGAGCGGGCGGTCAGCACCGCCGAAATCGTCGGCGGCTGCCGCCGGCCGATCGTATTTCCGATCGAGACGGTCACCGGCATCCATCACCGCCGCGTCGCCGCCGCCGGCGAGCACGCCCTCGACCTGGCGCGCCACGCGACGCGCGACTGCCTGGCTGCCTCGCGCCACTCCGCGTCGGCGATCGATACGGTAATCGCCTGCAACATCTCGCGCTACGACGCGCCGCAACGGTTCAGCTTCGAACCCTCGACCGCCTTCCGGCTGTGCCACGAGCTTGGCTTGCAGCCGGCGCTCGCCTTCGACCTGTCGAATGCCTGCGCCGGAATGTTCACCGGCGTGCTGCTGGCCGAGACGCTGATCCGCAGCGGCCGTGCCCGGCTCGTGCTGATCGTCAGCGGCGAGCACATCACCCACCTGATGCGCACCGCCCAGCGCGAGATCAAGAGCTTCCTCGACCCGCGACTGGCCTGCCTGACCCTCGGCGATGCCGGCGCGGCGCTGCTGCTGGAGGAGGGGCCGGACGACCTGGCCGGTCTGCACCGCATCGAGCTGCACACACTGGGCGAACTCAGCGACGCCTGCATCGCGCGCGCCAGCGACCGGCCGGATGGCGGCGCCATCATGATCACCGACGCGGTGCGGCTGGCCAGCGGCGCCGTGCAGGAGGCGACGCGCCACGCCGTCGAAGTGCAGCGGGACGCCGGCTGGCCGCCCGACCTTCTCGACCACCTGATCGTCCACCAGACCTCCGAGCGCACCATCCGCGAGGCGGCGGACAGGGTGAACGCCATTTACGGCCGCACCGTCTGCCCGGACGACAAGCTCATTATCAACGTGGCCGAGCGCGGCAACACCGCCACCACCAGCCACATGGTGGCCTTCGCCGACCACGCGGCGAGCGGGCGGATCGCGCCGGGCGACAACATCGTGTTCAGCATCAACGGCTCGGGGCTGACGATCGGCACCTGCGTCTACAAATGCGACGACCTGCCGGCGCGGCTGCGGGGCCGCCCCGCCGGCGGCACGGCCGCGCCACCCGGCGCCAGACTTGCCGCGCCGCCCGGCGCCAGCCCCGCCACGCCGTGGCGGCCGGCGGCGGGCTGCGCGCATGCCCGCATCGCCGCATGCGGCGTGCTGCCGCCGGCCGCCGGCACCAGGCGCACCACCCTCGCCATGGCCGCCGAGGCGGCAGAGACATGCCTCGACCTATGGGGCGGCGACCGCGCCGGCATCGACGCGCTGCTGTTCACCGGCACCTACCGCACCGACTATGTCTGCGAGCCGGCGGTCGCGGCGATGCTGGCCCGCGAGCTCGCGCTCAACCACCAGCTCGGCCGTGACGCCGATGCGCCGCGCACCCTCGCGCTCGACCTGCTGAACGGCGCCGGCGGCCCGCTGATGGCCTGCCAGATCGCCGCCGCCGCCATCGCCGCCGGGCGCTGGCGGCGGGTGCTGATTGTCGCCGCCGAGGTGGAGAACAATGCCGGCCGCCCCGGCCTGCCGCTGCTCGGCCTGGAGGAGACCGCCTCCGCCCTGCTGCTGACCGCGGTGCCCGAGGCCGGCTTCACCGCCTTCGCGTTCTCCTATGCGTTCGACCGCATCGACGCCTTCGTCACCAGCTGCGACCTCGGCGTGCCCTCGGGCCGGCTTGATATCGACCGCGCCCCGCCGGACCCGGAGGGCGATGCCCGCCGGGTGGCTGCCGTCGCGCGGCGCTTCCTGGCGGACGCCGGGGTGGCGCCAGCGTCCCTCGGCGCGGTGCTGCCGCCGCAGCACGATCGCGCCTTCATCGCCGCGCTGCGGGCCGAACTGGCCGCCGGACCCGACCCGGTGACCGCGACCCTGATCGACGCAACCGCCGGCCGCAACGACCTGGCCGATTCCGGTCTTGCCGCCGCCTGGACCGCCACCTCGCCCGGCGCCCCGGCGGCCCAGGGCGGCGGGCCGCGCCTTCTGATCAGCCTGTCGGCCGGGCTGCAGATCGGCTGCGCGCTGCACGCCGGCTGATGCCACTGCGCATCGCCATCCTGGCCTTCGGCACGCTTGGCGACGTGCTGCCCTATATCGCCCTCGGACGCGGCTTCATCGCGGCCGGCGACCATGTGCGGATCGCCACGCACGCCCGCTTCGCCGGTCTCGCCGGCGCGCACGGGCTGGAGGTGGCGGCGATCGCCGACGACCCCGAAATGCTGCTGCGCTCCCCCGAAGGCCGCGCCTGGCTGGCCAGCGGCGCCAATCCGCTGCGCTTCGGCCTGGCGCTGCGCCGGGTGCTGCGTCCGCGCGTCGCCCTCTATCTGCGGGCCGCCTGGGAGGCAAGCGAAGGTGCCGACGCCATCATCGCTTCCGGGCTCGCGGTGTTCGTCGCCGCCAGCGTGGCCGAGCAGCGCCGCGTGCCCTGCGTGCCGGCCTTCTTGCAGCCGGTGACGCCGGGCGGCGGCGTGGCGAACGCTTTCGCCTCGGCGGGCGGCGCCTGGCCGCTGGCCGGCCGGCTAGGCCATGCGCTGCACTGGCACGGCGCCTGGGCGCTGCTGCGCGGCAGCGTCAACCGCGCCCGCCGCGAGGTGCTCGACCTGCCACCGATCGGTCCGGGCTCGCCGTTCGGCCTCGACCACGGCCGCGCGCTTTGGCTCTACGGCTTCAGCGCCGCCGCCCTGCCGGTGGCGCCGGCCTGGGGGAGCGGCACGCAGGTCACCGGCTACTGGTTCCTCGATGCCGCCGAGCCGCCGGCCGAGCCGCTGCGCCGTTTCCTCGACGAGCATCCCGGCGCCGTCTGCATCGGCTTCGGCAGCATGAGCGATCCGCGTCCGGCGGAGACCGAGGCGCTGCTCACTGAAGCGGTGCGCCGCGCCTCCGTGCCGGCGGTGCTGCTCTCCGGCTGGAGCGGCAGCAGCGGGGCGGCGCAGGAACGTGGGCTGATCCGCCTGCCCGCGGCGCCGCATCGCTGGCTGTTCGAGCGGGTCGGCGCGGTCGTGCACCATGGCGGCGCCGGCACCGTCGCGGCGACGCTGCGGGCCGGCGTGCCCTCGGTGGTGGTGCCGCATTTCGGCGACCAGCCGTTCTGGGCAGCGGCGCTGTACCGCGGCGGCGCCGCGCCGCCGCCACTGCCGCGCGCGCGTCTGACCGCACCGGCGCTCGCCGCCGCGATCGGCGCGGCGATGCGCCACACCGGACACCGTGCCGCCGCGGCGCGGATCGCCCAACGGATCAACGCCGAGGACGGCGTGGCGACGGCGGTGCGCGCCGTGCACCGCCATCTCGGCAGGGAGGGCCGTGCATGACCAGCGAGGCGGACCGTCCGGTCGCCCTCATCACCGGGGCGTCGCGCGGCATCGGCGCCGCCACCGCCCGGCTGCTCGCCGCGCGGGGCTATGCGCTCGTGCTGGCGGCGCGGTCCGAGGCGGCGCTCACGGCGCTCGCCGCCGGGCTGGCCGCCGCCGCCGGCGTGCCGGTCGCGGTGGTGCCGACCGATGTGCGCTCGGCGGCGGCGCTGCGCCACCTCGCCGACGCCGCGCTTGCGCGGTTCGGCCGGGTCGACGTGCTGCTGCACAATGCCGGCGTGGTGCATCCCGGCGTGCTGGTGGCCGAACTCGACGACGAGCAGGTGGCCGCCGTGCTGCAGACCAACCTGCTGGCGCCGATCGAGCTGACGCGCGCGCTGCTGCCGGCGATGCTCGGCCGGGGCAGCGGCTGGATTGGCTTCGTCTCCTCGGTGGGCGGGCAGATCGCGCTGCCCTCGGCGGCCATGTACAGCGCCACCAAGGCCGGCATGGACGGTTTCGCGCATGCGCTGCGGCGTGAGGTGGGCGGCCGGGGCATTGCCGTGTCGGTGATCTCGCCGGGCTTCGTGCGCACCCGCCTCACCGAGGAGGTGGAGCGGCTGTTCGGCGGCCTGCGCCTGCCGATGGACCGGCCTGAAACGGTGGCGCGCGCGATCCTGCGCAGCATCGACCGGCGGCGGCCGCGCGTCATCGTGCCGGTCCATAACGTCGCGTTCATCTGGCTGGAGCGGAACGCACCCTGGCTGATGGATATCGTGGCGGGGCTGTATCTGCGGCGGGTGCTGGCGCGGGCGAGGGCTGGGGCTCCGCCCCAGACCCCGCCAGGGGCTGGGCCCCCGGACCTCTGACGTCGTTCGGGGCAGCGCCCTGGAATGCCTCAGCGTCTCGCCTGCGCGATCAGCCGGTCGGCGAAGCGGTCGGCCAGCGCCGCAATGGTCAGGCTGGGATTGGCGCCGACCGGCCCGGGCATCACCGACCCGTCGGCGACGTAGAGGCCCGGATAGCCGAACACCTCGCCATGGGCGTCGACCACCCCCTCGCCGGCGTGCCGCCCCATCGGGCAGCCACCGAGCGGATGCGCCGAAATCAGCCGGTTGAGGTACCGGGTAGGAAATTGCAGCCGGGTGCCGCCGAGGGCCTCGATCAGCCGCCCCATCGTCTCGTTCACACGGTCGAAATAGGGACCGGCCCGCTCGTTGCGCCAATCGACTTCGAGAATACCCCGCTCCAGCCGCATCCGCCCGTCGGCCACGTCACGGCCGGTCGCGATCATCGGCAGCAGCCCGGCGGAAAGCTCCGTCGAGCCGTAAAGGCGCGACAGTTCCGCGGCGAAATTCGTTTCTTGGTCGGCGCGCAGCCAGCGCCCGACCAGGCGCCGCAACAGCGACGGCAGCCGCAGCAGCGCGTTGATGTCGTTGGCCTGCAGGATCCAGTTGAAAAACTCCGGATAGCCGGCGTCCTCGATGTAGAAGCCGCGCCCCTCGCCACCGTCGAGCGCATCCGGCACGCGCAGGCCGATTGTCACCACCGGGCCGTAGCTGGCATCGACGATTCGCGGCACCCGCTGGCCGCCGACCATGTCCGAGCAGTTGAGCGCCAGCGTCAGCATGTCGCCGTTGCCGCCGAACCGTGTGCCGAGTTGGCCGCTGAGACCGGGGAAGGCGGCGGCGTTCTTCAGCAGCAGGAAGGTCGAGCCGAGGGTGCCGGCGGCCAGCACGAGGCGGTCGGCGGTCAGCGACCGCGGCGGCAGCACCGCCGGATCGTGCGTCATCGTCGGGCGGCCCTCGTGCGCCGCCTCGTGGCGCACGTAGTCGATGGCGTAGCCGCCGCCCCGGCGCGGCGCGAACGAGCGCACCTCGCAGAGCGGCCGGAGTTCGGCGCCGAAACGCTGCGCCGCGCTCAGGTAGGTGTAGTCGAGCGTGTTCTTGCTGCCGTAGTTGCAGCCGAGATCACACTCGCCGCACAGCCGGCAGGTTAGGCGGGTGCGGCCGTGCAGGTTGGCGAATTCCTCGGCGATTGGCTCGCCCGGAGCCGGGTCGTGGCCCGGGTTGGCGAAGGTCACGGCAAGCTTTGGGTTGAACCAGTCGAGGCCGAGCCGTTCCGCCGCCTGGCGGAACGCCAGCGTCCGCGGCGTCGCCGCATAGGGCGGGAAGGCCATCGGGTAGGTCTGCGCGTTCAGCATTCGCTCGGCGCGGTCGTAGTGCGGCTCAAGCTGGTTGCGGGTGACCGGCCAGTATTCATAGCCGCCGTCGCGCGGCTCCTCGCGCACGAACCAGCGCTCGTCCTTGCGGATCAGCGCGCTGCCATAGATCAGCGAGCCGCCACCGAGGCCGCTCGCCGCCACCACGTCGATGCCGGTGAACGACCAGATCGAGAACATGCCGTAGAGCCCCTCGCTGGGGTCCCACAGGTTGGTCTTCATCCGGTACGGGCTGCGCGGGAACGATCCGGGCGGATAGGACCGGCCGCGCTCCAGCAGGCAGACCCGCAGCCCCGCCTCGGCTGCCCGGTAGGCCATGACCGACCCGCCGAATCCGGAGCCGACGACGACCAGGTCGAAATGCTCGGGCGATGTCTGCTCGGCCAGCGCCATTGGCAGCCCCCGCTACGATACCGGAAAGGTTGCATGCGGCAAATGACATGCCGCCGCTGCAGGATGATGGTGCCCGAGACCCTTGCCCTGGTCAACCCGCCCGCCGCCCAGTAATCGGTCACATCCCAGGGCCACCCGGTTCTCTGTACGATACCATTTTCGTGATTACTCATACGCCCTTCATGACGCATACGGAGGCAACGTTCTGTAGGTTGAGCCAGAAGCCGTGCTGGATGTTATCGATGCCGTTGGCACGCCCGAGGTTGAGAGCGAAGCTTTTCCGGCGCGCGACGATGCCTGGGTTGACGCGGATCTTGCTGGCGTCCTCGCCCAGGAAACCGTCGCGGACGCGGTGGTTGCGGTTTTCTATGCCCCAGTGATCGCGTATGGCCTTGGCGTAGTAGGTGAGCCGCCACAACAGCGGCGGTACTCCGGCGGGGCCATCGATCTCTCGCGCCTCGACCATATGCATCGTCAGCTGCGGCGGGTCGGAGCGGTCGCCGCCATGACGTGGCCGCGAGATCACAATCGAGCTTGCACGCAGCACGACTTTTGCGATCCGGCCGCGCGCGCCGGCACGGGAAGGCGCCACAACAACCTCGGTTCGAGCCAATTCTGGCCACGAGGCGGGCGCCGCAAAAAGGCGCGTTCCGTCATGCAGCACGCGGTTTTGCGCCGCCCGCACAATCAGATCGACCCCTGCCGGGCATCGCGCGAAGCTGGCGTGGATATCGCCCTCCCGATCGGCCACGACCACCACCGAGGCGACCCCGGCCAGACGCGCCGCCGCACACGCTGCCCCTTCCACCCAGCGGATGCTCTCCTTGTCCTCCAGCGCGCGCGTGGCGGCGTTGGCGGCGGGGATCTCGTCTCTCGTCCGTGCGGGTCCCTATCTTGGCACCCAGCAAACCGAGAACGGCCTCTGTCTCGCTATCAATGGCAATCAGCGGGGGCGATCAGCGGGTGGATGAAGAACCCGGCGGAGACACCATCCCCCGCCGGTCCCAATCCGCGGCGCCGCTCCTCGCGGCCGGCGAAATTGATCTCGGTCGTATCCTGCGCCACGACGATCTGGCGTCCCGCGCAGGCGGCAGCGGTGCGGGCCGCCAGGGTCTCAACGATTTCCCGCGTTGTGACCGAAGGCGCCGCCAAAAACCGATGGATCGCCATCTCGCCAGCGCGATCATAGCCAAGCTTGCGGATGACCAGCGACCCGGTCTCCATCCCCCGCTCGATCAACGTGGTGCCCACCGCCGCACGACGGGCATCCCCAAAATAACCAAGCTCTCCACCATGTCGTTCCGTGATCGTCTCGAATCAAGAAAGGCACAGGGAATCAGAGGCATAAATATTACGTAAGCAAATTGTGTGAACGCCGTAGGCCTCCGGGGCGGCGGAGGCTGTAGATGCGGTATGACATCGGCGCTCCGGCAACGGTTGTATGTTCAACCATGCACTTCCAATGTCGGCAGCATAGATTCTGATCTGCGCGCCGAATTTTCTTTGATTCCGGGCCTTCGTGGATACCATCGAGTTATCACCAACCTGATATCACGAGCCGACGATGCAGACAGACGCGCCGCAGATTACCGCTTCCCGCTTTCCTGCACGCCGCGAAACCATGCTCGCGGCGTGCGGGCGGATGAGCGACTACACCGACGCCCGTCGCGAGGAGGGAAGGTCGGCCAGCGCCATCCTCAACGATCTGACCGCCTGGTCGCAGGTCATGGAACGACAGCACAGTGCGGAACCTGCTGGCGCGGGCGTGACGGCAGATCGGGCGCTCGCTGGTGGTGCTGGCCGCGCCATGCGAGGCTGCGTTGTGCCCGGCGTGTGGGTGCCTTCCCGGCGAACCTGACCGCGCCCGTTCGCCCCTTTCCGCCGTGGGTTGGTGGAATAGATGGTGGGACGGTTGGAGCCGCAACGGAAAAGATTGGTCTGTTTCAGTGGATTAGGTAGGGCGCTTGGCGGAGGGGATGGGACCTTCTGACCGCCCTTGTATAACGTATTGAAACTCAACGATTGCAATGGCTTCCGAAGGGGAGTAGTGGGGGCATTCATGTGGGGGCAGTGGTGGGGGCATGGCGGAGTATCGGTGGTTGGAGCGGCGGGCGCGGGGCTGGTATTGTGTCAAGGACGTGCCGCGCCCGCTCCGGGCCACGCTGGGCAAAAAGCGGTGGGTGGTCTCCCTGCATACCCGTGACCTTCATGTTGCCCTGGCCCGGCGCCATGCCGCCCTGGCGTCCTTCGAGGCCGAGATAGCTACGGCCCGCTCCACTGCCGGAGCCTCACCGTTGATCGAAGCCGGCATGGCATGGCGTGGCACGTTCGCCCGGATCGACGCGGGGAACGCTTCGCAGATCGCCGCGTTTTCCGGGCGGGACGAAACGCGGTTGAACGACGAAGGCCGCGAGATTGACCGCACGGCGCAGCAAGTCGCCCGAGACGGCGCCGAGTTGGTAATGTCAGAGGACTTTGACCGGATGCGCGAGGAACGAGGCGATGCCGCCGCCGCCGCATTCCAGGCCGTCGCCCTTGGCCACGCTACGCCGCTACTCCATTACCTTGACCAATGGCTTGCGGAGGGTGGGGCGCGCGGCCCGGTAGCGGAGCGGACAGCGCGCCAATACCGCTCCGATCTCGCACAGTTGGCGACGTGGGCCACCACGGCGGGTGTTCCTCCAACCATCGAAGCCTTTACCGCCAAGGTGGTCGGGCGCTTCGTCACGGAAGCCATGGTCGGGACCGGCGCCAACCGCAAGACTTCCAACCGCAAGATAAGCGCGGCGTCGTCATACTGGCGCTGGCTCGCCAAGCGGGCCGTGGCGGAAGGCAACCCGTGGCAGGGGCAATCATTGTCCAAAGCCCGCCCCCGTGGCGAAGCGCCAGCCGAGCCGCGACCCTTCACCGATCCAGAGTTGACGACGCTACTATCCGGTAGTCCCGACCCGGAGATATCCGACGCCATCCGCATCGGCGCCTTGTCCGGCATGAGGATCGAAGAAATATACCGCCTCACCGTTGCAGACTGCGCCGGCGATTGGTTCAACATTCGTCGCTCCAAGACTACTGCCGGTATCCGCCGCGTTCCGACACACCCCGCCCTTGCTTCGATCATCGCCCGAAGGACCGCGAACAAGCCCACGACTGCATACCTGTTCCCCGAACCCGGCCCGCTCCGCTCCGGGCGGGAACGCTCCATGGCGGTATCCAAGCGTTTCGGACACTATCGCATCCGGTTGGGGGTGGACGAAAGGCCCGCCGGTCAAAGGCACTCCCTGGTTAACTTCCACTCGCTCCGCCGCTGGTTCGTCACCAAGGCCCGCCACGGATTTGACCGCGCCGTGGTCGCAGCCATCGTGGGCCACGAAGCGGGGAACCTGACCGACGACGTGTATTCGGGCGGGCCAACCGATGCCGCCAAGGTGGCGTGCGTGGCTTCGGTGTGCCTGCCAAGCTGACCGGGCGCCGCTGCGGCCAGCCCCCTGCACAGACGGCCACCGCAGCCCCGCCAGCGCCTCCGCGCCCTCCCGCTGTCCAGTGCCCGCCCGCCACCCCGCAGCCCTGGCAGGTTCCCTGAGCTACTGCGGGACCACGGCGGGAGACGGGCGGACGGCAGGCCGCGCTGTAGGGAGGCGCACAGGAAGCCGCACAGGCCGCCCACCCCTCGGCGGGTGCCGTCGTAGCGGGGAGAGCGCAGAACTACCCCAGCAACTAACAGCGAGTCTGCAAAGATATGGTCTCCCCGCATGGCCCGCGTCGGCGCCGCGATGGTGCCGTTGCGGTGCCCCTGTGCAGTAGTCTTTCCGCGGCGCCAGTGCCCTCCGCGCCCTCCCCGGTGCCCCAATGCCGGCCGCCGGTCGGAAGCCGCTGGCAACCGAAAATCGCCGCGCTGTAGGGGCGCCGAACGGCGATCAGGCGCGCACCGGACCCCGAGGCGCACAGGAAGCCGCACAGGGCGGGGAGACTGTGGCGGGTGTCGTCGTAGCGGGGAGACGGCGGAGGGGCCTGTAGAACTATCCACGGGGCTGCAAAATTATAGTGGCAGGCAATGGCAGACGGCGGAGGAGACCACTGCGGCTGGATCGCCTGTTGAATGTATCGTGGTGATGTTGAGCTAGAAGGTATCGGGCAGCTATCAGGCCGTTGTTTCCCCGAAGGGGTAGCTATGCCGCGGCCTGCGCCCTGCCCGGTTGGGGAGACCATGTTAGTATTGATCCTCGACGGTGATTATATTGGTTATTCCCATCTCCGTAAACATTAAGCTATCTTCAAGTATGACTGTAGGTAAGACTATAGGCGTAGTTTCTATAAGATATACCCATAGAGGATACTCTAAGAGGTAGCTAAGCCTTCTTCTAGTTCTTCTTCTAGTATCTCTTAGAGTAACTCTAGGATGCGCGCGGCCGCGCACACACACGCGAGGGCGCCCGCGCGTGTCATGGAACGCCGCTGCTGTCAAGCGCCTTCTTCCATCGCCGCTGTGGTCTGGCGCGGAGCGCGCGGAGCGTCCGCCGACGGCAAGCCCCGTGGATAGCCGCACAGGCCCGCGGAGCGTGCGGGGTGTCATCGCCAGGGGGGAGCGGTGCGCATACTTCGGCAACTAACCACGGGGCTGCAAACTACAGGTTGCGTCGTCGGTGGGGTTGTCCTTCCCGGCGACGGTCCAGACCGGGGAAGCGGAGGGTAACTGTAGGGTGTCGGGAAGGGCGCGGAGATACGGGGCGTGGCACGCGAGGCCCCCGGACGCACGGAAGCCATCGCGCGTTACGCCCAGCGGCTTTGCCGTCGCGCCCGTTTTTGTTTCACACGAGACGAATAAACTAACCCGATAAATCACTACCACGCAGCGTTGATTGGCGACCTTGGACCAGAATAGCGTCTCATGGTATCCGCGCCAGCGCCCGTCGCACCGCCGTTGCTGTCCAGACCCCGCCCCGCGGCGTGGCAACTCCGCGAGCCTGCAACCCCGCGGCAAGCTGGTGCAGGCTCGAGGCCCCCGCAGCGCGGAGTGCATCGAGTATCGGCGCCAAGGCTGTCGCAGCCTGATCGGCCTGTCGCTTCGATGCCTCCGCGCCGAGCCTTCCATCCGGCGCCGTCGCAGGGCGGTAGCCCCGATCTCCCCCCAGCTTGACACCGCGGGCCTTCGCAGCGGCCAGGGCGGCTTTCGTTCGGCGGGAAATTGCGCGGGCCTCTTCTTCGGCAACGGCTGCGTAAATGTGGAGCATGAACGGGGTTGCCGTGGGCATATCGCAAGCAAGGAACGGCACACCTTGTTCCATTAACGTCGATATGAACCTAACATTGCGGGCAAGCCGGTCAAGGCGGGCAATCAACAGGGTGGCACCAGTCTTACGGCACCGTTCCAAGGCTTCCCGCAACTTCGGCCTATCCGCGTTCTTCCCGCTTTCCACTTCGATATGCGGAGGTTCAAGCAGCCTGTCACCGGGCCGAAGGAAAGCGTCGATTGCGGCTTGCTGCGCCTCCAAGCCCAGACCGCTGCGGCCCTGCTTGTCCGTGGACACTCTCAGGTAGGCGATGAAGGTTCGGGAGGCTGGCATTGGGCTTGCTCCGGGTTGGCGAAGGCACCGTGCGCCCCGCCGCCGTAGTGTGTCAATACCGTTCAACGAACGTCGATTAGGTTTGACACAGTATGGAGCGCCCCGGCTGCACCAGCCCGACCACGGCTCCGCCGCCCCGGCTGCACCAGCCCTGCCACGGTCGCCACCGTCACCAGCGCCACCCAGGCCACGACCGCGGACACCGGCACCGCCGCTGCGCCCTACGCCAGCCCGACCACGACCATGGACACCGGCACCGCCGCCGCTGCGCCAGCCCGACCACGACCACGACCACGGACACCGCCGCCGCTGCGCCACCCAGGCCACGGACACCGGCACCGCCGCTGCGCCCTACGCCAGCCCGACCACGACCATGGACACCGGCACCGCCGCCGCTGCGCCAGCCCGACCACGACCATGACCACGGCACCGCTGCACCGTCCCGACCGTGCTGCATCGCCCGCCGTGCGCGCACCGTGCGCCGACGCGACGACGACGCGACGCTGGCGACGATGACACGACGCGCGCCGCGACGCTGGCGAACGGCACCGCCAGCCGGCGGACCGACCCCATGGGGGTCCTGCAAAAGGAGTTCCGAAAGGGCGGTAAAGGGTTGTTCTTGTTAGTCCCGCCCCGCCGCCGCCTTTGAAACACGAGGGCCGGCGCCGCAGCCGGAGGGGGGGGGGGGGGGGCCGGGGGCCGCCAGCGAAGCCGGGGCGGCTTTGGATACCGGGGCCGGGGCCGGGGCCGGGGGGCCGGCGAAAAGGATAGCAGTCGGATTGCTACCCCTGGCGGCCCGCCTTGCCGTCCACCGGGGCTGGTGTCGCCAAACACTACGCCAGGAACCTTCTCCGGGGCCTACGGGAACAGTCCGGCGGCGGCGGAGCGGGGGCCGGGGGTCTGCATCGGATGCAGACCCTTCACGCGATGAAGGGACAAGCCTTCCGCCGGTGGGGGCGGTTATGTGGGGGCACTAGTGGGGGCAGTCCGATCCCGGAACGGAAAGTTTGCTGTATATGACTGCAAGTTTCGTAGTCTAGAAAGATTGGCGGAGGGGATGGGATTCGAACCCACGTAGGCCCTTGACGGACCTAAACGGTTTAGCAAACCGCCGCCTTCAGCCGCTCGGCCACCCCTCCGCCGGGAGCCGCATCCAGGCCAAAGCCTATCACGACGTATGCCCAGCCGCTTCTAGGGCCATCCCAGCCCCAGGTCAAACACCGTTCTCCCGCGGACGAGGTTGACGGCGAAATGGCGGACCACGGCCATGTTGCGGGCGCCGTGGCCGCGCCGCAGGCGGGGCTGGCGGTGCCGCGACGGGTCCCGATGCGGCCATGCTCCTTGGCGGCCTCGGTCGTCGTCGCGGTTTCGCATGGCGGCGGTTCGGCGAAGTTGCCGGCGATCCCGGCGTGCGGCGTTGGCTGATCGGGCTTGACCGCCAACAGGTCGTCGCTGCCTTCAGCTCAGCGCCACCTCGAAGCCCCGCCTGGTCGCCGGGCGGGCCATCATCGTCTCGTACCAGCGCCGCACGTGCGGGAAATCGGCCAGCTCCACGAGGTGCCGCTCGTGCCGCCAGGCCCAGCCCAGGATCGCGAAATCGGCGATCGAGATGTCGCCGGCGAAGAATTCAACCTGCGCCAGCCGCCGGTCGGCCACGCCATACAGCCGGCGGGTCTCGCGGCTGTAGCGCTCCAGCCCGTAGCGCCGGTCCGCCTCGTTCTCCACCTGCAGGAAATGATGCACCTGGCCGGGCATCGGTCCGAACCCGCCTATCTGCCACATCAGCCACTCCAGCACCGGCACCTGACGCCGCAGGTCCGAGGGCCAGAACAGCCCGGTCTTGGCACCCAGGTAGATCAGGATGGCACCCGACTCGAACACCGTGATCGGCATGCCGTCCGGCCCCACCTGGTCCTTGATGGCGGGGATGCGGTTGTTCGGGCTGAACGCAAGGAACTCCGGGTTGAACTGATCGCCCCTGGAGATGTCCACGACCTTCACGCTGTAGGGCAACCCCATCTCCTCCAGCGCCACGCTGATCTTGCGCCCGTTGGGCGTGTTCCAGGTCCACAACTCGATGGTCATGCGCGTCACCCTTCATGTTGTGCCGCAGGCTACCGCCCGAACCGGGGCGGAACCAGCGGAACGATCGGCGGCCCGATTGCCCCATCGGAGGTCTTGCCGACGCCGGCCCGTTGGGTGTCAACTGACTGGCGCGGCCGATCGCCGAGGGGAGGAATTGTAATGTCCACAATCCGGGCGCCCGGAAACAGCGCCCTCAGCTGGCTGATCTGGCTCGTGGTGGCCCTGCTCGGCGCGGTCGCCCTGGGGATCGTGGCGCTCAGCCGCGACGAGCCCGTCAACGCCGTCTGGGTGGTCACCGCCGCCGGGTGCGTCTATCTGGTGGCCTACCGCTTCTACAGCCTGTTCATCGCCACCTCGGTGCTGCGCCTCGATGCCAGGCGCTTTACCCCGGCGGTGCGGCACAATGACGGGTTGGACTATGTGCCCACCAACAAATGGGTCGTGTTCGGCCACCACTTTGCCGCCATCGCCGGCGCCGGGCCGCTGGTCGGGCCGGTGCTGGCCGCCCAGATGGGCTACCTTCCCGGCACATTGTGGATCCTGGTCGGCGTGGTGTTCGCCGGCGCGGTGCAGGACTGCATCGTGCTGTTCATCTCCGTCCGCCGCGACGCCCGCTCGCTCGGCGACATGATCCGCTCCGAAATGGGCAGCGTGCCCGGAGTCATCGCCCTGATCGGGGTGCTGATGATCATGATCATCCTGCTGGCGGTGCTGGCGCTGATCGTGGTGAAGGCGCTGGCGGGCAGCCCGTGGGGCACGTTCACCGTGTTCGCCACCATCCCCATCGCCATCCTGATGGGCATCTACGGCCGCTTTGTTCGGCCGGGCCGCGTCGCCGAGATGTCGGTGATCGGCTTCGTACTGCTGATGGCCGGCATCATCTACGGCCAGACGGTCGCCGAAACGCCGGAACTGGCCGCCCTGTTCACCTATCGCGGCGAGACGCTGGCGCTGATCCTGATCGGCTACGGCTTCGTCGCCTCGGTGCTGCCGGTCTGGCTGCTGCTGGCGCCGCGCGACTACCTGTCCACTTTCCTCAAGCTCGGCACCGTTTTTGCCCTCGCGCTGGGCATCCTGGTGGTCGCCCCCGACCTGCGCATGCCGGCGATCAGCCGGTTCGTGGACGGCACCGGGCCGGTGTTCAGTGGAACGCTGTTCCCATTCCTGTTCATCACCATCGCCTGCGGCGCGGTTTCGGGCTTCCACGCGCTGATCGCCTCGGGCACCACGCCCAAGCTGATCGAGAACGAGCAACAGGTCCGCTTCATCGGCTACGGCGCGATGCTGATGGAAAGCTTCGTCGCCATCATGGCGCTGATCGCCGCCAGCGTGATCGAACCGGGCGCCTACTTCGCCATGAACAGCCCGGCCGGCGTGATCGGCACCACCGCCGCGCAGGCGGCGCAGACCATCTCCGGCTGGGGCTTCGTCATCACCCCCGACGCGCTCACCCAGATCGCCCACGATGTGGGAGAGACCACCATCCTCTCCCGTTCCGGCGGCGCGCCGACGCTCGCGGTCGGCATGGCGCATATCCTGTCCGGTGTGATCGGCGGCAAGGCGCTGATGGCGTTCTGGTATCACTTCGCCATCCTGTTCGAGGCGCTGTTCATCCTCACCACGGTGGATGCCGGCACCCGCGTCGCGCGGTTCATGATCCAGGACCTGCTGGGCACCATGCTGCCGGCGATGAAGCGGACCGAATCCTGGGCGGCGAACGTGGTGGCCACGGCGCTGGCGGTTTCCGCCTGGGGCTACTTCCTGTATCAGGGGGTGACCGACCCGCTCGGTGGCATCAACACGTTGTGGCCGCTTTTTGGCATCGCCAACCAGATGCTGGCGGCGATCGCGCTGACGCTGTGCACCGTGGTGCTGTTCCGCATGAAGCGGCAGCGCTACGCCTGGGTAACCATCGCACCGACGCTGTGGCTGGCGGTGTGCACCCTGACCGCCGGCTGGCAGAAGCTGTTCGACGCCAACCCGGCGATCAGCTTTCTCTCGCACGCGCGGCGCTTCAGCGCGGCGCTGGCCGATGGGCGGGTGCTGGCGCCGGCGAAGACCCTGGCGGAGATGCAGCGCGTGGTGATCAACGACTACGTGGACGCCGCTTTGTGCGCGGTGTTCATGGCGGTGGTGGTTTCCATGCTGGTCTATGGGCTGATCGGCATCGCCCGGGCGTTCGGCAATCCGTCGGTGACGGCAAAGGAGGTCGGCGGTGGACTGCAAACTGTGTGATCTGGCGCCTTCCGTCCGGCTGTTCGGCCGGCGCCTGAAGGAAACCGCCAACCTGATGGTGGGGCTGCCCGATTACGAAAATTACGTGGCGCACCGGGCGGCCACCCATCCTGACCAGCCGGTGATGACCCGCGAGGCGTTTTTCCGCGACCGCCAGGCGCGCCGCTACGGGGCCGGCGGCGGCGGATTGCGCTGCTGCTGACGGGGGGAACCGCCAGATGCTCGGCCTGATGCAGGACCAGCCACTGCTGATATCGCGGATCGCCATCCACGCGGCGCGCCACCATGCCACCACCGAGGTGGTGTCAAAGACCGTCGAGGGCGGCATCCACCGCTATACCTATGCCGACCTTGAGCGGCGGTCACGCTGGCTGGCGCGGGCGTTGCAACACCTGGATGTGCGCGCGGACGACCGGGTGGCGACGCTGGCCTGGAACGGCTACCGGCATCTGGAACTGTATTACGGCGTCTCCGGCATGCGGGCGATCTGCCACACCGTGAACCCGCGCCTGTCGCCCGAGGACATCGCTTTCATCCTGAAGGATGCCGGCTCGGTGCTGCTGTTCACCGAAACGAGCTTCGCCGCGTTGGTGGAAGCGGTGGCACCGCGCGTCGTGGGCCAGGTGCGCGCCGTGGTGGTCCTGGCCGACCGGGCGAACATGCCCGCTCTCGCGCTGCCCCCCGGCATGGACCTGCTGTGCTACGAGGACGTGCTGACTTCTGCCGGCGAGGACTTCGTCTGGCCCAGCTTCGACGAGCGCAGCGCCGCCGCGCTCTGCTACACTTCCGGCACCACCGGGCGGCCGAAAGGGGTGCTGTACAGCCACCGCTCGACCCTGCTGCATGCCTACGCCGTCAGCATGGCCGACGTGATCGGGCTGCGTGCGATCGACCGCTTCCTGCCGGTGGTGCCGATGTTCCACGTCAATGCCTGGGGCACGCCCTACGCGGGGCCGATGGCGGGCGCGGCCCTGGTCATGCCCGGGCGGCATCTGGACGGCGCCTCGCTGGCCGGGCTGATGAACGACGAGCGGGTGACCATGGCGGCCGGCGTGCCGACCGTGTGGCTCGGCTTGTTGCAGCATTTGCGCGCCAGCGGCCAGCGGCTGGAAACGGCGCAACGCTTCATGGTCGGTGGCTCGGCCTGCCCGCGCATGCTGTTCGAGGCGTTCGACGCCGAATACGGCGTGCGCATCTACCACGGCTGGGGCATGACCGAGTTGTCGCCCGTCGGCGTCTACAACAGCCTGAAGGCGAGCAACGCCGACCTCACCGGCGCGGCGGAGATGGATGTGCGGGTCAAGCAGGGCCGCGTGCTGTACGGCATCGACATGCGCATCGTGGACGATGCCGGGACCGAATTGCCGCGCGACGGCATGCGATCCGGCCATTTGCAGGTGCGCGGCCCCTGGGTGTGCAGCGCCTATTACGGCGAGCCGCCCGGCAGCGCCCTGGATGACGAAGGCTGGTTCTCCACCGGCGACGTCGCCAGCATCGACCCCGACGGCTACATGGAAATCACCGATCGCAGCAAGGACGTGATCAAATCCGGCGGCGAATGGATCAGCTCGATCCAGCTGGAGAACATCGCGGTGTCGCACCCCGACGTGGCCGAGGCGGCGATCGTGGCGGCCAGGCACCCGAAATGGGACGAGCGGCCGCTGCTGATCGTGGTGCCCCGCCTCGGCCGCAGCATCGACAAGGCCGACCTGCTGCGCGTGTATGACGGCAAGGTGCCGAAATGGTGGCTGCCGGACGACGTGGTGGTGGTTGAGGAACTGCCGCATTCCGCCACCGGCAAACTGCAGAAGATGACGCTGCGCGGATTGTATCAGAACTACCTGATCGAGACCGGCGCGGGGTAGCGAAGGCCGGTCAGGCGATGCCGCCGGCGTCGCGCCGGACCTGCGCCACCGCCTGTTTCGCCGCCATCGCCATCAGGCCGGCATCGTTGCGGATGGTGGTCAGGCGGAAGCCCATGCCGATGGCGCGCGCGGCATAGGCGGCGCTGTTGGTGTGGATGCCGGCATACAGCCCGCGCTTGTCGCAGGCGGCGATCAGCCTGGCATAGATGTCCAGGAAAAACGGATCGTCATGGTCAAAACCCGGCGGGCGGCCATAGGAGAACGCCAGGTCGGACGGTCCCACATAGACGCCGGCGAGGCCGGGCACGTCGAGAATCTCGTCCATGTTCTCGACCGCCTCGCGGGTTTCGACCATCGGCAGCACCAGCGTTTCATCGTTGGCGGTGGCCTGGTAGCTGCCCACCTCGCCATACAGGGCGGCGCGGATCGGGCCGTTGGAGCGGGTACCGTGTGGCGGGTATTTGGCATACTGCACCAGTGCCGCGGCTTCGCGGCGGTTGTTCACCATCGGGCAGATCACCCCCATGGCGCCGCCATCCAGCACCTTGCCGATGATGCCCGGCTCGTTCCAGGGCACCCGCGCCAGCGGCGTCACCGGATGCGCCTGCATGGCCTGGAAGCACTGCACCATGGACAGGTAGTCCTGCACCCCATGCTGCAAATCCACGGTGACGGAATCAAACCCGCATTGGGCGATCACCTCGGCCGAGAAGCCGGAGGGAATGGCCAGCCAGCCATTCACCGCCGCCCTGCCGGCGGTCCAGAGTTGCCTGAGCCTGTTGGCCATGCGCGGTTGCTCCCCCGTGCTGCCGCCGGCCTACTCGATGGTAACCGGGCGGTCCGGAAAGGCGAGTTGGCCACGCTCGCGCCAGTTTGGCCGCACGTAGTTGATTTCCATCAGTCGCCGCACCCCGATGATGGGGCGCTTTTCGAAGCCGTGCCAGGTTGCCGGGCCGGCGACGAAGATCGAGGCTGAGTTGAACTCCCCCGACGACCGGCCGACCCAGCGCACATCGGCGTCGTAGATGTCGGTGCCCCAGTCCTTCGCATGCGGGCCGGTGAACAGGTAGATCACCATCGAGAACAGCTTTTCGGGGATGTCGCGGTGCGGTTCCAGCCAGGCACCGTCGAGGTCCTGCATATACTCGACGCGCAGATAGCCGCCGGCCACCTCGGTTTCCAGCGTTTCCCCCAGCAACCGCGCCACCGCCGGCCGTTGCAGCGCCTCGGCGAGCACCGCGCAGGTCGGATACTGTGTGCGCAGCGAGGGGGTGATGAAGATGCGCTGGCTGTTGTAGGTGCCGCGGGTGCCGTCGGTCTGGCCGAGCAGCGGCGGCGCGATCGGCAGGGTCAGGATGCCGGTGCAGATGTCGATCGGCAGCACCTCCTTCAGCAGCCAGTGCCGGTACGGCTGCTCCTCCCGCCGCGACTCGCGCACGGCGCGGGAGAAATGCCGCTCCACCTCGTCAACGCTGGGAACCGGCGGATAGGCGCTCACGAGAACACCTTGAGCTTGCGCGGCGCCCACTCGATGATCTTGCGGGTGACCAGCCATGACTTGGCGAGCGCGCTGGCGCTGTGGCGCAAATACTCCTTGCGGACATACCAGTCGGAATCGACGTAGCAGAGTTGCAGGCTCGCGCGCTGGCCCTTCTGCGGCAGGAAGCCGTGCCAGGAATTGTCACCAACGCGGAACATCAGCATCTTGCCGAACTCGGGCGAGAACTCGAAGGCATAGTCCTCGCGGTCGTTGCTGCGCAGCACCCGCAGCTTGCCGCGCTCATAAGGCCATTCGCGGCTGAAGCCGAGCAGCACGGTGATGATCTTGTGCTTCGAATCGGGATGGGCGTAGCCCTCGTTGTAGGCGCCGGTGGTGTTGCCCATCATGACGATGCACGGCGGCTTGTCGCTGAGGTCGATGTCGAACTTCTGCTCGACCAGATGGCGGAAGCGGTCGCTGAGCAGATCCTGGATGACGAGGCCGAATTGTGGCCCGTATTTCAGGTCCGGCAGGCCATAGCTGCCACGCCAGGCGATCGGCGGCACATCGGCCAGCACCTGCTCCTTCAATGCCGGGACCAGCGCCTGCTCCACATAGGTGTAGTCATACGGGTCATGGCGCAACTCGGCGGCGGCGATGGCCGCCTCATTCAGCAGGTTGAACGGTGCGTCGCCGTTTTTCGCCATCGGTATCTCCACTCCTGCGCGGGGCACCGGCGCAGCGACGGACGATGGTCACGCTGCAACGCATGCGCCGCTTGGCGTGAACCCTGGGGACGGCGGGGAGCGCGTGCCTTGATCCTGGTCAATAGCGCCTGTATTGAAACGATTGGCCGGCCCGCCGGCCGGCAGCATCGCAACCTCTACCGCGAAGCGCCGGAAGGCGGCATGTTCGCGCGGACCTGCACCCTGTCAGCATCGGCGCGGCCGCGCGGCCGCGCCTGGAGCCTCTGCCATGACCGAGCTTATCGACCTTGAAGTCGGCGACCACGCCCTTGTCTTTGCCCCGGAAATCGGCGGCGGCATTGCCAGCTGGACGCGAAGCGGCGTCCCCGTGCTGCGCCCGCTCCAGCCGGGCGCGCTGGAAAGCCGCGATCCGCGCGGCCTCGGCTGCTTCCCGCTGGTGCCCTTTTCCGGCCGCGTCGCCGGGCGCCGCTTCACCTGGCGTGGCGTGACCCACGAACTGCCCGCCCTGCTCAACGGCCACGCCATCCACGGCGCCGGCTGGCAGGAGCCGTGGCGGGTGGCTGACCTCGATGCCAGCAGCCTGTCGCTGGTGCTCGACCACATCCCCGGCCCGCTCTGGCCCTTCGCCTTCCGCGCCGAGCAGTATTTCGTCGTCTCGCCGGAAGGGCTGACGGTCGAACTGGAGATCACCAACACCGACATGCAGCCGGCCCCGGCGGCCTTCGGCCTGCACCCGTATTTCCCCCGCAACCCCGCGACCAGCCTGCAATTCGAGGCGGCGCAGGTCTGGCTGAACCCCGCCCACGAGGAAATCCCCGACCACAGCGAAAAGGTGCCGGCGGCCTGGAACCATGCCGCGCCGCGGACGCCGGTGGAGGGAATCGACAATTGCTTCGCCGGCTGGACCCGGCCGGTGCGGATCGCCTGGCCGGACCGGGGGCTGGCCCTGTCCATTGCCGCCGACCCGGCGCTGGCCCATCTGGTCGTCTATATCCCGCCCGGACGCGATTTTTTCGCCGTCGAGCCGGTTGCCAACCTGACCGACGGGCTGAACCGCATGCAGACCGGCACCGAGCATGGTTTTACCGTGCTGGCCCCCGGTGCGACCCTGCGCGGCAGCGTATCCTTCCTGGTGGAGTCGGCCTGACAGCGCCCCTGGCCTTTCTTTCTTTCTTTCTTTGACGCCTCCCGATGTCAGAACAGCGACATCTGCACCTCCGCCAGTCCGTGCCGCGCATCCGCCGGCACGGCGAAGCGGGCGCATTCCAGTTCGCCACGATCCAGCAGCCCGTATTGCTTCACCGCCCGGCTGAACCGCCGCGCCAGCAGGTCGGCATACACGCCGGTGCCGCTGAACCGCTGGCCGAATTTCGCGTCGTTCAGCATCCCGCCCCGTGTCTCGCGGATCAGTTCCAGCACGCGCCCGGCCCGGTCGGGGAAATGCTCCTGCAACCACGCGGTAAAGATCGCCTTCAGCTCATGCGGCAGGCGCAGCAGGATATAGCCGGCGTAGCGGGCGCCGGCGCGGGCGGACGCCTCCAGGATGCGTTCCATCTCGGCGTCGTTCAGCCCGGGGATCATCGGCGCGGCCAGTACCGCCACCGGCACCCCGGCGCGCGACAATGCCTCGATGGCCTGCAAGCGGCGTGCGGGCGCGGCGGCGCGCGGCTCCATCACCCGGGCCAGCGACATATCCAGCGTGGTGACGGACAGATGCACCCGCACCAGATTGTGGCCGGCCAGCGATTGCAGAATATCGAGGTCGCGCAGCACGCCGGCCGATTTCGTCACGATGCTGACCGGGTGATTGAACCGGTCCAGCACCGCCAGCACCGCGCGGGTGAGCTTCAACGTGCGCTCGACCGGCTGGTACGGGTCGGTGTTGGAGCCCAGCGCCAGGGTGCGCGCCACGTAGCCCGGCTTGCGCAGTTCCTTCTCCAGCAACTCCGCCACGTCCGGCTTGAAGGTCAGCCTGGTTTCGAAATCGAGGCCGGGCGAATACCCGAGATAGGCGTGCGACGGCCGGGCATAGCAGTAGATGCAGCCATGCTCGCAGCCGCGATAGGGGTTCACCGCGCGATCGAAGCCGATGTCGGGCGACTTGTTCCAGGCGATGACGCTGCGGCTGGCATCGCGCGTCAGCGTGGTGGGCAGCGGCGGCAGGGCGGTGAATTCGGCGCCCAGTGTGGCCCAGCCGTCATCGAACGGAGCGGCTTCCTGCCGTTCGAAGCGGTTGGGCGGGTTCACGGTGGCGCCGCGACCACGGCGCAAGGGAGGGGAAACCGCTTCGGGGGGCACTGGCGGGATGGCGGGCACGCCACGCAGGCGGCGGGCGCGGCCGGCGCCGGGCACCGGGTCCGGCGCGCCGGCTCGGTCAAGCGCTGCCATTTCGGCCGGGTCCAGTTCCCGCGCCAGATCGGTTACGTCCGCACACGAATCCTGTCGCATGTTGATGTTCCCTTTCTGTTCAAGGATAATCTGCGGCAGCCACACTTGCCCGTCAAGAACGAAAACGGAACATGGACCTTTCTGTCGTCGTCCCCGCGCTGAGCCGTGCTTGCCGGGCGGCGGTGGTCGGCAGCGACATTCCCGGCCTGCGTCCCCTGCGCGACGTGGACGAAGCGACCGGGCCATCGCTCACCCGGCCGCCCTGATGATGATGTCGGCCGCGCGGGCGGCACCGCCGGCCTGTGCCACCTCGCCCTGCAAGACGGCGGCGGCCTGCCGGTAGGCCGGGTCCTCCAGCACCGCTTCCAGCGCCCAGCGCAGCCGGCGGGCGCGGAAGGCGCGGCCAGGCACCACGATGCCGGCGCCGGCGCGAACCACGCGGGCGGCGATCGCCGCCTGCTCGAACGCCAGCGGCACCAGCACCGCGGGCACGCCGGCGGCCAGGGCGTCCATCACCGTGTTCATGCCGCCATGCCCAACCAGGGCGGCGGCTTGTGCCAGCACCTCCGCCTGCGGCACGAAGTCGCGCACCACCGGCCGGCCGGGCAGGGCGGCGGCCTGGCGCGCCGCCAGCCGCCCGCCATGGGCGATGACGAGGTCCGCCGCGCAGGCCTGCGCCGCCCGGGCGATGTCGTGGAACAGCGCGGCCCGGTGCCCCTGCAATGTGCCGAGCGAGGCGAACACCAGCCGCCGGGGGGCGGACGGCGGCGGCGGCGACAGCCGGAGCGGCCCGACATAATGGAACCCGGCCGGCAGGGCGGCGCGCGGAAAATCCAGCCCCGGCACCATCTGGCTGAGCTGCGCCCGGGGGGAGAACGTGTCGTCGATGTCGCGCTGCGGCAGCCCGTGCGCCCGTGCCCAGTCGGCGATGACGCCCGACAGCGGGTGCATGAGCAGATCGTGCACCCGCCACCCCGCGAGGTTGCGCCGCGCCCCGGCCGCATCGGCACGGTAGCGGAAATCGGTGAACGGCGGCGGGACGCCCGGCTCGCGGTTGATCGCCAGGGCATTGGCCACCGTCACCCATGGCAGGCCGAGCGAGGCTGCTGCCAACGCCCCGGCCGGTTCCAACTGGTCCACCACCAGTGCGGTCGCCTCCAGCCCGCGCAGCACCCCGGGCAGCACCCGCAACAGCGAGGCGGTACGCCGCTGGGTCAGCCGCACCGCCGGCAGCGGCGAGAACGGCACCGGGCCGGGCGGCGGCAGGTCCAGGCGAAGCGTCGCAACCCCCTCGGGGGCGGCCGGCGTGGCGCCGGTATGCAGCAGCGTCGCGCGCTGCCCGCGTGCATGCAGGGCGGCGGCGATCGCCAGCATCGGGTTGATGTGCCCCGCATAGGGCGGCGCGATGAGGGCAAAATGCGCCAAATGTCCCGTCTCGCCGCTCCCGGCACGCGCCGTGTCCATGCCTCTCCGCCCAAACCAGTAAAAGTTGAGGGTTCCAGGGGCCTCCCTGGCGGTCGCGCCGACGGCGCGCGGGCCGTGATGGCGGAGTCCAGGGATGGCGTCCCCGGCCTTGTCCTGACCCGTTCACCGCAGCTTCAATGTGGCGGAGCCAGGCACAAACTGCTAGGAGAAACAGTTGCAATCGCCGGTTATGGCGGGGGGGTTTGTATGACCTGGCGAACGATACGCGGGCCGGCGCAGAGCCGGCAGGTGCGCCCGGTGAGCTTTGCGCTCGCCCGTATCGGGCTGGCCTGTCTGGCGCTGGCGTGCGTCGGCCTCGCCGGGGTGGTCGCCCTGCACCGGCCGGCCGCGGCGCAGCCATCCCCGGTCGGTGTCGGCGACGCGGACCCCGGCGTCCCGATCACCGTTGCTCCGGTCGTCCGCCAGGACGTGCCGATTTTGTTGCGCAACATCGGCACCGTGCAGGCCTTCCAGTCGGTGGTGGTGCGCTCGCGGGTGGACGGCACGCTGGAGAAGGTGTTTTTCACCGAGGGCCAGGACGTGAAGCGCGGCGACCGCCTGACGTTGATCGATCCGCGCCCCTACGCCGCCATTCTGGCCCAGGCGCAGGCCAAGAAAACCTTCGATCAGGTGCAGCTGGAGAACGCCCGGCTCGACTTGGCGCGCACCAAGGCGCTGATGCGCAACGACTTCGCCTCGCGCCAGCAGTTCGATACCCAGACGGCGGCGGTGGGGCAGCTCGTCGCCACCCTGCTCGGCGATGACGCCGCCATTGCCGCGGCGCAGCTCAACCTCGATTTCTGCACCATCACCTCACCGATCGACGGCAGGGTCGGGCTGCGCCAAGTGGATGCCGGCAATTTCGTGCGCGCCAGCGACACCGGTCCCGGCGGTCTCGTCTCGATCACCCAGATCCACCCGATCGCGGTGCTGTTCACCCTGCCGCAGGACGCGCTGCCGGGCATCCAGGCGGCGATGGCCCACGGCAGCCTGCCCGTGCTCGCCACCACCCCCGATGACCGGACGCTGCTGGCCACCGGCGGGTTGCTCACCACCGACAACGCGATCGACCCGGCGACCGGCACGATCCGGCTGAAGGCGGTGTTCCCCAACCTGGACAACCGGCTGTGGCCCGGCCAGTTCGTCAACGCCCGGTTGCAGATCGACGTGCAGCGGAACGCCCTGACGGTGCCCTCGATCGCCGTGCAGCGCGGCCAGTCCAACCTGTATGTGTTCCGGCTGAACCCCGATTCCACCGTTTCCGTGCAGCCGGTGGAGATCGGCCAGGATGACGGGCGGATCGCCGTGATCACCAGGGGGCTGGACGACACCGCCCGGGTGGCCGTCAACGGCATGTCCCGGCTGCAGAACGGCACCCGCGTCGCGGCAGCACAGCCCGGGCCCACCAGTTGACCCCCCTGACAGCGTGAGGCGCGACGGCGCATGAGCATCTCGGCCCCCTTCATTCGCCGTCCGATCGGAACCTCGCTGCTGATGGCGGCGATCCTGCTGGTGGGTATCGCCGCCTATCCGCTGCTGCCGGTGGCGCCGCTGCCGCGGGTCGAGTTCCCCACCATCAACGTGCAGGCGAAGTTCCCCGGTGCCAGCCCGGACACCATGGCCACCGCGGTGGCCCAGCCGCTGGAACGGCAGTTCGCGCAGATTGCCGGCGTCTCGCAGATGACCTCGGTGTCGGTGCTGGGGCAGAGCTCGATCACCATCCAGTTCGACCTCAACCGCCCGATCGACGCCGCGGCGCTCGACGTGCAGTCGATGCTCACGGCGGCGGCCGGCAACCTGCCCAAGAATCTGCCGCAGCCTCCGACCTTCTGGAAGGTGAACCCGTCTGACAGCCCGATCCTGATCTACGCGGTGCAGTCCGACCAGGTGCCGATGATCGAGGTGGATGACAACGCCGACAACATCCTGGCCCAGCAGATCAGCCAGATCGCCGGCGTGTCGCAGGTGTTCATCGGCGGCGAGCGCAAACGCGCCGTGCGGGTGCAGATCGACCCGGCCCGTCTGGCCGCCATGGGGCTGACGCTGGAGGACGCAAGGCTGTCGCTGCAAACCTCGACCGTGAACGCGCCCAAGGGCACGGTGAACGGCGAGCGGCGGACCTTCACCATCTACGCCAACGACCAGCTGACCCATGCCGGCGACTACAACGACCTGGTGATCGCCTACCGCAACGGCGCGCCGGTGCGGGTGCGCGACATCGGCCGCGCGGTGGACGAGGCCGAGAACATGCTGCAATCCGGCTTCGAGAACAACAAGCCGGGCGTGCTGCTGGTCATCTTCAAGCAGCCCAACGCCAATGTCATCGACACGGTCGAGCGCATCCGGGCGGCGATGCCGCGGCTGCTGGCCGCCATCCCGCCGGCGGTGCAGGTGAGCGAGGTGATGGACCGCACCCAGACCATCCGCGCGTCGGTGAGCGAGGTGCAGTTCACCCTGATGCTGTCGATCGCGCTGGTGGTGATGGTGATATTCCTGTTCCTGCGCAACCTGTGGGCCACCATCATCCCCAGCGTGACGGTGCCGATCGCGCTGGTCGGCACCTTCGCGGTCATGTACGTGCTGGACTACAGCCTGGACAATTTGTCGCTGATGGCGCTGACCATCGCCGTCGGGTTCGTGGTGGACGACGCCATCGTGATGCTGGAGAACATCTTCCGGCACATGGAAGACGGCATGAAGCCGATGGACGCCGCCATCAAGGGCTCGGGCGAGATCGGCTTCACCATCGTCTCGATCAGCGCTTCGCTGATTGCCGTGTTCATCCCGCTGCTGCTGATGGGGGGCATTGTCGGCCGCTTGTTCCGCGAGTTCGCCATGACCGTCAGCATCGCCGTGGTGGTTTCCGCCATCGTGTCGCTGACGCTCACGCCGATGATGTGCTCGCGCTTCCTGCACCACGATGCCGGCCGGCATGGCCTGGTCTATCGCGCCATCGAGCGCGGCTTCGAATTGCTGATCGGCGGCTACCGGCGCACCCTGGACATTGCGCTGAAACACCATTTCATCACCCTGTTGGCCTTCTTCGCCACCATGTCGCTGACGGTGTACCTTTACGTTATCATCCCCAAGGGCTTCTTCCCCGAACAGGACAACGGCCTGCTGCTCGGCATCTCCGAGGCCGCGCAGGATGTCTCCTTCAAGGAGATGGTGCGGCTGAATGAAAAAGTCGGCGACGTGCTGCTGGCCGACCCCGACATCGCCGCCTATTCCAGCTTCGTCGGCGCGGGGTCGGGCGGGCAGCCCGGCAACAACGCCCGCTACTTCATCACGATGAAACCGTTCGCGCAACGGCACGCCACCGCCCAGCAGGTGATCGCCCGGCTCCGCCCGGAACTGGCCAAGGTGGAGGGCGCCCAGCTTTACCTGCAAGCCGCCCAGGACGTGCGGGTGGGCGGGCGCATGTCCAAAACCCTTTATCAGTTCACCCTGCAGGACGCCGACGCCGCCGAACTGTACGAGTGGTCGCCGAAGATATTCGACAAGCTGCTCGCCCTGCCGATGCTGCGCGACCTGGCGACCGACCAGCAGAACCGTGGCGCCGCCGCCGTGCTCACCATCGACCGCGATGCCGCCGCGCGTTTCGGCATCCAGCCGCAGGTAATAGACGACACGCTGTACGACGCGCTCGGCCAGCGCCAGGTGGCGCAGTATTTCACCCAGGTGAACACCTACAACCTCATCATGGAGGTGCCGCCGGACCAGCAGAAGAACCTGGAGGTGCTCGACAAGCTGTTCGTCAGGTCCAGCACCGGGCAGGCCGTGCCGCTCTCCACTTTCGTCAGGATCGACAGCACCAGGACGGGGCCGCTGTCGGTCAATCACCAGAGTCAGTTCCCGGCGGTGACGATCTCGTTCAATCTCGCCCAGCACGCCGCGCTCGGCGAGGCGGTCGATGCCATCAATGCGGTGATGAGCGAGCTGCGGACGCCGATCACCCTGAGCGGCACCTTCCAGGGCACCGCGCAGGCGTTCCAGTCCTCGCTGGCCAGCCAGCCCTATCTGATCGCGGCGGCGCTGATCGCCGTGTACATCATCCTGGGCGTGCTCTACGAAAGCTACATCCTGCCGCTGACCATCCTGTCCACCCTGCCGTCGGCGGGCGTCGGCGCGCTGCTGATCCTGATGGCGGCCGGCTACGACCTGTCGGTGATCGCGCTGATCGGCATCATCCTGCTGATCGGCATCGTCAAGAAGAACGGCATCATGATGGTGGACTTCGCCATCACCGCCGAGCGGCGCGATGGCGCAACGCCGTTCGATGCCATCCGCCAGGCCTGCCTGCTGCGCTTCCGGCCGATCCTGATGACCACCATGGCCGCCCTGCTGTCCGGCCTGCCGCTGATGCTGGGCACCGGCGCGGGGTCGGAACTGCGCCGGCCGCTGGGCTTCGCCATGGTGGGCGGGCTGGCGCTGAGCCAGATACTGACGCTCTACACCACGCCGGTCATCTATCTGTATCTCGAGCGGCTGCAACGCCGGCTGGCGCCCCGCCGCGCCGGCCGGATGCCGCCACTGGCCGAGAAGATGGGGGCGACCGCGGACGCCAGCTGACCCGCCGGCCGTTTCCCCGATCCCATGGCCCGCGCGGGCGGGCGTCAAACCGACGCAACGGAAGGGTGGTGCAATGCCCCGAACGGATGACACGGCGACCGCCGTGGCGGCTGGTCACGGCCTGCCGGCCTGGTCCTGGGCGCTGCCGGCGCTCGCCTGGATCCTGCTGGTGGTGTTGTCCGCCAGCGCGGCCGGCGGGCTGGGGGCATTGGTGCTGGCGGCGGCTTTGTTCGGCACCGTGTTCGCCGCCGTCCACCACGCCGAGGTGATCGCCCAGCGCGTCGGCGAGCCGTTCGGCACATTGGTGCTGGCGATTGCCGTCACCGTGATCGAGGTCGCTCTCATCGTCTCGATCATGCTCTCGGCCGGGGCCCCCAAGCCGACTTTGGCGCGCGACACGGTGTTCGCCGCGGTGATGCTGGTGTGCAACGGCCTGGTCGGGCTTTGCATCGTGCTCGGTGGCGCCCGCTTTTACGAAACCGAGTTCCGCAGCCGCGCCGCCGCCTCCTATCTGGCGGTGCTGGTGGTGCTGGCCACCTCCACGCTGGTGTTGCCCGATTTCACCCTGTCCGCTCCCGGACCATTCTACAACACCGCGCAACTCGTGTTCGCTTCCGTGGTGTCGCTGGTTCTGTATGGGGTGTTCCTGTTCGTCCAGACCATGCGCCATCGCGACTACTTCCTGCCGCTGACCGGCGTGCCGGGCGATGAGGAAGGGCACGCGGCCGTGCCCACCGGGCGCCAGACCCTGCTGTCGGCGCTGCTGCTGCCGGTGGCACTCGGCGCCGTCGTGCTGCTCGCCAAGGCCCTGTCGCCGGCGCTGGAAGCGAGCGTGCGCGCGCTTGGCGCCGCGCAGCCCGCCGCCGTGGTCGGCGTGGTGGTGGCGGCGATGGTGCTGCTGCCGGAAAGCCTGGCGGCGCTGCGGGCGGCGCGGGCGAACCGGCTGCAAACCAGCCTCAACCTTGCCCTCGGCTCGGCCCTGGCCTCGATCGCGCTGACCATTCCCGCGGTGGCGGCGGCGTCGCTGTGGCTGGGGCAGCCGCTGGTCCTGGGCCTGGACATGAAGGAGCTGGTGCTGCTGCTGCTCACCTTCATCGTCGCCACGCTGACCCTTGGCGGCGGGCGCGTGACCGTGCTGCAGGGCGCCGTCCATCTGGTGATCCTGGCGATGTTCCTGCTGATCGTGGTGGTGCCATGAATCCGCCGGCTGCTGCCCGCCGGCCCACCGTTGCGGTCATTGGCGGGGGCTTCAGCGGCACGCTGCTGGCGCTGCATCTGCTGCGCCGATGTCCGGCGTCGGCGCGGATCGTCCTGATCGAGCGGCACGGCCAGTTCGGCCGCGGCCCGGCCTATGCCACCGGCAACCCGAACCATCTGCTGAACGTGCCGGCGGCCCGGATGAGCGCCTTCCATGACCAGCCCGGCCATTTCGTCGAATGGCTGCGGCGCCAGCCGGCTGGCGAGGCGCTGGTGGCGCAGGGCTTCGTGCCGCGGCGGTTGTTCGGTGCCTATGTCCGCCACCAGCTGAGCGAGGAGATGAAGCAGCCCCGGCACGAGGGCCGGCTTGAACTGCTGCGCGGCGACGTGCTGGGGCTGTCGCAGACCGGGTCCGGGCTGACGCTGGCGCTGGATGGGGACCGCTGGCTGCCGGCCGATCTCGCCGTGCTCGCCGTCGGCAATTTCCCGCCCGGGCCGCCCGCCGGCGCGGCGCCCGGCTTCCTCGACAGCGCGCTGTACCGCCCGGACCCGTGGTCGCCCGAGACGCTCGCGGGGCTCGATCCCGACGCGGCGGTGCTGCTGATCGGCACCGGGCTGACCATGGTGGATCTGGTGGTCTCGCTGCTGGACCAGGGCCATCGCGGCCCGATCCATGCGCTGTCGCGGCGCGGCCTGCTGCCGCGCCGGCATGCGCCGGGGGCGGCGCCGGTTCCGCTCTCCCAGGCGGCGGCCCCCCAAGCGGCGGCGCTACCGGCCACACTGGTCGAGCTTACCCGTTTTCTGCGGGCGGAGGCGCGGCAGGCGACTGCCGGCGGTGCGGACTGGCGGGCGGTGGTGGACCGGCTCCGCCCGTTCACCCAGGATCTGTGGCAGTCTCTGCCGGCCGCCGACAAGGCGCGCTTCCTGCGCCATCTGCGGCCATGGTGGGAGGTGCACCGGCATCGCATGGCCGGTCCGGTGGCGGACCGGATCGAGGCCGCGCGGGCGGAAGGACAACTGCGGCTGCACACCGGCCGCATCCAGGTGCTGCGGGAGGAGGGCGGCCTTGCCGCGCTCACCTTCCGTCGCCGCGATGACGGCGCATCGCAGACGCTCGCCGGCGCGCGGGTGGTGAACTGCGCCGGACCCGGCTGCGACTACGACCGGATCGGGCATCCCTTGGTGCGCGCTTTGCTGGACACCGGCCTGGCCCGCCCGGACGAGTTGCGCCTCGGTCTCGACGTCACCGCCACCTGCGCCCTGCGCGACCGGCGCGGCGGCATTTCCCGCCGGCTGTTCGCAATGGGGCCGGTGACCAAGGCCGCCTTCTGGGAGATCACCGCCGTGCCAGACATCCGCCGCCAGTGCGAGGCGGTGGCGGAGCATATCGCCGTGATCATGCGGGCGACGCTGACCTGAGATCGGCCCGGTGTCGTTCCATATCCGGCCCGGGATCGCGTTCCGGTCAAGGAGGTCCAGCGATGGTCATGTTGCCGCCCGCGCTGCGCTGTCTACTGCGGGCAGCGGGTATCCTGGCCACGCCCGCTTCCCTGGTGGGCGCGTTCCTCCTGGCCGGTCTGGTGATGCTGGCGGTCGAGCCGCCATTCGTCGGCGCCGACGAACTGTACCACTGGGATCGCATTCTGCAGCTCAGTCGCGGCGACCTGCTGGCCCAGCCGCTCGGGCCCAATAGCTGGGGCGGTGCCATCGACAAGCCGAGCTACGACTTCTCGCTGTTCTACTTTTCGAAATACCAGACCGGCGCGCCGATTCCCTGGCAGGAAGGGTGGCTGCTGGCGGACCGGATGAGCGGTTTGCCGCCGCGGCTGGCGACGGTGCCGTTCCCCAGCACGGCGACGTTCTCGCCGCTGGGGTATGTGCCGCAGACGCTTGGCCTGAGCGCCGCGCGCGCCGCCGGGCGGAACATCCTGATCCAGTTCTACGCCGCGCGGCTGGCCAATCTCTGCTGCTACCTGTTCGGCGTCCTCTGGATCAGTCGCCTGCTGCCGTTCGGATGCCGCGCCTTCGTGCTGACGGCATGCCTGCCGGGCATGCTGCATGTCGCGACGACGCTGAGCGCCGATCCGGTCGGTATCCTGGCGCCGTCCGCCCTCATCGCCCTGGTGCTCGCCGCCCGGGCTGCCGCGCCGCGGCGCCTGCCAGCGGCCAGTGCCGCGATGATTTTCCTGACATGCCTCGCCTGCGGCCTGCTCAAGCCCGGCTTCGTCGTCTTCACCGCCGTGGTCTTGCTGCTGCCGGCGGAAACCTGTGGCGGACGCCGCGCCGGATGGCTGTTCAGAGCCGCCTGCGTCGGCGCCGGCCTTGGCGTGACGATCGCCTGGAACCTGTCGTTCCCCTTCGTTCCGGGCCTCTACTGGGGCACCGGCGCGGACCCGGCCGCCATGCTGCGGCGCATGCTGGCGGCGCCGGCCGACGTGGCGGCGGTGCTGTTCCGCACCATTTCCGACAAGGGCCGGCATTTCTGGAAGGATGCGTTCGGACGCTTTGGCGGCCATCCGCCGCCGTACTCCTTCTTTATCGGCTACTGGTCGGCATCCTGGGCGGGTCTCGTGGCCCTCATCCTGAGTGCATTGGCGGCCGACCGTCCGGCCCGACCGAATGGCTTCGCCGCCGCCTGGATGGCGGCGCTGGCGCTGGGCTATGCCTTCCTGATGCTGGTCATGTTCCTGGTCGGATTCACCAACCCGGGTGACGCGGTGGTGAATGGCATTCAGGGACGGTATTTCGTGCCCGCCTTGATCCTGCTGACACTCGCGCTCGGGGCCGCCCCGCTGCCGCGGCGCCTGCCGCCCGGTTTGGCGGCCACGGCGGTACTGGCCGCCCTGGCGATTCAGGTCGGGGTGGTTGGCGCGGCGTCGCTGGAAATGGGCCGCCATTGGACCGATACCGGCAGTGCCGCACCGTCATGGCACTCGCGCAAGCCGTCCCTCTGAACCGTCCAACCGCGCCGCCGGTCACTTCTTCTCCTCGTCTTCCTCCTCGTCGTCCTCATCCTCGTCGTCGTCATCGTCGTCCTGGTGCTCGTAGTACCAGTCCAGCATGTCGTCGTGGAAATCCGGGTCCTTGAGCAGGCGCATGGCCAGCGCGAGCACGATCTCGGGGGCGGCGGAGAGGTCCGCGGTGTCGGTGGTCACGTCCGACGCGGCGACCACGCGCACCGACATCGCCCCGTTCTCCTCGCCGACGATCAGCGCGACCTCGCCGCCGTCGAGATCGACCGTGGTGGGTTCCGTCCTGGGTGCCATCCGATCGCACTCCCTGTTCGTGCCGCGCCATGGGCGGCCGTTGGCAGAACCGCAACGCGCCGCCCCCGTCATGGCTGCGGGGAGGCCGCGAAGACTCCGAATACCGGCCCATTGGCCATGCCGCCGGTTTCGGCCCGTGCCGCCGGACCTGTCCGTCCGCCACGGACCGCAAGCCGGTCAGCGGCGTCTTCATGCCGCCAATGTTCCGTCCGGTCCAGAGCATAGATCAACCGCCGCGGCTTCGTCCTGGGGGTAACGGCCCCGCGGCGGTGCCGCGCTACTCCGCCGCCTGCAAACTGGCCGCGGTCGCGGTCTGGGTTGCCTGGATGGCGGTCAGCGCGATGGTGTAGACGATGTCGTCCACCGAGGCGCCGCGCGACAGGTCGTTCACCGGCTTGCGCAGCCCTTGCAGCATCGGTCCGATGCTGACCACGTGGGCGGAACGCTGCACCGCCTTGTAGGTGGTGTTGCCGGTGTTGAGGTCGGGGAACACGAACACATTGGCATGGCCGGCGACCGGGCTGCCCGGCGCCTTCTGGCTGGCGACACTGGCGACGCTGGCGGCGTCATATTGCAGCGGTCCGTCGATCAGCAGGTCGGGACGCCGGGCGCGGGCGAGCGCCAGCGCCGCGCGCACCTTCTCCACGTCGGCGCCGCTGCCGGACGTGCCGGTGGAATAGGAGATCATGGCAACGCAGGGGTCGATGCCGAAGGCGCGCGCCGAATCGGCCGACTGCACGGCGATGTCGGCCAGTTGCTCGGCGGTCGGGTCGGGGTTCACCGCGCAATCGCCATAGACCAGCACATCATGCGGCATCAGCATGAACAGCACGCTCGATACGGTGCTGGAGCCGGGGACGGCGCGGATCAGTTGCAGCGCCGGACGGATGGTGTTGGCGGTGGTGTGGATGGCCCCGGAAACCAGCCCGTCCACTTCGTCCATCGCCAGCATCATGGTGCCCAGCACGACGCTGTCTTCCAGTTGCTGGGCGGCTTGCGGGGCGGTGAGCCCCTTGTCACGCCGCAACTCGGTCATCGGCCCGACGTAACGGGCGCGCACGGCGGCGGGGTCCACGATCTCGATCCCGTCCGGCAGCACGACACCGTTGGCCTCGGCGACATCGCGAATCTGGTCGGCTTCGCCAAGCAGCACGCAGCGCGCGATGCCGCGTCGCTGGCAGATCGCGGCGGCCTGCACGGTGCGCGGCTCGTCGCCCTCGGGCAGCACGATGCGCCGGTCGGCCGCCCGCGCCGCCGCCGCCAGACGGTGGCGGAACGCCGGGGGCGGCATGCGAAGCTGACCGGGCTGGCTGATGCGGGCACGCAGCGCGGTGGTATCGATGCGCGCCGCGGTATGCGCGATCACCTCGTTCATGCGTTCGGCGTCGTCGGCGCGCACGTGGTGCGACAGGCCGGCGAGCCGGGAGCCGGTGGCGAAGGTGTCCTCGTCGGTGGTCAGGATCGGCAGATCGGCAAGGCCGGGCGCGCGCAGCAGGGTCGCCACCTGGGGCGACAGCCGGGTGCCGCAGGTCAGCAGCAGGCCGGCCAGCGGCATGCCCTGCACGAAGGCCAGCGCGCTGGCCAGCGCGATGTCGCTGCGCTCGCCGGCGGCGACCACCAGCGCGCCGGGACGCAGCCGGTCGATCACTCCCTCGACGCCGCGGCCGGCGATCACGAAATCGAATACCCGCGTGCGCGCGAAAGCGCCCTCATGCTCGACGCCGAGGCCGAGCGCCGCCCGCACGTCCTCCAGGCGCAGCGCCGCGAGGCTGGGCTTGTAGGGCACGTCGCCGAGCACCGGCACCGCGCCTTCGGCCCCTTGCAGCGCCGTGGAGAGCGGTGCGGTCGCAACGGCATGCGGGCGGTTGACCAGCACGCCGGCAAGCGGCGGCGGCTCCTCGCCTTCGGCGAATTGTCGCCGGGCAAGGTCAACCATGCTGGCGAGTTCGGCCGGGTCGTGGCCGTCGCCGGACAGCACCGGCACCAGGAACGCCGCGAAGGCGCGGGCCATGGCGGCATTGAGGCGGGCGGCGATCTGCAGGCTGGCATCGGGGATCAGCCCCTCCACCACCACCGCGTCGCAGCCGCTTCCGGCGGTTTCGACGGCAGCCAGCATATCCTCCAGCAGCGCATCGATCCCACCCGCGCGCACCCGCGCCTCGGCCACCTCGAAAGGCACCGAGTCGGGGGCCTCGGCATGCAGCAGCGAGCGTGCGAAATGGGTCGAGAGGTCGTCGCAGCCGCCATCGGCGGGCTGCGTGATCGGCTTGATGAAGCCCACCTTGACCTGGTCGCGGCGCAACGCCTGCACCAGGCCGAGCGCCATCGAGGTCAGCCCGGAATCGCGGGTGACCGGGGCGAGAAAGAAAATCTGCGGGCCACGATGCACGTCAATCCTCCTCAACCAAGGCGCCGGTGGCCTGCCGGGCAAGCCGGGCAGTGTCGCAGGCGATCATCCATTCCTCATTGGTGGCCACCACCACGGCGCGCGGGGTGGCATCCGGCGCACTGATCACGCCCCCGGTGCCGCCGGTCATATGGGCGTTGGCCGGCGCATCCAGTGCGAAGCCGAACGGCCGCAGCCGCGCCATCGTCATCGCCCGCAGCCGCGCCGAGTTTTCGCCGATGCCGCCGGTGAACACCACCGCATCGAAGCGGCGCAGGCTCATGGCCAGCCCGCCAATGTAGCGCGCCAGGCGGTGCGCGAACACTTCCAGGGCGAGTTGCGCGCCCGCATGCCCGCGCTCGGCCGCCGCCTGCAGCTCGCGGCAGTCGTTGGACAGGCCGGAAATGCCGAGCAGCCCGCTCCGCCGGTTCAGCAGCGCCTCCATTTCGGCCGCGTCGTAGCCGGCGGTGCGCATGATGTGCAGCACCGCGCCGGCATCGATGTCGCCGGAGCGCGTGCCCATGACCAGCCCTTCCAGCGGGGTCATGCCCATGCTGGTGTCCACGCTGTGCCCGTCCTGTACCGCGGTGGCCGAGGCGCCGTTGCCCAGATGCGCGGTCACCAGCCCGTGGTCACCGGGGTCGAGGCCGAGCATCGCCACCGCTTCCTGCGCCACGTAGCGGTGGCTGGTGCCGTGAAAGCCGTAGCGCCGCACGCCGTGCTCGCGGTACAGCGCGATCGGCAGCGCGTAGAGAAACGCCTCCGGCTTCATGGTCTGATGGAACGCGGTGTCGAACACCGTGACGTTCGGAACGCCGGGCAGCCGCCGCAGCGCCTCGCGCAGGCACAGCAGGGCGGCCGGGTTGTGCAGCGGCGCGAGCGGGCTGCATGCCTCGATGCCGGCGAGCACGGCGGGGGTGACCAGGACCGAGCTGGTGAACCGCTCGCCGCCATGCGCCACCCGGTGCCCCACGCCCGCCAGGACCTCAAGCCAGCCGCGCCGGGCGAGCTCGTCGAGAACCGCATCGACCGCGGCGGCATGGCTGCTCTCGCCCAGCAGGTGCTTCCGCTCACCGTCGGGGTCCTTGAAGGCGATCGTGGCGTTCTCGCTGCCGAGCCGGTCGGCAAGGCCGGAGAGCAACGGCGTGCGCACCCGCTCATTGTGGACGGCGAATTTCAGCGAGGACGAGCCGCTGTTGAGCACAAGGATCAGGAAAGGGGCGGATGACATGGAGCTCTCCCTGCAACGGTTAGTAGTGTTTTCGGCGGGCCATGGCGGGGTGCAACGGCGCACTTGCTTTCAAAACATACGAGATCGTTCGGCGCAAAACAGAACATCGTCAAGCTCGCCAGGCGGCGGGCCATGGATGGGGCGGAAGCGAAACGAGGGCAGGTCGCCAAGCCGGATCCCGACGACACGGGCGAAGTATTCCGGTTCCATGCCCAGGGTAGGGCACAGGAACCGGATTCCGGGGCAGCTGGCTGCTACACCGCCGCTAACCGGCCCTTCTGGCAATATGCAACTTCGCAACCCCGCCTTGCAGCCGCGGATGGGCGGGTTGGTGGGGCGGGCGAGGGCGTGCGATTGTGGCGGCCTCGACGAAAGGGAGACCGGAAATGCCGGACATCGCCTCGCGCGCCGCCGCGCTGCTGCTGGCGGCGCGGCGTGATCCCGCCCGGCGTCTGGCCGACCTGCCGGCGGAACTGCGGCCGGCCGACCGTGCCGCGGCCTACGCCATTCAGCGCGAAGTCGCGGGGACGTTTGCGGCGATCGGCGGGTGGAAGGTCAGCCCGTTCCTGCCGGACGGCCCGCCCTTTTGCGGCCCGATGCCGGCGGCGGGCATCCTTGGCGGTCCGGCGACCCTGTCATCGACCGTGTTCCTGCTGCGCGGGGTGGAGGCGGAACTGGCGGCCCGGCTCGGCCGCGACCTGCCGCCGCGCGCCACGCCCTATACGCGCGAGGAGGTCGCCGATGCCATCGCCGCCCTGCATCCGGCGATCGAGATATTGCAGTCGCGCTTTGTGGAACCCACAGCCGTGGCGCCGCTGACCGGGCTGGCGGACACGCAGGCGCATGGGGCGTTCGTGCACGGCGTGGCGGTGGCGGGCTGGCGGGGAATTGACCTCGCGGCGGAGAGCGTGGTGCAGCTTGTCGATGGCGTGGTGAACGCGGCCCGCACCGGCCACCCCGGTGGCGACCTGCTGGGGCAGGTGGTGTGGCTGGCAAACGAGGGCAGCCTGTGGGCGGGCGGGCTGAAGGCGGGGCAGTTCGTCACCTGCGGGTCCTGGACCGGCGCCAACCGGGTGGGCGCGGCGGCGCGGGTGCGGGTGGCGTTTTCCACCCTCGGCGAGGTGGCGCTGGATTTCACCACGGTGCCGCGCGGGTAGCAGCCGGGCGCATCCGCCAGGTGCCGATGATCATGTCGATGCCGGTGCGGCTTCCCGGCCCTTGTGTCGGGACCATTCCCTTGCAGCGCCTCACGCAGCTGTGTATTTGACTCCCAGTTGATAGTCATTCGCATTGGCGCGTTGGAGGGGACCGCATGCTTGTCAGCATGATCATTGTTTTCCGCGAGGCGCTGGAGGCCGGGCTGATCGTCGGCATCGTGCTGGCGGCGACCGAGGGGGTCATCGGGCGCGGCCGCTGGATCGCCGGCGGAATGGCGGCGGGGCTGGCCGGGGCCGGTCTGGTGGCGGTGTTCGCCGCCGTCCTGTCCGATGCGTTCGAGGGCACCGGTCAGGAAGTGTTCACCGCTGCGATCCTCGGTTTCGCGGTGGTCATGCTGAGCTGGCACATCGTGTGGATGTCGAAGCATTCCCGCGAAATGGCCGCCGAACTGCGGCAAGTGGGGCAGGCGGTGCGGCTCGGCCAACGCTCGCTTGCCGCGCTGGCCGTCGTCGTCGCCGTCGCGGTGATGCGCGAGGGGTCGGAGGTGGTGTTGTTTCTGTTTGGCATCGCCGCCGCCTCGCACACCGCCCCGCTGGCGATGGCCGGCGGCGGCGTGGCCGGGCTGGCGCTGGCAGGCGGGGTTTCCTGGCTGCTGTACCGCGGCCTGGTCGCCATTCCGATCCGCCACCTGTTCCGGGTCACCAACGCGCTGATCGCGCTGCTTGCCGCCGGCATGGCCGGGCAGGCGGCGGCGGTGCTGCACGCCGCCGATCTGCTGCCGGGCTGGGGCGAGCATCTGTGGAACACCAGCGCCATCCTGGCCGACGACAGTCTGCCGGGGCGCAGCCTGCATGCGCTGGTCGGCTACTCGGCCCGGCCGTCCGGCATCCAGCTCGCTTTCTGGCTCGGCACGCTGCTGCTGCTGGCCGCGCTGTCGCGCGCCGTGGGCCGCAAGCGGGTGCCTCCGCTCGCGGTCGCCGGGCTGCTGGCGGCCATGCTGGTGGGCGGCCCGCCGGCCCGCGCCGACGATCTGCCGACGCTGCTGTTCCGCCAGCACCGCTTCGTGCCGGACCGCATCGTGGTGCCGGCGAACGTGAAGTTCCGCCTGCTGGTGCAGAACACCGACGATAGCGCCGACGAATTCGAGAGCAACGACCTCAACCGGGAGAAGCTGGTGCCTGCCGGCGCGACCATCACCGTGTTCCTCGGCCCGCTCGCGCCCGGGGAATACCGCTTCTTCGGCGATTTCCACCAGGACACCGCCCAGGGCGTGCTGGTGGCGAAATGATCCGGCTGATCCGCGGGCTGGCGACGGCGCTGATATTGCTCGCCCCGCTGCTGGCGCGGGCCGACTACCATATCGTTTCCCCTTACGAAATCGACCTCGGCGAGTTGGAGATCGAGCATAACGGCGCCGCCGGGTTCGACCGCAAACCCGCCCTCAGCGGCGCGCAGAGCTACACCACCGAACTTGGCACCGGCCTGACCGAGTGGTGGCACAGCGAGATCGAGCTCGGTTTCGATCGCGATCCCGGCTTCAACGAGCCCACCCTGCTGACCCAGATCGTGACGGAAAACACCTTTCAACTCACCGAGCCGGGCGAGGCCGTCGCCGATTTCGCCTTCTATATCGAGTACGGCCAGTCGCTCACCCGCGGTGCGAACGCCGCGTCCAACCAGGTGACTTTCGGCCCGGTGGTCGCCAAGGATATCGGCCGCACCACCCACACGCTGAACCTGTTCTTCACCCGGCAACTGGGGCCGGACCAGACCAGCCAGGGCCTGGATGTCAGCTACGCCTGGCAAAGCCGCTGGAATATTTGGGCGCCACTGTCGCCGGCGATCGAGATCTATGGCGACGCCGGCACGCTGGGGAACATGCCGGGCCTGTCGCGGCAGCAATTGCTGGCCGGGCCGGTGGCGATCGGCGCGCTCAGGTTCAGCGAACTCGGCCTCGGCACGGCGGGCAAGCTGAAATACGAGATTGGCTGGCTGTTCGGCGCCACCCCGGCCACCGCCGCCGGCACGCTGCGCTGGCGGGCCGAGGTGGAAATTCCTTTCTGACGCGGTGGGTGAAGCCGCCGTGGCGTTGGCGGATCGCTCCGCCCACCCATGCGTTTTACGCCTGGCTGTCCGGCACGCAGGGCGGGCAAAGCGGGCCGAGGTCGTCCCAGCCATAAGCGGTTTCATGCGCGGTCCAGCCCTCGCGCGTGTCCTGGCGGGTGGCGCAGAGGCGGCCGCCCAGGGTTTCGTAGAACCGGCGTGCCGGGGCGCTGCCGTCCAGCACCCACAGCCCCAGGGAGTGGAAGCCGGCCTGCCGCATGTCGGCGGCGGCGGCGCCCATGAGCGCCCGGCCGAGGCCCCGCCACTGGGCGCGGCGGAGCACGTAAAGCGCGTGTATCTCGGCGGCGAACGGCAGGGCGGTGTCGCTTTGCGGACCCCAGGCGACGAAGCCGACGAGGTCGGCATCGTCCTCGGCGACGAACACGCCGCCGCGCGGAATGGCGGCGTGCCAGATTTCGGTGCGCCGTGCCGGATCGAGCGCGGCCAGCACGCTGTCGGGCACCAGGCCGGGATAGCTTTCGCGCCAGGCCAGCACGTGAACGGCGGCGATGGCGGCGGCGTCGTCCGGGGTGGCGGGGCGGATGTTCATGGGGCGGCCTCGCGGTCGGTTTGCTTTACCCTGGCCACGAAGGCCCGGATCAGGTCGGGGTCTTTTAACCCGGGCGCCCGCTCGACGCCGGAGGAAACATCCACCGCGGGCGCGCCGGTGGCGCGGATGGCGTCGGCCACGTTGGCAGGGGTAAGGCCGCCGGCCAGCACCCAGGGCAGCCCGGCACGCCAGTGGCGCAGGATCGACCAGTCGAAGGTTTCGGCATTGCCGCCCGGGCGGGTGGCGCCGGGCGGCGGTTTGGCTTCCATGACGAAGCCATCCACGCCCTCCGCCCCGGCGGGCAGGTCGGCCACCCCGGCCACGCCAACCGCGCGCCACACCTTCAGGCCGAAGCGGGCGCGCAGGGCGGCGCAGCGTTCGGGGGTATCATAGATCTGGAGCACATCCAGCGGCACCGCCGCCAGCGCGGCGGCCACCTCCGCGTCGGCCGGGCGCACGAACAGCCCGACCCGCGACGGGGCACCGGCCGCCAGCGCCGCCGCCCGCGCGGGCGTCACCGCCCGCGGGGAGGGCGGGTAAAAGACGAAACCCAGCCAGTCCGCGCCGGCGGCGATGGCGGCGTCGCGGCCGGCCGGGTCGTTGATGCCGCAAATCTTGACCCCGGTCACGGCCCGATCCGCGTCAGTCCGCCAGTTCGGCGGCGATGGCGGCGGCGGCGGCGGCCGGATCGGGCGCGGCGGTGATCGGCCGTCCCACCACCAGCCAGTCGGCGCCGGCGTCGGCGGCCTCGCGCGGGGTCATGGTGCGGGCCTGGTCGCCGGAGGGAAAGCCGGCCGGGCGGATGCCGGGCACCACCAGCAGGGCGGTCTTGTCCAGCACGGCGCGCAGGGCCGGCACTTCATGGGCGCTGCAAACCAGGCCATCGGCGCCGGCGTCCATCGCCAAACGGCCCAGGCGCAGCACCTGCTCGAGCGGCGTGGCGGTGACACCAGTGGCCGCCAGCGCGGCGGCGTCGAGGCTGGTCAGCACGGTGACGGCGAGCAGCAACGGCCGGTCGGCGCCGGCCTGCTCGGCGGCGCGGCGTGCCGCGGCAACCATGGCGGCCCCGCCGGCGGCATGCAGGGTGAGCATGCGCGGACGCCACGGCAGCACCGCCCGCACGGCGCCAGCGACCGTGTTCGGGATGTCGTGGAACTTGAGGTCGAGAAAAACCGGCAGATCGCCGACGGCCCGCAGGCCGTCGGCGCCGTTCGCCAGCACATATTCGAGGCCGAGCTTGACCAAGCCGCAATGCGGCGCGACCTGGTCCGCCCACGCGGTGGCCCGTGCGACGTCGGTGGTATCGAGCGCCGCGATCAGGCCAGCCATTTCACCGGGTGGCCTCGTTCTTCTTTTTCAGCCCGGCGATCTGGGCTTCGAGCTTGCGCGTAGCCCGCTCGAACCGACGGGCGCGGCGACGGGCACCGAGCGCGGGGAACCAGACGAACAGGGCGCCGAGCACGAACGCGCCGCCCGCACCCACCAGGATGGCGGCGGAGAGCGGCGTGGCCAGCTTCAGGTCGGTCGGCCAGAAGGTGAGCGTGATCGGCTGCGGATTGGACAGCGCGAACAGGATCAGCACGACCAGGAACGGCAGGGAGACTAGGAAGCGGAACATGGGATTTCACCTCGGGGGAAGAGACACTAAAGAAACTAACCCAATTTTCATCAGGCCGCCACCCCCGCTCCTGCGCGGCCCTTGTTCCCGGCCGACGTTCGCGCCTCCCGCTTGCCGCGGTTGACCCGTTCGCGCAGCTCCTTGCCCGCCTTGAAGAACGGTACGGCCTTTTCGTCAACTGGTACCGCCTCGCCGGTGCGCGGATTGCGGCCGGTCCGTGCCTCGCGCCGCTTCACGGTGAAGGCGCCGAAGCCGCGCAGTTCCACCCGCTCGCCGCGCGCCAGCGCGGCGGTGATCTGACTGAAGATGGTGGCGACGATCAACTCCACATCCTGCGCGCGCAGATGCGGATTCGCCGCCGAAAGATCCGCGATCAACTCGGACTTGGTCATAGGCCCACCCCCCAGCAATGCAACGCTCAGTCTCCGCTGGCGTTAAGGCTGCCAGATGGCCCAGGCGCCGTCAAGCATAAGTCCTTGAGGGAGAAGGCTTTTCATCACGCTTCCGAGAATCGGCGAGATCGATCCGGCCAGCGTCCGGAGGCCAAGCCCAGCGGGCCGGACATCCTCGACCGGCAGGCTCTCGGGGATACCTTTCTCGGCGGCGAGCCAGGCGCGGGCTTCCGCCTCGCCGCCGATGGCGTCCACCAGCCCGAGGGTGAGCGCCTGCCGCCCGGTATAGGCGCGGCCGTCGGCAAGTTCACGGACCCGTTCGGGGGTCATGTGGCGGCCGGTGGCGACCATGCCGACGAACTGGTCGTACATGTCCATCACCAGCGCTTGCAGCACCTCGCGTCCGCGCGGCGAGGTCGGCTGGGTGAAGCTGGGCTGGTCCTTCAGTGGCCCGGAGACGAACGCCTCGGCGGTGATGCCGATGCGCGACAGCAGGCCGGACGCCTCGCCGGTTTGCAGCAGCACGCCGATGGAGCCGGTGAGGGTGGATTCGCGCGCGAAAATGCGGCTGGCGGGCAGCGAAACCATGTAGCCGGCCGAGGCGGCGGTGCCGCCCATGACAGCCACCACCGGCTTGCCGGCGGCGACCCGGGTGATGGCGTCATGCAGGCTTTCGCCACCGGCGACGCTGCCGCCGGGGCTGTCCACGAACACGATCAGCCCGCGCACGGCGGCGTCCTTCGCCAGCGCGGTCACCGCTTCCGTCAATTCGCGGTTGTCGGTGATCAGCCCGGTGACCGAGAGCCGGGCGAGATGGGTGCCCCCCGCGTAGCGCAGATGCGGGCCCAGCACGGCCAGGGCGCAGGCCGCCACCGCGAGCACGGTGGCGATGCGCCAACCGGACAGGCGGCGCTTGAGGCGCCGCCTGTCGATCAGCAGGTCGGTTTCCAGCGACATGCCGAGCCTCCGGCGATGCTACTCCTGCTGCGCCTGCTGGTTGCGGCGACGGATCGCCGCGCCGAGGATGTCGCCCAGCGAGGCACCGGAATCGGAGCTGCCGAATTCCTGGATCGCCTGCTTGTCCTCGTCCTGCTCCTTGCCCTTGATGGTGAGCTGGAGCTTGCGGGCGGCGCGGTCCACCGACAGCACCTTGGCGTCCACCTTCTCGCCCACGGCGAACCGGTCGGGCCGCTGCTCGCCCTTGTCGCGGGCGAGTTCGGCGCGGCGGATGAAGCCGGTGAGCACCTCGTCCACCTTGACCTCGATGCCGTTGGACTGCACCGCGGTCACCACGCAGGTGACGATGCTGCCCTTGTGCACCCGGTCGAGCACGGCGGCGGCCGGGTCGTCGGCCAGCTGCTTGATGCCGAGCGAGATGCGCTCCTTCTCGACATCGACGTCCAGCACCTTCGCCTTGATGACCGAGCCTTTCTCGTATTTGGTCATGGCCAGTTCGCCGGCCTCGTCCCAGGACAGGTCGGACATGTGGACCATGCCGTCGATGTCGGCGGTGATGCCGATGAACAGGCCGAACTCGGTGATGTTACGGATTTCGCCCTCGACCACGGAGCCGATCGGGTGCTCGTCGACGAACTGCTCCCAGGGGTTGCGCTGCACCTGCTTGAGACCGAGCGAGATGCGCCGCTTGCCGCTGTCGACGTCCAGCACCATCACGTCGACCTCCTGCGAGGTGGCGACGATCTTGCCGGGATGGACGTTCTTCTTGGTCCAGCTCATTTCGGAAACGTGCACCAGACCCTCGACGCCCGGCTCCAGTTCCACGAAGGCGCCGTAATCGGTGATGTTGGTGACGCGGCCGGAGTATTTGGCGCCGGGCGGATACTTGACCGCCACGCCCTCCCACGGATCGGCCTCCAGCTGCTTCATGCCGAGGCTGATGCGCTGGGTGTCCGGGTTGAAGCGGATGACCTGCACCTTGACGGCCTGGCCGATCTGCAACGCCTCGGAGGGATGGTTGATGCGCCGCCAGGCGATGTCGGTGACGTGCAGCAGCCCATCGACGCCGCCGAGATCGACGAAGGCGCCGTAATCGGTGATGTTCTTCACCACGCCGTCGAGGATCTGGCCTTCCTTGAGGCCCTGGATCAGCTCGCTGCGCTGCTCGGCGCGGGTCTCCTCCAGCACGGCGCGGCGGGAGACGACGATGTTGCCGCGGGCGCGGTCCATCTTGAGGATCTGGAAGGGCTGCGGGGTGCCCATCAGCGGGCCGACATCGCGCACCGGCCGGATATCGACCTGGCTGCCCGGCAGGAAGGCCACGGCGCCGCCGAGATCGACGGTGAAGCCGCCCTTGACCCGGCCGTAGATGGTGCCGTTGACGCGCTGCTGGCCCTCGAACGCGCGCTCGAGGTTGGTCCATGCCTCCTCGCGCCGCGCCTTCTCGCGCGACAGCACGATGGAACCGTCACGGTCCTCGTAGCGCTCGACATAAAGTTCGATGACATCGCCGGGTTTCACGTCCGGCTTGGCGCCGGGGGCGCCGAATTCCTTCAGCGCGACGCGGCCCTCGCTCTTGAGGCCGACATCGACGATGGCGAACTCCTCGGTGAGCCGGACCACGCGGCCGGTGACGACGGAGCCGTCGAAGCCGGAATCCCGGCCGAGGGTCTCGTCGAGGAGGGAGGCGAAGTCTTCGAGTTCAGGCGGCGAGTCGGCGGGGCGCGAGGCGGTGATGACGGCGCTGGATGGCATGAGGGTGGGTCTGTCCTTGAGTGGGCGGCGGGCCGTGCCCTTGCCGCCTGCTGCGCTAGCGCCCTTCCCGATATAGCACGGGAAACACGTCTTGCCCGCGCCGGGGCTGTTTCGGGCGCAGGCCGGGGTGAACATTGGGCTCCGAAAGGGGCGGGTATCGCCCCGGCCGGCCGCGCGACCTTACAGCCGCACGTACCGCGGACAGATAGACGGAACGGGGGCGGAGTCAAGCGGTTCGGCGGGTTTGCGGTGGCCCGGCGGGCGTCAAATTCCGTCCCAGCAGCGTTTCAGGCCCGCTTTCGCCGGCAGGGTCGCGAAGGCGTGATCGGCGGTGACGAAAACGGCGTCCTCGATGATCGCCTGTGCGGCCAGCATGCGGTCGAACGGGTCACGATGGTCCCATGCCAGCAGGCCGGCAAGCCGCGCATGGCCCGGACCGATCGGCAGCACAGCGATGGTCAGGCGGCGCAGGGTGGCATCGAGGTCGTCGAGCAGCGCAGCCGCCTCCGGCCAGCGTCGTCTTTCCACCTTGATGGCGATTTCCCAGATGCTCGCCGCGCTGAGCAGCACCACACGGGATGGGTCTTCAAGGACGGCGCAAGCGGGGGCGGCGAGGCGCTCGGGGGCGGTCAGCGCCCATACGAAGGCGTGGGTGTCCAGCAGCAGCCTGGCGTCAGCGCCCGGCATCATCGCCGCCTTCCCAGAGGCGGCGTTCGTCCTCCGGAAGGGGATCGAAGAAGAAACCGTCCGGCGGCGTGGGGATGCCGCGCAGCAACCCGAGCGGGCGCGGCGCCGCTGGCGGCGGCGGCACCAGCCGGGCGATGGGCTTGCCGGCGCGGGCAATGGTGATTTCCTCGCCCGCGGCAACGCGGTCGAGCAGGCGGGAGAGATGGGTTTTCGCGTCGTAGATGTTGACCGTTTCCATGTGATCAGACTATCAGGTCTGACCAAGTCTTGACAACATCGCTCGCCACCATCGTTTGCGCCCGCGACGGAAAGGGAGCGTGACGGCATCCGGGTCTGGCGCGGTCGTTCCGACCGGATCGAAAAGGCGCGATCGGCTCGTCTCGCGGGCAGTCAGGGGTTCACTGGCGGAAGGTTGTGCGCAGGGCGGTGGGCGTTGAACGTGGCTGGGGCAGATGGGGACGGACCGATCAAAAGCTCAAGACGCGGCAGGTTCTTGGAGAGGGCCGAGGTTCGCCGCGTGGGTAGGTTAAGCACACGCTATAATAAGTGGTCACAAGCTCGACGGGCACAGGAGCGGCTGCGGAGATCACAAGCAACTCATTGAGTTCGTTGTAATTCTGTAGATTATGGCGGCGCCTCGGGTGCTGTTGGAACCCGGAGTTTTCACGGGTAATAGGGGGGATTGGAACGCCTCCGGCCCGAGGTTAGGTTGGCACCGCAACCAATGGGTCCCGCGGCATGGTCAGCCTCTCGTTCGACATCATCGAACCCCGGTCGGTGGCTATGCGGCGTGGGAAGACGTCTCACCATAACCGCGCAGCATCCTGGGTGTCGTTCGCGGTCGCACCTGAACGGGGAGGGCATCCGGAACAGATCATTTGGCTCGTCTCGGCCGAAGCCGACTCCGTCGGAGCGACGTGCCATCGGGGCTACGTGAGAGACGGGAAGCGGACCCGCGCGCTAACTGATGCGACCGAGGGCATCCTGCGCCTCAGATGCTTCCACAAGCCGCCCGAGCCAGGGAAACACGGCATCATGTAGCAGCCGCCACCAATAATTTATTGCAATGAAAACAGGGGGTTGTACAATTGCGCCACCTGTGCCAGGAAGGATGCCGAGCTGGTTCTCTCGGGGTGGGTCATCATGGCGCAACA
>Ga0302157_10000516_pt1 | contig 51123 bp, 47 predicted proteins | sample I_Bog_N3_3_FD_193502 | JGI IMG/M metagenome (GOLD analysis project Ga0302157, IMG submission 193502) | Peat permafrost microbial communities from Stordalen Mire near Abisko, Sweden - I_Bog_N3_3 | ecosystem: Environmental > Terrestrial > Soil > Wetlands > Peat | place: Sweden: Abisko, Stordalen... | reverse complement strand
CGTCGCCGAAGGCGAAGATCCCACCGTCCGCCGCGACCTCCCAGTAGCCACCACCGTCCGGTGTGGAGGCGATGCCGACGACTGGGGCGCTCAACGGCAGTCCGGCCACCGAGGCGAGTTCCGCAGCATCACCGAAGGGGAAGACGGCACCGTTGGAGCCCACGAGCCAGTACCCCTGGTCGGCGACCGTGAGGGTCTGGGCGGCCGACACCGAGCTCTGGAAGTTCCCGTCTCCTTCGTAGTCAGCCGTCAGGTCGTACCCGCCCGTCGGCAGTTGGCTCGCCCCGAGCGCGGGGCAGGTTCCCGCGGACGTGTTCGGCCCGGACGGGTGCAGATCGGTGACGGTGCACACCGTTCGCCCGCCCCGCGTCACCTTGACCACTCCGGTGGGGGACCCGGTCGTGCCCGACGTCACGGTGACCGAGATACCCGCCGCACCCTCGCGGCCGTAGGTGACGGTCGCCGGCGTGACGGACAGAGCCGTCGTGGTCGTCGCAGGGAAGACGACCAGGGACACGGTGTCCGACGAGGCCGTGAAGTTGGCGTCACCCGGATACGACACGGTCACCGCGTACGGGGTCGTCGAAGCCGGCAGCGCCGTCGCCGAGTCGATGTAACACGGATTACCTCCCCCGTTCGACGCGGGGCAGACGCCCGGCTCGACGAGTCTGGTGCCGTCAGCGACGATCGTGAAGTCGCCAGTCGGGTTGCCGCCATTGCCGCCCCCGGCGCCCACGATGAAGAAGTTGCCGTTCTCGGCACCGTAGAAGGCGTAACCCGGCACCGCGAACACGTTCATCTGCGTCTGGACCTGCTCCACGGTCAGTGCCTGCGGTGTCGAGGTCGACCCGGCGAAGTTGCCGTCACCGGAATAGACGGCGGTCAATTCGTAGGTTCCGGCGTCCATCGGATTGGAGTTGAGGTAGCAGTTGCCACTCGACTGGCCGTTCCCGGAGTTGCCGATCCCGGTCGAGCAGAGGTAGGTGCTCTGGTCCGGTGCACCCGAATAGATGGTGACCGTGCCCGACGGGTTCTGGTTCACGCCGGGTGCCCCGGTGACGGTCACGTTGAAGGAATTCTGGTTCTCGTCGCCGTAGGGGAGCGACGTTCCCGCGAGCGGGTAGGTGATCGTGGTGGTGGTCGCAGCCGGGTCCACGATCTCGTCCAGACTGCCGGACGCGGGCCCGTAGTCGCCGTCGCCACTGAACAACGCGGTGATCGGATGGTCACCCACGAACATCTGACTTCCGGATTCGTCGCACGAGGCGAGAAACGTCCCGGCCGTCGGGCTCGGCGCCAGTGGCTGTGCACTGCAGCCGTTGATGTCGCCGCCGTTGTCCTGGAACTCGATCGTGGCGTATGGCGCGATGGAGCCGGCGTCGGATGTCACGACCACCGCGGTATAGGTCACATCGAGGTTGAATTGTGACGGGTTGGCCGAGGCATCGACCGTCACCGTCACCGTACCGGGTCCCGGATCCGCCGACACCGCCGGACTCCATGCCACGAAGCTCAGCGCGACGATCGCCGTCGTTGCACCTGCCCGCAGACGCCACGTACGTTGCATCCGCCTACCGGACAATGCGATCACCTCGCCGGTTCCTGTTGTCAATGGGTGGAGCTGACGGCCAACGTACCAAAGGGCCTTCCTCGTTCAGGGGATGGATGGTCGGGCGTCGCGAACGACAGACGGCCATCCATGGCGCGGGCGTCGACGGCCCGGTTGCCGCTGCGACGTGCCGGTGCTACGCCTGAACATGGGCGAGCAGACGGCATGCCCCCGTCGGAAGGGTGCTGATCGGCGATGACCAATTCCACGACCTGGTGTCGAGCGGGCCTGGCGGCAGTGGTGCTGGCCGGGATCGCCTTCGCCGGAGCGACCACCCGGGCCCCGTCCGATGCCGCGGCCGCCGCCGGTCGGATCGCCGTGAGCCCTCCGGCCTCGCCGACCTTCGCCGCCAACGCCGGGGACCCGGACGTCGTCTACTCGAGCGGGACCTTCTACGCCTTCACCACCGGCACCGTGCTCGGCAACCACCTCCAGGTGGTCATCAACACCTCGGGAGACCCGACCGCCGGCTACGGCAGCTACACCGGTCAACCTTACGGGTCGACGGCGCTTCCTGACGTCCCGGCCTGGCAGCAGGTGAACACCCAGACCTCCCCGGGTGTCGCCTCCATCGGCGGTCACTGGGTCATGTGGTACGACGCGTCGCTCGCCGGACATGCGGAGGACTCGGGTTTCAGCTGCCTGGCCGTGGCGACCGCGGCCTCGCTGACGCCCTCGTCGCCGGTGTTCACCGACGACTCGTCCGGGTCACCGTGGTGCCCGGCCGGCGGCGTCCTCGACCCCAGCCCGTTCGTGGACCCGACGACACACGTGCCCTACCTGGTGTGGAAGTCCAACGACGGGTCGTCGGGCGCCCCCTCCCAGGTCTGGGGCGTACCACTCGACGCCGCCGGAACCGGTTTCGCCGGTACGCCCACCGTCCTGCTGACCGTGACGGTGGCGGAACAGACCACGGACGACCCCCAACTGGTCGCCAGCGGCGGTAGTTACTTCCTCCTGTTCTCGGGGGGAGATTTCGAGAACTCCACCTACAACGAGCAGTTCGCCTCGTGTGCCGGGCCGCTCGGGCCGTGCGCGAACCCGCCCGGCCCGTTCCTGACCACGTACGGAGGTGCCTATGGGCCCGGAGGGGGCTCGATCTTCCAGGACGGGTCGGGTCACCAGTGGCTCGCCTTCGCCGCCTGGAACAATCCGTGCACCAATTGCACCGGCAACCTGTCCGCCAATCAGCGCGAGCTCTACATCGCGTCGACCGACCTCGCTCCCGCCACACCCACCGTGACCTATGCCGGGATCGCGTCCACGCCGTCGGGGAACGGATACTGGCTGGTCGACTCGACCGGAGCGGTCCATTCCCACGGAGGAGCGACGTCCTACGGGTCGATGGCCGGACTGCCACTCAATGCTCCGATCAACCACCTGGTGCCCACGCCGGACGGCAAGGGCTACTGGATGGTGGCGGCCGACGGTGGGATCTTCGCCTTCGGTGACGCACGGTTCTTCGGTTCCATGGGCGGCCGGCCCCTCAATGCACCTGTGGTCGACCTCGCCCCCACCACGGACGGGGGTGGCTACTGGCTCGTCGGCGCCGACGGCGGGATCTTCGCCTTCGGTGACGCGCGCTTTCTCGGATCGATGGGAGGGCAGCGACTCAACCGACCGGTCGTCGGGATGGCTGCCGACCCGACGGGCACGGGGTACTGGATGGTGGCCACCGACGGCGGCGTCTTCGCGTTCGGGTCGGCCGGGTTCTACGGTTCCACCGGGGGGATCACGCTGAACCTGCCGGTCAACGGCATGTCGGTGACCCCGAACGGTGCCGGATACTGGATGGTCGCCTCCGACGGTGGGATCTTCGCCTTCGGTGACGCCCGCTTCCAGGGATCGATGGGCGGCTCGACGCTCGCGGCCCCGGTCACCGGCATGGCTACCGACACGGGTACCGGGGGGTACTGGTTGGTCGGCGCCGACGGCGGGGTGTTCTCGTTCGGGGCACCGTTCTACGGCTCCCACTGATCCCGGCGAGGCAACTGCCGGGTCAGCGGAGGTAGCGCCGGACGACGAACGGGGACGCCGCGGCCCGCATCATCGCGCTGTAGTCCACCCCGAACCGGATCTCGGTCCCGACGCGTGGAAGGTCACCGTGGCAGGAAAGCACGAGGTGGTCGCTGCTCGATCCGAGCACGACGTAGCCAGCAGGTGGGACGATGCCCTCCGTATCGAGGTCCTGACGTCCGAGGGCCACGATCACACGGCTTCCGTCGATCACACGGTGCACGCCGATCTCCATCGGCAGATCGTCGACCAGTCGGCCGAAGGCCGTCTGACCACGTTCGCCCCATGGTCGTGAGGGCTTCGCCTTCGATTCGATCACCTCGCCCACCACCGAGACGGCGTCGGCGTGGAGTCCCTCGATCACGGTGCGCCGGATCGGCTCCCGGCCGAGGAGGATCGACTCACCCAGGCGCAGGTGGTTGATCCGGCCGATGTCGGCTCCCGGTTCGAGTGCCCACGGGAGGTTGGCCGAATTGCCGCCGGTCACGATGTCGAGCTCGACGCCGAACACCGCCTCGATCGATGTGGCGAGGTCGGAGAGCTCCGCCATGCTCGTCGAATCAGGGATGATGCCGTTCTGGCACGACAGATTGGTCCCGACACCCCGGAGCACGATGCCCGGCAGGCGGAGGACCTGCCTGACGGTGTCCGGGAGGTCCGCCGGCATGATCCCCTCGCGGAGGTCGCCGAGTTCCACCATCAGGACGACACCGTGGGAGGTCCGCTGCCGACCGGCCGACTCCGAGAGTCGCTCCATCACGGCGAGCTCGCTGTTGAGACTGACGTCGACGCCGGCCACGACCCGGTCGACCTGGCTGATCATGGGCGACCGGACCAGCATGATCTCGGTGGTGATGCCCGCACGGCGCAGCTGCTCCACGCCCTCGATCCGGGACTCGCCCAGTGAAGTCACGCCGGAGTCGAGGAACTCACGGGCGACCTCCGGTGACCCGAGGGTCGCCTTGGTCACCCCGCAGACACGCACGCCCACCAGGCGGAGTCGGTCGACCAGCGCCCGAGCGTTGTGGCCGATCCGGTCGAGGTGGAATTCCAACCTCGGGGCGCTCACGACGCCTTGGCGACAGGCTCCCGTTCGAGCTCAGGGAAGGCGGTCACCACCATCTGGACGAGACGGTCGGTGGGCCGGGTCAGCGCATCGGTCGCGGGGATGCCGAGTTCCAGCTCGTACATCGTGATCGCAGCCGTCACCTCGGCGTCACTCATGTTCTCGTGGTTGATGGTCAGACCGATGACCCTCGTACTGGCAAAGGTCTCGATCAGGTTGATCTCGCTCAACGGGTCCGGGGTCGGGACGTCGGCGAAGTCACCCAGCTTCCGGCGGGCCGGCGCGTGCTGGAGGATGACGGCATCCGGTCGGCTCCCCCGGAGGATGAAGGTGGAGCTCAGGTACGCAGGATGGCTGAGGGCACCCTGACCTTCGATGACGATGACATCCGGATCCTCACCCTCGAAGGCGTCGACTACCGCCGCTTCCATCTCGCCGGAGCAGAACTGGCACGGGATCGCGTCGAGTGCCACCCCGTAACGAGCTCCCTGGATGATCCCGGTCTGTCCCGTCCCGACCAGCACGGCCCTGACGCCACGGTCGTTCAGCGCCTTCGTCAGGATCGTGGCCGTGGTGCGCTTCCCGATGGCGCCGTCGGTACCGAGCACGGCGATGCGGGGGCACGTCACGCCGTCGATTCGACCACTGAACATGCGGAGGTCCTTCTTGGCGCGTGGCTTGCGGACGTCGAGGATCGTCACTCCGTGGACCTGGGCCGCCTGGGTGAACTCCGGGTCCTCGCTCAGGAACTCGTGGAGGCCGTTGACGATGTTGATACCCCGGGCCATGGCGTCGAGTAGGACCCCGCGCTCGTCCGGGGACAGCATGCCGCTCGTCGGCGCCACGCCGAAGATCAGGTGGTCCGGCGAGGTGCCCCGGAGCCGGATGGCGGCATCCAGATCGGACACCACGGGAATGCCGTTGGGTCCGTCGCCGAGCAACTCACCCGTGTCGTTCCCGGCCTGCGAACTGTCGATGACCGAGAGGATCGCGTAGCGCTCGGAATGGCGGACCAGCCCATTGGCCGTCTTGCCGTCGGCCCGGCCGAAGTTCGCCTCGCAGTAGACGACCGCCGTCGGGAGCTCCGTCCCATCTCCGGACACCGGGCGCGGCGGGACCTGATGACTGTTCATGGAATGCGACATGGATCTCCTCGAGACGAGCTCAGAGGAGGCGACAGGGTGAGACCGGATCCATTCGACCAGGCTCCAACGGGAGTCCCCACTCAGCGTGGACGTCCAGCCTACCGGAGTTCCCGGCGTTCCGGCCGGTGGCGACGTGACGACCGAGACACCGATCGGTGTCATCGCTACTCCCCCTAGATTGGTGGCACCCCGTCTGTCGAGCGTTCGTCCAACGCCTGCGCTCCGGACCGGGTGCCTGTCGCCCGCCGTGTGCGGACCCGACGGATCCCGGACCGCTCAGGTCTCCGTGATGCACGAACCCCTCGAGGTGCCGATGCCGGTCGAACGACGCAGGATCCACCACCAGGCGAGCCATGCCGTCTCCAACCTCACGACATTCCTGGGGTCGTTCACCGCCATCGCCGTGGCAGCGGTGCTGGTCACCATCTGGGCCATCGGACTGCTCTTCGTGCGAGGCGGGCCGTTCAATACCCATTACGCAATGGTGATCACTTCCGTCACGACCATGGTCACCTTCGTGATGGTCTTCATCATCCAGTCGACCCAGAACCGCGAGAGCCGGGCGATGCAGACCAAGCTCGACGCGTTACTGATCGCCAAGCACGGCCTGGATGAGGGTGAGCTGCTCGGCCTGGAGGACAAGCCGGACGGTGCCATCCGGGACGTCCAGACCGATGTCCACGACACCGAGCGGCGGGCGTCGGAGCAGCGGAACCAGATCGTGGTCAGCCCGAACGTCGGCGTTCGCCCGTCCGATCACCTTCCGCAGGACTGACGCGGAAGAACGGCCGTCCACGACGAGCTCGGGCGCTGTGGACGGCACGGAGCAGCGCCTGAACCCGGTCGTGTCCGTCCCTCAGTCGGACGCCGTCTCCCCGCTCTCCCCGACTGCGGCGGGGTCCGGCACCGTGTGGAACGCGAGAGGTGGGCGCGTCCTGAACGGTGCCGTCGTCCGGTGCTCCGGGCGGAGGTCGACCAACGTGGCGGCAAACGTGCCGTAGCGGGCGGCCAGCGGTCCGGCCGACAATCCGTGGGCCACCACGCTGGCGGTCACGGTCACCACGACCAGTCCGAGCACCTGGTTCGCGGCTTGCGGATCGAGCGTGTCGTAGGCGATGAGTCCGAACACCACCGATGCGAGGCCGCGGGGTCCGAACCAGCCGACCAGGGCCACCGTGGTCCGGTCCAGACCGGACCCGACCAATGACGCCGCCACGGGGACCATGCGCAACACCGTCAGGGCGAGGACGGCGAAGACATAGTCCTGCCACCTGGCGGCCTCGAAGCCGGGAACCACCAGCACCGCACCGAACATCAGCCACACCATGAGCGCCAGGAATCCCCCGACCCGCTCGGCGAAGCGCACGGCCTCGTCGAGCCCGTCCGGTACGAGGCTGCCGAAGGACATGCCCGCCACGAATGCGGCCACGAAACCGTTGCCGTTCCACTCCAGCGCCAACCCGTACGAGAGCAGGGAGAGTCCCAGCGCGACCAGTGGTCGGAATCCCGGGGTGCTCCACCCCGTCGCCGTCGCCCGGGTGACCAGCCACCCCCCGACGAGTCCGACGCCCACCCCGACACCCGCGCCGACGAGCAATTCTCGGATGGCACTCCCCAACTCGGCGGAATGGGTCGCCTCGGTGGAGATGGCGCCGGCCAGGAACAGGTTCACGAAGGGGGTGGCAATTCCGTCGTTGAGGCCGCTCTCGACGTTGAGCAGTCGGCGGATCCGGTCCGGGATGCGCGGGTCCTCCATGATCGTGGATCCGAGTGCCGCATCGGTCGGCGCCACGATCGCCCCGACCGATGCGGCCACCCAGATGCCGATGCCCGGGAGCAACCCGAACGCCACCGCCGTGCCGAAGCCGATCGTCAGCGGTAGGCCGATGGCCAGCAGACGTACGGGGAGCCCGAGGTCATGGCGCAGCTGGCGGATGTTCACACGGGAGGCATCGGTGAACAGCACCAGGGCGAGCGTCAGCTCGGCCAACGACAGGATGGTCGACGAGTGGGGGGTGAGATGGACCAGGTGGACTGGGCCGTGGGTGATGAGCAGACCGAGTGCGACGAATGCGATCGGCGCGCTGATCGACCACCGCTGGAGAAGGCCCGACACCAGAGCCCACAACACGACGCAGGTGGAGATCGTCACCAGGACCATCGTGTCCGGGCCGTGCTCCACGCTGTGCTCCTCCTCGTCGGCGCCGAGGGACGTGCCGTCAGGAGCACCTCCCGTCCGACCCCGAGTCTGCCCGCTGGGCCGCGGCCGACGGTGCATCGATCTACCCTGCTCGGGTGACGACCGATCCCCACCCTTCCTCGGCGGACACCGCCTATCTCGGGGTCGACGGACTCGGCCGATGCTTTGCCGACGGCTCCCTCACCAGTGCCGGAGTGGTCGACACCCTGCTCGCCCGAATCCTCGTCGTCGACGACCCGTCCGGACCCATCGGACTGCGCTCGATCGCAGCGACGGCCGACGACGCCCGACGGACCGCGGTCCAACGGGACCTCGAGCGGTCCAGGGGAGAGTTGCGGGGGCCGCTCCACGGCGTGCCCGTCGTGATCAAAGACAACATCGAGGTCACGGGACTCCCGGGAGTCGCCGGGTCGACCGCCCTGGTGGGGAGGCCGGCCTCGGACGCGCCACTCGTGACACGCCTGCGGGAGTCCGGGGCGGTGGTACTGGCGAGCACCAACCTGTCCGAGTGGGCGAACATCCGCTCCGAACGCTCGACCAGCGGATGGTCGGCAACCGGGGGACTGGTCGGTAACCCGTGGGCGCTGGATCGGAGTGCGGGCGGATCGTCATCGGGATCGGGAGCCGCCCTGGCCGCGGGTCTCGCCCCGCTGGCCGTCGGTACCGAGACGGACGGCTCGATCGTCTGCCCGGCATCCGTCAACGGGGTGGTCGGCCTCAAGCCCACGGTCGGCAACGTGCCCACGTCGGGGGTGGTCCCCATCAGCTCGAGCCAGGACAGTCCGGGTCCCATGGGACGCACGGTGGCCGACGTCGCCCACCTCTACCCGGTGTTGGCGGGTGTCGCTCCGATGGACATCGACGGCATCCGGCCACGGTTCGTGGCCGCCACGACGTGGTGGACCGGTCATCCGGCGACGGACACCCTCGTCGCCCGGTGCATCGACGCACTGCGCGCGGCCGGTGACACCGTCGGGGACCGCGCCGTGGCCACACCGGGGCCCGAGGTCGTCAACGACGAGTTCGTCGTCCTGCTGTCGGAGCTGGTCGAGGACCTGGGGGCCTACCTGACCGCACGTCCCGGGGAGGGCGTGCGATCGCTGGCCGACGTGGTGGCCCACGAGGACGAGCGACGGGAGGTGGAGCTGGAGTGGTTCGGGCACGAGCTCCTCACCCAGGCACTCGCTACCGGAGGCCGGGCCGGTGACGAGTACGTCGCAGCCCGGGAACGAAATCTGAACTGGGCGGTCACCACCTGCCTCGAGCCGGCCCTCGACGGCGCCGACGTCCTGGTCGCCCCCGCGTACGGCCCGGCCTGGAAGAGCGACCTGGTGATTGGCGGACATGCCGGGGCGGTGTCGAGCTGGGTGACCACGCCGGCGGCCATCGCCGGATGGCCGATCATGAGCGTGCCCATCGGGCTGGTCCATGGGCTGCCGGTCGGCCTCGCGCTCATCGCCAGGCCGGGCGAGGAGCGTGTGCTGCTGGCCGCGGGCTCCCGGGTCGAATCGGTCGTGGCCGCCACCGATCCACTTCCCCGGCCCCTGTGGCGGGGTCCCCTCCGGGGGTGAGCCGGATGGCAACGGCCCGGGGCCGCACCGTCAGGATTCGGCGGCGACCTTCAGGTTCCGTAGCGTCTCCTCCATGCCGGCCCGGTTGTGCGAGACGCGGTCGGCGACGCCACTGACCGGCTTACCGACCCATTTGACGAGCGCGTTGCGCTCGTCGAACCATGACTCGGTGACGGCGCAGCCCGACTCGGTCGGTTCGAACCGGTAGGACCACAACGCCACCTTGGCCCCGACAGAGGTGACACGGAACGACAGGACGCGACCGGGCACGGCCTCGACCACCGTCCCCATGGTCGACCACTGCTTGCGCCCGGCCGAGTTGGTCGCCTTGAACCGTGCCCCTGGGGCCGCACCCGTGGCTCCGTGCTGCCAGGTGGCCCCGGTGTTCTCCGGGGACCACTCACCCATCCGGGTGAGGTCCGCCACCATCCGGTAGACCTTCTCGGCCGGCGCGGCGATCTCGGTGGTCACACTCACGTGGTCTGCCATCGCGACACAGTACTGATACCCAGGCTGCACAGCACCGGGAAGCCCGCGAGTTCAGCCGACGTATCGGATGGCTCGGAGGGAGGACCCCACCCAGGGTCGTGGAGCACGCCGTACACCGGACGAATTCGTACGGTGTACGGCGTGCGGCGACGAGGCCGGAACCTCACCGCACGTCGCCGCTGACGTCAGCACACCTAGGATTGCCCGTCCGCAGATCTCGGGAGTCGTCCCGGCCGGTCACCCAATCGAGGGCAGGAGGTACGCCAGGCCATGAGCACCCTGACTGGCGATCCGGTCGAACCGGCACTTCCCGTGGCGGACACGGCGGCGGACGAGGCGGGAACCGCACCCGGCGACCGGAGGTTCCGTCCTGACGTCGAGGGCCTCCGGGCCGTGGCCGTCGTCCTGGTCGTCCTCTACCACGCTGGCCTCCACGGACTGTCGGGCGGATTCGTGGGTGTCGACGTCTTCTTCGTCATCTCCGGCTTCGTGATCACGGGGTTGCTCCTCCGGGAGCAGGCCGGCACCGGACGTACGTCCCTAGCGTCGTTCTACGGACGGCGGGTCCGTCGCATCCTCCCGGCCGCCACGCTGGTGATCGTCACCACCGTGATCGCCACCTACGTCGTCCTGGGCGCGTTCTACGGTGACCCCACCGCCGTGGCGGCCCGGTGGACGGCGGTGTTCCTGGCCAACTTCCACTTCGCGTCGACCGGTACGGACTACCTCGCTGCCACCCAACCTCCGTCACCGCTACAGAACTTCTGGTCACTGGCCGTCGAGGAGCAGTTCTACCTGGTGTTCCCGGCGTTGGTCCTGGTGACGGCGTGGTTCCGTCGGGCGTCGTCGCTCCGCGCCCGGCTCACGTTCGTCCTGGTCCCCATCATCGTCCTGTCACTGGCGCTCTCGATCGCCCAGACGGCGTCCAACCCCGACGCGGCCTTCTTCTCCCCACTCACGCGTGCCTGGGAACTGGCGCTCGGCGCGCTGGTCGCGGTGGCGACTCCGGCACTACTGCGGCTCCACGGGAAGGTCGGGGCCACCCTCACCTGGATCGGCCTCGCGGCCATCGGGTACGCAGCCGTCACGTATTCCGCCACGACCGCCTACCCCGGATCGGCCGTCATCGTCCCGGTCGTCGGCACCGCACTGGTGATCGCCGGCGGCACGGCCGCGCCGCCCGGCGGCGCCGAGTGGATCCTCCGCCTCGAGCCCTTCCAGTGGTTCGGTCGGCTCTCGTACTCCCTCTATCTGTGGCACTGGCCGATCCTGATCCTCGCCGCCGAATACACGGGCGGCACCTCGCTCCCGTTCCGGCGCAACATCGTGTGGCTGGCCCTGTCGGTCCTGGTCGCCTATGCCAGCTACCGACTCGTGGAGAACCCGTCCCGACACGCACGCGTCTGGTCCGGGCGGCGGTGGCTGCCGGTCGGGGTCGGCGTCGCGCTGATCACCACCTCCCTCGTCGTGGCCACCGTCGCCCTATCCGTCAGTGGGAACGGCTCGGCGGCCGGTTCGGCCAACGCACCCACCCCGGCCGTCCCGCTCACCCCGACCCAGCTCCACCGGGTGGTGGCGTCAGCCGTCCACATCACCTCGCTCCCCGCCCACCTCTCCCCCTCACTGGCCGGGGTGCGGGCGGACTGGGGCGGCCCCTTCCAGCCGTGCTGGCCCACCTTCGCCCAGTCGACGGTGGCGGCCTGTGTCTTCGGGCCGCCGCACGCGACCAAGACCATGGTCCTCTACGGCGACTCGCACGCCGCCATGTGGTTCCAGGACATGGACGACTTCGCCTACCTCTTCGGATGGCGCCTGATCGTCCTGGCCAAGGGCGACTGCCCGTTCATCGACCTCCCCTTCGCCAATCCGCCCGGCTACGGATCACCCGACGGGGCCTTCGAGGCCTGCGCGCGCTGGCACACGTTCGCGCTCCGACGCATCGCGGCCGTGCGACCCGACCTGGTCGTCCTCACCCAGGAGTCGGACCTCGGCCCCCGGGAGTACGGGTACAGCGCGGCCACATGGGAGGAGGCGATGGTCCGAACGATCCATGAGCTGCCGGTGCCCGTCGCCCACGTCGTCGTGCTGGGCAACATCCCCCAGACGATCCATTCCGGGCCGCAGTGCCTGGCGGCCCACCCCCAGAACGTCCAGCGGTGCTCGGGACCGAACAGTCCCTACACGGCGAGACACACCGAAGCGGAGCGCAAGGCGGCGGCCAGCACCGGCGCCGGGTACATCAACACCATCCCGTGGTTCTGCACGACGACCTGTTTCGACGTGATCGGGAACTACCAGCCGTACTGGGATCCCTACCATGTGACCGCCACCTACTCCCATGTCGTCGCACCCTCGCTGGCCGCGGCGCTCATCGGACAGCTGGCCCGCAAGGGGTGAGGGGCAACGGTCAAGCACCGACTCGACCGACCGCGTCTATCCTGCTGGCACCTTCGGCGACAGGTGGTGGCGATGCAGATCCCCCGAAATGAACGACGAGTGATCTGATGCTCGTCCTCAATCTCGTGGTCATCGCCCTGGCGATCACCCTCGAGCCAATCCCGTTCACCGCGTTCGCCGTGATTCTGGCGTCGGAGCACGGGGTCTCGAGAGCGGCCTACTTCATCAGCGGTTGGATCCTGTCACTGGCCATCGTGGTGGCACTCACCCTGGTAGCCACCCAGGACCATCCACCGAAGCCGTCGACCGCCCCCTCCGTCGCGGTACTCGCGGTCAAATTGCTGCTCGGGGCCATCCTCCTGGTGGTGGCCCTCCGACGCTGGCGCATGGTGGGCCGTCCGAAGGAACCGAAGGACCCGCCGAAGTGGCAGCGCGGGGTCGACGGCATGTCACGTTGGTTCGCCCTGGCACTCGGCCCGCTCACCCAGCCGTGGGGACTCGTGGCTGCGGGCGTGGCGATCATCGTCGACGCAAAACTCGGCTCCTGGCAGAGTGCCGTGGTCCTGGTCGTCTTCTGCCTGCTCTCGACGGCCACCTACCTGGCGGCGGAGATCTACGCGTGGGTGCGACCGGAGCAGACCAGGGCACTGCTCGCCCGCATACGGACGTGGATCTCGGGCCACACCGACCAGGTGATCGTGGGGATCTCCGGCGTGCTCGGCATCTGGTTGGTCGCCACCAGTTCCTACGCCCTCCTCACCTGAGGGGCCGGCTCACGATGCGCGAGGGCGCGACGGCACGGCGCGACCGACGTGGTCAGGCCCTGGATGCTGGCGGGGGATCGGTCGCCGGGGTGCCGCCGTCCATCACGTGCTCCGTCCAGGCGGTCCCCGACCAGTAGCGCTGCTCGTGGCGGACGAACGGGTCCACGAACCACCCCGGAGCCGTACCGGTGAAGCCGGGCTGGGCGGTCGTGGTCCCGGCCCTGGGTTCCGGGTCAGCACCGCGCGGTGCCTGCGACGTGAACCCACGTGCGCCTCCGGGGACGCCGGGACGGCCGCCCTGGCGTCGGCGCTGGGACGACAACATCCGCATCACGACCACGACGATGAACGGAATGATCGCCACCCACGAGTTACCGCCGTTGGCGTAGAAGTGCACGACTCCACTCTACGACCGGACCTCCAGGATGTGTCCCTCGGCCCGTCCGCCACGCCCACCCGGTGACCGGCGCCCCGGACGACCGGGACGTCCCGGTCACTCCTTGGCGGACATCCGCTCCAGGGTCGCCGCCATCTGCTGATGCACGGCGTTGACGGCCTGTAGGGGCCGGATCATCACTCGGAACTCCACGATCCGACCCATCTCGTTGCAGCGGATGATGTCGACCCCGTTCACGTACTTGCCATCAATCGACGTCTCGAACTCGAGGATGGCCGTGTCGCCGTCGAGGACCTTCTTCGTGTAGCGGAATCCGCCCCCGGTACCAGGTGGCGACTCCGACGACCCGTCCGCCCCAGGGTCACCCGGCAGTGCCACCGCCGCCGCCTGAAGGTACAGCGCGGTGACCGCTCTACCCACCTGCGGCGTGAAGACGATCGGCGAGTAGAAGACCACGTCGTCATCGAGCAGGCTGTCGAGACCGCCGGGGAGCTCGCCACGCATGTACTGGTGCCACTGCTCCACCACGTGCTCGATCATCGCCGTCACCCCTTGTCCATGGCCGCCCGGCGCGGCCCGCCCAGACGGTAGCGCGACGACCTCCCGGCGGTCGGGCCGACCGTCAACCGCCGGCGTCGACCAGGTGCGACTCGACGACGGATGCCGCCCACCCCACCGGGTCCTCGTCGGTCTGCTCGACCGGCACGATGTCGACATCGCCGTGTTCCGGTGCCACCCCGGCCAACTCCTCAGCCACCAGGTGGGTGTTCCCATCGGCCGACTCGTAGATGATGACCGTCTTCCTGTCGTCCAGCTCCTGAGACCATCGTCGTCCCAGGAATCGGCGGTTCCCGGAGGAGAAGGGCCGCGCGCGGGTGCCGAGGCGTCGTCAGCGGTAGAGGACGACGCAGAAGACGAGGCCGCCGACCGCCAGCAACAACGTGCCGATCGATAGCAGCCCGAATGCCTGGCGGCCATCAAGCCCATGGGGCGCCATCGTGCCATGGATGTCGCGCGACAGTCGCATCCCCACCAACCACACCAGGGCGCCGACACCGACGACCACCATGGCTGCGATCTCGAGTCCCCCGCCGAGGTTCCAGACCCGGCGGGCCAGGACACCGACGGCCACGGCGACCGCGAGCCCGGTCCGTCCCCAGGCCAACTCCGTACGTTCGGTGGTGAGTCCTTCGTCCCACGCCTCACCAACGGTGGTGGAACTATCGTCGTCCGGCACGCCGGGACCTACCTCGACCCGACGGCGACGAGCACGATGGCGACCACGGCAATGGCACCGATCCCGATGGACAGGACCAGCGCCATGTGCGAACGCGGCAGCGGTTGCCGTCGCCGCATGGCCCGCTCGTTCAGCTGCCACTGCCGGAAGCTGGTGAATGCGACGAGGGCACCGAGTGCGATCAACGGAATGCCGAGCAGTCGACGGCCACCGTGGATGTTGAACTCCGGAAGGAGCTGGGTGGCCGCCACACCGGTGGCGATCAGTGCCAGGGCCGTCCGGTTCCACGCCAGGAACGTGCGCTCGTTCGCATAGGTGAAGCGGACGTCCGGCTCGGCGTAGACCGTCGCATCCTCACCCTCCGGGGTCTCACTCATCACCAGGTCACCGGGTCGAAGCCTACTGAACGGCCGCAACGACCTCGACGGCCGTCAGGTCGTCGGACAGCACCACCGTGCCCCCGAACTCCGCCTGTGCCTGCTCGATCCACTCGTGCTCCGCCCCCGGCTGGACCGGTGGGACCATATGGGTCAGGACGAGGGTGCCCACGCCGGTGCGGGCCGCCGTCCGGGCGGCGTCGGGCACCGATGAGTGGTAGTCGAGGACATCGAGCAGCCGCGGTAGGCCGAGCGCCTCGATCTGGTCGCGGCGGATGACCGTGTGGACCAGGACGTCCGCTCCGTCACACAGTCGGTCGAGCCCGTCGCAGGGCACGGTGTCCCCGGCGATGACCACCGAGGCGTCGCCGTCGTCGATGCGGTAGCCCACGGTCGGGTGCACGGGGGCGTGGTCGGTGGGTCCGGCCGTCACCCGCACGTCACCCTGCTCGAACACCACCCCGTCGGTCACGTCGGTGGCCACTGTGGCCGGCCGCCAGGTCAGGTCTGCGTGATGGGCGAGCCGGTAGCCGATGTCGGTCTCGAGCATTGCCTCGGTGGCAGCCACGAGCCCGACAGTCCCGACGGGGCCGAAGACGGTCAGCGGGCTGGGCGCGAGGGACATCGCCCACCGTGTGGTGATGAGGTCGTTGAGATCGGTGACGTGGTCGCTGTGGAGATGGGTGAGGAAGACGGCGCGGAACGCAACCGCGCTCGAGAGGGCGCCCGCCGCACGCATCGAGACACCGCGGCCCGCGTCGAACAGGAGGTCGCCGATCGACGTTCGGACCAGGGTGGAGGGACCAGCCCGGTCGGGAGCCGGGATGGGACTCCCACTCCCCAGGATCACTACCTGCATATCGACGACTCCTCGTTCGGACGCACGATTTTGACAGAGTCTATGACAGGAACGCGATCGGCGCGGCCCGTCCCGGCGCGCGGCAGCTCGCTACCCTGACGCTGTGCCCTTCTACCGCGAGCAGGTGGTTCCCCGACTGGTGGCCCTCACGTGCGGAGCGAAGGGGCTCGCGGGCCTCCGGGAGCGGACCGCCGCCGGCCTGACCGGCAGGGTGGTCGAGATCGGATTCGGCTCGGGGTTCAACGTGCCCCACTACCCGGACTCCGTCGAGGAGGTCCTGGCCGTGGAGCCGTCGGCGACCGCGTTCCGCCTGGCGGGCGGGCGGATCGGCGCCTCTGCGGTCCCCGTCGAGCAGATCGGTACCGATGGCCAGGCGCTCCCGCTGGACGACGCCAGCTGCGACGGCGCGCTGTGCACGTTCTCGCTGTGCACCATTCCCGATGTCGAGTTGGCGCTGGCCGAGGTGCGCAGGGTGCTGCGCCCCGGGGGTCGCCTCCACTTCCTCGAGCACGGGCTCGCCCCGGATGCGAGGGTGGCTTCCTTCCAGCACCGGGTCGAGCCGCTGCAGCATCGGATCGCCGACGGATGTCACCTGACGCGCGACCCGGTGGCACTGACCTGTGGTGCCGGGTTCGTCGTGGAGGAGGTCGACCAGCGGTACGGGGCAGGGCCGAAGGCCTGGGCCTACCTCACCCGGGCCGTGGTGGTCCGGACGTGACCGACGACCGGTTGACCGACCGGTTGGACCGCCTCGAACGACGGCTCGACCGGGCCGAGTCCGCGCTCGCTCTCCACGAGCTGAAGGCCCGATACGGCGAACTGGTCGACGCCCGGTTCGCCCGAGGCGCGCCGGTCGATCCGGACCACCTCGCCGTTCTGGCTCGACAGGCCGCCTCCCTCTTCACCGAGGACGGGGTCTGGGACGGGGGGCCCGCCCTCGGCGTGGCACGGGGCCGTGACGAGATCGCCGAGCGCCTGGCCGCTCCGACCCTGGTGTTCTCCCGTCACCTCTTCGTGAAGCCTCGGCTCGAGGTCGACGGTGACCACGCCACCGGTCGGTGGGACCTGTTGAGCCCGTGCACCCGACCGGACGGCACCTCGCTGTGGATGGCCGGCTACGAGGACGACGTCTATGCCCGTGTCGACGGCACCTGGCTCCACCATTCGATGACCCTCACCACGCTCTTCATCTCGCCCGCCGGCACCGGCTGGCCCAAGATCCTGGCCTGAGGTGTCGTGGCGGGCACCCCGCCCGGACGGCACGACGCCCGATGGGCCACGGGCAGGTGGCTCACCGGGTGTCGTGCCGGGGGAGGGGGACCGCGGTCAGGAGGGAGGACCGACCGCCAGGGTGACCGATGTGGTGTGGGACACGCCCGACTGGTCGGTCCACTGCAGGTGGACGACGTCGCCGGGATGGTGGGGCTCGAGGGCGTTGGACAGGTCCGAAGAGGTGTTGACCGTGGTGTTGTCGATACCGGTGATGACGTCACCCTCGACCAGGCCGGCTGCGGCACCAGGCGATCCCGGGAGCGTCCCGTCGACGACGGCGCCCTGCGTCGACGAGCTACCGGAGCCACTCGAACCGGGCAGGAAGGAGCCGGAGCCGGCGCTGGTGGACGAGGAGTCCTGGACCTGCACACCGAGGAAGCCGGTGGCACCGATGTGGATGGTCGAGCTGGCCCGACCGTTCTCGATGCTCTTGGCCACCGACAGGGCGGTGCCGATCGGGATGGCGTAGGCCTGCGCGGCGCCACCCTCGCTCGCCGAGCCGGTCGACGCCGCCGTGTCCATACCGACGACCTTGCCGTCGGCATCGACCAGGGAGCCACCCGAGTCGCCGGGCTGGATGTCGCAGTTCGTCTCGATGAGGCCGGTCAGGTTCTCCGAGTTGCCGCCGCCGCTGTCGCTGGCGGTGATCGACTGGTTCAGCGACTGGACCGATCCACCCGCCGAACTCGGCGTGCCGCCCGTACCACCGGCGTTGCCGACGCCGACCACGCCCTCACCGACGGCTGAAGCCGACGAGGCGATCGGCACCGTCTGGAGGCCCGAGGCCCCGACGAGCTGGATCACGGCGACGTCACCCGTACGGTCGTAGCCGACCACGTTGGCCTTGTAGGTCTGGTGGTTGCCGATGTCGGTGACGCTGATGCTCGTGGCACCGTCGATCACGTGGTTGTTCGTCAGGATCTCTCCGTTGGAGGTGAGCACCATGCCGGTGCCGGCCGCCTCCTCGGACTCGTAGCTGAGGTTGGTGTTGATGTCCACGAGCGCCGGGGAGATCTTGGCGGCCACCGCGCTCACGTCGGACGGGGCACCTGCACCGGTCGTGGCGCTCCCGGAGCCACTCGAGCTGGAGCCGGAGCTGCTGCCGGACCCGAACGGATAGGTGCTCCCACCAGAGCTCCCCGAGCCCGTCGAGGGACTCTGGGCCGACGTCGCCGTCGTGTCCGTGGGCCACGTGGCGTGCCCGATGGTGGCACCGAGCAGCAGCGCCACCACGGCGACGAGCGACGCGATGACCGCCACCTGGCCCTTGTGGTTGCGATGCTTCGTCGGGGCCGGCGGCGGGGTGGGGTAGTAGCCGTAGGGGGACGGCGGCCACGTCGTCGGAGGTTGGCCTCCGCCCACTCCGGCACCCCATCCACCCGGTGCCGGGACAGGCGAAGGTCCGGACGGGCCCCAGCCGGGCGCGCCCACGGCGCCCCATGCGCCCGGTGCGGGCGTCGGCGGCCACGGGTTGGTCGGGGTCGGGTAGGCCCCCGCCGGGTACAGGTCGTCGCCGGCCGCCACGACGGGCTGGCCCGGATAGGGAGCCGACGTCGGCGGCTGCACCTGCGGCACCGGCTGGGTCAGCGGGTGCTGCTGGGTGATCGTCGGATCGGTCGTCGGTGGGTCCACGGGAGGGACCGGCGCAGTGGGCGGGGTCGGCTCCACGGCCTCCCACGGACCCTCCTCGGCTCCCTGCTCCTCGTTCGGGTACTCGTTCATCTCGTCCTACCTCCGGGCTGACACGACCTTCGTGATCACGTCACCCGACCATTGGACCGGTCGTCCCTAAGCCGGGGGTGAGCGGATCATATGAATTGCATAAGGAACCACGGCCCATCGTGGACCTGGCGCCCGGACCGGTCAGCTGCCGGGGGCGGTGACCGTCACCTGGTCGCCGTCCCACCGGGTCCACCAGCCACCGTGGCTGAAGGTGTCGACGGCGTCCAGTCCGTCGTCGAGGAGCAACCGGGCCAGTCGCCCCTTGGTCGACTTCGCCTCGTGACCCACCGCCCGCTGTCCGTCGGCACTCACGAACTGGACCCGGATCACACGGACGGAGCGGGACAGCGATCCGAGGTCCAGGGCGTGCGCGTGCTCGGTCGGCAGGAGGTCGACGACCACCCGTCCGCGGACCCGGTCGGCCAATGCCGAGGTGAGCGACGGCCGCCAGAATGTGGAGAGACGACCCAGGCGGCCGAGGGCCACCAGCAACCGGAGCCGGTAGTCGGCCACGGGATCGGCCGCCGTCGTCAGACCGTAGAGCGCGGAGGGAACGAGGATCCGCCGGCGGTCGGTCGGGCTCAGGGTGGCAGGGTCGAGGCCGGCCCACACCACACCGGAGTACCGCTTCCACGCCGGTAGCACGGGTGCAGTTCCGGCCACGAGCGCTCCGGTGGCGGCCAGCGCACGATCGAGGAGCTCGCCGCGCACGCCGAGGACGGACGTGCGCGTCCGGGCGTTCCGTCGACGGAGGACGCGGTCCAACTCGGCCAGTACCGCGGCCCGTGGCACGGCGAGCTCCCCGGCGAACGAGTCGGGTCGGGTCGCCTGTCGTCCACCGGCGGCCTTCCCCTCGGAGGGAGGCAGGAGGAGGAGGGGCGGGCGCGGCACGGACCAGGACCGTAGCGGTCGGGGCGGGGGCGCCGATCCACCGCTGATGCGAACGCGGAGGTCAGAGGGCGCGCACGAGCTCCCAGACGCCGTAGTCGTCGGGCGCCGCGGCCAGCAGCGCCTCGACCGTCACATTGTCCAGGAGCCCGGCCTGGGAGCCGACCTGCTGGACCACCCGCATGGAATTGACCGGGGCCCGGGCCATGGCCCGCTCCAGAGGTAGCCCGGCGGCGACTCCGGCGACCAGTGTGGCGGCGAACGCGTCGCCCGCACCGGTCCGGTCCACCACCGGTCCGTCGTCCGGGAACACCGGTACCCCGTAGCAAGCCGAGCCGTCTGTCCCGAACGCGCCCCCCGAGCCATCGGTCACCACGACCCGCTCGGGCCCGAGGGCGAGCATCCCTTCAAGCAGTTGCACCGGGTCATCGCTCGGGGGCCGGCCGGTGAGTGCGGCGGCCTCCTCGCGGTTGCACACCACCAGCGAGGAGCGGGTGAACAATCGAGCAAGGGCATCGGGGCCGCGGGTGATCTGCAGGGTGCCGGGTTCGAAGGCCAGCGACACCTGGGGCTCGGCTTCGAGCCAGTCGACGATCTGGTCCTCATAGACATGGGAGTCCGTGCCCACCGACGAGAGGTAGAGCCACGACGGGACCTCCGCCGGCCGCAGATGCGGCCAGTGGCACTCGTGCTGCTCGTGATGGACCAGGATCGTCCGCTCGTGCCCGACCCGGAGGACGAAGTTCCTGTTGGTCGGGACCCCCGGGTCCGGACGGACCAGTGAGGCGTCGACCCCCTCCGCCCGCAACGCGGCCACGGCACCGCGCCCGAGACCGTCGTCCCCGACATAGGCGACGAGTGCGGTGCGCAGACCCAGCCGGGCGCAGGCGACCGCGGCGTTCGCGGCGTTCCCACCGGCCGGGACGATCGTGGTGACCTCGCAGGCCAACTTGGCCCCGAACGGCAGGACGAGGCGACGCGACCCGGGACCCTCCTCGACGGCGACGGCCCCGTCGGTCAACGTCAGGTACTGGTCCACGGCGACGTCACCGACGAACACGATGTCGAATCGCTCACCTGGGGTCACGGTTCCTGGCACGTCACCTCCTCGTCGGGCCACGGACCATTCTTCCGCGGTGACCGGTGCCGGCACAGGGTCGTTCGGCCCACCGTGTCGGACGGACGCCCGTCGGGCCCCGGGTGCCCGGTCCGCGCCCGTCGGGCCCATCCGACGATGCGCCACTCCGGTGCACTCGGGTGTTGACCCACCCGCTCCAGCACGTGGCCGGTGCCGAGTCACGCCCTCCTGTCATCATCGTCCCTCGTCACGGCCCGACGAGCCAGTGCGTACACAATGGCAACAGGTGTTGCAATCAAGAGTTGCATTTTGCCACTCCGAGATGCAGACTTGACGTCAATGGGTGGCGGATCCACTCCCGGGGCCTGGCGGGCCTGGGGCTGAGGGGCGGCGGGCATCCGGCGAGGAGCCGGGTGTCCGCACCCTGATCAGTCGGGCGGCGAAGGCCCGGCAGGAGGCGGACATGGCGGGTTCCCGAGAGGCCGGCACCGTGGCGGACGGACTGTCCGCCACTGCCTGGAACGTTGATCGTGGCGGGACCGGCGGGACCCGGGTCGCCCCGTTGGGGGCGGCGACGCACCCGCCCACGGCGCCGGACAGGGTCAGCCCGTTCCACAGCGGTTCCGGCACCCCCGTGTTCGCCGCGCCAGGTCTCGTTCTGCTGGCCACGATCGCCATTTTCGAGGGCTACCACTGGCTCCACCTCATCCCCAACGGGCCCGTGCGTCCGACGGCAGTCGTCCTGGCCGTCCTCGTGGCGCCCGCTTCGTTCGGACTCACCCGGCGCATCTCCGGACCGGGCACCGGGTCGGTGCGCATGATCGCCCGGACCTGTGCCGTCCTGGTGCCGGCGCTGTGGGTCGTGCTGCTGCTGGTGCACGCCAAGGCGCTCGCCGGCATCCTCGGCACCGTGTCGCTCGCCCTCGCCCTCGCCCTGGTGGCGTTGGCGGTGCTCTCCGAGATCAGCGGGCACCGGTACACCGTCAACTCCTGACCGCCACCGGCGGCCGACCGCCCCCCGGCCGGCCGCCGGTGGACAGGGTCGCTCCGGCTCTCTATCGTCAGACGGGTTGACAGAAGATTCTCCCGGAGAGCGCCCCCGCCTCGCAGTTCGGCGCTCCTCCACGACCCGAGGACGTCCCCCATGCAGCAGTTCGAGCCCTTCGAGGGCGTGATCGCCCGGACCGAGGCGGAGTCGGAGCCCTGGTGGCCGGTCCCGCCCCACCCCGGTCCCGACGCCCCCAATGTGGTGGTCATCCTCCTCGACGACACCGGGTTCTCCCACTTCGGCTGTTACGGCTCCGAGTTGGCCACCCCCAACATCGATGGGCTCGCGGCCGACGGGGTCCGATTCTCGAACTTTCACGTCACGCCGTTGTGCTCGCCCACCCGGGCGGCGCTGCTGACCGGACGCAACCACCACGCGGTGGGCATGCGGGCGATCTCCAACTTCGACAGTGGCTACCCCCACATGCGGGGGCAGATCACCCACCACGCCACCACGATGGCCGAGGTGCTCCGGGACGAGGGGTACGCAACCTTCGCGGTGGGCAAGTGGCACCTGACCGCCATGGAGAACGCCTCGGCCGCAGGCCCGTTCGACCAGTGGCCGTTGCAGCGCGGTTTCGACCGGTTCTACGGGTTCCTCGAGGGGGAGACCGACCAGTTCTCGCCCGACCTGGTCCACGACAACCACCACGTCGAGCCCCCAGCGACGCCGGAGGAGGGCTACCACCTGAGCGAGGACCTGGTGGACAACGCCATCCGGTTCGTCCACGACTCGGTGTCCATCCGACCCGACCGCCCGTTCTTCACCTACCTGGCCTTCGGCGCCATGCACGCTCCGCACCAGGCGCCCGCCGAGTACCTGGAGAAGTGGCGGGGCAAGTTCGATGAGGGCTGGGACGTCGCCCGCGAGCGGTGGTTCGCCCGTCAACTCGACATGGGCCTGCTCCCCCCCGGGACCGCGCTCGCCCCCCGCAACCCGGGCGTCGAACCGTGGGACACCCTGCCCGAGAACCAAAAGCGTCTGGCCGCCCGCCTGCAGGAAGCGTTCGCCGCGTTCCTCGAGCACACCGACGCCCAGATCGGCCGGCTCCTGGAGGACCTCGACAATCTCGGCGTGCTCGATGACACCATCGTCCTCCTGTTGTCCGACAACGGCGCCAGCCAGGAGGGCGGCGAGTTCGGCGTCATGCACGAGATGAAGTACTTCAACATGATCCTCGAGACGCCGGACGAGGCGGTACAGCGGATCGACGACATCGGCGGCCCGCACAGCCATTCCAACTACCCGTGGGGATGGGCCCAGGCCGGCAACACACCGTTCAAGTGGTACAAGCAGAACACCCACGAGGGCGGCGTCCACGTGCCACTCATCGTGCGCTGGCCGTCGCGGATCACCGACGCCGGTGGCATCCGGGACCAGTTCCACCACGTCAACGACATCGTCCCGACCATCTACGAGATCCTGGGGATCACCGCGCCCGACGTCTACCGGGGCCTCGAGCAGCTACCGATCTCGGGCACGTCCATGGCCTACACCTTCGGTGCAGCCGCCGAACTGACCCGGAAGGGTGCTCAGTACTACGAGATGTTCGGCCACCGGGCGATCATCTCGGACGGCTGGAAGGCGGTCACGCGCCACATGAAAGGCGTCCCGTTCGACGACGACGTGTGGGAGCTCTACCACCTCGACGAGGACCGCTCGGAGTGCCACGACCTGGCCGCCGAACAACCGGAGCGACTGGCCGAGCTGATCGCCCTGTGGTGGGCGCAGGCCGAGGACCAGGGTGTGCTGCCTCTCGACGACCGGAACATCGAGTTGTTCTTCACCCGGTTCCGCGACAACTCGCCCCATCCGACGAGTCGGCACTACGAGTACTTCCCCCCCATGGCCCCCATGCCGTCGCAGGTGTCGCCGTCACTCGGTGGCCGGGGCTTCGACATGTCGGCGTCCATCGACCGCCGACGGGGCGACGGCGGCGTGCTGTTCGCCACCGGCACCGAGAACTCGGGAATCAGCTTCTTCGTCCAGGACGACCGTCTCGTGCTCGACTACAACAGCTTCAATGACCACACGGTCGTCGTCTCCGACGTCGAGGTGCCCGAGGGACCATCGGTGGTCACGATCGAGTTCCGCCGGACGGGCGTCAGCGGAACCATCCGGCTGCTGGTCGACGGCACTCCCTGTGGGCACGCCGAGGTCCCGTTCGCGATGCACATCATCTCGAGCGTCGGCCCGAGCGTGGGCTACGACCACGGGAGTCCGGTCAGCCCGCGCTACAGCGGCCAGTTCCCGTTCGAGGGCACGCTGCACAAGGTGACCGTCGACGTCGTCCGCAAGGCCCCCGCTGCCGAGACGGCCGCCGCCGAACAGCGTGCCGCCTTGTCCCAGCAGTAGGGCGGCTCGCCCCCGGCTCAGGCGGTGAAGCGGGCCGATGCGCCGGCATCGACGTCGATGACCGAACCGGTGACATGCCGCGCTCCGTCCGAGCACAGGAAGACCAGCGCCGCGGTGATCTCCTCGGCCTCGAGCCACGGCACCGGCTGCACGTGCAGCGACGCCATGACCGCGGCGACATCGTCCGCGCCCGGGTGCGCGAGATCGGGTCGCATCAAGCGGTACAGCGTGTCGTTGTGGATCATGTCGGTCGAGATGTTGCCTGGCGCGATCGCGTTGACCGTCACGTTCGAGTGGGCCATCTCCTGGGCGACCGACTTGGTGAGGCCGATCACTCCCCACTTGGACGCGCAATAGGCGCTGATGAGCGGGTTGGACGACCGGCCCATCATCGACGAGACGGTGACCATCCGACCCCAGTGCTGCCTGCGCATGTGGGGCGCGGCCGCCCGGAGCGCATTGAAGACACCGGTCAGGTTGGTGTCGAGGGTCTCGGACCAGCCGTCGGCATCGAGGTCGAAGATGGAGCACATGGTCGATACGCCGGCATTGGCGACGAGGATGTCGACGGAGCCCAATTCCTCCACCACTCCGTCCACGAAGGCGATCATGGATCCGAGGTCGCGGACGTCGGCCTGACCGGTGATGCAGCGCCCACCCTCGGCCTCGACCAACCGGGCCGTCTCGGCCAGATCGTCGGGGGTACCCAGGGGGTAGGTGACGGTGGCGAGGTCGGCGCACCGGTCGACGACGGCGATGTCCGCCCCCTGCCGGGCCAGCTCCACGGCATGGCTCCGGCCCTGCCCCCGGGCGCCGCCGGTGATGACGGCCACCCGTCCGGCGAACTGCCCCTCCCGCTCCTGGCCCTGCTGTCGCGCCATGGTCCCTCCCCGATCCGGAGCCGTGGATCCGCCGAACGGACGACGGACCGGTTCCTCGCCCGGGGAGCCTAGGTCGTCCGAGCCGATCGCCCCCAGGTCCGCAGCACCTCCCGGTAGGCGGCATCCCAGACCGTGTACGCCGAGCGGAGCGACGGGCCCGGCCAGTCCGGAGGGAGGAGCGCGGCCGGTAGGAGCGGATCGGCCTGCAGGTGCCGCAGCACGGCGGCGGACAGTTCGAATCCCGGTGCGAGGTCGTCGGGTCCCGCGGTCGGCTGTCTGCCGAGCTCGGCGACGAGCCCCCGGGCCTGGTGCGCCCAGCCTCCGAGGTCCCACAGACCGGCGGCCAGTGCCGACGGGTCTGCGTCAGGCACGGCGGTCCACGCGGTCAGGTCCGGATCGTCCCGGGGGTCGGGACGTAGGGGGAGGTTGTCCGGTCGGAGCCACACTCCTTCGCGCTGCTCGGCCAGACGTGCGAGGACCAGGCGTCGGCGGCGCGCCACCCGCTGATCGGGCGAACTCCCCGACGTGGTGACCACCACCAGCCGCCAGCCACCAGCCCACGTCCCGCTGTGTCCGAGCAGGCTGTCGACCTGCCGGTCCCTCCGCTCGAGCAGGCGTCCGGCCAACCGGTAGCGACCGCCACCATCAGTGGTCGCCTCCCCCGCCGCCACCATGCGGCTGAGTGCCACCCGGGCGCGGTTCGGGTTGATCCCGAACAGGCCGGCCAGTTGGACCAGGTGGGCCACCGGGAGTTCCGGGGGCTCCTCGCCCAACAGCGCGCTGGCCAGGACCGATCGGGCGGTCAGCGGCGGCGCCCGCTCCGGGACGGGACTCGATGGGGAGGGACGTCGGGGACCGGTCATGGTATTACGTGTTTGCTGTGATTGGACTGAAACTGTAATGTAGTCGGCATGGTACCCACCATGGTTGCCGACGAGGCCGCCCGGCCCGATGTCTTCCCGACCGACCGGCTGCTCGAGAGCGGTAAGGCGCGCCCTGAGCTACGCGCCGACCTCCGTCGCATCGATGACGCGCGCAACGCCGTGACGGTGGCCTCGGTGTGGCTGTGGGTGGCGATCCTCATCGGCGGGGCGGTGTGGATCGACCGGTGGTGGGCCTATCTGGTGGCGTTCCTCCTGATGGGACCCATGTATGCCCGGTTCGCCATCCTCATGCACGAGGCGGCGCACAAGCTCCTGTTCACGAACAAGCGGGTCAACGACTGGGTCGGCACGTGGCTGGTGGCCTACCCCACCTGGACGCCGATCGGCCTCTACCGGCGTGGGCACTTCGCCCACCACAAGGAGGAGTTCGGGCCGAACGAGCCCGATCTGGCCTTCTACGGCGGCTACCGGTGCGACCACCGGACATTGACGAGGCGGCTGGTCCGTGACGCCGTGGGCATTTCCGGATGGAAGAACTTCACCCCGTTGTTCCGCTCCCTCAAGTATTCCGCCTACCGGCGGACGTCGCTGTCCATCATCGCCGTGCAGCTGGTCCTGTGGGCTGTGCTGTGGGCGGCGACCGGGCGGTGGTGGATCTACCCCCTGCTGTGGTGGTTGCCGTGGATGACCCAGTGGCGGGTGATCAACCGACTGCGGGCCATCGCCGAGCACGGAGGGCTGGAGGCCGGCACCGATCGACGGGTCACCACCCACAACGTGCGTCAGCGTTGGGTCGCCAGATTCTGGTTCGTGCCCTACAACACGGGCTGGCACCTCGCCCACCACGTCGACATGGGCGTGCCGTGGCGGAACCTTCCGCGCTACCACGCGGAGCTCGAGCGGGCCGGCTACGTGACCGACGGCATCACCTACCCCAGCTACCGGGCGCTCTGGGCCGCCCTCGCGTCCGCCTGACCCGCCCCGCCTGAGTCGGTTCCGGGGGGGACGACTCAGGCGGGGCGGCCCCGCAGGCTCCGGTAGGTACGCACCAACTGAGCCGTCGATCCGTCGAGGTCGGACAGGTCCGGCGCGTCGGCGGCGCTGAGCGCCGGGCCGAGCTGGCCGGCCATGACCTTGCCGAGTTCGACCCCCCACTGGTCGAACGAGTCGATGCCCCACACCGCGCCCTCCACGAACACGGTGTGCTCGTACAGGGCGACCAACTGCCCCAGCACCGACGGGGTGAGCTCGGGCGCCAGAATGGTCGACGTCGGGTGGTTGCCGGGCATGACCTTGTGGGGCACGACGGCAGCGGGGGTCCCCTCGGCCGCCACTTCCTCGGCGGTGCGACCGAATGCCAGCGCCCGGGTCTGGGCGAAGCAGTTCGCCATCAGCAGGTCCTGACGGTCGCCGTCCTCGTGCGTCGAGGTGGCGAACCCGATGAAGTCGGCGGGGATGAGCCGGGTCCCCTGGTGGATCAGCTGATAGAAGGCGTGCTGGCCGTTCGTCCCCGGTTCGCCCCAGAAGATCTCCCCCGTGCTGCCCTCGACCGGCGAGCCGTCACGCCGCACCGATTTGCCGTTCGACTCCATGGTCAGCTGCTGGAGGTAGGCCGGAAACCGGGCGAGCCGCTGGCTGTAGGGCAGGACCGCGTGGGTCTCGGCACCGAAGAGGTTCGAGTACCAGACGTTCAACATCCCCTGGAGGACGGGCAGATTGGACTCGAAGGGTGTCTCGAGGAAATGCCGGTCGACCGCGTGGAACCCGTCCAGCATGTCGGTGAAGGCGGCCGGTCCGATGGCCACCATGAGCGAGAACCCGATGGCCGAGTCGTACGAGTAGCGACCACCCACCCAGTCCCAGAAACCGAACATGTTGGCGGGGTCGATCCCGAAGTCGACGACACCGGCCCGGTTGGTGGACACGGCCACGAAGTGCCGGGCCACCGCCTCGTCACCACAGCCGAGGCCCTCCAGCAGCCAGGAGCGGGCGGCTCGGGCATTGGTCAGCGTCTCCTGGGTGGTGAAGGTCTTGGAGGACACGACGAACAGGGTCGAGGCGGGGTCGAGGTCCCGGGTCTTGGTGTACAGGTCGACCGGGTCGACGTTCGAGACGAAGCGGCACGCGAGTCCGGGGTCCGCGTAGTCACGCAACGCCTCGTGTGCCATGGCCGGCCCGAGGTCCGACCCGCCGATGCCGATGTTGACCACTGAACGTATCCGCTGGCCCGTGTGGCCCGTCCACGCCCCGGAGCGGATGCGCTCGGCAACCGCACCCATGGCGTCGAGCACGTCGTGGACGTCAGCCACCACGTCGCGCCCCTCGACCACCAGTCGGGCGTCGCGGGGCATCCGCAGCGCCACGTGGAGCACGGCACGGTCCTCGGTCGTGTTGATGCGCTCGCCGCGGAACATGGCGTCCCGCCGTTCCGCAACGCCCGCACGGCGCGCCACGTCGAGCAGGCCGGTCAGCCCGTCGGCGTCCACGCGGTGCTTGGAGTAGTCGAGCACGAGGTCACCGGCCCGCGCCACCATGGCAGTCCCCCGGGTGGCGTCCCCCGCGAAGAGCGCCCGCAGGTGCACGTCGCGAATGCGGTCGTAGTGCCCTTCCAGAGCACGCCACTCCTCGGTCCCCCGGAGGTCGACCACGGTGTTCCCGTCCATCAGCGTCTGCTCCTGTCGTCCGTCGGGACCGGTCGGCCCTCCGACCGACTGTAGGCACGTCCTTCGGTCCCGTGGAGAAAATTGGCGAATGATTACCGTCTGATAACAGAGCGATCGCGTGCTGTTCACCTGCCGTCCGTACTGTCCACAGGGATGTCAGTGCACCACCAGGCCCAGTGTCAGCGCACCCGTGGGGGCCGCAACTCCGCGGGGTGCGCCGCAGGACCCAGCGGCTGCCGTCCCTGGGCCCGGACCCCACTTCCTCTCACGGCTACCCGGCCGGGGTCGGTCCTGCCGGTCACGGGGTCCGGCACCGGCGTGCCCACACGCTCCTGTCGTCGCGACGGCAGTGGCGCCGCGGGCGAACGGTCCCGGGACGTCGGGGCACCTCGGTGACCTTGACGTTCCGCGAAGTCGAGCAGCGGGCCCTGCCTGACGCAGCGGCCCCCGTCATCTTGATCATCGACGACGACCATCTGACCCGCGACTCGCTCGCCGCAACGCTGTCGATCGAGGGCTTCGACGTGATCACCGCGTCGACGGCCGACGAGGGCGTCGCCCTGGCGGCAACCGGGTCACCGTCGCTGGTCATCCTCGACACGCAGATCGGTGACTCGGAGGGCTTCGCCGTCTTCCGCCGGATCACCGCGGGTGCCCCGTGGCTCCCCGTCATCATGATCACTGAAGAGGACGACGAGCTCGACGCCGTCCTCGCCCTCGAGGCCGGTGCCGCGGACCACATCACGAAGCCACCACGACCCCGTGAGCTCACGGCACGTATCCGGGCGGTGCTCCGCAGGGTGGGCCGCCAACCGCAGCACCTCGCGTCCAGCGGACCGCGGGACGCCTACACGTTCGGCCCGGTATCGGTCGACGTGTCGCGCCGTGAGGCGACGATGCACGGACGGGACCTCGAGCTCTCCCGCAAGGAGTTCGACCTCCTGGCCCTGCTGGTGTCCGAGGGCGGTCATGTCGTGACCCGCAAGCAGTGCATGGACCGGATCTGGCGCGACCGGAAGAAGGGGGACAGCCGGACACTCGACACCCACGTCAAGCGGTTGCGCAAGAAGATCGAGCTCAATCCGGCCGAGCCCGTCCACCTCATCACCGTGCGAGGGGTGGGCTACCGCTTCAAACCGTAGGGGCCCGCCCGACGCCGCTCCCGCCCATGCCCTCCCCCAGTGGTCGTCGTGTGACGCGCGGGCGGGCCCCTACCGAGTGAAGCACCCGAAGACCGGGGTCGACAGGGCACCTGTCGTAGACTCCTCGGGCCGGCGACCGGGTGACCGGAGGGTAGGCACCGAACGAGGTGACCCTGCACCGCCACCCACCCGGCACGCGTCGCCACCCCCGAAGGAGCAGCGGTGCCGGAATCGACCGGGACGGACGGACAACCCACTGCAGGCGAGAGCACCGCAGATCCCCGGACGCGAGCCGCGCTCCACCCGCACCACGGGCCCGGGCCGTTGAGTGCCATCGCCGTGGGCGGCGCGCTGGGCACTCTCGCCCGATACGTGGTCGAGCGGGCCGTCGTGGCCGATCCCGCCGGCATCCCCTGGGGCACGCTGACGGTCAACATCGTCGGCTCGTTCGTGCTCGGGATCGTGGTGACGCTCGTCACCGAGCGCTGGCCCGACGACCGCTTCCTCCGTCCCCTCGTCGCCGTCGGATTCTGCGGCGGGTTCACCACGTTCTCGACCTTCGCCGTCGAGATCGACCAGAGGTTCCGCCACGGACACGGCGGCATCGCCGCGGCGTACCTGATCGCCAGCCTGCTGGCCGGCCTCGGCGCGGCACTGACCGGCATCACCCTGGCCCGGGGTCGGGTACTGGCCGCTCCCGGGGCTCCCGGCCCGGTGGACCCCGACCTCCTGGCCGGTGATGATCCCGGCGAGGACGACCCCCGAACCACGGCCCCTGGGCGCCCGTCGTGATCCTCCTCGGACTGGTCGTGGCCGGCGCCTTCGGAGCGCTCCTCCGCTACGAGGCGGAGCTGCACGTGCGCCGGCTGCTCGGACCGTCGTTCCCCTGGGGCACCCTGGTCATCAACGTGTCAGGTGGTTTCGTCCTCGGGCTCCTGACCGGTCTGGCCGCTCATCACGGCATCTCGTCGGGGACGTTGACCGTGCTCGGCACGGGTCTGCTCGGCGCCTACACCACGTTCTCCACCTTCACCTTCGACACCGTCACCCTGTCGGAGCGGGGTCGGGTGGGTGCCGCCGCAGCGAACATCGGGGCCAGCGTCCTCCTGGGCCTCGGTGCAGCAGCGCTCGGGCTGCTCGTGGGTACCGCCATCTGAGCTGCCCCGGTCAGCGGCACTGTCCTCCGACCAGGTCAGTTGCTCCCTGCCACCAGACGTTCACAGAACGATCACCGGGGGGTTGCCCGTGGATCGTCCGGCGTTCACCTGGCCTCCGTACCGTGAACCGGGAAGGAGGCACCGGTGCCCGAGCACGCAGCCGTCAGGGTCCTCGTCGTGGAGGACGAGGAGTCCTACCGCCAGGCGCTCTCCTCCGGGCTCGGACGCGAGGGCTTCGAGGTGGTGCTGGCCGCGGACGGCCCCGAGGGGATCCGACTCTTCGAGACGCTCAACCCGGACATCGTCCTGCTCGACATGTTGCTGCCCGGGATGAACGGCATCGACGTGTGCCGCCACCTACGGGCCGTGTCATCGGTCCCGATCCTGATGGTAAGCGCCGTGGACAGTGAGCTCGACGTGGTGCTCGGCCTGGAGCTCGGCGCCTCCGGCTACGTCACCAAGCCGTTCCGTCTGCGCGAACTCGTCGCCCGGATGCACGCCATTCTGCGACGCGTCGCGCCGCGCGGTCTCGGACCACTGCCGGCGAACTCGACCGATGTCCATGACCTCCCGACCGGGACGCCGACGCCCGACGGAGCGGACGGGCGCCGACCGGTGGACCGCGTCACCCGGTTCGGGTCGGTCCACGTGGACTACGTGCGCCGCGAGGTCTCCGTCGACGGCGAGCCGGTCCACCTGTCTCGTAAGGAGTTCGACCTGCTGGCCGTACTCCTGCAGCCCGCACAGCGGGTCCGCTCACGCGACGAGCTCATCGACCTCCTCTGGCCCGACACGTTCCTGACCGACACCCGGACTCTCGACACCCACATCCACCGGTTGCGGTCCAAGCTCGAACCCGAACCGACGGAGCCACGCTTCATCGTGACGGTTCGTGGTGTCGGCTTCCGGATCGATCCGGATGGCTCGTACGGCGAGCCACCCTCCCCTCCGACGGGTGGCACCGACGGGCAACTCACCGCCTGACGCCGACCCCGGAGCTGCTCAGCCGAACCGGCCGTTGACGTAGTCGAGGGTGCGGGGATCCGACGGCTCGCTGAAGACCTTGGCCGTCGGACCGAACTCGATCAGCTCCCCGGCCTTGTCGTCGCCCATCAACAGGAAGGCGCAGCGGTCGGACACCCGCATGGCCTGCTGCATGTTGTGCGTCACGATGACGATCGTCACCCGGTCCTTGAGCTCACCGACCAGCTCCTCGATCCGCTTGGTGGCGATGGGGTCGAGCGCCGACGTGGGTTCGTCCATCAACAGCACCTCCGGCTCGACCGCGAGGGCCCGGGCGATGCACAGACGCTGCTGTTCGCCGCCGGAGAGCGTGCTGCCATGGGCCTTCAGGCGGTCCTTGACGCTGTCCCACAGCGCGGCGGCGATCAGTGCCGACTCGGCGGCTTCGTCGAGCAACGCCTTCTTGCGCACCCCGTTGAAGCGCAGCCCCGAGACGGCATTGTCATAGATGCTCATCGTGGGGAACGGGTTCGGCCGCTGGAACACCATGCCCACACGGCTGCGGAGGAGCGTGGGATCCGTGTCCGGCCCGTAGACGTCGAGGTCGCCCAAGAGGACCGAGCCGGTGACGGATGCCGTGCGCACCGTGTCGTGCATGCGGTTGAGGGCACGCAGCAACGTCGTCTTGCCCGAACCGGACGGTCCGATGAGCGCGGTCACCTCGCCGGCGGCGACGTCGAAGGAGACGTTGCGTACCGCGGGTCGTCCGCCGAAGGCGACGGCCACGTCCCGCAAGGTCATGACCACTTCACCCGTCGGCGGCTCGATGATGGCCTGCTCGGCTTGCACGGTCAGCGACTCCTCGATGTGGGGGATCCGGGAACTGGCGTCGGTCATCGGCGCTCCTTGCGAAGATAGGCGGCCACGAGCCGGCTGCCGATGCTGAGGACAAGCACGACCACCATCAGCAGCAGCGCCGCCCCCCAGGCGACCTGGACCAGATCGGCGTAGGGCTGACTGGAGTAGTTGTAGATCAGGATGGGCAGGGCCTCCATCGACTTCGACGGATTCCACTGGAGGTACTGGTTGCCGAAGATCGTGAGGAGCAGTGGTGCCGTCTCCCCGAGACCTCGCGCCACGGCCAGGAGGACGCCGGTGATCACCCCCGGCAATGCCGTCGGCACCACCACCCTCCGGGCCACGGTCGACCGACGGGCGCCGAGCGCCAGAGCCGCCTCGTTGAGGGAGCGGGGCACCCCTCGGAATGCCGTCTCTCCCGCCCGCACGATGACCGGGAGCATGATGAACCCGATGGCGAACGCGCCGGCGAACCCGCTGTAGCCGCCGAAGTTCCGCACGATGGCGATGTAGCCGAAGATCCCCACGATGATCGAGGGGATACCGGTCATCACGTCGGCCGTGAAGCGAAGCACGGCGGCGGCCCGACCGTCGGACTCCGCGAGGAAGAGCCCGCAGGACAGGCCGACGGGAACAGCCACCGCCGTGGCGATGACGGTGATCACGACCGTGCCGACGATGGCATTCCACACACCGCCGCCCGGATAGCCCTCGGGCACGGTCGAATTGGTGAAGAAATCCGCGTTCCACGCGGGCAGCCCCTTGGCGATGACGTAGCCGATGACCGCCACGAGCGGCACCACGGCGATGAGCAGGAAGAGCCAGCAGATCCCGAGGGCGACCATCGAGGCGAACTTGCGTCGTCCGAGGCTGGATGCGGCCGCGGCCTGGACGGCACGGCGCCGCTCGACCGCCGGATCCGCCGGTGCCTCGAGGAGTGACGTCATCGGCCGAGCTCGGCTCCGGCTGCATCGGCACCGGTGGACCACACCAGCCAGCGGGCCGCGGAGTTGACCACGATGCCGATGACGAGCAGGACCAGGCCGGCGCCGAACAGGGCACTGAGCTCGGTGCCGGTCGACTCGCCGAAGTTGTTGACGATGAGCGAAGGCAGCGTGGCGGCGGGCGCCTTCAGGGAGTGGGCGATGAACGGCGCGTTGCCGATCACCATGGCCACCGCCACCGTCTCCCCGAGGGCCCGGCCGGTAGCCAGGGTGAAGGCGCCCAGGATTCCGGTGCGACCGCCGGGTACGACCACCTTGCGCAGTACCTGCCACCGGGTGGCCCCCAGGGCCATGGCTCCCTCGACCTGCTCCGTCGGGACCACGATCAGGACGTCACGGGAGATGGCCACCATGGTCGGCAGGATCATGATGGCCAGGATGACCCCGGCCAGGAGCAGTCCGACACCCCGGTCAGGCCCGTTGAACAGGCCCGTCCAGCCGAACACCGACGTCAGGAACGGCTCGACGTGCTCGCGGAACAGCGGAGCGAGCACGATCAGCCCCCAGAGTCCGTAGACGACGCTGGGCACCGCAGCGAGTAGCTCGACGGTGGTCGACAGGGCCGGCCGCACCTTCGAGGGCACCAGGAATGCCAGGGCGATCGCCGTCCCCAACCCGATCGGCACGGCCAGCACGACGGCGATTGCCGTCGACTCGATGGTCCCGAGGATGAAGGGGAGCAAGCCGTACTGGTTGTGGGTCGGGTTCCAGACCTTGCCGACGATCCAGGAGAACCCGAGAGTAGAGAAGGCCGGCTTGGCCTGGATGATGACGGCGACGAGGAACCAGACCGCCAGGGCACCGAACAGCAGAGCCACGACTCCCAGGATCCCCCGATACCACTTGTCCGGAAGTGCGCGCCGCCGTCCGCGCCCGGAGGGCGCGGACGGCAGTGCCTCGATGGTGGTCATCCGAGCGACCTCATACCGCCCGCAGGCGCCCGGGCCCCGGCAGGTCGGTCACTTGGTCAGCAGTGCCTTGCCGCTCGGGCCCGTCACGGTCAGGAGCTGCGTCCGGTTCTGGTTCTGCACGGCCGGCGGCAGTGCAACGTAGTGGAGCCCCGCTGCCAGGTCCTGTCCGCCGCCCGTGTGGGTCGTCCAGTCGATGACTTTGACCACCTGGGCGCCGGTGGTGGCACTCGTCTGCTTCTGCAGCAGGATGGCCCAGCTGTAGCCGGCGATCGGGTAACTGGTGGCGCCGGCCTGGTTCACGATCGAGAAGTCGGTCGACGAGACGCCCGTCTTCTGGTCGGCATCGGCGGCCACGGTGGCCGGGCTGGGCACGACGTAGACCCCGGCGGCGTTCTTGACCGCCGCATAGCTCATCTTGTTCTGGATGGCGTAGGACAGCTCCACGTAGCCGATCGAATAGGGGGTCGACAGGATCGATGAGGCCACGCCCGAGTTCTTCGGCGTCTGCAAGGCCGCAGACGGCCAGGCGATGGTCTTCGATGTGCCGAGCGTCCAGGCCGTCGGGTTGGCCGACTGCAGGTAGTCCGTGAAGATGTAGGTCGTGCCCGAGCTGTCAGCGCGCACCTCAGGGGTGATCGCATGGGACGGCAGCGTCACCCCCGGGTTGAGCGCCGTGATCTGCGAGGCGTTCCACATGGTGATGGAGCCGTCGAAGATGCCGGCCAGGGTCGGACCGTCGAGCTTGATCCGGGTCGAGACGCCGGGCAGGTTATAGGCCATCGCAACGCCACCCAGGATGTCCGGGACCTGGATGACCGGACCGGAGTTGGCGGGCATCTTGGCCAGGTCCGAGGCGGCCATCGGCACGTCCGAGGCCGCGAACGCCACGGTGCCCGACTGGAAGGCGGTGATACCCGCACCCGAGCCCACACCCTGGTAGTTGACCTGCAGCGCCTGGTTCAGGCCCGTGTACTTGTAGAACGCCGCGCTGAAGAACGGCTGGACGAATGTCGAGCCCGACGCATTCAGCGACCCACCGGGGGCCTTCAGGTCGGCAGCGAGATAGGCGGCGTTGTTGCCGGCGAGCGACCCACCGGGAGCCGTCGTGGTCGTCGTGGTCGAGCTCGACGACGACGAGCTGCACGCGGACAGCAGTGCGGCCGCAGCCAAGCCGATCGCGGCGAGTGACGCCGTGCGCCGACCGTGCCGGGCAAACGTGGCGTTCCGGGTGTTCATCAGGGTCCTGTCCTCCGTGTTCGTGGCGTTCGAGGAGCGTGTGCGTCCGCCAGTCGGTCGGATTCCGTCCTCGTGTTGGACCGTATCCAGGCCATCTGAACGTGCGGTGAACTCCCGATGAACGTGGCACGAACACCCGGGGCACGGAGAATGAATTCAGTCGGACCCTGCGAATTCCGAGATGATCGTGGCCAGTTCCAGCGGTTTGTCCCCCTGGATGCTGTGCCCCGCGTCCTCGACCACGATGACCGTGTCGTGCGGTCGGCGCCGGCGGAACTCGGCCACGTCGTCGTCATCCACCACCGGGGACCGACTTCCCCGGGCGAGCAGCACCTGGACCTGGATGCCCTCGAGCGCATCCCACAGCGCCTGGAAGTCCGCCCGCTCGACGTGCAGCCCAGTGTCAGCGGTCGGACGTCCCACCTGGTGGCGCCAGGCCCAGGTCCCGTCCGGCAGTTGTACCGAGTTGTGGAGGACCCCGCGCCGCAACGACGACACCGAGCGCGTCGGATTGAACTGGATCGTCCGGTCGAGGATCTCGTCGAAGGTGGCGAACGTCTCCGGGCCGGACAGGAACGCCGCGATGTCCGAGGTCTTGTCGCCGTTGACCCCGGGGGTGATGTCGACCAGCAGGAGCCGGTGCACCAGGTCCGGGTGCCGCGTGGCCAGTGCGATCGATGTGGCACCGCCCAGCGACATCCCGACGACGGCCCGGGCATCCGGAGCGAGGCGCCCGAGTACCTGGGCCACGTCGTCGGCCATGGAGGAGGGATCGAGCCATGCCGAGTCCTGGGGCCAGTCGGAATGTCCGTGGCCGGGCAGGTCGACGGCCAACAGCGGACGGCCGAGCGCCAATGCCACCGTGTCCCAGGTGTGGGCGTTCTGCCCACCACCGTGGATGAGCACGAGTTCCGGCGGGCCCTCGCCCCAGACCAGCGCGCTGACCCGGCGTCCGGGAGCCACCTCGACCGACTCCCGTCGAACTACCGGCGGTCCATCGAATGGGAGGCCGACCTCGTCGGCGTTCTCGTGGAAGAGCGAGAACTCGTCGTAGGTAGGGGCAGGCTCGGTCATGGTCGCTCCTCGCGGTCGGGGTCAGCGCGGTCGGGGTCAGCGCGGTCGGGGTCAGCGCGGTCGGGGTCAGCGCGGTCGGGGTCAGCGCGGTCGGGGTCAGCGCGGTCCAGCTCGTCCACCAGCTCACCGAGGGTGTCGTCGGCCACCAGGTAGGGGGTGTAGAAGCCGACGCGGTCGACGAGGCCGCCGAACCGGTCGACGATCTCGGCGGCCACCTCGCGAGGGGCGCCGACTGCGGCCAGGGTGCCGAGCATGGTGTCGTCGATCCGCTCGGGCATCTCGTCCCACCGGCCCGACTTGGTCAACGCGTTGAGCTCGGGCTGCAGGTCCCCCCAGCCCTCGGCCTCGAGGACAGGTCGGTAGGCAGGTGTCGAGGCGTAGAACGAGAGCAGCCAGCGACCTGCCAGCCGGGCGGTCTCGAGTTCCTCCTCGTTGCGCCCGCAGCAGACGATGACCTCACCGGTCAATGTGAGATCGGCACGGTCCCGGCGACCGCGGGACAACCCCTCGGCCACGGCCGGAAGGGTCCGGGTGCGCAGATGGGTCGCCGTGTTGAACGGCATCACGAGCAGGCCGTCCGCCACCTCGGCCGCCAACGACACCATCTGGGGTCCGAGCCCTCCGAGTGCGATCGGGGGGAGACCGAAGGGATGCGGTCCCGGGTTGAACATGGGCGGCATCAGGGTGTGCGAGCTGAACTCGCCCCGGAAGTCGAGGCGCTCGCCGGTCTCCCAGGTGGCGAAGATCGCCCGGAGCGCTCCGACCAGTTCGCGCATCCGGGCGATCGGGCGGTCGAAGTCGGCGCCATACCGCTTCTCGACCTGGGCCCGGATCTGACTGCCGAGGCCGAGCGTGAACCTGCCCTTCGACAGCAATTGCAGATCCCAGGCCTGATGGGCGAGCTGGACCGGGTTGCGGGGGAAGGCGATGGCGACGTTGGTGGCCAGCTCCAACGTGGTGGACGCCCCCGCGGCCAGGATGAGCGGGGTGAACACGTCGTGGGGACCCTCGAAGGTGAAGGCGCCGTCGATCCCGAGCGCCTCCAACCGGCGCGCGTGCTCCGGAGCATCCTCGAGGCCGGCGAGCTGGGTGTCGAAACGCATGGGACCATGCTGGCATCCCCGCCCGCCTGCCGCCGACGTGCGGTCCAGTGGTGTACGAGTTCGCACGTAAGGACCTAGGACCCTCATCGGGGAGGAGTACCGGTGCAACACTGGCGAGATGGCGCCATTGACCTGCACCCCCGACGAAGCCGCTTCCCTGATCCGCACGACGGACACTGTCGGCTTCGGCCTCGGCCCGGCCAACCCCGATGCGTTCCTGACGGCGCTCGGCCGACGGGACGACTGGGTCGACCTCACGTTCGGGGGTGCCCTCCTCCTCGGCTACTACGAGGTACTCGCCCAGCCCACGGTCTCCTACCGCTGCGGATTCTTCGGCCCGGCCGAGCGCATGCTCCTGGCTGCCGGAGCGAACATCGAACTGGTGCCCGGCGGCTTCCGCCAGTTCGCCCCCATCCTGCGCCGGTACGACCCACGGGTCATGACCGTGCTGGCCGCTCCGCCCGAGGACGGCACCGTCAACCTGTCCCTCCACATCGGCGCCACGTATGACGAGCTACTGCTGGCGGGGCGCGACCCCGACCGACTGCTGGTGGTCGAGGTCAACCCCCACCTCCCCCGGACACGGTCGCTCGGGCCCGACTACACCAACACCATCCCCCTCGAGCTGGTGGACGTCCTGGTCGAGGCCGACGGTGCCCCGTTCACCCTCCCCCAGCCGGAGCCGGACGACATCGACGAGGCGATCGCCGAGGAGGCCCGCTCGTACGTGGCGGACGGGGCCACACTCCAGATCGGGATCGGCGCCGTGCCCAACATGGTTGCCACCAAGCTCGCCGAGGGGCCCGGCGGAGGCTACGGCGTCCACTCGGAGATGTTCACCGACGGCCTGATGCGCCTCCACCGGTCGGGAAAGGTCACCAACGACGCCAAGCGCCTGTTCAACGGGGTGTCGATCACGACGTTCGCCCTCGGTTCGTCGGAGCTCTACGCCTGGCTCGACAGCAACGAGGAGGTCGCCTTCGTACCGGTCCAGGTCGTCAACGACCCCACGGTCATCGCCCAGAACCATGCCTTCGTGTCCGTCAACGGGGCGCTCAGCGTCGACCTCTACGGTCAGGTGGTGGCCGACAACATCGAGGGGCGACAGATCTCCGGCGTGGGCGGCCACGAGGACTTCGTGGCCGGCGCAGAAATGCGCATCGACGACCATTCGTTGATCTGCCTGCGCTCCACGGCCGTGTCGAACGGCGTCACCCGCTCGCGCATCGTGTCCGTTCTGCCCGAGGGCTCGGTGGTCTCGACACCCCGGCACCACACCGGGGTGGTCATCACCGAGCACGGATCGGCGGACCTGTCCGGCCGGACGGTTCGCGAGCGGGCATTCGCGCTTGCCGGGATCGCCCATCCCGACTTCCGGGACGAGCTGCTCGCCGCGGCCGCGGCCCTCGGCCGGCACTGACCCCGTGGACGGCCCGGTCCCGGACAGGGCGGACGCATCCATGACCGACGGGTACCCGGACCGGGGCACGACGCCGGAGACCAGCACCCTGCAGGTGGCCAGTTTCAACGTCCACATGGGCGTCGACGGTTGGGGTCGACCCTTCGACCTGGTCGAGGAGTGCCGGGCGCTCGACGCCGATGTGCTCGTCCTACAGGAGGCCTGGACCCCCGACGACGGGACGGTGGGGACGGCTGCCCTCGTGGCCTCCAGCCTGGGCTACGACATCGTGGCCGAGGCCCCACTCGCGCACGCCCGCCTGTACGCGCCCGTCGACACCGCCACCCGACGCTGGGCACCGGTCCTCGGACAGGTCCGTAAGACGCTGCGCCTGGACGAGGAGAAGTTCAAGGTGCCGGCCGGCTCACGCGACCGACCGGCCCGGACCGGTCGATGGGGGGTGGCGGTCCTGTCCCGGGTCCCGTGCCGCGGGGCCGAGGTCGTGTCGTTGGGGAAGTTGCGGCGCGATCCCGCCCGGCGTGCCGTGATCCGTTGCACCACCGATCTGGGTGGGCGTGAACTCCGCATCCACGGCACCCACATGTCCCACATCACCCACCTCTCGCCCGCGCAGTACCGGCGACTGGCCCGACTCCTCCCCCCACTCGACCATCCCGCTCTGCTGGCCGGCGACATGAACATGTGGGGACCGCCGGCCTCGTCGTTCTTCCGCGGTTGGCGGCGTGCCGTCATCGGGCGGACATGGCCCGCCCACCGGCCGCACAGCCAGCTCGACCACGTGCTCGTCACCCCTGCCGTGCGGGTGGTAGCCGCCCGCGTTGCCAACGCCACCGGGTCGGACCACCGGCCCGTGGTCGTCACCCTGGCAATCGACTGACGGCACGGGCGACGCCGGCTGACCGGCGGTAGCGTCTCGGCATGCCCGATCCCCTGGATGACTTCGAGCGTTCGACCTTCTCCCTCGGTGGCGCAACGCGGACGGTCTACCGGTTGGGCACCGGCCCAGCGGTGATCGTGATCAGTGAGTTGCCGGGCATCACCCCCAATGTCGCCCGGTTCGCCCGGAGGGTGGCCGGGATCGGCTGCACCGCGGTGATGCCCCACCTGTTCGGCGACGACGGGCGCGATCCGACGCTCCCCTATGCCGCAAAGGGCCTGCTCCAGGCCTGTGTTTCCAAGGAGTTCGCGACATTCGCCCTGAATCGGACGAGCCCGGTGACGGTCTGGCTCCGGGCACTCGCCCGCGCCGAGCACGAGCGGTGCGGCGGGCCGGGCGTCGGTGCCGTCGGCATGTGCCTGACCGGTGGCTTCGCGCTCGCCATGATGGTGGACGACATCGTGCTGGCGCCGGTACTCAGCCAACCGTCGCTCCCCCTCCCGTTGACCGGCACCCGCCGGGCCTCGCTCGGGATCAGCGACGCCGATCTCGAGCGGGTGAAGGAGCGGGTGGCGGCCGGGGTGTGCGTCCTCGGGCTCCGCTTCTCCGGCGACATGTCGGCGCCGCCCGAGCGGTTCGCCGCCCTGCGCGAGCTGCTCGGTGACGGTTTTGTGGGCGTGGAGCTCGACTCCTCGGCGGACAACCCCCACGGGCACAAGAAGCGTGCCCACTCGGTGCTGACCGAGGACCTCGACGATCGCCCGGGTACGCCGACGCGGGAGGCCCTCGACCAGGTCCTCGAGCTCTTCCGGACCCGACTGCTGGTGTGAACGACCTGGTCGACGCCTGGCGGGCCCGTGGCGGGCTCCGCACCGTGTCCGGCGAGCAGGTGTTCGTCGTCGACATCCCACCGTGTGGTGTGCCCGGGGCGGAGCCCCTACTCGTCCTGCACGGGTTCCCGACGTCGTCGTTCGACTTCCACCGTGTGGTGGACCTGCTGTCCATGGACCGACGCGTGATCCTCTTCGACTACCCCGGCTACGGACTGTCCGCCAAGCCGGACCGCCCGTACTCCCTGGTCGGGCACGCCGACGTGGCGGCGAGCCTGGTGGCCGACCTCGGCATCGACCGGCTCGGGCTCCTCACCCATGACATCGGCGACACCATCGGCGGCGAACTGCTCGCCCGTCAACTCCAGGGTGCCTGGCCGGTCGAGGTGACCGATCGGTTGCTCACCAACGGCACGCTGTACATGGATCTGGTGCAACTCAGCGCCGGCCAGCAACTGCTCGAGTCCCTGCCTGACGAGCGACTGGCCCCGGGCGTGCTGACCCGCGAGGCGGTGGTCGCCGGGTTGGTGGGCACGTTCAGTCGGACCCAGGAGGTGGACGACGCCGAGACCGACGCCGCCTGGGAGCTGATCGCCGCCGCCGAGGGTGAGCGCCTGCTGGCCCGCCACGCCCGCTACATCGACGAGCGCCGCCGTGACGAGGGTCGTCTCACCCCTCCGGTGGTGGACCACCCGTCCCCACTGACCGTGGTGTGGGGAATGGACGACCCGATCGCGGTGCCGGCCATGGTGGACCGCCTGGCGGCCGCCCGCCCCGACGCCCGGGTCGTTCGACTGGACGGCGTCGGGCACTACCCGATGCTGGAGGCGCCGGCCCGTTTTGCCGCTGCAGCCACCACGTCCCCCTGAGCCACCGGAGGCACGGCGGTGGCCCTACCGTGGATGGCCTCAGGCGGTGGCGAGGATCTCGCCGTGCAGCACGGCGAACCAGCCGTCGGGGGACGCCGCCCAATGGCGCCATCCGGTGGCGAAGGCGTCGAGGTCGGCGCGTTGGGCGAGGCCGTGGGCCAGCAACTGCTCGCCGAGGACCGAGTCCGGTGCGCCGAACCGGTCGGCCCAGAGTCCGCCCCACCACGCCCGCTCGTCCGGTGTGGCGAAGCACCAGACCGACGCCGACGGCTCGACCTCCTCGAACCCCGCCGCGTGGGCGAGGCCCAACAGGTGCCGCCCGGCGTCCCACCGGGCCCGGTTGATCCGGGTGAGTTCGCCGTACGCGGCAATCGCCCGGTCGATGGATGGCTCGACGGGCGCGAAGGTGAAGGTGGGGTAGTCGGCGTCCCGGGCGGCGACCAGCCCTCCCGGCCGGCACACCCGGCGCATCTCGACCAGGGCCCCCACCGGATCGGCCACGTGCTGGAGCACCTGATGAGCGTGGACCACGTCGAACGAGTCGTCGGCGAACGGTAGGGCGAACAGGTCCGCCACCTCGAAGGACACCGCTACGGAGCCGACCTCGGCCGCCTCACGAGCTGCGATCACCACGTCGGCCGAGGCGTCGATCCCGACTACCCGTCCGGGAGCCACGGCACGGGCAAGGTCGCACGTGAGGGTGCCCGGACCACAGCCGACGTCGAGCAGGTCCAGTCCCGGTGCCAGGCGGGGTAGCAGGTAGGCGGCCGAGTTGGCCGCCGTGCGCCAGCGATGGGAACGCAGGACACCGCCGTCGTGTCCATGGGTGTAGGTCGTGTCGGGCATCTCTCCAGCATGGGGTAGTGATGTGCCATTGGCAATGTCCAGTTCATTACATCTGACATAAGCTCTCCTTATGGCGACAGCGGAGTGGTTGCGGACGTTCGTGGCCATCTACCGCACGGGCTCGGTCACCGACGGCGCCGCCCTGCGCAACCTGTCCCAACCGGCCGCGAGCCAGCAGCTCCGCTCCCTCGAGCGCTCCCTCGACATACGCCTCTTCGACCGCACGACTCACGGTGTCGAACCGACGCGGTCCGGTCGCGAGCTCTTCGTGTCGGTGGCGGATGCGCTCGACCGTCTCGAGCCCGTGCTGGCCGGCCTGGACGGCGATACGTCGCGCATGGTCACACCCGCACTCCGGCTCGGTTCCTCCCCGGAGTACGTCGCCTACGGCGTCGTCCCCCGGCTGGCCGCCGACGGCCCGGACCTCGCCGTCCGGTTCGGGACGGATGCCGAGTTGCTGGCGTTGGTCCATCACGGTGAGCTCGACGTGGCCGTCACCACGACCGAGCCCTCACGTCGCACCCTCGTGGCCACCGCCCTCGGCGTCACGCGGTTCGTCCTCGTGTCGGCCCCGGGCCGGCTCGGACCCGTTACCGTGGGCGACCTCGGTGCACTCGCCCGCACACTGACCGGCACCGACTGGGTGGCCTACAGCGCCGAGCTGCCGCGCACCCGTCGGTTCTGGCAGACCTCGCTCGGTCGCCCGTTCAGCGCCACGCTGCGACTGTCGGCCCCCGACCTCCGCGCCGTGGCCGCCGCAGTGGCCCGCGGCCTCGGCGCCAGCCTCCTCCCCGACTACGCCTGCGCCGAGGGCCTGGCCTCCGGGTCGCTGGTCGAGGTGTGCCCCGTCGCCGACCTCGTGGCACCCGAGCCGTGGTTCGCCGTCACCCGTGCGGCCGACGTGGTGCGACCCCAAGTGGCGGACCTGGTCGGGCGCCTCGGCGTCCCCGGTGGACCATGACCGCCCCCGGTCAGGTCCCGACCCCGGGCACGGGCCTGCCGTCCTCGAGATAGACCACGCCGGACCCGGCGAGGGCGCGGGCCACCCGGCGGCCGACCGGACCGCTGAGCGACCGCGTGGCCTCGTCGGGTGCCGCCCACCGGGCCTCGCTGATCTCGTCCTCCTGGAGGACCAGTCCGGCACGACGATCGGCCTCCACCACACCGCAGTCGAACAGGAACCGGATACCGCCCGGGCGGCGCGGCCTCGGATGGAGGAAGTCGACGCAGACCAGACGGCCGCCGGTGACGTCGAGGCCCGTCTCCTCGGCGACCTCGCGCCGGCAGCCCTCCCACGGTGACTCGCCGTCCTCCTCGATCTGGCCGCCGGGCACGGTCCAGCCCGACTTGTAGGTCGGCTTGAGGATCAAGATGTGGCCGACGTCGTCGCGTAGCAGGGCACCCGCGGAGGCGGGCACACGCGGCAGCAGGTAGTCGTCCATGGCCCCATCCTGGCCGACGCCGGCCCAACGAGGCGCGTCGACCCGGTTCAACCGGCGGTGAGCGAGCCCTCCAGGGCGGCCACCGCCACGTCGCGGGCCCAGCGGTAGTCCGGCTTGCCCGAGGGCGACCGCCGCACCGTGTCGACGAACACCGCGTCCCGGGGGAGCTTGTAGCCGGCCAGGTGGGCACGGCAGTGCTCGCGCAGCTCGTCGAGGCCCGGACCCACGTCGAGGCCGGTCCGAAGTTGCACGACTGCCGTCACCTGGGAGCCCCAGCGGTCGCTCGGCGTCCCCACGACGATGGCGTCGAACACGGCCGGATGGCTCTTGAGCGCTTTCTCGACCTCCTCGGGGAAGATCTTTTCGCCACCTGAGTTGATCGACACCGAGCCTCGGCCGTAGACGGCGATCGTGCCGTCGGCCAGCAGCTTGGCCATGTCGCCGGGAATGGCGTACCGGACTCCGTCGACCACCGGGAACGTGGCAGCCGTCTTGGCCTCGTCCTTGTGGTAGCCGAGCGGGATGTGTCCGGACGTCGCCAGCATCCCCATCCGGCCGTCTCCCGGGCTGCAGAGTGTGCCGTCCTCGGCGATGACCACGTTGCCTGCACCCATCTGGAACACCGGGGCGCCGTCCTCGTTCTGGCCGACCAGGCTGCCCTGGCCACCCGTCTCCGAGGCGCCGAACCCGTCCATCACGATCACGTGGGGGAGGAGTCGGTTGAGCGACTCCTTCATGGTCGGCGACAGGATGGCACCGCCGGAGCCGTACACGAGCAGCTTGGACAGGTCGTGGGTGGCGGTGCCGTCGGCCTCGAGGTGGTCGATGATCGGTCGGGCGTAGGCGTCGCCGATCGTCATGACCACCCGGACCTCCTCCTCGTCCATCACCCGCAGCGCGAACTCCGGGTCGAAGCCCAGGTCACGGATGAGCACGTTGTACGTGCCCGACAGCAGGGCCGAGAAGGCGATCCACCACCCGCCGCCGTGCATCAGCGGGCACAGTGTCAGGGCACCGGGGATCGGGTAGTCCGCCGCCGCCCGGGCGGCCACGTCCGCCAGGGTCGCCACCGGTGCGATGCCGAGGGCGGGGTTGCCGCCACCCCCGACCACCGACAGGTAGATGTCCTCGTGACGCCACATGACGCCTTTCGGCATCCCCGTGGTTCCACCGGTCCACAGCCCGTAGAGGTCATCCGGGCCGCGTCCGGCGACCTCGGGGCGGGTGTCGGGTTGGGAGGCCAGGAGCGCCTCGTAGCGGTCGTCGGCCACGACGACGGGGCAGTCCCAGGTCATGCCCTTGGCGGCCCGTTCCGCCCGGGCCTCGAGGTCCGGCTCGGTGACGATCAGTCGCAGGTCGGCATTGTCGAAGAGGTACTCGAGCTCCTCGTCGACGTACCGGAAGTTCACGTTGACCGGCACCGCCCGGATCTTGAAGGCGGCCAGGTTCGCCTCGACGTACTGATTGCCGTCGTAGAGGTGGCAGCCGATATGGTCACCCGGGCCGATCCCGGCGGCTCGGAAGGCGTGGGCCAACCGGTTGGCCCGGGCGTCGAGCGCAGCGAAGGTGAGACGGACCTCGTCACCGGCCGACGCCCGCACCACCAGGGCAGGTGCCTCGGGCGTGGTGTCCACGACGGTCTCGAAGATGTCGGCGAAGTTCAATCCGGCCATGTGTCCCCCCCGGGAGTCAGGTGCCCCCACCGTACAGCGCCCGTCACCGACGTCGCCGGGGCGCCTCCGTGCTCACACGAGCGACAGCTCGACGGGCCCACCGTCCGGATCGGCGCCGTGCAGAATTGACCCCGGTACCCCGAGTGACCGGTTCGGCACCGCATGGCGCAGTCCGTGCCGGCCCAGCTCACGACCCCCCTGTCGGGCGACCACCAGCCGGCGGCCGGTGAACTCGGCCGTACGGAGCAGGAGGCGCCGGGGTGGGTCCCCCGGATCGGCAACTGACGGCACGACCGCCGCCAACGGCCGCGCCACCGTGACCGGAAGGCCCGCCGCCTCCGACACCGACACACCGGGACGCAGGTCGGCAGCGAGCCGACGCCCGACCTCCCGGCCACTGAGCGCGGCACGGCCGGCGGTCTCCCCGGGGTGCACCAGATTGCCGACAACCAGCAGGCCGGGTCGCGAGGTCCGACCCCACCCGTCGGCGAGGGGCCCGAGTGTGGACCGGTCGACGTCGATCCCGGCGCGTCGGACGAGGTCGTGATCGGGGATCCAGTCCCCCGTGAAGACCACGGTGTCGGCCACCACCCGCTCGACGGCGCCGGTCAGCAGATCCTCCACGTCCACCGCCTCGAGCCGACCGTGCCCGTGCAGTCCCGCCACACGCGTCGACGTCCGCAGCGGTACCCGCAACCCCACGCGCGTGACCAGGGCGAATGCTCCCAGCGTCTGGTGACGGGGTAACTCCGTGACCATGGCCACGGTGGTCACCCCGGCGTGGCGAAGGGTCAGCACCGCCGAATAGGCGACGTGCTCGGCGCCGACGACCACAGCCCGTCGGCCCACCGGGAGCTGGTGCAGGAGTACCCACTGCTGGAGCTGGCCGGTGGTGAACACGCCGGCCGGCCGGTCGCCGGGCACGAGACGGGCGGACCGTGGGCGCTCGCGCGCACCGGTGGCCAGCAGCACCGCCCGGGGGCGGACCGTCTCGACCCCTCCCGGGCCGACCAGGATGGCCGTGCCGCCGTCACCGAGGCCGGTGACCGTCGTGCGCAGCCGGATCGCGACGCCGGCCCCCTCGGCCCGCCGCACCAGTTGGCGGGCGTAGCCGGGGCCGTTGAGCGACCGATGCAGGTCCTGGAGGCCGAACCCCGGATGGTCGCAATGCCGGGGAACACCGCCGGCATCGGCCTCACGGTCGACCACGAGCACCGGCCCGACTCCGGCGGTGGCCAGCTCGCGGGCGGCGGTCAGGCCTGCCGGTCCCGACCCCACGACGAGGACCGCAGGGTCGCTCATCGTGGGGCGCGCGTCAACGTGCCCGGATCGACGCCTGTCTCGGTGGCGACCAGCGCCACGACCTCGGCACCGCAGTAGAAGCCCTGGCAGCGTCCGTTCATGGCCCGGGTCCGACGTCGGACCCCACCCAGGTCGGTAGCGGCCAGTGGGCCGTGGCAGGCGTCGCGCACCTCACCCCGACTCACCCCCTCGCAGTGGCACAGCGCGGCGCCGTAGGCCGGGTCCCCGGCCCTTCGGGTGGGGTCCTGGAGTGGACGCATCTGTGACTCGCCCAGCGGGGGCATGGTCGGTGGGTCCCCGGTCACGGCCGGACCACCCCACACCGCCCCGGCGCCTTCCAACAGGCCGGCGACGTGCTCGGCGACCGCCATCGAGGAGGTGAGCCCGGTCGACCGGATGCCGCCGATGGTCACGTAGTGCTGGCTGGCATGGAGGTGGATCTGGTAGTCGCGGTGCTCCGTGGCCGCCCGCAGTCCGGCGTAGACGGCGGTCACCTCCTCGTCGACCAGCTCGGGGAGGATGCGCCGGCCCGCAGCGAGCAGCCCGTCGATCCCGGCGGCAGTGGATGCCGTGTCGGTCCGGTCATCGAGGTCCTCGGCCGTCGGGCCGAGGAGGACGTTGCCCCAGGTCGTCGGCGAGACGAGCACCCCCTTGGTCCGCATCGTGGGGACCGGCAGGAGGATCCGGCTCAGCAGGCGGCCGGCGAGCTTGTCGAACACCAGGAGCTGGCCCCGCCGCGGCGTCACGGTGAAGTCGTGGTGTCCGAGCAGGGCGTCGATGCCGTCGGCACCCAGTCCGGCGGCGTTCACGAGCCACCGGGCCCGGACGACGCCGGCGGGCACGTCGATCTCGTGGCCACCCTCCCCCGCGGTGAGCCTCTCGACGGGCGTCGAGAGCAGGAGGAGCGCCCCGGTGGCGACAGCTTCGGTGGCGAAGGCCAGCGTGACCGACCACGGGTCGATGACCCATTCGTCAGGCACCGACAGTCCGGACCGGGCGTCCGGGCCGAGGTGGGGCTCCCAGGATCGGACCTCGGCCGCGTCCACCAGGCGGGCACCGTCGTAACCGGTGGCGACGGCCTTGGCCGCGATCGCAGGGAGGGCGGCCTCCTGCTCCTCATCCCAGGCCACGAGCAGGGCGCCGGTTCGCTCCACGGCGATACCGCTGGCGGAGGCGTGGTCAGCCAGCAGCCCACGTCCACGGGACACCAGCCGGGACTCGAGCGAGCCGGGATCGGTGTCGAAGCCGGTGTGGAGCACGGCGGTGTTGGCCTTCGATGTCCCGTCGCCCACATCGGTCGAACGGTCCAGCACCGCGACCGACGCCCCGGCGAGGGCGAGGTGCCGGGCCACGGCGCAGCCCACCACCCCGGCGCCGACCACAGCGACGTCGACCTCGGCGACGACGGCCCGCGTCACCGGTCAGCCTGCGTCCGCGTCTAGGGCCCGGTCCACTGCCCGTCGGAACCCGGCGAGGCGCTCGGCTGCCTCGTCGGAACCCATCATCGGCTCGTACCGGGCGGCCGGCTCCGGCTGGGGAGCCTCGAGGGCAGCGCCCTCCCCCTCGAGTCCCGTCCGGGCGAGCACCGCAACCCCGAGTGCCGTGGCGTGGGGCGACGCGAACACCTCCACCGGGACCTGCAGCAGGTCCGCCTGGTGCTGCATGAGGAAGGCGGACCGCGTGAGCCCGCCGTCGACGCGGAGCTCGAGTAGCGGGCCACCCAGGTCGTCCGCGGCGGCGGCAGCCAGCACGGCCACCTGTGCGGCGAGGCCCTCGAGGGTGGCCCGCACCACGTGGGCCGGCGACGTGTGCAGGTTGAGGCCCTCGAGGCTGCCGGTCGCCGAGGGCCGCCAGTAGGGGGCACCGAGGCCGGCCAGCGCCGGCACCATGGTCACGCCGGCGGCGTCAGGCACCGACGCGGCCACCTCGTCGAGGTCGGTAGCGGACCCCAGTAGTCCCATTGAGATCAACCAGGTCACCGCGGCTCCCGCCGTGTAGCTCTGCCCATCCAGGCAGTAGGCCGTCGACCCGGGGACGTCCCACGCCACGGAAGCCGACAGACCGTTGGTCGACCGGCGGGCCACCGGGCCCGTCGTGACCAGGAGGAAGGCTCCGGTCCCGTACGTGCACTTGGCCTCACCTGCGGACAGGCACCCCTCACCGACCAGCGCGGCCTGCTGGTCCACCGCCAGCCCGGTGAGCGGGATCGGGGGGCCGAAGGCGGTGGTCGATCCGAAGTCGCCGGCGCAACCGACCACGTCGGGCAGGCGCCCAGCGTCCAGGCCGAAGATCCCCGCCGCCTCCTCCGACCAGTCCCGCCTGTCGAGGTCGAGCACCATCGACCGCGACGCCGTCGTCACGTCGGTCACGTATCGTCCCGTGAGCGCGTGGACCAGCCAGGTGTCGGTGGTCGTGACCACCCCGTCCGTCGTCCTGTTCTGCCGCAGCCAGGTCATCTTCGGCGCCGAGAAATACGGGTCGAGCGGCAGCCCCGTCAGCTCCGCCAGCCTGTCGCGCTGCCCCTCCAGCCCCTCGGTGATGCTCGTGGCGCGCCGGTCCTGCCAGGAGAGCGCCGTGGTCAGGGGCTCCCCAGTCGCCCGGTCCCACGCCAGCACGGTCTCCCCCTGGTTGGCGAGCCCCAGGGCATGAACAACGACCCCGGCGCGGGCGACGGCGGCACGCCCTGCCGCGAGTACGGACGCCAGTAGCTCCGCCGGCTCCTGCTCCACTGCTCCGTTACCGGAGGCGGACGGCCGCACCGGGCATTCGGCCACAGCCAGCACCTCGCCGGTGGGCGTGACAACCAGTGCCTTGGTAGCTGACGTCCCTTGGTCGATGGCCAGGACGTTCACCTTCGGTACGCCCGCCGTATCCGACGGGCCCCGAAGCCCTCACACCCCAACGGGGGCCGTACCCCATCCACGGGGCCCGGGCCCGGCCCGTCCGTACCGCTCCGGTCCATGGGAGCAACGTAGCCCGGCCCCCGACGGCGGCGTCGTTGACGACCGTGGTCAGAGCCCGGACGCGGGACTCCCCCCGGCCAGCCGGCTACGCCGGCCCCCGGGGGGAGTCCTCGTGGGTCGGACCGGAGACGGTCAGGCGCTGATACCGACCGCCAGCTTCTGCGTCGCCACGGAAGCGCCGGAGGTCGCTGTGATCTTGAGCAGCTTCGGCCGGGCTGCCGCCTCCGGCACACCCGAGATGGTGGCCGTGCCGTTCCCGTTGTCGCGGAACGTCAGTCCGGCCTGATTGCCGGTCAGGGTGGCCGACAGGGTGACACCCGCACCGGCACCGGTGGTGGTGATCGTGAAGCTCTGGGTCGGCGGGCCGCTCTTCGAGAAGCTGGCCGATGCGAGCGACGAGATCGCCAGCACGTGCACCGTGAAGGTCTGGGTGGCGTCCGGTCCGGTGCCGTTGGTGGCGTTGAGGGTGAAGGTGAAGTCCCCACCACCCAGGGGACCTACGCCACCGAGTTTGGCCGTACCGGCATGGGCACCG
>Ga0302157_10000515_pt1 | contig 51141 bp, 49 predicted proteins | sample I_Bog_N3_3_FD_193502 | JGI IMG/M metagenome (GOLD analysis project Ga0302157, IMG submission 193502) | Peat permafrost microbial communities from Stordalen Mire near Abisko, Sweden - I_Bog_N3_3 | ecosystem: Environmental > Terrestrial > Soil > Wetlands > Peat | place: Sweden: Abisko, Stordalen... | reverse complement strand
TGCCGAACTGCTTTTCGATCTGGCCGAGCGCGGCGTCGAGAGCCTTTGCGCGATCGTCGGTTGCCATTGCTGTCTCCTTGTTCTTCATCAGAGGCACGCTAGGTACCCGCTGTCACATCGGTCGGTCATCCGCTGTTTTCAATGTACTACGAACACTTGTTCGTAGTGGGTATTTAGGGGACAAAACTGGCGCTAATCGTCAAGCGCTTGATAGACGAGACGCTGGAGCTCTCGACGAATTGGATAGGTCGTGCTCGGCAGCAACTGGGTGTAAAAACCGACCGTCAAGTCTTCGACCGGGTCCACCCAGAACGCCGTCGATGCCGCACCGCCCCAGGCGAACGTGCCCTCGGAGACCAAGGACTTGTTCTTGCGACGATCAGTGACGACCGACATTCCGAAACCAAAACCCACACCGGCGTAACTGGACTCAGAAAAGGAGTCGGTCGCGTAGGTTTCGAGGTCGACGTCGCCCGGCAGGTGGTTCTCGGTCATGAGGTCCACGGTTCGAGAGGAGAGCAGTCGAACACCGTCGAGTTCCCCACCGCGCAGCAACATCGTCATAAACCGGTCGTAGTCGTAGGCCGTCGACAGCAGTCCGCCGCCGCCACCCAGCAGTCCCGGCGCGTGCAGCGACGCCTTCGCCCAGTCCTTGTAGGCGGTGGCCTCCCCGTTCACGGGTACGTACAGCATGGCGAGGCGGTCCACCTTTTCTGGTGGACACCACCATTCGGTGTCGGCCATGGCGAGCGGGTCGAAGATTCGTTCCTTCATGAAGACGTCGAGCCGCTGTCCGCTCCAGATCTCAACGAGGCGACCGAGCACGTCAAAGGAGACCGAGTAGTTCCACTTCGATCCCGGTTCAAACACGAGCGGACTCGTGCACCAGTCGTCGACCGCTTCGGCCAACGTGGCGCCGGGCTTGAAAGCGAATTCGTAGCCCTTCTTCCGGTAGATGGCGTCGACGTTATGGCTGTATTGAAACCCGTAGGTGAGGCCGCTCGTGTGCATCAAGAGGTGGTGTATCCGCACCGGCTCCACGGCGGGCACCGTGTCGGGGCTCGTCGGTGATCCCCCCGACCACACCCGCGAATCGCGCAGGGACTCGATCCACGTACCCGCTTCGTCGTTGAGGTCGAAGAGGCCTTCCTCATAGAGCATCATCACCGCCACCGCGGTCACGGGTTTGGTCATGGAGTAGATCCGCCAGATGGTGTCGTCGGCGACGTCCAGCCCACGCTCGCGGTCGCGGTGTCCTCCGCGGCCGGCCCACGCGAGTTGCCCGCCGCGCGAGATCGTCGCCAGCCAGCCCGCCAAACGGCGATCCTCGACGTATCTATCAAAATGCGGAGCGATGCGCGCGAGTCGCTCGGGAGAGAAGCCAAAGGCCCGCGGGTCATCACCAACCTTGAGTATCGACATGTCCACCTCTCCTTGATGTGAGATTACGTGAGCGGAGGGGCGACCAACGTGCGCTCCAGGGCGCGTCGCAGCACGTCGAGGGCGCTAATCGTGCTGTACGCGCGCACGCGAGGCCGGTCGCCGGGTAGGTGCAGACGGACACTGGAGCACTCGCCGTCGAGGTCGAGCCCCACGAACACGGTGCCGGCCGGCTGGCCGTCTTGTTCCTCGGGTCCCGCGACCCCGGTGACGCTGAGTCCGACGTCGGACTTCAGCAGTCGTCGAACGCCACTGGCCATCGCTTCGGCGGCGGCCGCGCTCACGACCGGTCCCTCGGGCACACCCAGGACGTCGAACTTCACTTCTGACGCGTAACTCACCACGCCACCGCGAAACCACGCGGACGCTCCAGGTACGTTCACGAGTCGACTCGCGATGAGCCCACCCGTCAAGGACTCCGCCACGGCGAGGGTCTTGCCCCGCGCCTGGAGCTGCGCGGCGACGACGTGTTCCATCGACTGGTCGTCGACACCGAAGATGATCTCGCCGAGTTTCGTCTCGATCATCGCGCGCACGGTCTTCTCCTCGCCCGCCAGCAGTGCCTCGGCCTGCGCGTCGTCTTCACCGCGCGCCGTCAAGCGCACCTTGATGCCTTCGATGCCCGAGGCCAGGAACGCAATCGTCACCCCGCCCCCTTCGGCCAGCGCGTCGAAGCGCTCGGCGACCGCTTCGGCTAACGCCGACTCACTCGCCCCCCACGTGCGCAGGACGCGAGAACGAATCACCGAGGTCTCGCCGGCTTGACGTTGACGCTCCAACAAGTCGGGCAAAATGGCGCGCTCGAACATATCGCTCATCTCATAGGGCACGCCGGGCACCGCGTAGACGACCTTCTGGCCGACACGACAGATCAGACCCGGCGCCGTGCCCCGGGTCTGGGGGATGATCGCCGCGCCGCGTGGCACGTCCGCCTGGAGGAGGTTGTTGTCGGGCATCGTGCGCCCCCGCGTTTCGAACATCGTGCGAATAGTCGCCACCAACGCGTCGTCGCGATCGAGGGGTACGTTCATCACCTCAGCCAGCGCCGCGCGGGTGATGTCGTCTTGCGTGGGACCGAGTCCCCCGCAGACGATCATCGCGTCACTGCGCGCGAGTGCGGTACGAAAGGCCAACACGATGCGTTCGTGGTTGTCCCCGACGTGCTGGTGGAAGTGCGAGGTGATGCCGTTCGCGGCGAGGCGTTCACCCAGCCACTGCGAGTTGGTGTCGGGGATCTGACCGAGCAGCAACTCCGTACCGACCGCGACGATCTCAACTCGCACGCGCGACCACCCTACGATTCGAGTGGTAGTACTGCCAGCCGGTGTAGAGCGTCATGGCGACCGCCAACCAGATGGTCACGAAGGCGAACACCGGGTGATGCCCGGTGAAGGGCAGCACGCAAAAGGCAATGGCCCAGTCCTGGACGAAGGTCTTCCACTTCGCCAGGCGACTCGCGGGGATCGAGACGCCGTGCTTCGCCGATCGTGCGCGGTAGACACTCATGCCGATTTCGCGCAAGGTAATGAGGATCGCCGGCGCGACGAAGAACGTCAACCCGTGGGGCCTCGAGATGATCATCGCGTAGAGCGCGCCGAGCACGACGACCTTGTCGGCCAAGGGGTCGAGGAACGCACCCGAGGTGGTGGTGCCGTGTCGACGCGCGACGATGCCGTCGAAGTAGTCCGACGCACCCACCACCAGCCCGACCGCCACCGTCCACCAACTGATGCGGTCGAAGATGATGAGGTAGATGAAAAATGGCGCGGCGACGAGACGAAATGCCGTCATGAGATTCGCCGGGGTGAGCAGCGCGCTCGGACCGTAGGTGTGCTCGCTACTCACAGACGACCGCCTCGACGTCGGTGCCGTGGCTCGCCACGATCTCACACTCCACCATCGACCCCACCATAAGAGCCGGGTCTACCATCACGACGCCGTCGATCTCGGGACACTCGCGCACGCTGCGACCAACGCCGGGTGCGTCCACCAGAATCCGCTGGCGAGTGCCGACCAACAGGTCGCGCTTCTTCGCCGTGATCGTGTCCTGGAGTTCGGAGACCTCGCGCAGGCGTTCGAGCGCGAGCTCGTGGCTGACGGGCGCGTCGAGGTCGTTCGCGTAGGTGCCCACCTCGGAGGAGAACGTGAAGAACCCGGCCCAGTCCAACTGTGCCGCTTCGATGAACTCGAGCAGCACTCGCTGGTCGTCCTCGGTCTCACCGGGATAGCCCAGGATGAACGACGAGCGGAAGGTCGCGTCGGGCTCAACGCGACGAATGGCGGCGATGCGCTCTAAGAACCGGTCCCCGTCGCCCCAGCGACGCATCGCGCGCAACATGGGCCGCGACGCGTGCTGCAAGGAGAGGTCGAAGTAGGGCACATTCGTCGCGAGGATTGCTTCGATGAGGCGCTCGGTGAGACCCGAGGGATAGAGGTAGAGCAACCGCACCCGGTCGACCTCGCTGGCGAGCGCGTTGGTCAGTTCAATCAGCGGCTGGGTGCCACCCTCGTCGAGTACTTCAACCGCTTCGCCGCGTCCGGCGCGCTTGCGGTCGTGTCCCCAACTCGCTAAGTCCTGGGCAATGAGGACGATCTCGCGCACGCCACCCTCGACGAGGGAGCGCGCTTCGCTCATGATCTCGGCGGTAGAACGCGAACGCTGATCACCGCGAAAGGTCGGGATCGCGCAGAAGCCGCAACGTCGATCACAGCCTTCGGCGATCTTGACGTACGCCCAGGGCGCACGTGATTTCGGCCGCGGCAGGTTCAAGAGGTCAAAGGCCGGAACCGGTCGGCTGCGCAGACTCACCGAGACCGGCGCGCTCACCGTCAAACTCTCGCCGAAACCCGCCACGAGGTCGACTTCGGGTAGGGCCGTCGCCAGTTCCTCGCCGTAGCGCTCCGCCATGCAGCCAGTCACCACCAACCGCGCGCCGTCTCTTTTCCGATCGGCCAGGTCGAGGACCGTTTCGATGGACTCCTCGCGGGCCGCTTCGATGAACGCGCACGTGTTGGCGACCACGAGATCGGCCGAGTCGGGGCTCGAAGCGACGAGGTAGCCCTGGGACTCCAAGAGTCCCGCCAACTTGTCCGAATCAACGTGGTTCTTCGGGCACCCGAGCGTCTCGATCCAGTACCGCACCACGTTCCCTTCACGACGACGCCGAGCGCGACGCGCTCGGTACTTTGTGGCGGAGAGGGAGGGATTTGAACCCTCGGGCCCACTTTCGCAGGCCGCATTCTTAGCAGGAATGTGGTTTAAACCGAACTCACCCACCTCTCCCTCGGTAAAGCCTACTAAATAGCAGCCGGAGCGAGCCCAGAATTTATCCCAGGCCAAGCGTTACAATCTCCGCGACGTCACAACGAGAAGGGATGGCCATGCGGAGCCTTCGAATCGCCCTCAGCGCACTCTTAGGCGCTACGGCGCTCTCGGGTGTTGTCCTCAGTGCCGGCGCGGGCGCGGCGTCGAACACGCTCGCATCGTGCGCGAAGAAGGTGCCCGCAGAAGAGATCCACCCGGGGACCTTGACCGTGGCGACCGACTCACCCGCCTACACGCCCTGGTTCGTCGCCAACAAGCCCGCCAACGGCAAGGGCTACGAGGCGGCCGTCGCCTACGCCATCGCGAACGAGCTCGGTATCGCGCGCAGTGACCTCAAGTGGGTCGTCGAGCCCTTCGACTCGAGCTATATCCCCGGACCCAAATCGTTCGACTTTGACATCAACGAGATCTCCTATACCGGCGAGCGCGCCAAGGCGGTGACCTTCTCGGTGAGTTACTACGACGTCGATCAGTCAATCGTCGCACTCTCGACGAACCCCATCGTGAAAAAGCACACACCGAAGGAACTGAAGACCTACGTCTACGGCGACCAGATCGGCACGACGGGACTGGCCTACATCAACAACAAAATCAAGCCGACCACGCCCGCGAAGGTCTTCTCCACCCTCGACCAGGCCGTGCTGGCGCTCCAGACCAAGCAGATCGACGCCATCGTGATCGACACCCCGACGGGTCAGTACATGGCGGCCGACCAGATCACCAACAAGGCGGGTAAGTCGATCGCCACGCAGGTGGGCCAGTTCCCGAGCACCGGCGAGCACTACGGCCTGCTCTTCTCCAAGGGCAATCCGTTAGCCGCGTGCGTGAACGTGGCGCTCGACGCGATGAAGACCAACGGCACGCTCGCCGCCCTGCAGAAAAAGTGGCTGAGCATCTACACCTCCGTCGCCGTCATCCAGCCCTAGGGCACCGTGACCATCGACGCTGACGTCGACGCGTCGAAGGAGACCCCGAACTTCTTCGCGCCCTGGCATCGGCGTCTCTTCGTCGGTCGACGTGGCCTCGTCGCGAGCACCGTCTCGAGTGCGCTCATCGTGGTGGCTATCGCGTTACTGCTCTTCGTCGCGCCCGGCGGCGCGACGTTTCGCTACGTCTTCTTCGACGGTCACAACCTCTGGCTCGCCTGGGTGGGCGATCCGAGGCTGGGCATTGACTCCCTTCGCGACGGCATGGTCACCAACATCTGGATGTTCCTGGTCTCAGAGGTCTTGGTGCTCTTCTTCGGTCTCATGATCGCGTGGTGTCGTATCAGTCAGTCCCCCGTGCTGCTCCCCTTCCGCGTGCTCGCCACCGCCTACACCGACGTCATGCGCGGCATCCCGCTCATCTTGACCATGCTCATCATTGGATTCGGACTGCCGGAGTTGAGACTCCCGGTCATCTCGTCCCAGTCCGATGCGGTCTACGGCGTGATCTCGCTCACCTTGTGCTACAGCGCCTACGTCGCCGAAGTGATCCGAGCGGGCATCTACTCCGTGCCCAACGGTCAACGCCTCGCCGCTCGCTCCCTCGGACTCACCCAGACCGTCACGATGCGTCGGGTCATCCTGCCCCAAGCGATTCGCAACGTGATCCCGCCGTTGTTGAACGACTTCATCTCCTTGCAGAAGGACACCGCCATCGTCTCGGTGCTCGGCGCCATCGAAGTGGTTCGCGCCGCGCAGATTTTCTCCGCCGCGACATTCAACGAGAGTGGCCTCACGCTGGCGGCGATTTTCTTCATCGTGCTCACCATCCCGATGACGCGCTTTACCGACCGACTGCTCGCGAAGGATCGCGCGAAGCGACTGGTCCACGAATGAGCGACGTCGTCTTGGCGATGGACTCGGTGGTCAAGCGCTTCGGCGACCACGAGGTCCTCAAGGGAGTATCACTGCAACTGCACCGCCACGAGGTCGTGTGTCTCATCGGCGCCTCGGGCTCGGGCAAGTCAACGTTGTTGCGTTGTGCGAATTTGCTCGAGACTATCGACGAAGGACACGTGAGCCTCTTTGGGCAGAACCTCGTCGACCCGCGCATCGACCCGGACCTCGTGCGTCGCCACATCGGGATGGTCTTTCAGTCCTACAATCTCTTTCCCCACCTCGACGTCTTAGAGAACGTCGTCCTCGGTCCGGTGCGCGCGTTGAAACGAGACCGCGCTGAGGTCGAAGAAGAAGCGCAGGCGCTGCTCGAGCGCATCGGGCTGCGCGATCGCGCCCACGACTACCCCGAACGACTCTCCGGCGGCCAACAACAGCGCGTGGCGATCGTGCGGTCCCTGGCGATGCGACCGGCGCTCCTTCTCCTCGACGAGGTCACAAGTGCGCTCGACCCCACACTCGTCGGTGAGGTCCTCGACCTCTTGGTCGACCTCGCGCACCGCGGCACCACGATGTTGATCGCCACCCACGAGATGAACTTCGCTCGCGACGTCGCCCACCAGGTGGTCTATCTCGACGCGGGCGTCCTCGTCGAGCAGGGCACCCCCGAGCAGATCTTCACCAATCCCCAGCACGACTCGACGCGGAGTTTCCTCCAGCGGGTTCGTTAAGAGGCGAGGGCGCGCACCTCGGGAAGTTCCAACACGAGGTCGAAGAGCTCCTGGTCGCGCTCCCAGGTGAGGTGCGAGCGCACCTGTTCGAGGGGCAGCCACACCAACACGTCCACCTCTTCATTCGGCGCGAACTCCCCGTAGTCCACGCTCATCAAGTAGTACGCGACGATCTTCGGCTTGCCCTTGCGGTGGGTGTAGTTCGTGGTCCCGACGAACCGCACGACCTGACACTTCATGCCGGTCTCTTCTAAGACTTCGCGCAGCGCACCTTGTTCGAAGGTCTCGCCAGCGTCGAGCTTGCCCTTGGGGAACGTCCAGTCACCGCGGGCCTCGCGGTAGATGCAGGCGACTTCAACGCGACCACCCGCAACCGAGCGCGTCACGACCCCGCCCGCCGCGCGAATGAGATCGTTGGGCGCGTCCTTGGGAATGATGAGTTCACCACTCAAGAGGTACACGTCGCCAACGCTAAGGGACGACGTGCACCAACTGGCGGATTCCTCACGCTCATTTGGGAAAAGTCCATCGTTACCTAGGCTAGCGATGATGGTCATCGCCACTCTTCCGCTGGGATGGCGTCTTCTCGTCGTGTTGGTCGCCGGCGTCGCCGCCGGAATCGCGAACGGCGTGGCGGGCGGCGGTACGTTCATCACGTTCCCCACGCTGCTCGGCATCGGCGTGCCCGCGCTCCAAGCGAACCTCTCCACGACCGTGGGCGTGGTGCCGAGCTACCTCGGATCGTTGCGCGTGTTCCGCGCACAACTACAGCCACACCGCCGACTCATCGCGACGCTCGCGCCGTCGTGCGTGCTCGGCACCGCCGCGGGCACCGCGTTACTGCTCAACGGATCACCGTCGACCTTTCGACTGGTGGTGCCGTGGTTGATCGGCGCGGGCACCGTCTTGTTCGCGGTCTCACCGATCATCACGCGCTCCTTGTCGAACCTTGAGCACGACCATCGCGCCCGTCGCTGGACCCTCTTCGTCGGCATCTTCGCGGTCTCTATCTACGGCGGGTACTTCGGCGCGGGACTGGGCATCTTGATGCTCGCGGTCATGGCGCTCGCGTTGCCCTTAGAGATCCACGAACTCCAGGGCCTGCGCAACGCGCTCTCACTCATCATCAATCTGGTCGCCGCAGTGATCTTCGTGGTGCACGGACACCTGGCGGTCGCGGACGTGGTGGCACTGCTCTTTGGGACACTGCTGGGCGGATGGCTCGGGGCGTTGCTCATCGTGCGCCTGTCGCCGACGGCGGTGCGAATCGTGGTGATCGCCATCGGCGTTGCGACCACGATCAAACTCGCGCTCGGCACCTGACGTAATCCTGACAATTTCGCTAAACTAAGTGGAGTGAAACGGTTCTTCTCCTTTCCAAATCCCGTCAACGACGCCGCCGCGCGCAGCGTGGCGCTCGGGGTCATAGCGCTCTCGGTCGTGACGTTCGTCTCGGGCTGGGCGTGGTTGCTCATTCCTCTTACCTACGGCTTCGCCGCGCGCGTCGCGGCCGGCCCGAAGATCTCTCCACTGGGCTGGTTCGCGGTCCACGTGAGTGGTCCTCGTCTCACGTCCTGGGAAAAATCCGTCCCGGGACCGCCCAAGCGCTTCGCCCAAGCGATGGGGCTGACCTTCGCGGCGGCCACCCTGGTGACCTGGCTCAGCGCGGGCTGGTTGGACGCGCGATGGATCTTGTTGCCGCTCATACTTGCTGCGTCGCTCGAAGGTTTTCTCGGGATCTGTCTCGGGTGCACGGTCTTTGGTTGGCTCATTCGCGCGGGAGTCGTCCCCGAATCGGTCTGCGCCGAGTGTGGCGACCTCAGCGCGCGTTACCGGCGAGCGGGGTACCACGTCTAGGAGCAGGTTTCCTCGCTGCTTCTTGACAAATGTCTAACAAGTAACGAGGTCGGCCCGTTGGTGCGGTGACCCCGTCTCTAGGCTGGGCCCATGGCCGCCGCTGGAACTCGGGATCAAACACGCGCGCGCTGGCGTCGCCTCCTCGTCGCCGGTTCGCTGTGCGCGCTCGCGCTGCCCGCGACGGCAATCGCCGCGAGCGCGAGCGCGCCACGAATTTCTGTGGCGGGCCTCTCCTCCGCGCCGACCACCGACGCCGTCGTCAACAAAGTCATCTCGACGAGCTTCGACCTCGCGCTCGCACAGCGACACACGTCAGCGCTGCGTTCCTACATCACGAGTCTCGCCGACCCCACGTCGGCGAACTACCACCGCTACTTGACCCCCGCGCAGTACGCCGCGCGCTACGGGGCGAGCGCCGCGACCGTGACGGCGGCGCGCACGTACTTCACCGGCTTCGGACTCCGCGTCGGCGCCCTTAGCGCGGGTCGCACCGTGCTGCGCGTCGCGGGGACGTCCCGACAGATCGCTCGCGCCTTTGACGCGTCGGTAGAAACGGTACGTCTCGCGGGCAGCACCCTCGACGCGCACTTCACCTCGCGGGCGTCACTCCCCGCCGCGCTCGCGAAGGACGTCACCGCCGTCGCGGGACTCTCCAACGTCGAACCCGAAACGACCTCGCTCGAACCCTCCGCGCACGTCTCTACGCCGGCGGCGACCGCGGGCACGTGTGTCTCGGCCGGCAGCTCCACCGGTACGACGCCCAACAGCGTCGGCGGGTACACCGTCCAACAACAAGCAGCGCTCTACGGTCTCAACACCGCCTGGGCCGCGGGCGACACCGGCGTCGGCCAGACGATCGGCATCTACGAACTCTCGTCCTTTGACACCAGTGACGTCCAGACGTACCTCTCGTGTTACGCGCTCACGCCCACCATCAAGACGAGCGACGTCGACGGCGGACCGAGTACCAGCGACAACGCGGGTGACGCGCCCGACGAGGCCACGCTCGACGTCGAAGAGACCGCCGCGCTCGCGCCGGGCGCGGTCCTCGACGTCTACCAGGGCACCCAGTCGGGCAGTGGGCCGACCGACATCTACTCCGAGTTCGCCAGCCAAGACACCGCGACGATCATCACCACGTCCTGGGGTATCTGCGAGGCCGACACCGACGGGGCCGCCCAGGTCGAACAGCCCATCTTTGAAGAGATGGCCGCCCAAGGGCAGACCGTCGTCGCCGCCGCTGGCGACGAGGGGAGCTCGGACTGCGAAGGCGTCCAGGGCGCCTCCACCTCAGCCGCGGCGGTGGACGACCCCGCGTCCCAGCCCTACGTCACCGGCGTCGGCGGCCTCGCCGTCACCGACACCGATCCATTGACCGAGTCGGTCTGGAACGACGACTGCACCTCACAGAACTGCGGCGCGAGTGGCGGGGGCATCTCGACCACGTGGTCGCGCCCCACCTGGCAGGTCGCGCCCGGGATCAACACCGCCACCCAAACCATGCGCACGGTGCCCGACCTCTCGGTCATGGGCGACCCCTCGACCGGCTTCATCCAGTACTACACCGGCACCGGCACCGGATTCTGTCAACACTCGTGCTCGGGAGGCTGGGGGGCGATTGGTGGCACTTCGATCGGCGCGCCCTTGGTGGCTTCCTTGCTGGCCGTCGGAGCCCAGGCCTGTGACGTGAGCCGACTGGGTTTCGTCAATCCCTCGCTCTACGCAATGGCCGCCACCGGCTACAACGACGTCACCACGGGCAACAACGATCTCTTCGGCATCGGCGTCTTCGCCGCGGGCGTCGGCTACGACATGGCCTCGGGACTCGGTAGTCCCGACGGCGCGGCGTTCTTCTCCGGACTCTGTCCCGAGGCGTTCTCTGCGGCGAAGAGTACCTTCTTACTCTCGAGTGCGACCGGCGTCGTCGCGACGGTGGGACCAACCATCAGCGCGACGCTGCGTAACGCGAGTGGCGCGCCCCTCGCGAACACGTCGATCAACGTGAGCGCACTCGCACCGAGTGGGGTACTCAGCATCGACGGCGTCGCGAGCACGCAGGCTCAAGGGAGCGCGGCTACGACCGTGACGAGCAACGCGAGCGGCGTGGTCGCCTTCACGGTCGGCTCCTCGCTCGCCCAAGCGGTCAACGTCGCGGTGAGTTTGGACAACGAGCCGATCTATTCGACGACCATCACCTTCAGCCTCGTGGCCGCGAGCACGGTACCGAGCACGCCCGCGATCAAGAGCCTCGTGCCTCGCGTGGGCGGATTCACCCTGGCTGTGCGAGCGCCGCTCTCCAACGGTGGCAGCGCCATCACGGCGTATCAGTATTCGATCAACGGCGGCGCCACGTGGGCCGCGTTCGCCCGAGGGTCCGCCACAATAGTGGTGACGACGTTGGCGAAGCGCCATGCTTACCGGGTGTACGTACGTGCACTGAACGCCGAAGGCGCGTCCGTGGCGTCAATCTCGCGAGTCGTCGTCACGCGTTCGAAGTAATCAGCGAGTTCTGAGTCACTGACCCAGGAATTGCGAGGGTGCGACCCTAAACTTTTATCTGGTGAGGGTCCGCGTCGATGTGGACCGCGCCCACGTGAGGACACGATTGAAGTTTCGACGTAGTGCGCTGATCGCCACTGTGCTGTTGACGAGCATCACGCTCGTGGAGGGTTCTTCGCGGGCGGTGACCTCGGTCGCCCCGACGGGGCTCCCCCTCTATCAGTTCGTCAACACCGGCGTCGAACCACTGCCGTGGAACGCGGTGTCCCTCGAAGGACAACTGAACGCCACCCGTATGCTCGGTGGCCCGCACGGCGCGACGAGTGCCACCGAAGCGGTTCTGGCGTACCGCACCAACACCGACGATCTCGCCACGCTCACTCAGAGCACCACGGGCACCACGCAGTGGCTCGACCTCACCACGGGCAACGACGTGCCGACCCCGGCGGCCGATCCGATTCCCTTCTTCGACCCGCTGAACAACGCCGATCTTCTCTACGTCGACACCAACGGTGACGTCGAGTTGCTCAGCGCGAACGAGCCCGACACGGCGCTGTGGGCTCGTGGGCATTACGGCACACCGTGGCGTCCCTTCGTCACCACCGACCTCTCGGCGTTGACGGGCGTCACCGCCGCGGTCGGACTGCCGAGCATCTCCGTCTCGGGCACGACCGCCACCGTTGCATACCGCACCGCCACCGAGGCGATTGAAGTACTCACCCTCTCGTGGGAACCGGGTGACCCGATCCCGGTATACGGACAAAGTGCGGTGACGGTGACCAGCGTCGGCGCGGTGAGCGGCCCCACGTCCCTCGCGTCGACCACGACGACCAGCACGACGACGACCAGCACCACCTCGACCACCACTACCACCACCACGACACCGCCGGTCACGTCGAGCGGCTTCGGCTCGGACCCACTCGTGCTACCCGGGCTGACGCCGGGATTTGCGACAACGCTGGCCAACGGTGACCTCATGGTCTTTTCCAACTCGGGCACGTCGATCGACGCGTGGACCAGCGAGAACCTCACCACCGCGACCGGCACGCCGACGCTCGCGGGACCCCTCGCGCTCGGCACGAGCGCGTCGGCGATCGATCTCGTCGGGCTGAGCGCTGCGGGCAGCGTCGAGCTCTACTCCTCGTTCTACGTCTCCGCCGCGCCGGCGCTCACCTCGCACGCCAAGGTCGTCGACTTTGGGAGTTGGAGCGTGGAGAACTTGACGACGCTCGCGACGGGCGCGCCACCCCTCACTGGTCAACTCGCCGTCGAGGTGACGCCCTCCCAGGTCGCCGTCGCCGGACAGGCCGCCAACTGGGGTGACCTCTTCGTACTCTCGAGTCCGGCGGGTACCAACACCTGGAGTGCCACCAACGTCTCGGTGACCGCCGGCAGCGGCGCGCGCACGGTCGCCAACATCGTCGCTGGTCTCACCCTCGGGGGCCAGTTGACGCTCTACGCCGCGGGACTCGCGTCCCCGCCGCCCGAGGGCGTGGGCGTCTACGCGATCCCGAGTGCGAAGTGGTCCTCGGCCATCACGAGCGGGTGGCCGATCATCTCCGAGACGGGTGGTCTCGGGACCCGCAGTGCTCCCTGGGTCGGTTTCACCGGCACGACGAACGTCGCGGAGTCGCCGGACTTCTTGCTCGGACAGGCGATCTACAACTCCCACAAGCGCGTGACCTGGCTGTCGTTTTGGACCGTGAGCGGTCCCCTCGCGAGTGAGCCCCAGACCACCTCGACGTACTACGCCCACGGCTACGCCGCCGGCGTGTGGGTCGCCACGCAGATCGACACCTATCGGGGCCTCGGCGTGGGGCTCAAACCCGATTGGGTGATTCTCGACCCCGAGGGCTACCCCGACAACCACTCGGGTCTCGACGCGCCCGCGGGCGCCTCGCCCGCGACGCTGGCGAAGTACGCGACGTACTGGAGTTCGATGTTGACCGGCTGGCAACAGGGCATCGATTCGGTCGACCCCTCACTCAACGCCGGCGTCTACACCGAGCAGTCCGAGTACCGCAACTACCAACTCAGTGCTCTGACGATGCCCGTGTTCATGGCGATCGCCTTCAGCGGTTCGGGACCGACGCAGATTGCCGGCGCGAGTGGGAGCAACGTGCGCGGTTACATCTCGTTCGGCGCGAGCTGCACCCCCGCCTCGACGCTCCAGAGCGAGGCCGCGACCCTGCTGAATCCCCCCTGGAACGGACAGTTCAACACCCTGCAGTTCAACCCCGGCGTCTACTGCGCGCCGCCGGCGAGTTGAGGACACTCGGTAGTCTGGGCGCATGAGCGACGACGACACCGACGACACCGACGCCAGCGACGCACCCAAAGCCCAGGACATCCTCGCTCGCCTCAAACAGATGACCGACCCGCTCGTCGCTTCCCTCGATTCTCGCCTCAGTGGACAGGTCGACAAACGAGTCGACAAGCGAGTCGAAGAGTCCCTGAAGGATCGACTGACGGTCATCGAGCGGGCCATCGCCGACTTAGACCGGGCGGTGCGCGATCTGAACGAGCGACTGAAGGATTAGTTCTTCGTCGCGTCGCTCGCGCGTCGCTGGCGGTCTCGGATGATCGCCCAGCGAATGGTCAACACGCAGAGCACGATGACCGCGACGACGAAGATCGAGAACACGGCGATGAACACGGATTCAACCTAGGGCGTGTCACAGGGTCACGCAACACTCGTCCCATGACTTCCCTGCTTGCCGCGTCGCCCGCCAGTGTGCTCGAGGCGATGCGCGGGGAGCGCCGGGTACGACCATTCGCCGACACCACCGCCGCCGCGGGTCTTCGCGCGACCCTCGAAGACGCAATCTTCGAACTGCTCGGCGCCACGCTGCTCGACGCACCGTTCGTTCTACGGGCATCGTCACTTCGCCGCGGCGAGCAGATCGACACGCCGTCCACGTCGCCCCTCGCTCGCGTGCGCGGGATCTTGATCGTCCAGGCCCTGCGACTCATGAGCGTCGGCTTCGCCGTCGAGCACGCATTCGACGAAGCGCTCATCGCGTGGCGCGCCGAAGTCGGCGCGAACGAACTCACGGCGTCGATCGATCACCTGACCGACGAAGACGCGGCGTTGTTGCGCAGCGAAGTCGAGGCGCACTGTGTGACGCTGAAGCGCTCACTCGGACCAATCCCGACACACTGGATGCCGCGCACCTCGCAGCGCGCGCACCAGCGCTTGGCCGGCGGCAACGTCGTCTTGCGCGACGTCGTCGACCTCATGGTCGGCACGACCACGAGTGAGCGGGCGTCGGTGGCGCTCCTTGACGTCACGACGTCGACGCTCGATGAGGGCGAGGAACGTGCCATGCGCTACCACGCCCTCGTCCAGACGCTCCGTACCGGCGTCGTGCCACTTCGCACCTCGGCCTTCTCCACCGCGACCGGGGAACTGTGGAGTTGTGACGTCGATGGTGAGTTGCTGACTCGTTCCGTCGCCGACCTGCTCGAGGTGCTGCGCTCGAAGGTGGCCCCGTCGTGACGGTCCTTTCGCATCGCCGCGCCTCACGTCACGTTTTGAACCGCCTCGTCGCGGAGGCGCCGCTCGAAGCCGCGACGCTCACCGACGACCATCGTCGATCCCTCAGCGCTCGCTTTCGCGCGGTGTCGAGTGATCGACACCGTCGACTCGACGCGTGGATGGTGGAACGCGCGGGCGCACCCTCGGGGCCGTTTCGTTGGTCACCGGCGGCGGCCCGTCGCACGCTCGGCAACGCGGCGTTGCGTCGTCGACTCCTCGATCCCGCTCTCTCGAGCGTGGCGGCGGTCGATGAGGAGGTGAGCGAACATCTGCTGCGAGTACTGGAGGGACGCGCGCGCAGCGGATCGCTGGCCAACTTCCTCGCCCAGAGCGCACCCTCGACGCTGGGTCTCATCGGCGCCGAAGCGGCGGCGTGGGCGACGGAACTCGCCGAGGCCGCCGACGCGCTCACGTTCCCCTGGTCCGTCGCCACGAGTGACGCCTTCTACGACGTCGCAACCGCGCGCACGACGTTGCGCGGTCGACGCGACCTCATCGTCAGCCGCGACGACCAGCGGGTCGTGCTGCGCGTGCGCGCCGGTGCGCCCGGCAAGAGCGCCGGCCCGGGACTGCGCGCGGACCTCACGATTGACGCGTTGGCCGATCCCGCCGGCGTGGCGGCGGCGAGGATCATCGGGCTCTGGCCCGAGGCTGGCGTCGTGCTCAGTATCGACGGCACCATCGAGGATCTTCGCGCGGGGGCCCGTGACCTCGTGCGCACCGCCGTCGCGCAACAGCGTGAACGACTCGCGCACGCGGCCTAAAGATTTAGCGACGGGGTTCAACGAGTAGCGTGGATGGGTCATGTCGCTACGCACCTCCCTCAGAAATATCGCCATCATCGCCCACGTCGACCACGGAAAGACGACGTTGGTGGACAAGATGCTGCGCCAGACAGGCTCCTTCAGCGCTCACGACGAGCTCACCGACCGGATCATGGACTCGGGTGACCTCGAGCGCGAAAAAGGCATCACCATCTTGGCGAAGAACACCGCGGTCAAGTGGCAAGGCCTGACGATCAACATCATCGACACCCCGGGTCACGCGGACTTTGGTGGCGAAGTCGAGCGCGGGCTTGCGATGGTGGACGCGGTCATCCTGCTCGTGGACGCCGCGGAGGGACCGTTGCCCCAGACGCGATTCGTCTTGCGCAAGACCTTAGAGAAGCGCCTGCCGGTCGTCCTCGTGATCAACAAGGTGGACCGACCCGACGCGCGGATCAAAGAAGTAGTTGAAGAGGTCGAGAACCTCTTCCTCGACCTCGACGCCGACGAACACCAGATCTCCTTCCCGATCCTCTACGCGAGCGCGCGACAAGGTTGGGCGTCGACGGACCCCAACGACACCTCGGGCGACCTCACCCCGCTCTTTCAAACCATTGCCGACTACGTGCCGGCGCCCGAGTACGAAGAGGGTCACGGACTCCAGGCGTTGGTCTGCAACCTCGACGCGTCGCCCTATCTCGGACGACTCGCGCTCTGTCGCGTGATCAACGGCACCTTAGAACGCGGTCAGCGCGTGGCGTGGTGTCGCATCGACGGCACCGTTGAGCACGCCAAGGTCACCGAACTCTTCATCACCGAGGCGCTCGAGCGCGTGCCCGCGCAGTCAGCGGGACCCGGCGACATCGTCGCGGTGGCGGGCTTTGAGGACATCACCATCGGTGAGACCCTGGCCGACGCCGACAACCCCGAACCCCTAGAGCCCCTGCACGTGGACGAGCCGAGCCTGTCCATGACCATCGGCATCAACACCTCACCCCTGGCCGGTACCGAAGGAAAGTTGCTCACCGCCCGCATGGTGAAAGATCGCCTCGATAAGGAGCTCGTCGGCAACGTGGCGCTGCGCGTGCTGCCGACCGATCGTCCCGACGCCTGGGAGGTCCAGGGCCGTGGTGAGTTGCAACTGGCGGTCTTGATTGAGACGATGCGCCGCGAGGGTTTCGAACTCACCGTCGGCAAGCCCCAGGTCGTCACGCGCACCATAAAGGGCAAGTTGCACGAGCCCATGGAGCACGTCACCATCGACGCACCCGAGGACTTCGTGGGTCCCATCAATACGCTGCTCGCGACGCGCAAGGGCGCGATGATCGATCTCGTCAACCACGGCACCGGCTGGGTGCGCATGGAGTGGCGCATCCCGGCGCGCGGGCTCGTGGGGATCCGCACCGAGTTCATGACCGAGACGCGGGGCGCGGGCATGATGCACACGACCTTTGACGGCTACGAACCCTGGTACGGGGACATCCGCCTGCGCCAGAAGGGCACGTTGGTGGCGGACCGTCGCGGCGACACGACCGCGAACGCCCTGCTCGACTTGGAACAGCGCGGCGTGCTCTTCGTCGGCCCCGGTGTCGAGGTGTATGAGGGCATGATCGTCGGCGAGAACGCGCGAAGCGACGAGATGAACGTGAATCCCACGAAGGAAAAGAAGCTCACCAACATGCGCGCCTCGGGCAGTGACAACACCGAGAAGATCGCGCCGCCGACCATCTTCTCCCTGGAGCAGGCGCTCGAGTTCATCGCCGACGACGAGGCCGTCGAAGTGACGCCGAAGTCGGTGCGACTGCGCAAGGTCGTCCTCGACGTCGCCTCGAGACACCGACTTCGAAAAAAGGCGTAATTGCCCCTCCGGTAGTGTTAACGCCGGAGGGATGACAGAGCGGCCGAATGTACCGGTCTTGAAAACCGGCGTGGGCTTGCCCACCGTGGGTTCAAATCCCACTCCCTCCGCCATTTTGACTTCGGCCCCATTGCCTGGACCAGGGTGGTCAGGTCGGCCCCAGATTTAGTTGCTTGCCGGCAGGCAACTAACGCTAGGCTGGAGGGGTGAAAAACCCCACGTTGGACCCGGCCACGGCACGTACGAATCCCGAGGTCGCCGATCGACTCCGCGCGGCGGTCGCCCGGCTCAGTCGGTCCCTGCGCTTAACGCACGCCGACGGGGATCTCTCTCCGAGTCAGCGTGAAGTGCTCTTTACGATTACCCGACGCGGGCCCCTGCGCCTCTCGGAACTCGCCGCGAGCGAAGGACTCAACCCGACGATGGTCTCTCGAATCGTGTCGCACCTCGAGAGTGCTCGGCTGGTCACTCGCTCCGCGGACGGGACCGACGCCCGTGTGATACACCTCGAGTCAACGGATGCGGGACGTGCGCTCTGCCAGGAGATGCGCAACGAGCGCACGGACGCCCTGCTCTTCGCCCTCGAGAAGCTCAACGCGCGCCAGCGTCGTGAGCTCACTGACGTCTTACCCACGCTGGAAGCCCTCGTCGAGACGCTGAGGAGTCGCGAGTAGTGAACGTACACGCCGTCGCCAAGCGAACCTTCTCCTCACTCTCGAACCCCAACTACCGCAAGTTCTTCTTCGGCCAGACCACCTCGCTCGTCGGTACGTGGATGCAGACCACGGCGCAGTCCTGGCTCGTCTTCACGCTGACCCACTCGGCGACCGATATCGGTGTCGTCGTGGCGCTCCAGACGCTGCCGGTGCTCCTGCTCGGCCCCTACGGCGGGGTGATCGCCGACCGAGTGGACAAGCGGCGCCTCATGATCATCCTGCAGTCCTTCATGGGCGTGCAGGCGGCGATCTTGGCGGTGCTGTCTTTGACCCACGTCGTGAACTACCTCGACGTGTGCGTACTCGCGGTCGTGTTGGGCCTCAACAACTGCTTCGAGAACCCTTCGCGCCAGGCCTTCGTGCTCGAAATGGTGGGCGTCGACAATCTGCGCAACGCCGTGAGTCTGAACTCCACGATGAACAACGTCGCGCGCGCCGTGGGACCCGCGGTCGCCGGGGTGATTATCGCCGCGGTTGGTGAAGGCTGGTGCTTCGCGCTTAACGCCGCCAGCTTCATCGCGGTGGTGGTCTCCCTCCTCGCCATGGACGAATCAAAGCTGAAGCCCAGTGTGCCCACCGTCCGCGCCAAGGGTCAACTTCGAGAGGGACTGCACTACGTCGCGCGGACGCCCGCCCTCGCGATACCCCTCGTCATGATGGCGCTCGTCGGGATGCTCGCCTACGAGTTCCAAGTCACCCTGCCCATCGTGGCGGGCACCGTCTTTCACGGGAGCTCGACCATCTACGGCGTCTTGATGGCGGCCATGGGCGTCGGCGCGGTCATCGGAGGCCTTTGGACGGCGGCGCGCGGCAAGACGGGGGTGCGAGCGATGATTCGCGCCGCCCTCATCTTCGGGGTCGTGATGACCTTCGCGGCGCTCGCACCGGTCCTGGCCGTGGAACTGATTGCGCTGGCCCTCGTCGGCTTCGCCAGCGTGTCGTTCCTCTCAATGGCGAACTCGACACTGCAGTTGGGCACCGACCCGCAGATGCGCGGGCGCGTCATGGCCCTGTGGGCGGTCGCGTTCATGGGATCGACCCCCATTGGTGGACCGCTCATCGGATGGGTCACGAGCGACTTCGGCGCACGCACGGGTCTCGGCGTCGGGGCGGCGTCGTGTGTCGTCGCGGGGGCGATCGGCTGGCTCGCGGTGCGTCACCTGCGCGCCCGCGACCCGATGTTGCACGAAACGGGCGACGTGATACCCGCGGAAGACTTCGCCAACTAGCCCTTCGCTCGCAACGCTCGAGTAGGGAACGCTGATCGTCCGAGACCGTCTGAGGTTGAGATTCGCTTTCGTACCAGCAGCTTCGCCAGGAGTTGGACGGTCGCGCGATCTCAGCTCAACACCCGCTCACGAGTTCGCGCCACCTCCGGTGCCGGCACGGCCGGGGAAAACAAGAAACCTTGCGCGAGGTCACAGCCCAGGGCCTGGAGACGTTCGAGTTGCTCAGCCGTCTCGACGCCTTCGGCGAGCACGGTCATCTGGAGACGCTGGCCGAGCGAGACGATCATCTGCAACAGGGTGTCGTTGTGGTCGCTCTCCTCGGGCGGACTGACGAAGGAACGATCGATCTTCAATATCGCCGGTCGCAGCAGCGCGAGGTAGGAGAGCGAGGAGTAACCGGTCCCGAAGTCATCCAGCGCCACCGCGACGTGGCGACGTTGGAGTTGCTCTAGTACGTTGAGCGTCTCGGCGACGTCGAGCAGCGTGACACTTTCGGTGATCTCGACCACCAGCCGTTCGGGCGCGAGGTTGTGGGTAGCGAGTGACGTCGTGATCAACTTGATGAGTTCGGGATCGTGAAACTGTCGCGACGAGAGGTTCACGGTGACAAAGGGCGCGCCGAGACTACCCCGGGCCGGCCAGACACTCGCTTCGCGCACCGACTCGCGCAACGCGAAGGCGCCAAGTTCCAAAATGAGTTCGCTCTGCTCGGCCAATGGAATAAAGACGTTCGGCGGGACGAATCCTCGCTCGGGGTGTCGCCAGCGCATCAGCGCCTCGAACCCCGTGACTTCGCCCGAAGCCAGGTCCAAGATCGGCTGGTAGTACATGGAGAGTTCGCCGGCGTGCAGGGCGTGGCGGAGTTCTTGGGCGAGGGCGAAGCGACTCACCGACTGCTGTTCGAGGTCGGGGGTGTAGAGAAAGTAGTGGCCCTTGCCGCGACGCTTCGCCTCGTACATCGCCGAGTCGGCGTGCTGGATGACTCGCTGGAAGCCCTCGGTCGCGCCGTCCCACACGACCACCCCCACGCTGGCGTGCACCTCGAGTTGCGCGCCGGGTACCGCGATGGGCTGGGTGAAGACCTCGAGCAGCCGCAGGGCCAACTGTTCGGCTTCGTCGTCGTTGGTGAGTCCCTCCGCCAGGTAGAGGAACTCGTCCCCGGTGAGGCGACACAGGGAGTCCGAGGAACGGGTCACCTCCTCGAGACGGTGAGCGATCGTGACGATGACGTGGTCACTCACCACGTGCCCGTGCGCGTCGTTCACACCCTTGAAGTCATCGAGGTCCAGGAGTAAGACGGCGGCCAGGCCCGGACGGCGCGCCAGACGGGCCTGGGCCTGGGCGAGTCGGTCCTCGAAGACGGCCCGATTCGCGAGCCCGGTCAAGGGATCGTGCAGCGACTGATGGGTGAGCTGCGCGCTGAGCGCGCGCTCTTCGGTGATGTCGCGCTCGGAGATGACGAAGTAGAGGATGTTGCCCTGGGCGTCGCGCGCGGTCGACTTCGAGATCTCCACGACGATGACCCGTCCGTCCTTGTGCAGGTACCGCTTGACGTAACGAAGTTGACCGAGGTCGTCGGTGGTCATGCGGCGGTGCGTCGACTCGGAGATACCGATGTCCTCGGGAAAGGTGAACTCGCTCGAGTCACTACCGAGGAGCTCCTCGCGCTCTCGTCCGATCATTCGACAAAAGGCCGCGTTGACCTCGGTGATTCGATTCTCTAAGTCCGTGAACATCATCGGCGCCATGTTGTCGGCGAAGGAGTGTCGAAACCGCTCTTCACTTTCGGCGAGCACCTGCGCGGCGGCGAACTGCAGTTCGATGCGTTGGCGACGCTCACGCAGATCGTCACCTTCGCCCACGAAGGCGGCCACGGTCCAGGTGCGGCCCTCCAGTGCCAGGGTCAAGAAGAGCACGTCGTCGCGACGTTCACTCGTCGCGCCGCCGCCCCACTCGGGCAACGCGTCATCGAGCGCGAGACCAATCAGGTCCTCGCCATCTTCGAGCAGCGCTGCTCGAGTCACGGTGGCGTGCACGACCGCGTCGTGTTCATCGGCGATGAGCACCCAATCCGGCAGCACCTCGAGGAGACGCCGCCACGACGCCGAGTGGTCGACCAGGTCACTCACGGGGCCCACTTTCGTCGGTTCAATTGCGCGGAGGGTAGAGCCAACTTACAAACTGAGTCCGACTCAAGGACTCGTTTTCCGCGCTGCGTCGCGGGTTTAACAGCGAGTTAACAATGCAACGTCGAGCACTCTGGCCCGCCGCGTGCGTGGCGACGGCGAATCCGTACTAAATGTCGAAGTCCTCGTCGGCACGAGCATCGAAGCGCGCGACGTGGACACTTCTTCCTTGGTGCAGCGCGATGAACCTTCAACGCGCATAACGTGAGGCTCGTCAGGCGGGGAGGACCCGATCACGAATCGCCTGGATCCACGCGGTGGCCGAGCGGCGAGCGTCACTGATCTCGTCGCGACGACTGCTCGAACCTTCGCCGGTGACGGGGTAGGAACCGAGGAACTTGACCCGTGCCAAATGCGCTTGGAGGTCGGCGAGGCAGTCCGCGACGACCTCGTCCGCCACGTGGCCCTCGAACTCAATGACGAAGCAGTAGTCCCCCAGGCCACGCTTGGTGGGGCGACTCTCGAGCTTGGTGAGGTTGACGTCGCGTGCCGCGAAACGACCGAGAATCGCGTAGAGCGAGCCGGGTCGGTCCGCGTCCTGGAAGCACACAATCGTCGTGCGATCGTGTCCGGTGGCGGCGGCGACGTCGTCGCGACCCACGAGCACGAAGCGCGTCGAGTTCTCGGGATGGTCTTCGATATCGGACGCCGCGACGATGAGTCCGAAGATCTCGCCGGCCAGCGTCGAACCGACGGCCGCCCAGGCCTCACTCGACTCGGCGACGTCCTGGGCGGCCCGTGAGGTGGAGGTCGTCTCTACGCCGATGAGCCCGTGTTGGTGCAGGAAACCGCGCACTTGGGCGAGGGCGTGGACGTAGCTGCGCACGCTCGTCACCTCGGCCAGTTCCACGCCCGGTCGCGTCAGGAGGTGTAAGTGGATGGGTAGGACGATCTCTTGGACGATGACCAGCTCGTGGTTAAAGACCAGGCCGTCCAGGGTGGCCGAGACCGTCCCCTCGATGGCGTTCTCCAGAGGGACCAGGCCCTGATCGAGCGACTGGTCCGCGACCGCGGCCAGGAGGTCTTCGATGGTGGGATAGGGAATCGCCTCGACGTCGCTGAGGGTGGTGACGGCCTCGTGCGTGAATGAACCTTCGGGGCCGAGGTAGCCGACACGAGCCTTTGCCATGACGGGATGCTACCCGACGTCTTTCGGGGCCCCGGCGGGCTCGGCGTCGCAATCATTTGAGGCCGTACGATGGCGAGGGACCAAAATCGAAAGGTTGTGCAATGGGGCACGAGATGTTTGAATTCGACGCCGAACTCGGCGAGTCCGTATTCGACTACTGCCGCGACCGACTCTCGATGCGACCGGTGCCCCTCGACTTCGGCAGTTTGATGCCGATCCCGATGGAGCGACTCGAGGGACTGATCCGGCCCGAGGGACGCGACGCCGCGGAGATACTCGACCTCTTCGAGAACGTGCTCGCGCCCGCGGTCGTCTCGATTGACTCGCCGGGTTTTTTAGCCTTCATCCCCAACGCGCCGACTAAGAACTCACTGCTCTTTGACATGGTGGTGGCGTGTTCGGGCCTGAACGGCACCAGCTGGCTCGAATCGAGTGGCGTCGTCGTCGCCGAGAACCAAGCGCTGGAGTTTCTCGCGCAGGTCGCGGGCCTCCCGCGCGGCGCGGGCGGCGCCTTCGTCTCGGGCGGCTCGATCGGCAACCTCTCGAGTTTGACGGTGGGTCGCGACGTGGCGCGCGCCAAGCACCCCGAACTGAACTCGCGCGAGCTGCGATTCGCAATCTCCTCCGACGCCCATTCGAGCATCGGCAAGGCGCTGCACGTTCTCGACGTCGAGACCCTCATCGTCGCCACCGACGACCACCGCTTCACACGCGCCGCCCTCGAGGCCGCGCTGAAGGCCGACCCGCACCCCGAGAACGTAATAGGCGTCGTCGCGACCGCGGGCACGACGAACGCCGGCATCATCGACGATCTCGAAGGACTCGGTGCGTTCGCGCGCGAGCACGACCTCTGGTTCCACGTCGACGGCGCCTACGGGGGCGCCGCACTCTTCTCCTCCACGCACCGTGATCTCTTCGCGGGGATCCGTCACGCGGACAGTTTCATCGTCGACCCTCACAAGTGGCTCTTCGCGCCGCTGGACTGTTGTGCGTTGATCTACCGCAATCCGACCGTTGCTCGCCAGGTCCTCGCCCAACAGGCGAGCTACTTAGACGTCCTGCACGAGAGTGATGACGATCACTACGAATGGAATCCGTCGGACTTCGGCATCCACCTCTCGCGTCGCGCGCGCGGTCTGCCTTTTTGGTTCTCACTCGTGACCAACGGCACCGCTGCCTACGAAGCGGCGGTGCAGTCCGCCATCGACCTCGCTCAACGCACGCAGGCGATGATAGAAGAGCGCAACGAACTCGAGATGGTGCGTGCGTCGAGCCTTTCGATTGTGCTCTTTCGACGCAAGGGCTGGGACGCGGAGCGCTACGGCCAATGGAGCCACGACCTCTTGCGTCGTCAGGTGGCGTTCGTCACGCCCACCAAGTGGGAGGGCGAGACCGTCGCTCGCCTGGCGTTCCTCCATCCGAACACGACCGATGAAATGGTCGCGGAGATCCTCGACTCGATGAAGGACTGACGACGCGTCAGTCCTGGGCGCTCGTGGCGAGTGCCGCGACGAGTTCGTCGAGGTGATTGGCGAAGATGGAGAGGTGACCCTCGGCGGGGTGGTGATGCGCCGTCGCCGTGGGAAGGTGACGAGCGAGCCACTGGCCGTGCGCCGCGGGGACCATGAGGTCTGCGTCACCAAAGAACACGTCGACCGACGTCTCGATCGTCGTGGGATCAAATCCCCAGGGGGTGAAGATGGCCACGTCGTCGTCGAAAAAGCCTCGCCACCCCTCAACGAATCCGTAGGCCGTTGACTCGGCGAAGGCCCTACGAAGCGCGTCGTCGTCCAACACTGCCCGGTCCGGGACGCTCAGGAGTCCACCCATCACCTCGAGGACGTTGGCGGGCGACGAGTCCGAAAGAAACGCTCCCGCCGCCTCGATCGCCGCTTCGAATGCGGGACCACCTTCGAGGGCCAACGCGAACTCTTCGAGGTTCTCCGGTCCCATTCCCTCGGTCCAGTCGATGCCAGCGTCGATCGGCACCACACTGGCGACCACGACCACGCCGCGACAGCGCGGGGCGTCCAACGCGGCACACGCCAGCGCGTGGGGGCCGCCGCCCGACCATCCGAGGCTGGTGTAGGAATCGCGTCCGAGGTGGTCCAACGCCGCGCGCGTGTCGGCGACGACCGACGCGAAGCTGCGACCGGCGTGGCGCGACGAACGTCCGTACCCGGCGCGCGAGGTGGTGACGAGAAAGAAGTCGCCTCGATCCAGGAGCGGCTGGAACATCGCAATGGTTCTCACCGAGCCGGGCGTGCCGTGGTGAAACACCACGGTTGGTTTCGTCGCGTCGCCCCAGCTCGCCACTTCGAGCGTGCGGCCGTCGGCGAGGGTAATGAGTTCCTCGTGGTCCATGTCCCCCCTCGTCGTTCTTGTCTGGAACGATTCCACCCTACGCTGGGCGTCATGTCCTTTTCCGTGAGCGCCACCCGCACGATTCCCGCGCCGGCGAGCGCGATCTTCGACCTCTTGGCCGACCCTCGACAACACGTGCGACTCGACGGTTCGGGCTCGGTCACCGAGGTGATCGCCGCACCGCAGCGGCTCTCCCTGGGTGCGACGTTCTCGATGCGGATGCGCATCGGGGCGACCTACGCGACGCGCAACGTGGTCACCGTCTTCGATGAGAACCGGGCGATCGCCTGGCACCACTTCGCGCACTTCACCTGGCGCTACGACCTCAACGAGACGGATGGCGGAACGAAGGTCACCGAATCATTCACCTACAACAATCCTCTGGGCCTGCTCATTATGGTGCTCGGGTGGCCGCAGCGCAATCAACGCGCCATGGTGACGACCCTCGAGCGGCTCGAGGCGGCCGTTACTTCGTAACCGCGAGCGCCGTCCCGTCGTTGAGTAACTCGACCCAGGTCTGACCCGGGGTGAGGGCGATCGTCGCCCCCGCGGTGTTTCGATACTGGATGATGTCGGCCTTGGATGGTCCGCGCGTCCACGTGCCGGCGACCTCTCGCCCGTCGGAGAAGAAATCGGCGGTGCCCGATCCTTGGAGGTCGGCGTAGGAGTTCTCCGTGCCGATGCCGTTGACGTAGTTGACGAACATCACCACGACGTTCTGGGGCGACTCGCGCACCCCGGTGCCGGTGACGTCGGCTTGGCCGAAGAGCGTGCGGTCCCAGGACATCGTCGTGTCGTCCCAGGTCCAGGTCACCGGATAGATGCTGGGAAAGGGCACCACGAATCGCGATACGGGCCTGCCGACCGGCGTAGCGGAGGCGCTGCGGTACGTGAAGAGCGCCGGTGGCGGGGTCGGGGTTCCCTTGAAGGCGAACAGGAGCGGCGCACTGGCGAACAGGTTGTGCGGCGCTTGCAGGTTGGGATCGCGGAACATCGCGGCCCCGGCCGAGCTCTCATCGACGAGCTTGACCGGTGCGGTCTCGATGCTGTCGACCGCGTAGGCCGCACCGCCCGAAAAGGCGAAGATCCCGCCGATGGGCCACACCACCTGCGTGTCGGTCGGGCGCACCGACCGCACGGGCCCGACTTTGCTGGGGGCCTGTGAATTGAAGATGGCGGCGAGGCGGGTGATGCCACCGTTGACGATCTCCTCGTAGACGACGTCCGCTTGGTCGATGCCCCACTGCGGCAAGGCCTCTGGGGTGTTCTCGATCTTCACCGTCAGGGCGGGTCGAGTGAGCGCGGTGCCCGAGGGATCGGGCAGGCCCGTCAGGGGCGACGTTGGTGGCGGGGTGGTGGTGGTGGTGGTCGTGCTCGTCGTCGTGGTGGGAGACGCGGACTTGTGGAAGTGCACGATGGAGAACGCCGCGACGGCGATCACGATGACGACGACGAGACCGATGAGGAAGTTACGCATCAAGTAAAACTAGTCAAGGTGTTCCTCAGTGCTCGTCTGAGTGGGCTAAATCGAGACGCAGGACGATGATGGTGTGGGGCAAGAGCGTCTCGGGGCTCAGGTGTTCGCTGCCCTCTACGAGCGTCCACCCGGTCGAGCGATAAAAGCCCAGCGCACTGTCGCGCGCGTTCGCCCACAGCTCCGTCGCACCCGTCTCCGCCAGCGCCTCGCGCGCCTCGCTCATCACGAGCGCGCCGTAACCGCGCCCTTGCGCGTCGAAGTCCGTAGCCATGTAACGAAGTTGGTAGCTCTCACGCTCAGGGTTGATCGGTGACGTGGCTCGAAAGAAGGACGCACTGACGACGAGCACGTCGTCGTAGAAGCCGCCAAAGTGCAGCGACGTCGAGTCGAAGTCGCGAGGGTCCTCCACGTTCGACGTAGGGCTGTTGCCCCGCAGCACTCGCCGGCGCAGTTCATAGAGCACGGGCGCCTCGACGCGCGCCACGCGAAACTCAGGCGTCGACAATCGTGCCCACCATGGTGATGAGTTCGAGTGAGGGGTCTCGTTCCATGGGAAAACGCTCGCCGGTCGGCTCGAAGCCGGCCTTCACGTAGAACGCGTTCGCGCGTTCGATGCTGGTCGTGACGTGCAAGAACAGTTCGCTGGCCCCACCCTCTCTCGCCCAGGTCGCGACGGCGTCGACCAAGAGGAACGCCGCGCCGCTGCCGCGCGCCGAGGGCGTGACGTACATGCCGTAGAGCCACTTGGTGCCCGGGTGCTCGTCGTTGCCCCCACCAGAGGCCATGCCCACCACCGTGCCTCGCCGCTCGACCAAGAAGTAGACGAACTGCTCGGCCATGGCCCGCCAGCGTTTGTCACTGAACCCACTGGCCGTTTCGAACGTCGACCCGTACGCCGCGGGCGTGTCCGAGAGCGCCTCGAGGCGAATCGCCTTGAGCGCGGACCAGTCCTCACCCCGGGCCCGCCGCACCACCAGATCGTCGCTCATTGCTGGCTCCGTCGCGGCATTATCTGTCCTGTTCGCATAGGTCCATTGTTCCATCTCAACCCCGGGTCGATATCACCCGTCCGACTAGGTCAATTCGCCCTCACGTTGGGGCAGGCGGGCGGAGTAAATCGAATAGCCGTCCACTTGGCGCACGAGGAAGGTCGCGATCACGGTCGCCGCCATCATCGGCACGGCGATGTTAAATCCCCCGTGAGTCAACTCCAAGACGAGCACCAGACCGGCCAAAGGGGCCTGCATCACCGCCCCGATCATCGCCGCCGCGCCCACGACCGCGAACGCCCCGAGCGGCGCGCCCGGCCACAGGTGGAGCCAGAGCGCACCCAAGAATCCGCCCAGCACAGCGCCCGTCGCTAAAAACGGCGTGAAGACGCCGCCGGCCGCTCCGCTGCCGAGGGTGAGGGCGGTGACCAGGGGTTTCAGGGCGAAGAGGGCGAAGAGGAGACCGAGGGAGCCCGCACCGAGAAAGGCCTCATGCGCGATGTCCTTGCCGTTGCCGAAGAGTTGGGGGTACCACAGGCCGATGACGCCGACCACCGCGAACGCCGCGGGCATCGCCCAGAGGAGGTGCGCCCCCTTGGCACGATGGAATGAGACCCAGCCGATGAGTCGGACGTAGAAGATCGCGAGCAGTCCGATCACCACGCCCGCCACCAACGACCACACCATCAGCGACGCGCTGAAGCGGTAGTTCGGAATGTTGGCGTACGTCGCGCCACTGGGCAGATAGACCCATGCGACCACCGTGGCGATCAGTGAGGTCGCGAGGGCCGGAAAGACCACGGGCAGCGCGAAACTCCCAAACAGCACCTCCGCGGTGAAGAGCGCGCCGCCGAGGGGCACGTTGTAGACGGCCGCGAGTCCCGCCCCGCCGCCGCAGGCGACCAGGAGGCGCTTTTGGGCGGACGTCAAGTTGAACCACCCCGCGAGCACCGAACCCGAGGCCCCGCCCATCAACTTGGGCGCCGCCTCGCGGCCGAGGGAGGCACCCATCCCGATGACGACTTCAGAGACGACTGCCGTGAGCAGACTGCGCCGCGGTGAGAGGTCACCGTCACCGCTCCAGAGTGCGTCGTCGATCTCGGCGTGCTCGCCCTTTAAGTAACGGCGAATCAAATACCACGAGACCGCACCGATCACGCCCGCTAACACCAGTGACGAGACTCGACGAGCGCCCGAAGTGGCGGCGACGGCGAGTTCGTAACTGCCCGAGTGGTAGTCAAAGGCGACGCGCTCGGCGAGCGAGAGGATCCACATCAACAGGTCACCGAAGAGACCGGCGGCGACGCCGGTCAGAACGACGGCCACCCAGAACGTCGGCGTGAGGCGAGCGTCACCGTCGTCGGTGACGTTGGGTTGCTCCATCGCGCCTCGGCCCGACGCGATTCGCCGCTTGATGAAGGGCTGGGGGACACGTTGGCGCTCGCTGTCACCGTTCGACTTGGGCACCCTAGGCCTCACCTTGACTCGCGGTTCCCCAGCGTAGTCAAGTCCTCGCGGTGAACCCAACGGGCAAACGCCACCATCTCGCTAGAAGTTATGGGGACGATGACGGCTACTCGTCGGTGAGATTCAGCGGGCCGTCGCCGAAGTCCACTGACGGTGACGAGGCGAACTGGTGGCGAGTGGGAATGAGGGTGCTCCAGGAAGCGCGGCTTCGACCAACGAGTCCGCGCGAGAGCGGGGTGCGGGCGAAGACCGCGCTGAAGAGCCATCCCATGAGGTAGGTAAAGGTGACCGCGAAGAGCATCATGAGGATCCACGGCACGTGACCGAGCCACCCGAAGCGTGTCGCCACGCGATGCAGAATGAAGATCCAGAGCAGCTGGGAGACGTAGATGCCGTAGGCCGCCTCCGAGCCGGACGCGACGATGGCGCGAGTCCTCGCGCTGCGTTGGGGGTTCACCAGGTAAACCCCCAACAGGTAGACCGCGACGATCGCCCCCACGTCGTAGGGCAGGACCGCCCCGGCGAAGGGGTCCGCGCCCGGCACGATGATTTTTGGAAGATGGTGGCCGTGTCGGTAGAGGTAGTCCATGACGATGGGCACCGCTCCAACGACGACCGTCCAGCACAAGATCGCTCGCTGGTGACCAACGACCCATTCGTGAAACCGCTCCAAGTAGAGAGCCGCGATCAGCCCGCCCAAGAGGTACAGCGCGTAGGAGAAGACGAGGCGCGTCTCGAGTTTGGTCGAGACCACGAATCCGAACCATGCGTGGCGCACGGCGTAGGGAAAGAACACTTGCCACACCAGTGCGCCGAGGAGTACGTAAAGGTGCGAGCGCGGAAAACGGCGCACGAGGGCCAAGAGCAGAGGAAAGACCACGTAGAACTCGAGCAAGACCAGCAAGAAATACAGGTGGTAGTAGCCCGTAGCGAAGTTGAAGAGCAGATTGTGCACGCCGGTGAGGGAGAAGATCGAGGACATTGGAATTCGGAAATACGGAAAGTTGTGCGCCTGTTTCGCGGCGGCCACCGGGAAGTAGATGACCGTCCACACCAAGTAGACCAGTCCGACCGCCATGAAGCGGCGCTTCCAGTAGACGCCGAGTTTGACTTCGTTCGCGTTCCGATAGCTGTAGGCGAGCATGCACGCCGAGACGAAGAGGAACGCGTCACGCGAGAAGTGCGTGAGGGTGAGCAAACCCGACGCGAGCAGACTCGTCGACAGCGGGGAGAAATAGATGAGGGCGTGCGTCGAGATGACGGCCGTCTGCTTGATCGGACGCATCGCGTCCACGTGGTCGAGTCGCTGGCGCGTGCCGTTAGGTGCCGCCTCAGAGGCTGTAGTCATTACCTTCCTCGATATCAAATCCCCGAGCGAACGACGAACCGCCTAGACGGCCTCTTCGTAGTCGACGATAACCTCGCCCGACCGCACGGCACCTTTACGAACCTTGCCAGTCCCGTTCGCCGGCAGATGGTGCACGAGTCGAACGCTGGCTGGTCGGTGCGCTTTAACAAAGGCGCTACCGAGTTGCGCGCGCAGCGTCGAGACTAGTGCCGCGGCGGCGTCCGGCGTCAACAACACCGCGGTGTCGCGAGGTTGCACGTAGGCAACGGGGACCTGACCGAACACGTCGTCGGCCTCGCCCACCACTACTACCATCGCCACCTCTTCGAGCGCGGCGAGGAAGTTCTCAATCTCGAGCGGGTAGATCTTCTCCCCGCCACGGTTGATGACGTCGTCACTGCGTCCAACAATGAATAGATAACCGTCGTCGTCGAAGTACCCGAGGTCGCCGGTGCTGAGCCACCCATCGGCGTCGAATCGGTCAGCGTAACTCTGGCTTTCGTACGCCGAAATGACCGTGGTGCCCCTGATCTCAATCGAACCCACCACCACGGCGTCGCCGCCACTACCGTGTTCGGGCGCGACGACGCGGACGTGCACGCCGACCGGGACCCCGACCGAGCCGGACTTTCGAGGTCCTTCGATTGGATTGGCGCAGATTTGGCTCGCCGCTTCGGTCATGCCGTAGGACTCGACCACGGGCACGCCGGTCATTGTCTCAAATCGCTCGCAGAGCGTCGGCGACAGTGGCGCCGACGCGGATCGTACGAATCGAAGCCTCGGGAGCGACACCTCATCGCCCTGGATCGCCGTGAGCCGCGAAATGATCGCGGGCACCGCGTTAATCCACGTGACCTCGAAATCATCGATGAGCTTCCAGAAGCCGGTGCGATGGAAGCTATCTTCGAGCACGAGCGATGATCCCGCGACCAACGTCGCGAGCACCGCCACCACCTCGGCGTTCACGTGCCACAGCGGTAGCGGGTTGAAGCCACGATCCTCCGGCTCCAAACGATTGTGACGGGCGATCAACGCCGCAGTCTCGAGCAGCTGCGGCGTCGAGAGCGGCACAACCTTGGGCGCACCCGTGGTGCCCGAGGACGAGAGAATGACGCCCCCGTTGGCGACACGAGACCCGTCGATTGCGCGCAGCGCCGCGGGTATAGCGTCAACTCGCTCGACTTGTCGCCACGAAATCGAAGCGTTCTCGGGCGCCTCGCGGTCACTCACCACTGCGGCCAGTCCCAGCGTCCGGGCACGATCTTCGAAGAGCCGAACGTTGGTGGGATTGAGGGTCGGATCCATCGGAGCGACCCACACCCCGCTCGACAGTCCCGCGAGAAACCACGACGCGAAGGTTAGAGGATCCTCCAGCAAGAGTCCGATGCGGTCTCCGGGGCTGAGGCCCCACCCGTCGAGCTCTGCGCGAAACACCGCGACCTCATCGCGAAGTTCGACAAAGGAGCGCACGCGCGACCCGCGCGCTTCGAGGAGATACGGCGCTGAACCGCGTTCAATCGCTTGGCGTTCAATCAGTGCGCCGAGCGAGCTCGGTTCGTGCGATGTCGTGGCGGGTTCCATCGACGAACCGTCTAGTACATCATTCGATGATCGACGTAGTGCTTGAACTCAATCAGGTTCGACGAGGGGTCACAGGCGACGAAGGTCTGGTGCACTTCGACCTTGCCTTCGAAGCGAAGGCTCACGTCGCTGTAAAGCGGCACGTCGCGCTGACGGCACAGCTGGTAGAGGGAGTCAAAGTCGACCTGTTCTCGAAACGTCACGCCGAAGTGCCGAGGGTACATGGGTAGCTCCGCCATCGGCGTCAATTCGGTGGGCGACGGCGTCAGGTGACAGACGAGTTGGTCCCCAAAAAAGTCGAGTGTGACGCGGTCCTCGTAACGCCGCGCGAGTTTGCACCCTAACTTGGTGACGTAGAACTCGACCGTTTCGTCAAGGTCGTAGGCGGGTATCGCCAGATGGAAAACGTCACGACTCTCGCGCATTAGGGCTCAGTCGTCGTCGTCGCGAGAGCCGGGCTCGAACTCGAGCAAGGTCTCGCTACGCAGGCCCAAGCGAATCGTCTCAAGGGGAATAATGTCCGAGGTCGAGATATTGCCCAAGTTGGCGTCGGAGCCGACGCGCTGGACGAAGTAGGTCTGCAACTCCGTGGACGGCGCCTCAAAAAGGAGTCGGGTGTGGTCGATCTTCGCGCTGAGAATCTCCTCGATCAGGCCGTAGCGAAGTTCGCCGTTGGAGCGGCAAATCCCGCCTTTTCCGCCCTCGCGGGTCTCCAGGGTCACCAGGACCGCACCCGCGTCCAGGTCGGCCTGGATGTACTGAATCCACTTATTCGGCGCCATCGTGTCCGACGTCGCCTGGTCCTTCGAGCCGACCTCGGAGATGACCAAGAAGTCGTCGGAGAGCAGCTTGACGTAATCAGCCTTGTCGTCGTTGGTGATGTCGATCGTGCCGTTGGACACCTCGACAAAACGGCAACCGTAACCCGCGCACAGCGCCCGGAACTCGTCGAAGCGGTCTTGGACGATGTACTTCTCGAACAAGGTGCCGCCGAGATAAAAATCGATGCCCGCCTCGCGAACAACGTCGAGCTTGGTGGCGAAGTTCTTCGTCACGACGGACGTGCCCCAACCAAACTTCACGAAGTCGATGTGCTCGCCGTGGCTTTCAATGACGTCGGCGAAGTGTCCGAGGGGCAAACCCTTGTCGATAATCATCGTCACACCGACCGTCCGAGGCTTGGACACTCTCGGCGGCAGCAGTAGCGGCATCAGCCAATATTACTGGCGGAGGATACGAAAACTCCTGAGAGGTCTGTCAGCGTCACTGTCGTTTCGTTGCAATTGTTGACGTTGCGACGTCGACGACACCACACCTCTCTTGGAATCTCCTGTGAATCGATCTCACGCTGCGCGTGGTCGACGAATTCCATCGAGTCAGCGAGCCCGCGCATCACGCACGTCGCTCGTTCGTGATCGTCGCAGCATCGAGGCCCGCGGCGCGCGCTCGGTACTCTGGTGGGCGTGACGCCCCCAGCAAAAAGTGCGCCTTCGTTCACTTTGGTGCGCCACGGCGAGAGCGAATGGAACGCCGAGCGCATCATTCAGGGACAAAACGACACGTCGCGACTCACGCCGCTAGGGAGAGTGCAGGCTCGCGACGTCGCGATGGTCCTCAGCGCTCTGACGTTCGATCGCCTCGTGGCGAGCGACCTGCGTCGCGCCCATGAGACCGCCTTGATCATCGCTTCCACGCTCGGACTCGTGCCCGAACTCGAGGCCCTGCTACGAGAACGCTGCTTCGGGGAGTTCGAGGGCCGCCCCGGCAGCGTTCTCACCCGCGAGATGACGGGCCACGCCACGGGCGTCGTCTTCGACGGCGACGCCCGACCGCCCGGTGGCGAGTCGCTGCGCGACGTCGTCGGGCGAGCGGGGAACTTTGTCACACGGGCGAACCGGCAGTGGCCCGGCGAGCGTCTGCTCGTCGTGTCCCACGGCGGAATGCTCAACGCCCTTCGACTCTTTCACTCCGGTGCGCCGCTCGAAGGTCAGTCGTGGTACCGCGTCGGTAACTGCGAGGTCTGGGACCTCGACGGCCCCGTCGACCTTTCGCCCGACGGTGACGAGGGCTAGGGCAGTGGGTTCGGCCGACGTCGCCACGGCGTCGCGCTCTGGCCGATGAGTGCCGGGGCCAGGGGCGTACGCGCCAACAGCAGCGTGAGGACGTAGCCCGCGAGAAAGGTCACCACGGCCACGCCGGCGGCTAGCGCGACCCACGGCACGTGCGCGGACAGGTGGAACCTCGTCGAGAGTCGCAGCAGCATCGGGATCCAGATCATCTGTGAGAGGTAGATGCCGTAGGAAGCACGCGACGTAGAGCGGACGCTGGTCCCTAGGAGGGCTCCACGTTGGGGGCTCGAGAGGTAGACGCCCAGCAGATAGAGGCAGACGGTCGCGCCGAGGTTGTAGAGGACGGCGAAGGGCGCGAAGACGTCGAGGTGGGGGGCGAGGTACTGGGCGACGAACGAGTTGCCGGTCACGTGATCGAGACTCAAGGCGACCAGCGCCACCAACCCGGTGCTCGCGATGACGAGGCGAACATGGTGGATCAGCCACTCGTGCACGTCGCTCAGATGCAGCGCGAAGATCATCCCGCCTAAGAGGTAGATCGGGTAGGACACGATGAGTCGAGTCTCGAGTCGGCCGCTCAATCCGAAGGGAAATAGGTGCCGCCGAATCGCGACGTCGTAGAAGAACTGCCAGAGGATGGCTGCTCCCAACACCGGCACGTGCCAGCGCCGCGCGCGGCGAAGCCAGAGCAACAACACGGGGAAGAGCACGTAGAACTCGAAGAGCACGACAACGAAGTAGAGCTGGTAGTAGCCGTTCTTCAGCAGCGTGAGGAGGTCGACCACTCCCGAGCCGCTCGCCAGGTAGTGCACGTCGACGCTATAGAAGGGAAAGGAGCCGACGGGCGTCGCGTTCGTGAAGACAAAGTACACGAGCGTCCAGCACAGATACGGCAGGCCCGTGAAGAGGAGTCTTCGTCGCCAAAAGTGAAGGAACGGGAAGCGCACGCACTCCACGTAGGTGAGCGTCAAGACCAGTGCGGAGATGAAGAAGAACGAGTCGCGCGAGAACCGCACGGCGAACAAGAGTCCCGCCGCCGTGAGGCTCGTCAGGATGGGCGCGAGGAAAATGAGCGCGTGCGAGGAGACGACGGCCGCCTGGGCCACCGGCCGCATGGCGTCAACGCGTGCGAGTCGACCCCTGTCGTCGCGAGGTGCTGTCGAGGCGGGGGGACTCTGGGGCACCACCGTGAACCGTACCGTCCAAATGCCCGAGTCAATCTTGGAGAATCCTTAATGAAGGACGAGCGTGCAGGCGGCGGTCGTCATCGCTAACGCCGCGACAATCGATCCGATCGCGGAGTACGTGCGCAGCGATGGTTTGATGTCGTGGCGTCTCGCGATGCGAATCCACAGTAGTGACGACAGTGCACCGGTCACCGCGCAATTGGGACCTACGTCGAGGCCGAGCAGGAGCGCAAAGGGGTGCGCAATCGCGTGCGCCGCGAAGAGTGACGCGGACGGGAGATTATTGATGACCAGACTCGAGAGAGTGGCGATCGCCACCGTGGCGGGCACGTTGGCGTGCACCAAGAGGGTGGCGCTCACACTCGTGGCCCGGGCAATCGAGCTAAAGCCCACCGCTACGACAAAGAGCACCAGCAGCGTCACAGGGCTCGCCGCTTTGAGTGTCTCGAACACGGTGGATCGACGACGGGCCAGGGGACCGACGACCTCGCAGAGCACCCCCGCGCCCAGCACCCACAGCGCGGGTCGACTCAGTGCCACCATCGCCACCACCGCGAAGGCGGCGCCGAAGAGGCCCGGCCCGGCCTCGAATCTCGCACGAAGACTCGACGGGTGGTGTCGCGCGCCTCGCAGCGCTCGCCATCGCCACGCGAGGACCACCGCAATGGTCACGGTCGTTGACGCGAGCCACGGCACCACCATGTGGAGAACGAACGTCGCGCCGCTGATTCCACGATTTGAAAACACGAGCAAGTTAGTGAGATTCGATCCAAGCAACAACAAGGACGCGGAGTTCGACACGAAAATCGTCCCAAAGACGAAAGCGGTCTCGTCGGTGCCCTTGCTCCGGGCCGCTTGAATGGCCACGGGCGTCATGAAGACCACCGACGTGTCGAGGTTCAACACGGCCGTGACGACTGCCACGACGATCATCGTCGAAATGAAGAGCGCGACCGCCCCACCGGGAGCGCGAGCGCACCAGGCCCCGACGAGTTGAAAGAGACCTTCGCTCGCCGCCACGTGCCCGATGAGCAAGAGCCCCGCGACGAGCACGAAGGGCGACCACGTGCCACTCAAGGCTTGAGTGAGCACGTGCATACCCGTACGCTACGGCGATTCGTCCGAGGCGGTTGCGGGAGGTTTTGTAGAGTCAGTTCATGAGCTGGCCCGCGGCGGAAGTGGTCATCGACGCCGAACTCGTGCGAGACCTCTTGCGGACGCAATTCCCCGCGTTAGCGGAGCGGCCCTGCGTCAACGTCGATGAGGGTTTCGACAACTCTCTATGGCGCCTCGGTGACGACCTCGTCGCGCGACTACCCCGTCGGGCAGTGGCGGTCGCTCTCATCGAGAACGAGCTGCGATGGCTCCCCGAACTGGCCGGCGACGTATCACTTCGAACGCCACTCCCGCTACTCGCGGGGGTCCCAAGTGAGCGATTCGGGTGGCCGTGGCTGATTGCAACGTGGGTGGAGGGAACGCCCGGGGACCACACCAGCGACGCGATCCGCGCACACTCGGCGACGGCGCTCGCGAGATTCCTTCGACACGTCCATCGGGCGGCGCCCGAGGATGCACCGCGCAACCCCTTTCGCGGCGTGGACCTCGCCGAGCGTGCGACCGTCTTCGACGCCCGGCTCCTCGAGAACGCTGACCTCGTCGACGCGAAGAGCGTGGCTCGCACGTTCGACGTCGGCCTCGCAGCGTCACCCTGGGCGGGAACCCCCCAGTGGCTGCATGGGGACCTCCACCCCGGTAACACCCTCTACCGCGACGGTCGTCTCGCGGGCGTCATCGACTTCGGGGACCTCTGTGCGGGCGACCCCGCCTGCGACCTCGCGGGAGCGTTGATGTCCCTCCCTTTTTCGACCCTCGATGAGTTCTTCGCCGCCTACGGACCCGCCGACGAGGCGATGCTCGCCCGCACGATTGGTTGGGCGACGCTCTTTGGCGTGCTCATGGTGTCACTCGGTCGATCGGATCGACCGAGCTACGGAACCGTGGGCCGGTTGGCACTGGCCAACGCCACGGACCTCGTCGAACGCCTCGGACTATGACGCCTGGGGTCCACGAGCGACGGGGTCGTCCTATGCGCGCTACGGGTGGCCGTCTCGATTGCGTCGCGCCGGGGTAGTTTCTCTCAAAGGGGTGTTCGTGACGACGTCGCGCGTATATCTAGAAGAGGGCGCACACTCCGTCTTCGCCACGTCGCTCGACTGGCCCGGTTGGAGTCGACGAGCCCGCAACGGCGAACTCGCGCTCGAAGCGCTCGAAGCGTACGCCGAGCGATACGCCTTGATCGTGACGTCGCCATTTGAGCCGGGGCCCTTGGAAGTCGTCGGTACGGCCAAGGGCAACGCGACGACGGACTTCGGCGCGCCGGACGCGAGGGGACCCTGGGACGACGTGGCGCTGACGCCCGCTGAACTCGATCGACAGATTGGCGTGTTACAGGACTGCTGGAACTACTTCGACGTCGTGGTCACCAATGCGCCCGCGACACTACGTCGCGGGCCCCGCGGCGGTGGACGGGACCGCGACGAGCTCGTGGATCACGTTCGCGAGGCGGAGCGCGCGTACTGCTCGCGCCTCGGGTTCCGCGTCGCACCGCGAACCCCCTGGGACGAGCAACGCGACGTCGTACTCACCACACTGCGCAGCAATACCCCAAATGCCAAGTGGCCCGTGGCCTACGCGATTCGTCGCTGCGCGTGGCACGTGGTGGACCACGCGTGGGAGATCGAGGACAAGAGCGACTGAATCGCTATTCGCTAAAGCGCAGTTCAAGTGCTCGCTGCGCGGCGGCGAAGCCGGCTCGGCGGTAAAACTCGAATGATTGAGTTGAGGGATGCACCATCACGTAGTCGAGACCCATCGCTCGAGCGTCCTCGAGGACCACGCTCACGAGATCGCTCCCGACGCCCGCGTTACGCGAGGCCGGCTCCACGTAGACGCTTTGGAGGATTCCGCCACGTCGCACGAACGTCCCCGGACCCGGGATGCGATCGATGACGCACAGCCACGCGCAGCCAATCGCGCGACGTTCCGCTCGCGCCACGTAGCCCACGTGGGAGCGTTGGTGAGCGTCAAACCACTCACGCGCGTTTTCTTCGAACTCCTCGGGGGACATTCCGGCTTCGTCGCCCTCCTCGGTCCTCCAGCGATAGCGCAACGCGATCACGTCAGCGAGGTCCCCGTCATTGGCTCGTGAGACAGTCGGCACCGCGGACACCGCGCCAGCCTACAGAGCACCTCTCCGCCTGGTGGTCCGTGTCCTATCGCGCTGAGCGCCGCGTGACGAACGACGAAGAAGCATGTGCGTGTGAGAGGTCCCGCCTCGATCAGCCCAACTCCCAGAGGAGTCGGTAGTAACGGATTTTGACAAGGTCTGGCTCGTAGCCGTAGGCCCGGTACACGTTGTCCTCCCACTCGGGACCGTAGTTCCACACGGCACTCCACGCCGCGACGGCCAGGTCCGCCCAACGATCCGCCACGCCCAAACGACCGAGGTCAACGTGCGCGGTCCAGTTGCCTTCGTCGTCGAGGAGTGTGTTGGGCGCGCACGCGTCGCCGTGGCACACCACCAAGTCCTCGTCGGGTGGCGAACGTAACTCCTTCATCGCGGCCGCCACGCTCAGGCCCGCGAGGTCCCAGCCGAACTCGTGGTAGTCGTAGTAGCCACGCGCGAAGCGCCGCTCCACCTCGGCGCGTCGACGGCCGAGCGACCAGTCAAACGGGCACGATTCGACCGGCAGGGTGTCGTGCAGCGCCCGAAGTCCGCGCCCGAGCGCCGTGGTCGCGGTCAGCGGGTCGCCTCGCCATCGCGGTGTGACGGCATTCTGCGCGTCGATGCCCCGAGTGACCATCCACGACCCACCCTCGTCCGACCCGTACTCCACCACTTCGGGCACTCGAGTATGGGCCGCCGCCCAGGTGAGGCGCGGGACCTCCCCCGACAGGTCGGCGCCGTTGGTTGGGGGCATCCACTTCACGTAGACCGCCGAGGACCCTTCGCCGAGACGCAGGGTCAACCCGCCGATTTCGTTTTGCCAGACGAACTCGTAGGGTTCAACGTCGAGAAAACGCATCAGCGCGTCGGGGATGTCGACTGGCTCCTGCGGTGGTCCCGAGAGCATGATCTCCTTCCCGACGGCCACGCCGGATCGACGTACTGGGCATCAACTCGAGCCTAGAGATTTCTCGGTTCACGATTCCGTCGCACGTGAGCGGCGCTCTGTCTACACTCCTGCACCATGGATCTCATCACGACGCCCTTTGACGCCAGGACCCGCGCGAATGACGTCGTCGCGGGACTCGATCTGTCCGGTCGACGTATGGTCGTCACCGGCGGCGCGTCGGGCATCGGTGTCGAAACAGTGCGCGCACTCGCGAGCGCGGGTGCGGTGGTCACGATGGCGGTGCGCGACGTCACCGCCGGTGAGCGCGTCGCTCGAGAGCTCGCCATCGACACGAACAGCGCAGAGATCGCCGTGAGGGAACTGGACCTCACCGAAGTGGCCTCGATCCGACGATTTTGCGCCGAGTGGCGTGGCCCACTGCACGTCTTGATCAACAACGCCGGGGTCATGGCCCTACCCGAATTGGTCCTTTCCTTCGACGGACACGAGTTGCAGTTCGCCACGAACCACCTGGGGCACTTTGCCCTGACCGCAGGGCTGCACCACGCGCTCGCGAGCGCCGGTGGCGCGCGGGTGGTCTCAGTGAGTTCAAACGCCCACCATTTCTCGCCGGTCGTCTTTGGCGACATCGATTTTGAGAATCGGGCCTACGACCCCTGGTCGGCCTACGGACAGTCCAAGACTGCGAACATTCTGCACGCCGTCGAGATCACCCGACGCTGGGCACAAGACGGCATCGTCGCGAATGCGTTGCACCCCGGTGCGATCCCCACGAATCTCCAGCGACACACGGGCACCATGTTGACCCCCGTTGAACTCCGAAAGACGCCCGAACAAGGGGCCGCCACCACCGTGCTGCTGGCGAGCTCGCCGTTGCTCGAGGGGATCGGCGGGCGGTACTTCGAGGACTGTAACGAATCGCCCATCGTCACCGACTACGTGGCGTTCGCGCCGGGCGTCGCGCCCTTCGCTATGGACGATGAGAACGCCCGCCGCCTCTGGGATCTCTCGCTCACCTACCTCGACGTGTCGAGGGGTTGACGCGACGTCAGCGGGCGAGGGCGGCGGCGAGGTCCTCGATCAGGTCCTCGACGTCCTCGATCCCGACGCTCAGTCGGATGAGATTGTCCGGTGGCGCCAGGGCCGAGCCCGCCACCGAAAGGTGCGTCATCACCGAGGGCAGTTCGATGAGACTTTCGACACCACCGAGTGACTCGGCGAGCGTGAACACGCTGGTCGATTCACAGACCTTTTTCGCGACGTCGGTGCCGCTCGTGAGCGTGAAACTGACCATGCCTCCGAAGTCGCTCATCTGCTCGGCCGCGACGCCGTGGCCCGGGTGGCTCGAGAGGCCCGGGTAGTAGACCCGTGCGACCGCGGGGTGACCCTCGAGGAACACCGCGATGGCGCGGGCGTTCGAGCAGTGGCGGTCCATGCGCACACCGAGGGTCTTCAGTCCGCGCACCAACAAGTAACAGTCCAGCGGTCCAGGCACCGCGCCGATGGCGAACTGGTGAAAACGCAGTGTCGCGGCGAGCTCGTCGTCGTTCGTCGCCACGAAACCCCCGAGCACGTCTGAATGGCCGCCCACGTACTTAGTGGTCGAGTGCACCACGACGTCCGCGCCCAGGGCGAGCGGCTGTTGGAGGTAGGGCGTGGCGAAAGTGTTGTCGACGACCAGCCGAGCGCCGTGGTCGTGGGCCGCGCGAGCAAGGGTGGCGATTGACACGATATTCAACAAGGGATTGCTCGGCGTCTCAACCCAGATCATTTTGGTGGAATCGGTAAAGGCCGCCTCGAGGGCTTCGCCATCGGAGAAGTCCACCGAGGACGCCCCGACGCCCCACGCGCCGAAGACTCGCGTGAGCAGTCGATAGGTTCCGCCGTAGGCGTCGTTGCCCATGATCACGTGATCACCGGGCGAAAGCGTGCGCAACAACGCATCCTCGCCAGCCATGCCGGAGGCGAACGCGATGCCGTGATGCGCGCCCTCTAAGTCCGCCAAGCACGACTCGAGCGCGGCGCGCGTCGGGTTGTTCGATCGGCCGTAGTCCGAAAAACGCGCCACGCCCACGGCGTCTTGGGCGTAGGTGGAGGTGAGGTAGACCGGCGGGTTCACCGCACCAGTGAGCGCATCGGGTTCGGAGCCGACGTGAATCGCCCGAGTGTTAAAGCCGTTCACGAACTCCTCCGCTCTTCGAGGAAGCTCAAGAGGTCACTACGGGTCAGCACCCCGACCGGGTGGCCCCCGTCGAGCACTAAGACGCCCGCGGTCGACGAGAGCCGTCTCGTGAGTTCGGTGACGTTCATCCCGACCCCGACCATGGGCATCGAAGGGTCCGCAACGTCTTTCACCGTTAGGTCCAGCACCGACTCGTCGCGCGTGGTCGCCTCTAAAAGACCGAGCTCACTGAGCGATCCCGAGACCTCTTTTGCGGCCAACGGCAGCTCGGCGGTCACGGTCACCAGCAGTTGGGAGACGTCTTTTTCACGCATCAGGGCAATCGCGTCGCGCACCAGGACGTCCTCGGTGACCAGCACGAGGTCGGCCAGCGTGTTGTCGTGTCGCGCAATCTTCGACGCCAGCACGTCGCCCGCGTCCATCTCGTCGCGCGGTCGCAGGAACCCGTAGTCCGTCATCCAGGTGTCGTTGAAGATCTTCGAAAGGTATCCGCGGCCCGAATCGGGGATCAGCACCACCACGACCGCGTCTTCGGGCAGGTCCCGGGCCAGTCGCAACGCCGCGGCGACCGCGGTGCCACCCGATCCACCGATCAAGATGCCCTCACGTTGGGTGACCTCTCGCGCCATCGCGAAGGCGTCCGCGTCACTGACGGCGATGACCTCGTCGACGAGCGACGGGTCGTAGTTCTTCGGCCAGAAGTCCTCACCCACCCCCTCGGTGAGGTACGGGCGACCCGCACCACCCGAATAGACCGAACCTTGCGGGTCGGCCGCGATGACGCGGATTGCGGGATTCTGCTCCTTTAAGTACCGTCCGACCCCCGAGATGGTGCCCCCGGTGCCCGCGCCCGCGACGAAGTGGGTCACGTGACCCTTGGTCTGCGCCCAGATCTCCGGACCGGTGGTCTCGTAGTGCGCGCGAGGGTTGTTCGGGTTCGAATACTGGTCGGGTCGAAACGAGTTGGGCGTCTCTTTGGTGAGTCGTTCGGCGGTCGAATAGTAGGAGTCGGGGTGCTCGGGTGGCACCGCCGTTGGACAGACGACGACCTCGGCCCCGTAGGCGCGAAGGACGTCGATCTTCTCCGGCGCCATCTTGTCGCTCATCACGAAGATGCACTTGTAGCCCCGTTGCGCTGCGACAATCGCGAGGCCGACGCCCGTGTTGCCACTCGTCGGTTCGATGATCGTCGAACCGGGTCCGAGCAGGCCCTCGGCCTCGGCCGCCAGGACCATCGTGAGGGCGGGTCGGTCCTTGGAGCTACCACCGGGATTCGTCGTTTCGAGTTTGGCGATCACGTCACAGCGCAGGTCGCCGCCCACCTTCGCCAATCGGACCATGGGCGTGTGGCCGATGAGCGCGAGGGGGCTCTCCGCCACGTCCATATCGGTGTACCGCATTCGGTGTCGTTTCTACTCGAGGTGGATGACGCGCGCGACGTCGTCGTCCTCGCTCACTCTAGATGCCCTCGCCAAATGACCTCACCGCGCTCGAACGAGCACGAGAATGCCGTCCCGTAGCATTGCCCGGTGAGTTCGTGGCCGAAAGACGCCCTAACGCGCACCCGACGCGCCCTCATGCCGCTCGCGGACGCTCACGAGGCCGAGGCGATGGCGGCCTACATGAAGCACGTTGCCCCATTTCTCGGGGTGCGATCGTCGCCGCGCCGTCGAGCACTGGCCGAGGCGTGGACGTCGCTCGACGCACCGAGCAGCGACGAACTCGGCGAGGCGTGCGTGTTCTTGATGGGTCAAGGCGCGCGAGAGTTCCACTACGCCGCCTACGACCTCATCGAGCGCTACGTCGCGGTGGCCGACGAGTACTTCTTATCCGCCTACGTCGAGGGGCTCCTCACGACGACGCCCTGGTGGGACACGGTCGACGGATTGGGCTCGACGGCGGTCAGTCCGCTCTGTTGGCGCTACGACGCACGCGAGATCGTCCTTGCGTGGTCCGAGTCGCCAAACCTCTGGCTGAACCGCGCGGCGATCCAACACCAACGAGGCTGGAAGTCCGAGACCGAAGTCGAGTTCGTGCTGAGTCTTTGCGCCGCCCACGCCGCTCGCAGAGAGTTCTTCGTCGCGAAGGCGATCGGCTGGGCGTTGCGCGACCTCTCGCGCTTGGACCCCAGGGCGGTGCGACGCTTCCTTGTCGCGCACCCCGAACTCAGTCTCGTCGCGGTGCGCGAGGCGCGCCGCGGTCTCGAGCGCTAACGACCCGTGCGCGTTCTCCTGACCTCGACCTCAGGCTCGGGCCACTTCCAGCCACTCGTTCCGCTGATCCGGGCGTTCCGCGACCGAGGAGACGACGTGATGGTCGTGGTGCCGGCGATACTCGCGACGACGTTAGAGGAGATGGGCGTCGAGTACCGACTCGGCGACGAGCCGACCAGCGAGGACGCCACGCGCGTGTGGTCACAGTTCTCCGCGCTCGAGCGACGTGACGCGGCGCGACTCGTTGAGCGCGAGTGGTTCGCCCACCTCTGTCTTGAGGCGATGCTGCCCACGGTCGAGGCGGCGGTACGCGACTGGTCACCGGAACTCGTGGTGCGCGAGACCTGCGAGTACGCAGCCGCCGTCGCCGCGGACGTCGCGTCGATTCGCCACGTGCAGGTCGGAATCTCCACGGCGGCGGCCGAGTCACGCGTGCTGCGAGGACTCGTGGCCCCGACGCTGGACGAGCGTCGGATGGGGCTCGCGGAGCGCGTTTTTCACGCGCCGTACCTCACGAAGTTCCCCGCCTCGCTCGATCCCTCGCCCTATCCAACGACCGTGCGCTACCGCGAGCGTGAGGACGTCGCGGCGCGCCCACTACCCGACTGGTGGCCCGGCAACAACGCGCCGTTGATCTACGTGACCCTCGGAACGATGGCCATGCGGCTCGGAGCCGGCACGAGACTCCTACGCGAAGTGCTCGACGCGCTCAAGGACCTCGACGCTCGAATTCTCGTCACGATGGGACCCTCGACGCGACCCGAGGAGCTCGGCGTCGTCTCGAAGAACGTGCACGTCGAGGCGTGGGTCGAGCAGGCCGATGTCCTCAACGTCGCCGCTCTGGTCATCTGTCACGGCGGCTCGGGCACCGTCTTTGGGGCACTCGCCGCGGGGGTCCCCCTGGTCGTCGCACCGATGTTCGCCGACCAGCCGACCAACGCCAAGCTCGTCGCGGACGCGGGCGCCGGCCTTGCCCTCGCAGAAGGAGGCGGTTCGGCGGAGGTGAACACCCGGGAACTCTTCGAGCGTCTTCCCCTCTTAGCGACACTGGTGGACGGGGTACTGCGCGAGGAGCGTTTCGCTCTCGCCGCCAGGGGCCTCGCGGTCGAACTGGGCGACGCGGACTCACCCGCGACCCTCGCGCGACGACTCGCCACGGACGACCTCTAACTCCGTGCGAGGACCCTTACGCCCTTGAGGACCTCCTCACCACCGTGACGCGTGCAGCGCCGTCGAGCTACTCCCCCGTTTGACCGTCAATCGACTCGCGGATGAGATCCGCGTGTCCGTTGTGGCGCGCGTACTCCTCGATCATGTGCAACACGATCCAGCGCAAACTCGGACCTCGCCCGTCAGGAAACGCCCAGCGGACTCGCTGGTCGAGACCGCCCTCGAGGAGTGCGGCGGTGACCACGGCGCGAGCGTCCCGCACGCTCTTCTCCCAGAGTGTGACGACCTGCTCGGGAGTGTCGTTGGCGGCAGAGTGCCAGTCCCAATCAGCGTCCGCGTCCCAGTCGACGGCTGACCACGGCAGCGACTGGTCCTGGCCCGCAAATCGCTCGCAGAACCAGTACTCCTCCACGAACGCGAGATGCTTGAGCATCCCGCCAAGAGTCACCGTTGACGCCGCCACCGTTGTGGCAAATCCCCGGGCGTCAAGACCCGCCGTCTTCCACGCCATCGTGGCGCGTTGAAACTCCAAGAATCCGAGGGCGGTCGTCACCTCGTCCGCTTCGAAGGGTGGCTCAGGTCGGCCTTGTTCGTCGATGTCGCTCACGTTCGGACGATACCAGCGCGCCCTCGACTGACTCCGAAGGGCGTCGCGCGTCAAAGGAGGATCGTGACATTGGTGGTAACCCAGGATGAGTGCCCGGCATACTTGTTCGATGGTCACGGTGTCACTGCGCCAACTCAGTCACCTCGAAGCTCTCGACATCATTGAAGGACGACGACCCATCGGGGGGTGGGCGCGCGACTTTCCTACCGAGACCGACATCGCGGTCGCGCGAATGTCGCAACCCGCATCGACAACTTCCAACACGCCGTGGTCGTCGCCGTGGCTCATGATCTGTGACGACGTCGTTGTGGGCATGCTCGGTATCAAGGGACCACCGAAGGACGGCCACGTAGAGGTGGGCTACGGCGTCGTACCGTCGTGTCAGGGACGGGGTGTCGCAACGGCCGCGCTGCGCGCACTGCTTGAACGACTGGTGGGGCACGAACTCGACGTCCGTGCCGAAACCGCCACCTGGAACGTCGCGAGCCAGGGCGTCTTACGGCAAAATGGTTTCGTCGAGGTCGGGCGCACCGCGAACCTCGAAGACGGCGAACTCATTGAATGGCGACGAACGCTGAGCTAACGAGCACGCGACCTACGCGCGGGCCAACACTTCGACGTGCACTAAGACGAACACGCCGTCGGCGTCATGCGACCACCGTAGGAACGCGTCAGCGATTGCTCGCAGCTCCGACTCGTCGGTCAACTCGTACTCGAGTCCCTGTCGAGCGAAGTCACTCTGCACGATGCGATCCGCCCAGAGACCACCCCACCACGCGCGTTCTTCCTCGCTGTGAAAAGTCCACGTGGACGAGGAGACGACAAGGTCACGAAAGCCCGCCGCTCGGACCCACGTCGCGAGGTATCGTCCGGCGTCGGCCTGCGCGTGATTGTGTTGCGTGATGTCGTGATAGAGGTCCAACCAACGAACCAGTAGTGGGTCGTCCGGCGCCCACACGAAAGCGCCGTAGTCGGCGTCGCGCACCGCGAGCAGGCCCCCGATACTGAGCACGCGCCGCATCTCTTTGAGCGCGTCGACCGGGGCGGCGAGGTGTTGGAGCACCTGATGGGCGTAGACAACGTCGAAGTGTCCATCGTCGAACGCGAGGTCGTACACGTCACCGACCTCAAAAGTGAGATTCGCGTACGCCGTCGCGAAGTCGCGCCGCGCCGCCTCGACAACCTCCGGCGAGAGATCGATCCCCACCACCGTGCCCGCATCGAGTCGGTTCGCTAAGTCGGCGGAGATATTGCCCGGACCGCAGCCCACGTCGAGCAGCGACGCGGAAGGTCGCAGATGCGGCAGGAGAAAACCGGCGGAGTTCTCAGCCGTACGCCACCGGTGACTTCGCAGCACCGACTCATGGTGACCGTGCGAATAGCGGTCCGGGGTCACCGCCAAAGCCTATCGAGCACCGCCAACGCGATGGACGCGAATGACGGCGTCGCTCAGCGCGGCACTGACGCGAGTTGGCTCGCAATCAACTCCCGCGACTCACGGTCCTTGATGCTCGCAGTCAACTCCTCTGACTTCTCGAACCACTCGTCTCGTGACGCGAGATCGCCCGACGCCGCGTAGGCCCTCGCCACACCCTCGGCCGTGGAGGCGACAAGCCAGTCCTCGACGTCGGGCCCCTGAGCGGCGGCCTCGGCGATCCGCGCGAAGGTGAGCGCGAGGTGACCCTCGCCAATGGCCGCAGCGGCGCGAGCAATCATCCAGTTGCTAATGATGGTCTCTTTAAGTCCGGCCACGAACGACCAGTGGTACTTAGAGGTGAACGCCAGGGTCAAGAGCTCCCCGTCCTCGTCACGCGTGCGCTCGGGCAGTTCTAGCAACGTCCAGCAGCGGTTGAAGGTCGTGACGCCAAGTTTGCGGTGGGCCGCGTCGTCCATCCAGAGCACTCTACCGAGCCGAGGCGACAGTTGCTCACGCGGGCGAGAGGAGCGGAGGGACCACGTTCGTTCGCTCAACAGTCGTTGTTGAATCCCCGCAGCCGAAGCATGGCGCGAAGGACGGTGTCCTCACTCGCGTCAGCCGCCAAGGTGTACGCCGTGGCGGGGACGAGCGACGATAAAGACGGTCCCACGATCGCCGGCGTGCCCGGTCCGTCGAGCTCGCCTTCGAGCGCGCGAGTGTAGGCCGACGACACGACGCCGTGATAACAACCGATGGAAGATCGAGCGCCCTTGACGTTCTCCAAGACGTAGTGGTACACCCCGTGGGGATATCCGGGCACCGGTGAGAAGATCCCGTTGCACGCGTCGAGCGACGCGACCGGGATCGTGGCGCCGTTCATGGCGACGTTGTCGTAGATACCGTAACCGTCGAAGGCGAAACCAAGAATCAGCGGCCGACGCGACGCCGCGGTGGTCTCGCTGACGCTGCTCGTCCTCGAGCCAGCCGTTGATGTCACCGACGCCACTTGGCCCGTACCCCCCGTCGCGTACGCAACTAGACACGTCGGGAGACCGTGGTAGTGGTACTGGCCACCCGGTCCTGGGTGGCCATCGCAGTCGTCGAGGAACGACGCCGTGACGCCGTTCCCGGTGGCGACGAAGTTATCGCTGGTCGCGACGGTCTGGTGATTCGCCTCGTAGGGGTTGTACATCGCGCCGCCGTCGAGGAGAAAGCCGATGGGCCCCTGATTTGTCGTGGTGACCTTCTTTGAATACGTCGGGGTCAGCGGCAACGTGTAGTCGTAGTTCTGGTCCGTCAGGACCGACGCCGACGCCACCACACTGGCGCCCGTCGCACTCACGTCAAAGGGGTTGCTCGGCACCGCGTAGTTGGTCGCGACGAAGTTCGAAGCGGGAAGCCCATCTGAAGAGAACGTCCACGAGCCGTTCCCGAGGGTCACCTTCACGTTGGACGCCCAGTGGACATAGGTCAGTGCGGTACGTTCACTCTGCGGTGTCGTGACTCGGTACGACGCGTGCGTGGCCGCACTCGCGAGTGAGGGTACGAGCACGCCCGTCAATGCGCACAGACCGGCGAGCAGCGGCACACCACGGGGTCGTCGAACACTCATCATTGTCATATTCTTCCTCAGATCGAGCTGACGGTTCGCAACGCACGTATTGGTTCTGGTGACGAATCTCCTCGCCCACCCCTTTTTGGGAACGCTCGGCGACAACTACTGAGAGCGAAGTATCTCGAGGAACGCTGCTCGAAGTGCGTCCTTCACGAGCGACCCTTTTCGAACGACCGCCGCCGAGCAGAGGACGAGGCCCGGGCGAGGGAACGCGGTCCAAGTTCCCTCAACGTCAATGACGAGAATCGTCGCGCGAAGACGCGAAGGGCTCACGTGCATTGCGGCGCACGTCTCCCACGCGACCGACGACACCACCGAGTCGCGAAGGGCGTGGCGCACGGCCTCACTCGTAAGCGTCGCGTGAAACTTGTTCCATCGCAGGGCCTCACGATGTGACGCACGGGCGACGGCTTGGAGCGCGGGCCACGCCCACAGGCTGGTGAACTCCGGCGGGTCGAAGAAGCGCGCTCGGGCCAGGTCGCTCGACCCCCCCGCTTCGAGGCTCCCCGTGAGCGTGTCGATCTCAAAATCGAGCGCCCGTTCGAACCACGGCGTCCACGCGATGGCCGCATCTCGCACGTCAAGGTTCGACACGAGCGGCGAGAGGTCCGGCACGTGACCAACGAGGCGCGGCGGAATGACCAGTTCGTCGTCGGGCTTGAGTTGAAACGCGTCACGAACAAAAAGCGTCGCGTGCAGCGTCGGGCTCGCGACGGCCGACGTAATCTGCCACGAGTCTGCGCTCGTTCGCTCCACGCTCGACTCCTTCCGTCGACCTCGTGGCCCCACGGGACCACGCCCTAACTAGAGGAGACAATTCTAGAACGTTCTTCGTCGGTGGCGCACTAGCAGCAGCGGCTCGCGAACTACACCCGTTTTGAGACGTCCTCTCGGAGCTACGCCTACGAGAGGTCTTTGAACATCGAGACCGCCATCACTTGGTAGTCCATTGACTCGTAGAGATGCCGGGCAACGACATTTGGTCCAAAGACGTTGAGACCGAGCCGGCTACCGCCGTGGGCCTTCGCGTACTCCTCCGCCGCCCGCATCGTCGCGCGACCCAGTCCCGAGCCCCGCAACCGCGCATCAACGACGATGTCGTAGATGAACCACTCGTCCGAGTCCGGCTTGGTACCCAACCAGAGGCTCCCCACGACCTGATCGCCGTCGAGCACGTCGAAGATGAACTGCCCCGCAATCGGTTCGCCGTCCGCGAAGAGTTGCTCTCGGTTACGCTCGACGTTCCGGTGCGCCTCTTGCGGCGTCATGCCCGCACCAAGGAGATCGTCGTGATACTCCCTCCACATCTGGTCCAACCAGCTGTTTCGCTCGCTCGCTGACTTCTCACGCAGTCGCATCATGAACGACGCTCGTGACGACAGCGACACCGCAAGAGCACCAGCCCTAACCCGAGACGACTAGCAGCGCGAATCCGTCGTAACCTTTCGGCCCGACCGTCTGGACGACGGAGCCTTCAAGTTGCTCGCTGGCGGCCGCCCGCTCGAGGAACTCCCGGACGGCGGTCACCCGCCCATCGTCGCTCGTCTCGTCCACCACCTGTCCGTCGCGTACGACGTTGTCGGCCACGATGACGGTGCCGGCGCGCGCGAGTCGAAGCGACAACTCTAAGTACTGCGGATAGCTCTCCTTGTCGGCGTCGATGAAAATGAAGTCGAAGGGCTCGACGCCCTGCGCGATCAAGTCCCGCAGCGATTCGACGGCCGGACCGACCCGGACGTCGACGAGGTCGCCGACCCCGGCTTGATCGAGATTTGCTCGCGCGACGACAGCGTGTTTCGATTCGAGTTCCAGCGTGATGACCACGCCGTCGCGAGGCAGCGATCGCGCCAGCCAGATCGTGCTGAAGCCCCCCAGTGTGCCTATCTCGAGAATGCGACGCGACCCGCGCATCTTCGCGAGCAGGCCGAGGAACTTGCCTTGCGCGAACGACACGCTGATCGGCGGCAGCCCACTGGCGTCACTGCGCGCGAGCGCTTCGTTGAGCGCATCGTCGGGTGGGGGGAACAGCGTGTCGATGTAGTCATCGACTTCAGACCATCGTTGCTCGGGCATGACGAGAGTCTCGCAGATTCACCCCGGCGCAGCACCACATTTCTGCCAACGGGTTCGGCGTCGTGGCATTCTTAGGGCGTGGGAATGTTGACGAGAGGGCTACGGTCCACGGTGAGCGTTTTCGTGACACTCCTGATTCTCGGCTCATCGC
>Ga0302157_10000510_pt1 | contig 51308 bp, 49 predicted proteins | sample I_Bog_N3_3_FD_193502 | JGI IMG/M metagenome (GOLD analysis project Ga0302157, IMG submission 193502) | Peat permafrost microbial communities from Stordalen Mire near Abisko, Sweden - I_Bog_N3_3 | ecosystem: Environmental > Terrestrial > Soil > Wetlands > Peat | place: Sweden: Abisko, Stordalen... | reverse complement strand
CCTCGACCCCGACCTTGGCAAGGTCGTGCTCTACCACTGAGCTACACCCGCATCCGAGCGACCGACGGCAACCGCGCGCCGGCAACGGGCAGAGCTATGCCAAATGCCGCCCTCGAATGCAACAGCCGGGCGGCGGTCAGACCGGCAGGCCGGGCGGGGCCACCCCGGGGCGCCCCGAGGGTTGGCCCCGGGCGCCCGGGCAAAATCGGCCCAAATCCGGCCCGACCGGGTTCCACCGATTGCAAATTGGGCCTTCAAGCGCCAATTAAGGGCTCGGGCCGTGCTAGAACAGCCTCAATCCGGCAAGACATCAGGCGAGGATACCGTGACGATAATTGAGCAGGGTAGCGGAGCGGCGCCGCAGGCGGCTGCCGATCTGATCAAGGAAACGACCACCCAGAGCTTCGTGAAGGACGTCATCGAGGAATCGAAGCGCCAGCCGGTGCTGATCGACTTCTGGGCGCCGTGGTGCGGCCCCTGCCGCCAGCTCACGCCGATCCTCGAAAAGGCGGTGCGCGCCGCCAAGGGCAAGGTCAGGCTGGTCAAGATGAACATCGACGAGCATCCGGCGATTCCCGGCCAAATGGGGATCCAGTCGATTCCGGCGGTGATCGCCTTCGTCAACGGCCAGCCCGCCGACGGCTTCATGGGCGCGGTGCCGGAAAGCCAGGTCACGGCCTTCATCGACAAGCTGACCGCCGGCATGCCGGGGGCGGGCGAGCCCAATATCGCCGAAATCCTGGCCGAGGCCGAAGCGGTGCTGACCGAGGGCGATCCCGCCACCGCGGCTTCGATCTATGCCGAGGTATTGGCGGCGGACGCCACCAATATCGCCGCGCTGGCCGGGCTCGCGAAATGCTACATGACGACCGGCGCCATCGAGCAGGCCCGGCAAACCCTGGCCCTGGTGCCCGAATCAAAGCGCAGCGACCCGGCGGTCAAGGCGGTGCAGGCCTCGATCGATCTCGCCGAACAGGCCAAGGCGCTCGGCCCGGTGACCGAGCTGGAACAGAAAGTCGCCGCAAACCCGCTCGATCATCAGGCCCGATTCGATCTGGCGACCGCGCTCAATGCCAGCGGCAAGCGCAGCGAGGCCACCCATCAGCTGCTCGAGATCGTCAAACGCGACCGCAAATGGAACGAGGACGGCGCGCGCAAGCAGCTGGTGCAGTTCTTCGAGGCGTGGGGACCGACCGATGAAGCCACCGTCGATGGCCGCAAGCGGCTGTCGACCATCTTGTTTTCGTAGCGTTTTGTTCTCGCGGCGTTCGGATTCGGCGACCATCGGCGCCGGTTTTGCGTGGCCATCGGGCTCACGCGTGGATTGATCTACGCTCGCAGGCGCACCGCCGGATGCGCCTGAGGCCAACACCGGGACCAGCAATGCCGATCAACGCCGATTATCGCGGGCCCGCCGACCTTCCCGAGGTGATTCCGGTGTTTCCGCTGCCCGGCGCGCTGCTGCTGCCGCGCGGCCAGATGCCGCTCAACATTTTCGAGCCGCGCTATCTGGCGATGGTGGACGATGCGCTGCGCGACGGCCATCGGCTGATCGGGATGATCCAGCCGGACGTTTCGCATTCGCATGACGCGGCGAGGCCGGAGCTGTTTCGGGTCGGTTGCGTCGGGCGCATCACCCAGCTCGCCGAGGCCGGCGACGGCCGCTATATCCTCGAGCTCACCGGCATCGCGCGCTTCAAGGTGATCGAGGAAGTAGTCGTGCTGACACCCTACCGGCAATGCAGGGTGGACTATTTCCCCTATGTCGACGATTTCACGGCGCGCAAGGGCGAGGAGGCGGTCGATCGCGAGGCGCTGCTCGCGGTGCTGACCGATTTTCTCAAGGCCAATAATCTCAAGGTCGACTGGGAGGGCGTCGAGAGCGCGCCCAACGAGGCGCTGGTCAATGCGCTGGCGATGATGTCGCCCTATGGCCCGCCCGAGAAACAGGCGATGCTCGAGGCGCCCGATCTCAAGACCCGCGCCGAGATCCTGATCGCGGTCACCGAAATGGATCTCGCCAAAAAGCGCACCAGCGGCGACCCGCCGCTGCAGTGACGGCGAATCGCGGTCGCGCGCCGGCTGGCCGATCCCGTTCTGCTCGACCAACAGCTCGCGGATCGACACCCCATGACGACCGCCCGGCGACAGCTTTGCATCGAATATGCTACAGCGTCGCAGGACCCAGCCGGAGACCACGCATGACAATCCCGCCCGAACGCATTGAAGGCACCGTCGATCCAAAACTTCTGGAAATCCTGGTCTGTCCGATGACCAAGGGACCGCTGGAATTCGATTCGGTGCGACAGGAGCTGATTTCGCGGTCGGCGAAACTCGCTTATCCGATCCGCGACGGCATCCCGATCATGCTGCCGGAAGAAGCCCGGAAGATCGACTGACCGATGGGTATTGCCGCGATCCTGCGTGCGCTCGCCATGCTCGCCCTCGCTTCCGCCACGACCGCGAGCGCCCGCGCCGATGAAACCATGATTCGCGTCGGCGCCATCGACGCCGTGCTGACGGTGCCGGCCGGTGTCGAACGGCCGCCGGTGGCGCTGCTGATCGCCGGATCGGGATCGACCGACCATGACGGCAATGGTCCGCAGGCCAAGCCCGCGACCTTGAAGAAACTCTCCGAGCAGCTGGTGGCGCGCAACATCGCGACGCTGCGCTACGACAAGCGCGGCGCCGGCGGATGGAAGCCGGAATTCGGACGGCCGGAGGATTTCCGCTTCAGGGATTACGTCGGCGATGCGACGGCGCTGGTGAATTACCTGCGCAGCAGCGGGAAATTCTCCAAGGTGGACCTGGTCGGGCACAGCGAGGGCGGCCTGGTCGCGATTCTGACGGCGCGGCAGGTTCCGATCGACCGCCTGGTGCTGTTGGTCACCGCCGCGCGCCGGCAGGGTGACCTGCTGAAGGCCCAGCTCGAAAAGAAGCAGATCCCTCCCGACATATTGCAGCCGATCGTCAAGGCGATCGACGCGATCATGGCTGGACAGATCGTCGATCCGCCGCCGCAGGGGCTGGCGATTCCACCCTCGATGCAGCCGGGCATCGCCTCGGCTTTCACCGAAGACCCGGTCGATCCCCTGAAACTGATCGAACAGCCGACCCTGATCGTCGGCGGCGGCCGCGACCGCCAGGTGGCGCGGGTCGATTTCGCCGCGCTCTCCGCCGCGTCACAGGTCGCAAAGACGCTTTGGCTTCCCGACATGAATCATGTCCTGGTCGATGTCTCCGACGACGCCGACGATCTGCAGGCCTACAGCCAGTCGGATCGGCCGCTCGACCCTGCGATGGTCGATGCGGTCGCGGCTTTCATCCTGGCCGGCGCCCGTTGAATCCTTTGCGCGACGCGCAAGCCGGGTGAAAAAAGCGGCCGCTACAGCGCTTCGCCGCGCAGCAGCCGCGGCATCTCGCCGGCAAGCCCGGCCGCCTGGCGGATGAACAGGCTCTTCAGCGGCGGCGCCCGGTCGACCAGGCCGAGCCCGATATCGCGCACCGTGCGCAGCAGCGTCGACCGGTTCGAGAACAGCAGGTTGAGCGAATTGGTGGCGAGCCCCATCGCCATGGTGTCGAACCGCCGCCAGCGCTGGTAGCGATCGAGCACGTCGGCCTGGCCGAGGTCGATGCCGAGCCGCGCCGCATCGACGATCACCTCGGCCAGGGCCGCGACGTCCTTGAGCCCCATGTTGAGGCCCTGGCCAGCGATCGGGTGAATCACATGCGCGGCGTCGCCGACCAGCGCCAGTCGCTCGCCGATGAACGAGCGGGCGACGAAATAGCCGAGCGGAAAGCTGCGCGGCTGGTCCAGCGCGGTGATCTCGCCGAGATGCAGTCCAAAGCGCTGTTCGAGTTCGCGGTGAAATTGGTCGGCGCCGAGTGCGGCGATGCGCGCGGCCTCGGCGCGCTTCTCGGTCCACACCAGCGACGAGCGCAGGCCGGTCAGCGGCAGGATCGCGAACGGGCCGGCGGGCAGGAAATGTTCCTCGGCGCGGCCGTGATGATCGCGCTGATGGCCGACCGTGACCACGATGGCGGACTGATCGTAATCCCAGCCATGGGTGGCAATGCCGGCACGCTCGCGCAATTTCGAGCGCGCGCCATCGGCCGCCACCAGCACGCTCGCCGCGATGACGCGGCCGTCGCTCAGCGTCACATCGACGCCATCGGAGCGCGCGGCGAAATCCGTCACCGAGGCGGCGCTGAGGCCGATGCCGCCGGCTTCCGCCCGCGCAACCAGCGCATCGATCAGATAGCGGTTTTCGATCATATGGGCGAACGGCTCGCCCGGCTCGACCTGGCCGGCGAAAGTCAGGAACACCGGACGGGTGGCGTCTTCCAGCCTGGAATCGGTGACGACCATGTCGAGGATCGGCTGCGCCCGGGTGGCGACCTCCTGCCATACCCCGAGGGCATCGAACAGCCGGCGACAGGCCGCGACGATGGCGGTGGCGCGCGAATCGCGGCTTGGCCGCGTCGCCAGCGCCGGGTCGGCGACAACCACGGGAATGTCGGCGCCGAGGCCCTGGCGCAGCGCCAGCGCCAGCGCCAGTCCGGTAACCGCGCCGCCGCCGATGACGATGCTTCGCTGTGCCGACATTCGCTACCTTACTCACTCAGGACATGTATGCTTGATACCTGATATGCTCGATACCTGGCTATAGCTGGGCCAAGCGGATGGCGAAACAAGGGCCTGTGCCACAGGCCTGACCCGTTGCTCGCGCCCTCGGCTGCGCCCAGGGGCGCAGCCGGGAATCACCAAGCAATTCAAATTGAAGGCGTTGCCATGTCCAAAGGCCTGATTGACCTGATTTCGGTGCTCGATCTCGAGCCGCTCGAGGTAAACCTGTTTCGCGGCAACAGCCCGAAGACGAGTTGGCAGCGGGTGTTCGGCGGGCAGGTGATCGGGCAGGCGATGGTGGCGGCATGCCGCACCGTCGAAGGCCGGCTGCCGCATTCGCTGCATTGCTATTTCATCCTGCCCGGCGATCCGCAGATTCCGATCATTTACGAGGTCGAGCGGCTGCGCGACGGCAAGAGCTATTCGACCCGGCGGGTCACCGCGATCCAGCACGGCAACGCCATCTTCTCCATCATGGTGTCGTTTCATGTCGAGGAGGCCGGCGCCTTCGACCACCAGGACAAGATGCCGGACGTGCCGCCGCCGGAGAAGCTTACCGCCGAGGAAGTCGCCAAGCAGCCGATGTTCCGCGAGATGCCGGAATTCATCCGCCGCTACTACGAATCCGACCGCCCGATCGAGTTGCGCCCGGTCGAACTCGGCCGTTACTTCGGCCAGAAGATCGACGACGGCCGCATCCATGTCTGGATCCGCACCGCGGCGAAGCTGCCGGACGATCCGGCCCTGCATATGTGCGCGCTGGCCTATGCGTCGGACTTCTCGCTGCTCGATGCGGCGATGGCGCGCTACGGCCGCACCTTGTTCGACAAGCGCATGATGCCGGCAAGCCTCGACCATGCGATGTGGTTTCACCGGCCGTTCCGGGCCGACGAATGGCTTCTATATGCCCAGGACTCGCCGAGCGCGCAGGGCGGCCGCGGCCTGACCCGCGGCATGATCTTCAAGCAGGACGGCACGCTGGTCGCCTCGGTGGCCCAGGAAGGCTCGCTTCGCGAGCGCAAATAGCGGCGGCGAGGCCGATGGAGCTTCCAAGGCCTTGTCTGCCCGCGGCGACCCATGGCGGCAAACCGGCTCTTGGCGGATGATCGGCACTGCTGTACCGGAAAGCCGCCGGCCCGGGGACCGAATCTATTTTTCGGGCCAGACTTGCGAGGTTTTCCCAAAGTTTTTGTGCCATTCGCCCAGAAAGATGCCAGACTTGCGCGGGACGCAAATCAAGGCGTCATCGACCTTCGGAATGCGGAACATAAGGCCTTACCATGAAGCTCGTCGTTGCCATTATCAAACCCTTCAAGCTTGACGAGGTGCGCCAGGCGCTCACCGCGATCGGGGTCACCGGCATGACCGTGACCGAGGTCAAGGGTTACGGCCGCCAGAAGGGCCACACCGAAATCTATCGCGGCGCCGAATATGTCGTCAATTTTCTGCCCAAGCTGCGGATCGAAATCGCGGTCGCGTCCAGCCTCGCCGACCAGGCGGTCGAAGTCATCACCTCCAGCGCCCGCACCGGCCAGATCGGCGACGGCAAGATCTTCGTGACGCCGATCGATCACGCCCTGCGGATCCGGACCGGCGAAACCGACAGCGACGCGCTCTGAACTTCCGCGACTTGTCGCGCCCGGCAGCGAAGCCTGGAGCGCGACCGATAAAATCATAACGGGCTGGGGAAATACCATGGAGGCACTCTCGCGTCGTGCCGTGCGGCTGGCTGCGCCGGTCGGACTGGCGACGACCTTGTCGTTCGCGACACCGGCGTTTGCGCAAGCCTCGACCATCAGCGGAGCCGACACCGCGTGGATGATCGTGGCGACGGCGCTGGTGCTGATGATGACGATACCGGGCCTGGCGTTGTTCTATTCCGGCATGGTGCGCAAGAAGAACGTGCTGGCGACCATGGCGCAAAGCCTCACGGCCGTGGCCGTTATTTCCATTCTCTGGGTGGCGTTCGGGTATTCGCTGGCGTTCGTCGGCGACGGGCCGTGGCTGGGGACGCTGGATCGCGGATTCCTGGCCGGCATGACCATGGACAGCGTCAATCCGGCAGCGAAGACGATTCCGGAAGCCCTGTTCATGCTCTACCAGATGACGTTTGCGGTGATCACCGTGGCGCTGGTGGCCGGCTCGGTCGCCGAGCGGATGCGATTCTCGGCCTATCTGGTGTTCTCGATCGGCTGGTTCATGTTCGTCTACGTTCCGCTCGCCCATTGGGTCTGGGGCGGCGGCCTGCTTGCGACCGTCGGGGTGATCGATTTTGCCGGCGGCCTGGTGGTGCATCTCAGCGCCGGAATAGGCGGCCTGGTCGCGGCCAAGGTGATGGGCCGCCGCCTCGGCTATGGCACCGAGAATCTGTCGCCGTTCGACCTGTCGCTGGCCATGATCGGCACCGGGCTGCTGTGGGTCGGCTGGTTCGGCTTCAACGGCGGATCGGCGCTGGGAGCGAATTCCCGCGCGGTGATGGCCATCGTCGCCACCCATCTCGCGGCCTGTGCCGGCGCGCTGACCTGGGGCGCGATGGAATGGACGATCCGGCGCAAGCCGTCGGTGCTGGGGATGATTTCCGGCGCCGTCGCCGGCCTTGGCACGATCACGCCGGCCTCCGGCTTCGTCGCGCCGTGGCACGGCATCGTCATCGGGGTGATCGCGGGCCTGGTGTGCTTCTGGGCCTGTACCTGGCTGAAGCACCGTTTCGACTATGACGATTCGCTCGATGTGTTCGGGGTCCACGGCGTCGGCGGACTGACCGGAACCCTGCTCGCCGGGGTGTTCGCGACCGCCTCGATTGGCGGAATCTCGGGCCTGATCGAGGGCAATCCGCAACAATTCCTGATCCAGTTCTACGGTGTCGCTGTCACCCTGGCATGGTCAGGTGGCGTGACCTTCATCCTGCTCAGGCTGGTGAGCCTGTTCGTGCCGCTGCGGGTATCCCGGGAGCGCGAGCTGGAAGGCCTCGATATTTCGCAACACGGCGAGGCATTGCAGTAAAACGTCATCCCGATACCGTTTTTCTGCCCGTCATGTGAGCAGAATTATGTCAGGAGTCTGGCGTGCCTACTTTTCGGACCGATCTGGCTATATTTTGTGCGGAGCGGCAAAGCATCACCCGGGACGAAACCGGCAAACCCCGAAAACACCCGCGTTCATAGTCCGTTAGGCATTGCCGCCGTTCTGGCACGGCATTTGATTCTATCTGCGCTGGCTGTGCCCGCGTAGTGAACTTCTCCGCGTGGTGAACCTCAGTCGAGAACGCCCGGTCGAGTCTGGACCGAGCCCAAGCGGGGATAGGACCCATGAAAATTGTTATGGCGATCATCAAGCCATTCAAGCTGGAAGAAGTGCGTGACGCCCTGACCGCCATCGGCGTTCACGGTCTGACCGTGACGGAAGTCAAGGGATACGGCCGGCAGAAAGGCCATACGGAAATCTATCGCGGGGCTGAATATGCGGTGAGCTTCCTGCCCAAGATCAAGATCGAGGTCGCTGTCGCCTCCGACCAGGTCGACAAGACCATCGAAGCCATCACGTCTGCGGCCAAGACCGGACAGATCGGCGACGGCAAGATCTTTGTCATCAATCTCGACCATGCGGTTCGCATCCGCACCGGCGAGGCTGATGCGGCGGCCCTCTGATTTCGCGCTCAACCCTACTTTTCCAATCAGGAGTACAACGAAATGACGTTCAAACGTCCCTATAGCGCGGGACTGGCGGCCCTCGCAGTCGGCCTGTTCGCTGCGACCGCGGCTTACGCCGAGCCAACCGTCAACAAGGGCGACAATGCCTGGATGCTGACGTCGACGGTGCTGGTGCTGTTGATGACGATCCCCGGCCTTGCGCTGTTCTACGGCGGCCTGGTCCGTTCCAAGAACATGCTCTCGGTGCTGATGCAGGTGTTCTACACCGTTTGCGTCGTTACCATTCTCTGGGCGCTATACGGTTACAGCCTGGCCTTTACCGGCGGATCCGACTTCATCGGCGGCTTCTCGAAAGCCTTCCTGATGGGCGTGACGCCGGATTCCAAGGCCGCGACATTCAGTGTCGACGCCAACATCTCGGAACTGGTCTATGTCTGCTTCCAGATGACCTTCGCGGCGATCACCCCCGCGCTCATCGTCGGCGCGTTCGCCGAGCGCATGAAGTTTGCCGCGGTGGCGCTGTTCATCCCGCTCTGGGTCACGCTGATCTATTTCCCGATCGCGCACATGGTTTGGTACTGGGCCGGACCGGACGCGATTTCGGATGCGGTCAAGGCGCTGGCGGCGGCGGGTGACGCGGCGGCCAAGACGGCGGCGCAGGCCAAGCTCGATGAGGTCAACGCCGACGCCGGCTGGGTCTTCAAGAAGGGTGCGATCGACTTCGCGGGCGGCACCGTGGTGCACATCAACGCCGGCATCGCCGGCCTGGTCGGTGCGCTGATCATCGGCAAGCGGACCGGCTACGGCAAGGATCTGATGGCCCCGCATTCGCTGACCATGACCATGATCGGCGCCTCGCTGCTCTGGGTCGGCTGGTTCGGCTTCAACGCCGGATCGAACCTCGAAGCCAATGGCGGCGCGGCGCTCGCCATGACCAACTCGTTCGTCGCGACGGCGGCGGCGGCGCTGTCATGGATGTTCGCCGAATGGATCGTCAAGGGCCATCCCTCGGTGCTCGGCGCATTGTCGGGCGCGGTGGCGGGACTGGTGGCGGTCACGCCCGCGGCCGGTTACGCCGGTCCGATGGGGGCGATCGTGCTCGGCCTGGTGGTCGGCGTGGTCTGCCTGTTCATGGTGACGGTGGTCAAGAACGCGCTCGGCTACGACGACTCGCTCGACGTGTTCGGCGTGCACTGCATCGGCGGCATCGTCGGCGCGCTCGGCACCGGCATCCTGGTCAATCCGGCGCTCGGCGGCGCCGGAATCATGGACTACACCACCGGCAAGATCGCCGACTACGACTTCTCGGCGCAGATGATCTCGCAGATCTGGGGCGTCTGCACCACGCTGGTGTGGTCGGGCATCGGTTCGGCGATCCTCTACAAGGTCGTCGATGTCATCGTCGGCCTGCGCGCCAGCGTTGAAGTGGAGCGCGAAGGCCTCGACGTCACCGAGCACACCGAGCGCGCCTACAACATGTAAGGCTCTCCCGGGGCGCGATCGCACGCGATCGCGCCCAGAACTACGGTCAGGGCACATACCCGGCAATGCTCCGACCGTTGAGGGGCTCCAGCGCAAGCTGGGGCCCCTTTCTTTTTGCAGGAAACCCCGGCGATCGGCGCGGCTACCGGATTTCAATCTGGCAAAACCGGCCGGGATCTCCAGAGCGGCCGATGGTTAATCGCGTCTTAACCTCGCCGTATCTATGGTGATTGGATCGATTTCCGGCTGGTTTCGTGGTGCGATCGGCCACTCCAACAGTGCTGGCGCTTCAACTATGGCTATGACCGCTTCATCCCGCGCCCCGCTCGGCGCCGGCAGTCAGGAAAGCGAACGCTCGCCCTTTGCCCGGCTGGCCGAGCTTTTGGCCCCCTACCAGCCGGGTAAGCCGTTGATTACGCTATCGTTGGGCGAACCGCAGCATCCGGTGCCCGGCTTTGTCGGCCCGGTTCTGGCCCAGCACATCGCCGAATTCGGCCGCTATCCCATCGCCAAGGGCATCGAGCCGTTCCGCCGGGCCGCGGCGAGCTGGCTCTCCACCCGGTTCGAGCTGCCGCGGGCCATCGATCCCGAGACCGAGCTTCTGGTCCTCAACGGCAGCCGCGAAGGCCTGTTTTTTGCGGCCATCACCGCGGTCCGCCATGTCGGCGAGCGGCAGGGTCGGCCGGCGATCCTGGTGCCCAATCCGTTCTATCCGGCCTATGGCGCCGGCGCACGCGCCGCAGGCTGCGAGACCATCTTTCTGCCGGCCACGCGCGGCAACGGATTCCTGCCGGACCTCGATGCGCTCGACGACGCCACGCTCGCCCGCACGGTCGCGATCTACCTCGCCTCGCCCGCCAATCCGCAAGGCGCGGTGGCCTCGCGGGATTATTTCAGCCGCCTGAAAAAACTCGCCGACCGTTTCGGCTTCATGATCCTGAGCGACGAGTGCTATTCGGAAATCTACACCCAGCGGGCGCCCGGCAGCATGCTGGAATGCGCCGGGCCCGATTTCACCAACGTGGTCGCATTCCAGTCGCTGTCGAAACGCTCGAACCTGCCGGGCATGCGGGTCGGCTTTGCCGCCGGCGACCGCAACTTTCTCAGCCTGTTTCACGAACTGCGCAATGTCGCCGCTCCGCAGGTGCCGGTGCCGCTGCAGCATGTCGCGATATCGGCCTATGGCGACGAGGCCCATGTCGAGGAGAACCGCCGGCTCTACCGGCTCAAATTCGATCTCGCCGACCGGATTCTCGGCAACCGCTATGGCTATGCCAGGCCCGCCGGCGGCTTCTGCGTCTGGCTCGACGTCTCGGCCCATGGCGGCGACGAAGCGGCGACGGTCAAGCTCTACAGGGACGGCGGCGTGCGCGTGGTGCCCGGAAGCTATCTGGCGCGTCCGCAACCCGACGGCAGCAATCCCGGCGCCGGCTATATCCGTCTGGCGCTGGTGCAGGACAGTGAAACAACCGCCGAGGCGTTGCACCGGCTGGTAAACATTCTGGATTAGGGTCGGCTTGATGGATCGGCTAGCGGTGCGCGGCACAAATTTCCAATCTTTCCCGGAGAGAAAGCGCGCGCGTTCGCCGCGGCGGCTTGGGCCGGTCGCTCCCGGCTTCGCCCGCGGGGCGCCATGAGCATGGCAACGCTCGAGCGCGTCATTCCCCTGGTCGGCCAATTGCCGGCGTCGATCCGCGAGGCGCTGGCGCGACGGCTGCGCGAACTCGCCGGACTGAGCATGATCGCGCTGTCCGGCGTGGCGGCGGCGGCGCTGATGACCTGGTCGGTGCAGGATCCAAGCTACAGCCACGCCACCTCGCGCGCGATCCGCAACATCCTGGGCTATCCTGGAGCGATCACCGCCGACCTGTTGATGCAGATTCTCGGCCTCGGCGCCATCATGCTGGTGCTGCCTTTGGCGGTGTGGGGCTGGCGCATGCTGACCCATCGCAACTTCGACCGCGAGGCGCTGCGGATCGCCTGCTGGCTGCTGTGCACGGTGATCTCGGCCGGTTTTGCAAGCTGCTGGCCGCATGGCGGAGCTTGGCCGTTGCCGACCGGGCTCGGCGGCGTGGTCGGCGACGCACTGGTGCGCGCCCCCGCCATGCTGTTCGGGCCGCCTGGAATCATCGATCGGCTGGTGCTCGGTATCGTCCTTGGCGCCGCGATGGCGGCGAGCTTCCTGATCGCGAGCGGAATCGGTTCGCGGCCGCCGCAGGATGAGCTGGCGCCCGACGACGACGCGCCGTTCGTGGAAGAGGATGATCGCGGTTCGGTCTCGCTCGGCTGGGCGTTCCACGCCGCGATGAGCGCCAAGGCGCGACTGTGGCGATGGCTGACCTCGGCCTATCGCTGGCTGGTCGCCAGCGGGCCTGCGCCGCGCGGCCCCTTGTTTGAACGCCAGGAGCCCAGCCTGGGCGGCGGCGTCAGCCCGGCGCTGGCGCCGCAGGGCGAGGACCAGGACGAGGACGAGGACGAGGACGTCCACGAGACCGAAGCCGACGAGGCGGAAGTTCCGGCCGCCCGCGTGCCGCGCAAGAAGGCGGCGCCGCGGGCACCGCAGCGCAAATCATCCGACAAGTTCGAGCTGCCGCCGGTTTCCGTGCTTACCGCGCCGAAGGCGACCGATCGCCAGCCGCTCAGCAAATCGGACCTCGACACCAACTCGCGCGCGCTCGAAGGGGTGCTCAGCGACTTCGGCGTCCGTGGTGAAATCGTCAAGGCCCATCCCGGCCCGGTGGTGACGCTGTACGAACTGGAGCCCGCACCCGGCATCAAATCGTCGCGCGTGATCGGCCTCGCCGACGACATCGCGCGTTCGATGAGCGCGCTGTCGGCGCGCGTCGCCGTGGTCCCCGGCCGCAACGCGATCGGCATCGAATTGCCGAACCCGCATCGCGAAAAGGTTTATTTGCGCGAATTGCTCGCGGTCAAGGACGGCAACGAATCGGTGGCAAAGCTTCCGCTTTGCCTCGGCAAGAATATCGGCGGCGAATCCATCATCGTCGATCTGGCGCGGATGCCGCATCTCTTGATCGCCGGCACCACCGGCTCCGGCAAATCGGTCGCCATCAACACCATGATCCTCAGCCTGCTGTATCGGCTGCGCCCGGATCAATGCCGGCTGATCATGGTCGATCCCAAGATGCTCGAACTCTCGGTCTATGACGGCATCCCGCATCTGCTGACGCCGGTGGTGACCGATCCGAAGAAGGCCGTGGTCGCGCTGAAATGGGCGGTGCGCGAGATGGAAGAGCGCTACAAGAAAATGTCCAAGCTCGGCGTGCGCAACATCGACGGCTACAATTCGCGCCTGGTGGAAGCCAGATCGAAGGGCGAGGAACTGACCCGCACGGTGCATACCGGCTTCGACAAGGAGACCGGCAAGGCGATCTACGAAAACGAAAAGCTCGACCTCGAGCCGTTGCCCTACATCGTCATCATCGTCGACGAGATGGCGGACCTGATGATGGTGGCGGGCAAGGACATCGAAGGCGCGGTGCAGCGCCTGGCGCAGATGGCGCGCGCCGCCGGCCTGCATGTGATCCTGGCCACCCAGCGGCCGTCGGTCGATGTCATCACCGGCACCATCAAGGCGAACTTCCCGACCCGCATTTCGTTTCAGGTCACCTCGAAGATCGACAGCCGCACCATCCTCGGCGAAATGGGCGCCGAGCAGCTGCTCGGACAGGGCGACATGCTGTACATGGCCGGCGGCGGACGCATCAGCCGCGTGCACGGGCCGTTCGTCTCGGACGAGGAAGTCGAGAAAGTGGTGCGCCATCTGAAGTCGCAGGGCCAGCCGGAATATCTCGAAGCGGTCACCGCGGAAGAGCCGACCGACGAAGACGGCGCGGTGTTCGATTCCACCGGCATGGGCGGCGGCGAGGGCGTCGACCTGTTTGCCCAGGCGGTGCAGATCGTCAAGCGCGACCGCAAGGCCTCCACCAGCTACATCCAGCGCAGGCTGCAGATCGGCTACAACCGCGCCGCCTCGCTGATGGAGCGAATGGAACTCGAAGGCATCGTCGGACAGCCGAATCACGCCGGCAAGCGCGAAATCCTGGTGGAAGAAGAGGAACAAGGCCGGTTCTGATCGCGACCGGACAAGGAACTGCCGGAATTGAAATTTTATTTTCACGGAAAAACGATACCTCCTTTGACGGAAAGCGCGATAAAATGGCGGAAACAGGCAGGGCGACTCGTTGAATAGAAATCCGAAATTTCCAGCGGCGGCCCGCCGCCGCGGGTGGAGCGGGCTGCTCGCGGTCGCCGCGATCTGCCTCGCGACGCCGTCTGGCGCCCAGAGCGTCCCGATCCCCAAACCCGCGCCAAAAGCCCGTGGCATGCAGCTGAGTGCGTCGGGCCCGATGACCACAGGAACCACGCCGGCGCCGGATCCGGTGATACCGGATCCGCGCCGCAATCTGCCCGTCAATATTTTCTCGACTTTCGACGCCAACCAGAAGGCCGAAGCCGCCAGGGTGAGTACTTATCTGTCGTCGCTGCAGACGCTGGTGGGAAACTTCGTCCAGGTCGGACCCGACGGCAGCAAGACCAAGGGCGATTTTTACATCCAGAAGCCGGGCAAGGTGCGGTTCGAATATGACGATCCGAGCACCATCGCGATCGTCTCGGACGGATCGTCGCTGGTGGTGCGCGACCGCAAGCTTGCGACCCAGGACGTCTATCCGCTGTCGCAGACACCGCTGCGCTACCTGCTGTCCGACCGCATCGACCTCATGAAGGACACCAACGTCGTCAGCGTGACGGCCGATGACCTGTTCATCAGCGTCACCATCGAGGAAAAGCAGGCGCTGATCGGCACCAGCCGCCTGATGCTGATGATCGGCGCCAAGGACGGCCAGCTCAAGCAGTGGACGGTGACCGATCCGCAGGGCTATGACACCACGGTTGCGGTCTACAATCTGGATTCTTCCAAGAAGCTCGACCCCAATCTGTTCAAGATCGACCTGACCAAATATCCGGGCGCGGCGCCGGGCTAGGTGTGGAGCCTCAAGAGGTTGTCCCGGGTCAAACCGAGCCTGCTGATCGGCGTTTGACAGTCTATACCAGCATGGGGTCGGTGCCAGTTGTATTGATGCAGCCAGACCGGCAGCTGTTGGGCCCGCCGATCTGATGTTGGGTAGGCCTGGGCGTAAGCCCATTCCCGAAGCGCGGTCTGAATGAAGCGTTCCGCCTTGCCGTTTGTTCTGGGCGTGTAAGGCTTGGTGCGGATGTGCTTGATGCCGAGGTCGCGGCAAGCGTCGCGGAAGGCGAACGACTGATAGCAGCTCCCATTGTCGGTCATGACGCGGGTGACGGTGACGCCGAGGGCTTTGTAATAAGCCACGGCCGCTCTGAGAAAGGGCACGGCGCTGTCGGCGGTTTCGTCGGGCTTGATCTCGGAGAAGGCGACGCGGGAATGGTCGTCAATGCAGACGTGGACGAAATCCCAGCCAGCGCCGCGGCTCTTGTTCGGACCCGTCCGATCGCCGGTGATGCGGTGGCCGACACGCTCGAAACGCCCGAGCTTTTTGATGTCGATGTGAATGATCTCGCCTGGGTTCTCGCGCTCATAGCGGCGCTCCGGTTCGGCCGGCTCCAGATCACGTATCCGGTTCAAGCCCAAGCGGCGCAGGACGCGGCTGACGGTGGCCGGCGATACCTCGACCTCGGCCGCGATCTGCTTGCCGGTGTGGCGCTGGCGGCGCAAGGCCTCGATGGCGGCACATGTGGCTGGCGGGGTCTGGCTCGGCAATGAAAGAGGCCTGGAGGAGCGATCACGCAACCCTTCCACACCTTCCGCGCGGAACCGCCGGACCCATTTGGCAACGGTCTTCGGTGTCGTGTTGAACTGGTAGGCTGCGTCGGCTTGGCTCAACCCGCCTTCCACCACGCTTCGGACCATCGCCTCTCGACCTTTGGGCGTCAAAGGCGCATTCTTGTGGACGTTCATCTGGTCTCTCCTTGGAACACTGAAGCTTCGCAACCTCAGCTTCCTCGGTTCAGACCAGATGGACAACCTCCTGAAAGACCACAGCTAGGCCGCGGCCGGCCGGCATGGTCGCGGCTCGGGATGGGGGCTGTCATTCCGCCGCCGCGCTGATACAGCATGGCGATGCGTTTTTCCCTGACCACCTGGAACATCAATTCGGTGCGGCTGCGCATCGATCTCGTCGCCAAATTCCTGAAATCGGCCAGGCCGGACGTGCTGTGCCTGCAGGAAACCAAATGCATCGATGACGCCTTTCCGCTCAAGCGTTTCCGGCGGCTCGGCTACGAGCACGTCGCGCTGAACGGCCAGAAGGGCTATCACGGCGTCGCGGTGATCTCGAAGCTGCCGTTCGAGACCACCGACATCCGCACCTTCTGCGACAAGATCGATTCCCGCCACATCTCGGTGGCGTTCGGCGCTGCCGCGCAGCTGTCAAAGCCGCTGGTGCTGCATAATTTCTACGTTCCGGCCGGCGGCGATATTCCGGATCCCGCGCTCAATCCGAAGTTCGAGCACAAGCTGCGATTTCTCGACGAGATGAAGGCCTGCGAGCCGCTGCATCCGCGCGGCGACGACCGCCACATCCTGGTCGGCGACCTCAACGTGGCGCCGCATGAGAACGATGTGTGGTCGCACAGGCAGCTGCTCAAGGTGGTGTCGCATACGCCGATCGAATGCGAGAAGCTGCTGGCGGCGCAAACCCACGGCGAATGGTTCGACGTCGCGCGCGAACGCATCCCGCTCTCGGAAAAGGTCTATACTTGGTGGAGCTACCGCGCCGCCGACTGGACGCTGGCCGACCGCGGCCGCCGGCTCGACCACATCTGGGTGTCGCGCGCCCTGAAAGACGGTGTCACTGATTTCCGCATCGCCCGCGACGCGCGCGGCTGGGAGCGGCCCTCCGACCACGTCCCGGTCACGGTGACGCTCGACGTGTAGACCAGCCGATCCGGCCGGGCGAGCCGGGCCCGTCAACGACAGTCGGCTCAGCTGCTCAGCTTGGCGCCGGCCATCAGTATATCGCTGGCAATCTGGCTGCTGCGGTTGGCGAATTCGTCGCGCAGCCGGCGCGCCGCGGCGGGATCGCTTTCCAGCACCCTTTGAAACAGGCTGCGCGCGACCCGGATCACCGAGGAATGTTCCAGCGCGGTTGCGGTGGACGGCCGCGGCATCGCCACCACCAGCGCCAGCTCCCCGATCAATGCGCCCGGGCCAGCGATCATTTCGGCGCCGCCGTCGTCCTCGATCCGGAACGCCCCGCGCTGCACGATAAATCCGGCGTCGGCATCGTCGCCCGCGGTGAAAAGCCGATCGCCGCGCGCGAAATCGCGCTGTTCGGAGCCGATCGCCAGCATGCGCAAGGCCGTCGTTCCCAACAGGCGCAGTGTCGGGACGCGCTCGAGCAGGGCGACATCATCTTCGATCGACATGGAAAAACCGGCTGCGCCATCACGAATCGTTGAGCGAATCGTATCACGGCACCAGCTTGTAGCCACCGGCTTCCGTCACCAGGATCTCGGGATTGGCGGCGTCTTTCTCGATCTTCTGGCGCAGCCGGTAGATATGGGTTTCCAGGGTGTGGGTGGTGACGCCGGAATTGTAGCCCCAGACTTCCTGCAGCAGCGTTTCGCGCGACACCGGCAGCTGGCCGGCCCGGTAAAGAAACCGCAGGATGGCGGTTTCCTTTTCGGTCAGGCGCACTTTCCGGGCATTGGCGCCGGTCAGCATCTTGGAGCCGGGCCTGAAACTATAAGGGCCGACCGAAAACACCGCGTCTTCGCTGGCCTCATGCTGGCGCAGCTGAGCCCGGATCCGCGCCAGCAGGACCGCGAAGCGGAACGGCTTGGCGACATAGTCATTGGCGCCGGATTCCAGTCCGAGGATGGTATCCGAATCGGTGTCATGTCCGGTCAGCATGATGATCGGCGCCTTGAAGCCGCCCTTGCGCAGGCTGCGCACGACTTCGCGGCCGTCGGTGTCCGGCAGCCCCACATCCATCAGGACCAGGTCGGGAGCATTGGCCTTGGCGGCGCTGGCGCCCTTGGCGCCGGTGTCGACCGCGGAGGCCTCAAACTCGTCGTGCAGCGACAACTGCTCCACCAACGTGTCGCGCAGATCGGTGTCGTCATCCACGATCAGGATCTTGCGGGCATTGGCCATGCGTACAATCCTCTGGGGACCGGGCGAAGCGGAAGCGGCTTCAGCCAGGTGATGGTTGGGTAAGGTAATGGTTCGTCTTGAGGTAGGCCGGCGTTACGAATTCACAAGCCGCGACCCAGTCTACTCCAGAATTCAAGGGGTTTTAGATGAATGTCCTGTAATGCCGCCAAATCAGGCATTTTGGCTGCAGCGGACGCCGAAGGAGGCTGCGATTAATAACGAAAGCTACGCCATTTCAACGGCTTGTATCACAAAACCGCAGCACCGGCCGGCGTCGGCGGTGTGGATTCGCCCGGCCGCCGGCGATCCGCGCCGCGGCTGGCTGACCGTCGGCGGACAAACCGTCGCGGTCGCGCTGGGGCGTGGCGGCATCAAGGCCAACAAGCGGGAAGGCGACGGCGGCACCCCGCGAGGCACCTTCCGGCCGCGCCAATTATGGTGGCGCGCCGACCGCCACCCGAGGCCGCGCACATTGCTGCCGGCGCGTGCGATCCGGCCGGAAGACGCCTGGTGCGAGGATCCGCATGACCGCCACTACAACCGGCCGATGCGGCTCGACCCGGATCGCGGCGGCGATCGGCTCACCCGCGACGACGCGCTGTATGACTTTGTTGTCGAGATCGATCACAACTGCTCGCCGCGCATCGCCGGCCGCGGCAGCGCGGTATTCCTGCATCTGGCGCGGCCGGGTTTTTTACCGACTGCCGGCTGCGTGTCGATGACCAGGCCGGCGATGCTGCGATTGCTGGCGCGGCTCGGGCCGCAGACCAGGATCGTGATCGGCTGAGGCGCCGGTTTTCCGGAGCCTGGCATCGGCCCCGCGGGGCCGCGTGCCCGCGGCATCGAAGACGCTTCAGCGATGCCCGAAGATTGCCGAGCCGACACGCACATGGGTGGCGCCGAACTGGATGGCGAGCGCGAAGTCGGCGCTCATGCCCATCGACAAGTTCTTCAGACCGTTGCGCGCGGCGATCTTGGCGGTCAGCGCGAAATGCGGCGCCGGGGCGTCCTCAAGCGGCGGAATGCACATCAGGCCGGAAATCGACAAGCCATATTTTTCGCGACAGCCGGCGATGAAGGCGTCGGCTTCGGCCGGAGCGACGCCCGCCTTCTGCGGCTCCTCGCCGGTATTGAGCTGCACGAACAATTCGGGACGCCGTTCTTGAGAAGCGATTTCCTTGGCTAACGCTTCGCAAATGCTCGGGCGGTCGACCGAATGAATGGCGTCGAACAGCGCCACGGCTTCCCTGGCCTTGTTGGATTGCAGTGGCCCGATCAGATGCAGCGCCATGCCCGGATGGGCCGACATCAGCGCCGGCCATTTTGCCTTGGCCTCCTGCACGCGATTTTCGCCGAACACGCGCTGTCCGGCCGCGATCACCGGCAGAATCGCGGCGGCGTCGAAGGTCTTGGACACCGCGATCAGCGTCACCGAGCCGCGCGCGCGGCCCGCCTGTTGGCAGGCGCGCAAGATCTCCTGCTCCACCGCCGCGAGCGCGTTTGGTAAAGACCGGGTTACCGGCGAGGTATTTTCGGGCGCCATATCGTCCGTGAGTCGCAAAACTACGCGAGTAGTTCCAATTTTACCGAGTTCGGGAAAGGCTTCTTGAACCCTGCCCGCTATCTTGCCTGCCGGGGCAGGGGATCAAGATGTCGTTCTTCACATTCAACCGCAACCGGGTCAAACTCAAAAAGCTTCTCGGGATCCGCGCCCGGCTGGCATTGCTGGCGCTGATTCTGGTGGCGCCGTTGATGCTCGACCGCACCCGGTCGCTCGAGGACGCCCGCGCCAGGCAGATCGCGCAGGCCTCCGAGGAATTCTCCAATCTTGCCCAGCACAGCGCCGACACCCAGCGCGAAGTCATCTCGTCGGTCGAAACCATGCTGAAGGCGGCAGCCTATATCAGGGCATCGGCCGGAGGCGTCGGCCGCAGTTGCGACATGATGCGCGCCAGCCTGCCGGCCAATCTGCCCTGGATCAACGTCCTGATGATGGTCGCCAGGGATGGACACGTCCAATGCGCCACCCGCAACACGCTGGTCGGCCTCGATCTCAGCGGGCGGACCTATCTGAAGAAGGCGCGGCAAACCCGCGGCTTTGTGGTCAGCGATTTTCTGTTCGCGCTCGACACCGACAGGCCGATCCTGATGGCGGCCTATCCGGTTTCCGCCATCGATGACGAGGCCGACTCCGTCGTCGTCGCCGGCGTCAGTCTCGACTGGATGTCGAAAATCATGGGCAATCTCGGCGGCCGGCCGGGCATTACCGCGGTCCTGATCGATAGCGCCGGAACCGTGCTGGCAGCGCCGCCGGATCAGGCCAGCCTGGTTGGCCGGGCGCTGGATACCATCCCGCTGTTGTCGGCGATCGCCAACCAGGCGATCGGATCGAGCCAGCCGGAGGGATCGCTTTCATTCACCGCCGCCGACGGCTCGAATCGCGTCGTGCACTTTGCGCGCATCCCCGGCACCGAATCGCGGCTGATCATCAGTGTCGATGAAACCCGGGTGTCGGCGGCCATCAATCGCGACATTCGCACCGCCTATCTGCAGCTCGGGTTCGTCTGCCTGTTCGTGCTGCTCGGCGCCCTGGTCGCGGCGGAGAAACTGATCATCAAGCCGATCGAGACCATGGCGGCGATGGCGAAGCGCTTTGGCCAGGGCGACTGGTCGGTGCGCGCGGCGCGGCGCCGCCTGCCGGCGGAGTTCGTGCCGCTGGCCCGCGCCTTCAACACCATGGCCGCGCAGCTGATCGAGCGCGAGCGCGAACTGGTCGCCACCAACGACCGGCTCACCGTGATCGCATCGATCGACATGCTGTCCGGCCTCGCCAACCGGCGCGGGTTCCAGAGCCGACTCGACTTCGAATGGATGAAGGCCCAGCAATATGACAGCGAGCTGTCGCTGCTGATGATCGACGTCGATCACTTCAAGCTGTTCAACGACACCTATGGCCATCCCGAGGGCGACGCCTGCCTCAGCCGGCTCGGCGAAACGCTGGCTGGAATTGCGGCCGAGACCATGGGCTTTGCGGGACGCTATGGCGGCGAGGAATTCTGCCTGCTGCTGCCCAACACCAACCCGGAACGGGCGCGGCAGATCGGCGAGATGGTTCGTGCCGCGGTGCAGGACCTTGCGACGCCCCACGCCACCTCCAGCCATCAAATCGTCACCGTCAGCGTCGGGGTGGCCTGCACCAAGCCGAACCAGGCGCAGCGGCCGGGCGACCTGATCGAGGCCGCCGACGCCGCGCTCTATGCCGCCAAACATCGCGGCCGCAACGCCGTGGTCGAGCATGGGGTGGTGCGGATCACCGACGGCGGCGGCAGCCTGGCGCTGGCGAGCTGAGCGTTCGGCTGTGCCCGGTTGCGGGAGTTAGAGCCCGAACGCGGTTCGCCCGCCCTGCCCGACCCGTTGACCGGCCTGCCGCTTGTGTGGCCTAGTCCGCCGTCCTTTTGGCCGGCCCGAGACCCACGAAAAGCCCAGCGATACCATGACCTCCGAACGTTACAACGCACGCGAATCCGAGCCGCGCTGGCAACGCCAGTGGGACGAAAAGGCGATCTTCGCCTCCCGCAACGACGACGTCAGGCCGAAATATTACGTGCTGGAGATGTTCCCCTATCCGTCCGGGCGCATCCATATCGGCCATGTCCGCAACTACACGCTCGGCGACGTGATCGCGCGCTATATGCGGGCCAAGGGCTTCAACGTGCTGCACCCGATGGGCTGGGACGCATTCGGCCTGCCGGCGGAAAATGCCGCGATCGAGCGCAAGGTCGCGCCCAAGGCCTGGACCTACGACAACATCGCGGCGATGAAGAAGCAGCTGCAGGCGATCGGGCTGTCGCTGGACTGGAGCCGCGAATTCGCGACCTGCGACCCCGGCTATTACAAGCACCAGCAGAAGATGTTCCTCGATTTTCTGCGCGCCGGCCTCGCCGAGCGCGAAAAGCGCAAGATCAACTGGGATCCGGTCGACATGACCGTGCTGGCCAACGAGCAGGTGATCGACGGCCGCGGCTGGCGTTCCGGCGCGGTCGTCGAACTGCGCGAGATGAACCAATGGGTGTTCAAGATCACCCGGTATTCGCAGGAACTGCTCGACGCGCTCGACAGCCTCGACCGCTGGCCCGACAAGGTGCGCACCATGCAGCGCAACTGGATCGGCCGCTCCGAAGGCATGCTGGTGCGCTTTGCTCTGGATTCCTCGACCTCGCCGGCCGGCGAGACCGAGCTGAAGATCTTCACCACCCGGCATGACACCCTGTTCGGCGCCAAGTTCATGGCGATCGCGCCGGATCATCCGCTGGCGCAGGCGGCCGCCGCCAGGGACCCCCGGCTTGCCGAATTCATCGCCGAAGCCAAGCGTCACGGCACCGCGCAGGAGATCATCGATACCGCCGAGAAAATGGGTTTCGATACCGGGATCCGGGCGATCCACCCCTTCGATCCGAGCTGGAAGCTGCCGGTCTATGTCGCCAATTTCGTGCTGATGGAATACGGCACCGGCGCCATCTTCGGCTGCCCCGCGCACGACCAGCGCGACCTCGATTTCGTCAATAAATACGGGCTGGGAAATACTCCCGTGGTCTGTCCCGAGGGCCAGGATCCGAAGACCTTCGTGATCACGGATACCGCCTATGACGGCGACGGCCGCATGATCAATTCGCGCTTCCTCGACGGCATGACCATCGAGCAGGCCAAGCAGGAGGTCGCCAAACGGCTGGAGGGCGAGGTCCGCGGCAACATGCCGGTCGGCGAGCGCAAGGTGAACTTCCGGCTGCGCGACTGGGGCATTTCGCGCCAGCGTTACTGGGGCTGCCCGATTCCGGTGATCCACTGCCCGACATGCGATGTGGTGCCGGTGCCCGACAGCGAGCTGCCGGTGGTGTTGCCGGAAGACGTCTCCTTCGACAAGCCCGGCAACGCGCTCGACCATCATCCGACCTGGAAGCACGTCGCCTGCCCGCAATGCGGGGGCAAGGCCGTGCGCGAAACCGACACCATGGACACCTTCGTCGATTCGTCGTGGTATTTCGCGCGCTTCACCGATCCGTGGAACGAAAAGGCGCCGACCACCCCGGCCGTGGTCGACCGGCTTATGCCGGTCGACCAATATATCGGCGGCGTCGAGCACGCGATCTTGCATCTGCTGTACAGCCGCTTCTTCACCCGGGCGATGAAAGTCACCGGCCATATCGGCATCGAAGAGCCGTTCGCCGGCATGTTCACCCAGGGGATGGTGGTCCACGAGACCTACCGCAAGGCCGACGGCAGCTACGCCATGCCGGCCGAGGTCAGCATCGAGACCGGCGCCAATGGCCGCCGCGCCGTCCTGCTGTCATCGGGCGAGGACGTCGCGATCGGTCCGATCGAGAAGATGTCGAAGTCGAAGCGCAACACCGTCGATCCCGACGACATCATCGCGACCTACGGCGCCGACGTGGCGCGCTGGTTCATGCTGTCGGATTCGCCGCCGGACCGCGACGTGATCTGGAGCGACGAACGCGTGCAGGGCGCCTCGCGCTTCCTGCAGCGGCTGTGGCGGCTGGTCAACGAATCCGTCGCGATCGCCAAAGCCGCGCCCGCTGCGCGGCCGGCGACATTCGGTGCCGACGCGCTGGCGCTGCGCAAGGCCGCCCATGGTGCGCTGGACAAGGTGTCCGCCGGGATCGAAAAACTGCATTTCAACGTCTGTCTGGCCCATATCAGGGAATTCTCCAACGCGCTCGGCGACGTGCTGGCGCGGCAGGATGCGCCGCCGGCCGATCTGGCCTGGGCGGTCGGCGAGGCCGCCGCCATTCTGGTGCAGCTGTTCGCGCCGATGATGCCGCATCTGGCGGAAGAGTGCTGGGCCGTGCTGGGGCAGCCGGGGCTGGTTTCGGAGGCCAATTGGCCCAAAATCGAACGCGATTTGCTGGTTGAAGACACCGTGACCTTGGTGGTCCAGGTCAATGGCAAGAAGCGCGGCGAGGTCACGGTGCCCAGCAATGCCCAGGATCCGGAAATTGAGGCTGCCGTTTTGGCCCTCGATGCGGTAAAACAGGCCCTCGGCGGCAAGGCCGTCCGCAAGGTGATCGTTGTTCCCAAGAGGATCGTGAATGTCGTTGGCTAGGACCCGCATCGCCGCTCGATTTCTGGCGGTGGCCGCATTGGCGGCGCTGACGGCCGGCTGCTTCCAGCCGATGTATGCCGAGCACACCGACGGCACGCCAAGCCTGCGGGACAAGCTGTTGACGGTGGAAGTTCCGCCGGTCGACAAGCCCAAGGCGTCGCAGGAGGCGCGGATCCAGGTGGAAATCCGCAATGCGCTGGCCTTCAAGATGTACGGCGATGCCGTGGGCGCGCCGCCGCTCTATCGGCTGGTGCTCAAATTCACCTCCAGCCGCTCCTCGCTGATGGTCGATCCCACCACCGGCCTGCCGACCAGCGAAAATTACGGCATCGACGCCCAGTTCAACCTGATCGAGATCGCGACCAACAAATCGGTGATGACCGGCACGACGTTCTCGCGGGTGTCCTACGACATCCCCGGCAGCTATCAGCGTTTCGCCCGCGCCCGCGCCATCCGCGACGCCGAGGATCGCGCCGCCCAGGAAATCGCCGAACATATCCAGACCCGGCTGGCCTCGTTCTTCTACGCCGGCACCTGATGACGTCAGTGCTTCCGCGGCGCCGTTGCGCGAAACCATTGACCCCGGTCGATGCTGCGCCGGAGCTTCTTCCGGATCACCGGGGCTAGTCCGGCCGATGGTCGCGCTGCGTGGCAGAGACATCGACGTTTTCCTGGCCCGGCCCGATGCCGGCCGTCCCATCATCCTGCTCTACGGTCCCGACGCCGGACTGGTGCGCGAACGCGCCGACGCGCTCCTGGCCTCCGCGGTCGACGATCCCAACGATCCGTTTTCGCTGGTCCGGCTCGACGGCGACGAACTTTCCGCCGAGCCCTCGCGGCTGGTCGATGAAGCCATGACGGTGCCGCTGTTCGGCGGCCGCCGCGCCATCCGGGTCCGCGCCGGCTCGCGCAGTTTTGCCAGCGGCATCGATGCGCTGGCCGATTCGCCGCTGAAGGATTGCCGCATCGTCATCGAGGCCGGCGAGCTGCGGCCGGAATCGCCGCTGCGCAAGGCCTGCGAGCGCGCCAAGACCGCGGTCGCGATCGGCTGCTATCCCGACGGCGAGCGCGACCTGGCAAGACTGATCGACGATGAATTGAAGGTCTCGGCGCTGCGCATCGCGCCGGACGCGCGCGCGGCGCTGATGGCGCTGCTCGGCGGCGACCGCCAGGCCTCGCGCAACGAGCTGCGCAAGCTGGCGCTCTACGCCCACGGCGAAGCCGAGGTCACGCTCGAGGATGTCATGGCGGTGGTCGCCGACGCTTCCGAGCTGAAGATCGATCCGATCGTGGACGGCGCGTTCGCCGGAAGGCCGGACCTGGTCGAAACCGAATTCGCCAAGGCCATGGTCGCCGGCACCTATCCCGGCATGATCATTTCCGCCGCGCAGCGCCAGGCGGCATGGCTGCACAAATCCGCCCTCGCGGTCGCCGAGGGAACGGCGGTCGCGACCTTGCTCGACAGCGGATTTCCGCGGCTGCATTTTTCCCGCAAGGCCAATGTCGAAACCGCGCTGCGCAACTTCAGCGCGGCACGGCTGCTGGCGGTCATCGAGCAGCTCGCGGTCGCGGCGCTGGAGATGCGCAAGCAGACGCCGCTGGCGGCGGCGATCGCACAGCGCGCGCTGCTGTCGATCGCGGTCAATGCGAAGCGGCGCGGGTAGCGCGAAAGTTTGAACACGCTGTCGTTATGCGGCGCGAGCGAGACGGGCAGGCCCGGATGACAACTTAGCCGGTGCTGTCCAGCCGCCGCAGAATCTCGTCGAGCTGTTCGAGGTCGCGGTAGCGGATGTGGACGGTGCCGCCGGGATCGCGGTGATCGACGTTGACCGCCATGCCGAGGGCGTCGCTGACCCTTTTCTCCAGCGCCACCGTATCGGGATCCTTCGCCTTGCCGCCGCGCGCCTTCTGCGGCTTGCGAACCGGCACCCCCTCGACATGCGCCAGCGCCTCGGCCTGACGCACATTGAGCCCTTCGTCGACAATGCGCTGGGCGGCAAGCAGCGGATCGGGCACGCCGATCAGGGCCCGCGCATGGCCTGCCGACAGCTGGCCCGAGGCGATGTAGGCCTGCACCTCGGCCGGCAGCTTGGTCAGCCGCATCATGTTGGCGACGTGGCTGCGGCTCTTGCCGACGATCTTGGCGATCTCGTCCTGGCTGCGTTTGAACTCGCCTGCGAGCGCGTGATAGCCCTGCGCCTCTTCCAGCGCGTTGAGGTCCTCGCGCTGCACGTTTTCGATGATCGCGATCTCCAGCGCATCGCTGTCGCTGACATCGACCGGCACGATCGGCACCTCGTGCAGGCCGGCGATCTGCGAGGCGCGCCAGCGGCGTTCGCCGGCGATGATCTCGAAGCGGTCCTGCACGCCGCGCACCGGCCGCACCACGATCGGCTGGATCACGCCGTGCTGCCGGATCGAGTCGGCGAGTTCGCCGAGTTCGGCATCGGAAAACGCCCGGCGCGGATTGCGCGGATTGGGCTTGAGGAATTCGATCGGCACCTTGCGCTGGGTGCGCGGCCGTTCCAGATGCGCGGCCTCGCCGCCGACATCTCCGATCAGACTTGCAAGACCGCGGCCCAGTCGCGAACGCGCTTCGTCGGCCATCGCCAGCTCCCTTGGACTCACTCGCATCACTCCGGAAATTCGAATCCTGATGTTTCGGTGCAGAGCAAATGCGCGCCGTGCGCCAGCTCAAGGATACCCGTTCAATGCGTGCGCAGCTCGCGCTCGCGCTGGATCACTTCGGTGGCAAGCTTGAGATAGGCTTCGCTGCCGACGCATTTGAGATCGTACACCAGCACCGGCTTGCCGTAGGACGGCGCCTCGGAGATGCGCACGTTGCGCGGAATCATGGTGTTGTAGACTTTGCTGCCCATGAACTGCCTGACATCGGCCACCACCTGGTTCGACAAATTGTTGCGCGAGTCGAACATGGTCAGCACGATGCCGTGGATCGACAGATTGGGATTGAGGGTCGAGCGCACCTGCTCCACCGTCTGCAGCAATTGCGACAGGCCCTCCAGCGCGAAGAATTCGCACTGCAGCGGCACCAGGATCGCGTCGGACGCCGCCATGGCGTTGACGGTGAGAAGGTTGAGCGACGGCGGGCAATCGATCAGCACATAGGTGTAGTCGGACGGCGGCGCGGCGTTGGTGTTGAGCGCGGCGATGGCGTCGCGCAGCCGGTAGGCCCGATCGCGGGTCGATCCCAGTTCGAGCTCGAGGCCGGAAAGATCCATGGTCGAGGCCGCGATGTGCAGGCGCGGCACCGCGGTCGGCACCACCGCATCGCGCAGCGGCGCCTCGCCGATCAGCACGTCATAGGTCGAGCAGTTGCGGCTGCGGCGGTCGATGCCGAGACCGGTAGAGGCGTTGCCCTGCGGATCGAGATCGACGATCAGCACACGTTCTCCGATCGCCGCCAGCGCGGTGCCGAGATTGATCGCGGTGGTGGTCTTGCCGACCCCGCCCTTCTGGTTGGCGAGCGCCAGAATGCGCGGCTGCTCGGCCAGGACGGGCGCCTTATCCTCTTGATATATCTGATCAATTACGGTCATACGCGGGTGCCATCGGCTGGGGCGGAGCGATCGCGCCGCTCGATCCGATCGAGCTCGACGATCCAGCCGTGTCCGCCGGTGCGGCTGGAATGCAGATGCGGTTGGATATTCCAGTATTTAGTGGCTTCGGTCAATTCAGCCTCTACATCTTGGCCTTTGAGAAACAGGGCCTTGGCGCCTCGTTTCACCAGCAGCTCTGCGAAGCCGATCAGCTGGTGTAGCGGAGCAACGGCGCGGGCAGTGACGCAATCTAGCGCGGACGGCATTCTATCCACACTATCCCCGATGTCGGCCAGATGAACCATGCCCGGGGCTTGGGTAACCCGCAGCGCCTCGCGCAGAAAGGCGGCCTTCTTGGCCTGACGTTCGACCAGATGAACCATGGCGCCCGGCACATCCGCCAGGGCGCAGGCCAGGACGATGCCGGGAAACCCGCCGCCGCTGCCGAGGTCGGCCCAGAGCCTTGCGGTCGGCGCCAGGTCCAGGAGCTGCAGCGAATCGGAAACATGCCGGGTCCAGAGATGGCCAAGCGTCGAGGCCGCCACCAGATTGGTCCTGGCCTGCCACTGCAGCAACAGATCGACATAGCGATCGAGCCGCGCCAGCGTTTCACGGGAAACCGGCGTCAGCGCAAGCGCTGCGGCCTTGTCGGAGGCAAGGAGGGGAAGCGGGGCGGTCGATGGCGAGCGTTGCGGCATGAGATGTTGGCGCCAGGATCAGGGAGAGCCGGCGGGGTCCGGGCTGCCGGTCGGGATTGACGTGTAGCGCCGGCCCGGCCGGGTATCCATCGATTTCGTCGGCAGCAAGAGCCGTCCCCTGGCCCTCCCGCGAAAGAGCGGACAGCCTCCGCAGCCAAGCCACCCAGGCTGTAGTCAGCCAGCCTCGGCGAGCCCCGGATTGCCTTCTGGTGGGCCCTAACGCCCGCCAGCGATGCGAGCTTCCTCTCCGTCTCGCAGAGGACCGCCGGGGGCGCTGACTGCAGCGCTCGCGAGCCCCTGTTTCACGTGAAACAGGCCTACGCCGATGTGACCGTCTTCCGCCGCGCCTCACGCCGCAGATAGGCCGCCAGAATGCCCAGCGCGGCCGGGGTGAGGCCGTCGAGCCGGCCCGCCTGCCCCACCGTCCAGGGACGCGCGGCCTCGAGTCGCGCGCGGGCCTCGTTGGAAAGCCCGGGGACCAGGCGGTAATCCACATCGCTGAGGATCAGGCCTTCGTCGCGCCGGAAGGCATCGACATCGGCGGTCTGGCGCTCCAGGTAGACATCGTATTTGGCATCGATCTCCAGGTGAACGGCAATCGCCGGGTCGATGGCCGACAATTCCGGCCAGATTTTTTCCAACTCGCGCCAGCCGATCTCCGGATAGGCCAGGAGCTCGAAAGCCGAGCGGCGCTGGCCGTCCTTGTTGAGCGAAAGCCCATATCTGCCGGCTTCGTTCGGCGTCACGGTGAGCGACTTCGCCTGCAGCCTGGCGGCCGTCAGGGCCGCCATTTTCGCACCATGGCGCCGCGAACGGGCGGCTCCGACACAGCCCAGCGCAATGCCGCGGTCGGTCAGGCGCTGATCGGCGTTGTCGGCCCGCAGGGTCAGGCGGTATTCGGCACGCGAGGTGAACATCCGGTACGGCTCGGTGATGCCCCGGGTCACCAGATCGTCGATCATCACCCCGAGATAGCCGTCGGCACGGTCGAAGACGATGCCGTCGGCGCCGCCGGCGGCCAGCGCCGCGTTCAGCCCGGCCACCAGCCCCTGGGCCGCCGCCTCCTCATAACCGGTGGTGCCATTGATTTGCCCGGCCAGGAACAGGCCGCGCAGACGCCTGGCCTGCAGGGTCGGATCGAGTTCGCGGGGATCGACATGGTCATATTCGATGGCATAGCCGGGACGGACCATGCGGACCCGCTCCAGGCCCGGAATCGTCGCCACGATCGCCAGCTGCACTTCTTCCGGCAGCGAGGTCGAAATGCCGTTGGGATACACCGTGCTGTCGTCGAGACCTTCCGGCTCCAGGAAGATCTGATGCCCGTCGCGGTCGCCGAAGCGCACGATCTTGTCCTCGATCGACGGGCAATAGCGCGGGCCGCTGCTCTTGATCTGGCCGGAATACATCGGCGAGCGATGCACGTTGGCCCGGATCACGTCGTGGGTGGCCGCCGTGGTGCGGGTGATGCCGCACTGAATCTGTCTGGTGGTGATCCGGTCCGTCATCACCGAAAACGGCTCCGGCGGATCGTCGCCCGGCTGCATCTCCACCGCCGACCAGTCGATGGTGGTGCCGTCGAGCCGCGGCGGGGTTCCGGTCTTGAGCCGCCCCAGCGTGAAGCCGGCGCGTTCGAACGAGGCCGAAAGCCCGAGCGCCGGCGCCTCCCCGACCCGGCCCGCCGGCCAGTTGCGCTCGCCGAGATGGATCAGCCCGCGCAGGAAGGTCCCGGTGGTGATGACGACCGCCGCGGCCGTCAGCTCGCGACCATCGCCCAGCCGAATCCCGGTCACCCGGCCGCTCACCACCGTCAGCTCATCCGCCTCGCCCTCGATCAACCGCAGGCCCGATGTCCCGGCAATGGCGGCCTGCATGGCCGCCGCATAGAGCTTGCGGTCGGCCTGGGCGCGGGGCCCGCGCACGGCCGGTCCCTTGCGCCGGTTCAGCATCCGGAACTGAATTCCCGCGGCATCCGCGACCCGGCCCATCAGACCATCGAGGGCGTCGACCTCGCGGACCAGGTGGCCTTTGCCGAGTCCTCCGATCGCAGGGTTGCAGGACATCGCGCCAATGGTCGCGAAGCGGTGGGTGACCAGCGCGGTGCGGGCACCCATGCGCGCCGCGGCCGCCGCGGCTTCACAGCCGGCATGGCCGCCGCCGATGACGATGACGTCGAAGGATGTTTGCGGGCTGCTCACGGCGCGACTTCTATCGCGGGACTCCGGCAGCCGGAAGCCGGTAATTTCAACCGGTCTGGCATTTTTCGTAAAACAACCCCATGCAAAGTAGCCGATTACCTATCTGGAGTTTGTGTTTCACGTGAAACAACCCGGGGTAAAACACGTGAAACTGCCGCGTATAAAATGAATAAAGAAATATTACTTCCCTATACAAAACTGTCTGAAGATTACGTCCAGCACGTCTTCGACGTCGATCCGGCCGAGCAGCCGCCCCAGGGCATGCGCCGCGATCCGCAGTTCCTCTGCCATCAGCTCCTCGCCGTCAGCGGCGGCCTTTATGCTGCGCTGCAGCGAAGAAACCGTCTGCTGCAGCAATTGTCGCTGCCGCGCGCGCCCGATCAAGCCGCCGGAATCCGAACCCAGGGTCTTCGCCGCAAACGCGACCAGCGCCGCGATCAGTTGCGGCAGGCCATCGCCCCGGCTGGCCGAGATGGCAAAACCGGCGCCCTCCCCCGCATCGACCCGACCGGCCGCGAGATCGCCGAGATCGATCTTGTTGCGCACCCGCCAATGCGGCGCGGCGCCCAGCTCCGGCTCGCCGTCGTCTGCCGCCTCGACCAGCCACAACACCAGGTCGGCTTCCGCCGCCCGCGCCCGCGCCCGCCGCACCCCTTCCTGCTCCACCGGATCGTCGGTCGGCCGGATGCCGGCGGTATCGATCACCGTCACCGGATAGCCGTCGAGATCGAGCTCGATCTCGATCACGTCCCGCGTGGTGCCGGCATGCGGCGAGACGATCGCGACCTCGCGCCGCGCCAGCGCATTCATCAGCGTCGACTTGCCGACATTCGGCGGACCTGCGATCGCAACCACCAGGCCGTCGCGCAATCGTTCACTTTGGCCCTGCGCGCCAAGCACTTCCTCGATTTCGCCGAGCAGCCTGCCGACCCCTGCCAGCGCCGGCGCGATCAGTTCGGCCGGCACGTCGGCCTCGTCGGAAAAATCGATCGCGGCCTCGATCAGCGCCGAGGCCTCGATGATCTGCGCACGCCAGCCGCGCGCCTTGTCGCCGAGCCCTCCCTTCAACTGCCGCAGCGCCTGGCGGCGCTGCCGGTCGGTATCGGCATGAATGAGATCGTCGAGGCCTTCCGCCTCGGTGAGGTCGAGCTTGCCGTTTTCGAACGCCCGGCGGGTGAATTCCCCGGGCTCCGCCGCGCGCATCCCGGCGACAGCCGACAGCGCCTCGAACAGCGCCGCCAGCACCGCGCGGCCACCATGGACGTGAAATTCGGCGACATCCTCGCCGGTGGCGCTTGCCGGACCCGGAAACCACAGCACCACCGCGTCGTCCAGCGGCTGCCCTCCGGTGTCGCGCAGCAACGCCCGCACGGCGGTTCGCGGCGCTGGAACCCGGCCCGCCAGCGCCACCAGCGCCGCATTGGCCTGCGGCCCGGACACCCGCACCACGGCGATCGCGCTGGGGGGGCGGCCCGATGACAGCGCGAAAATCGTCTGTTGCCGCGGATGCATCCCCTATTTGTCTCCGAGAGCCTTGTAAAGGCAACGAAATTCAGCCTGCCCCGCGGATCCCGCAACCTCGCGGCCAGCGCCGATGCTGCGCCCAATGCTGCGGCATTTACCGCAGCATTCATGCTGCAGAAAACACCCTCGCCACCCCTGCGAAGCCATAGCCGCGTGAATTATATATATTTTTCAATGACTTATGTCTAAGGTCTCCAGGAGACCGCAATTTTCAATGCTGCACTCATGCTGCAGCAGACCCTGCAGCATGAATCCCGGCTGCCAGTCACGAAAAAGGGGGCGCCCACCGCTGGAACGCCCCCTCCAAGACCGCCAAACCGGCTCAGGTATTCATCGATTCGAAGAATTCCGAGTTGTTCTTGGTGTTGCGCAGCTTGTCGAGCAGGAAGTCGATCGCATCCATGGTGCCCATCGGATTGAGGATCCGGCGCAGCACGTACATTTTCTTCAACAGCTGCGGATCGGTGATCAATTCCTCCTTGCGGGTACCGGAGCGCGAGATGTCGATCGCCGGGAAGGTGCGCTTGTCGGAAACCTTGCGATCGAGAATCAGTTCGGAATTGCCGGTGCCCTTGAACTCTTCGAAAATCACCTCGTCCATGCGGCTGCCGGTATCGACCAGGGCGGTGGCGATGATGGTGAGCGAGCCGCCCTCCTCGATGTTGCGCGCGGCACCGAAGAAGCGCTTCGGCCGCTGCAGCGCATTGGCGTCGACGCCGCCGGTCAGCACCTTGCCGGACGACGGCACCACGGTGTTGTAGGCGCGCCCCAGCCGCGTAATCGAGTCCAGCAGGATCACCACGTCGCGGCCGTGCTCGACCAGCCGCTTGGCCTTCTCGATCACCATCTCGGCGACCTGGACGTGACGCACCGCCGGTTCGTCGAAGGTCGAGGAAACCACCTCGCCCTTCACCGAACGCTGCATGTCGGTGACTTCCTCCGGCCGCTCGTCGATCAGCAGCACGATCAGATAGCACTCCGGATGATTGGCCGTGATGGAATGCGCGATGTTCTGCATCAGGACGGTCTTGCCGGTCCGCGGCGGCGCCACGATCAGGGCGCGCTGGCCCTTGCCGATCGGGGCGACGATGTCGATCACCCTTGCAGAAAGGTCCTTTCTGGTGGGGTCCTCGAGCTCGAGGCGGAACCGCTGATCGGGAAACAGCGGCGTCAGATTGTCGAAATTGACCTTGTGCTTGGATTTCTCCGGATCCTCGAAATTCAGCGTGTTGACCTTGAGCAGGGCGAAATAGCGTTCGCCTTCCTTCGGGCTGCGGATGTGGCCCTCGATGGTGTCGCCGGTGCGCAGTCCGAAGCGGCGGATCTGCGAGGGCGAGACATAGATGTCATCGGGTCCGGGCAGGTAATTGGCATCCGGGGAGCGCAGGAATCCGAATCCGTCGGAGAGAACCTCGACGACGCCTTCGCCGATAATATCGGTCTCCTGGATCGCAAGCTGCTTGAGAATGGCAAACATCAGCTCCTGCTTGCGCATCGTGCTGGCGTTTTCGACCCCCTTCTCTTCGGCGAACGAGACGAGCTCGGCCGGCGTCTGAGCCTTGAGGTCTTGAAGTTTCATTTCCCGCATTGGGATGGTCCTGTGGAATAACGGGGGAGGGGTTGCGAGGTGGCTTTGAGAAAATGCGGACGCGAGATCAGGAATGGTCCGCAGGTCTGAGCAAGGAAAGGGGCCGGAGAGGCTTCAAACCTGATGCGGCGGCCGGTTCAACGAGGAAGCCGGGACGCGACCACATCCGCCTGCGTGGGGTGGGATTAAGGTAATATATAAAATCGGCAGGCTTTCCGCAAGCAGGGGGCTGCCCGCCAGCTCGGGGACAATATCGGTCAAAACGGCTTCACGACCACCAGGATCACCGCCCCGATCATCAAAACCGTCGGCACCTCATTGATAATACGATAGAATTTCTGACTTCGCCGGTTTCGGTCGGCGCCGAAGTCCTTGACGCAGCGGGAAAAAAAACCGTGCACGCCGGACATCAGCAGCACCAGCAGGAGCTTGCCATGCAGCCAGCCCGCCGCGAACCAATGCCCGGCCCAGGCCAGATACAGCCCTGCCAGCCAGGTCACGATCATCGCCGGATTGATGATTGCCTTCAGCAACCGCCGTTCCATCAGCTTGAAGGTTTCGGATTGCTGCGATCCGATGGCGGACTCGCAATGATAGACAAACAGCCGCGGCAGATACAGCATCCCGGCCATCCAGGCGATGACGGCTATCACATGCAGCGCCTTGATCCACTCGTACATCGGAACGCCGTCTCACCGGTTGGCGAATATTTTTGCTTCGCGCGCTGCAACGTTGCGGCCGATCCCGCGTTGAAAACCACGCTGGTCTTGGCCTGGACGCAAGACATATCCGCAAGCGGCCCTTTTCTAAAACAATAATATTAGAATCTTAGGTTTGAGTCTAAGTAGCGGTGAATAGCGCCCGCGCAAAACTGTTCCGCAGTTCTCCGGGCTTGTGCACATTCGTCCACAATCCGCGCCGTGATCCGCATTATCCGGAATTGGTCACTGGCCGCAGCAGCTTGCGCCATCTTATGGCCAGCTTATGCAGCGACAAATCCACATAACCTCACTATCCTTGCGGCCGACCGGCAGAGTTATCCTTTTGCGGGCCCTGTGAAGAAAAAGCCGGGTTATACCCGGACCATCGAGCCGCGGCCGATTCTCTCAGGTAAGGTCCACAGGGATTCACAGGATACACAGGGGTTCTGGTGCCCACGACCGGCAATTATTTTCACCTTCATCTGGTCTCCGATTCGACCGGCGAGACGCTGATCACGGTGGCGCGCGCGGTGGCCGCGCAATACGCCAATGTGACGCCGGTCGAGCACGTCTATCCCCTGGTGCGCAGCCAGAAACAACTCGACCGGGTGCTCGACGAAATCGAGGAGGCGCCCGGCATCGTGCTGTTCACGCTGCTCGAGAAGGACCTGGTCGGCCGGCTGGAAGCCAAGTGCCAGCAGATCAACATCCCGAGCCTGTCGATCATCGGCCCGGTGATGCAGTTGTTTCAGGCCTATCTTGGCGCGGCCACGACCGGACGGGTCGGCGCGCAGCACACGCTGAACGCGGAATATTTCAAGCGTATCGACGCGCTGAACTATTCCATGATGCACGACGACGGCCAGCATGTCGAAGGCCTCGAAGACGCCGATGTCGTGCTGGTCGGGGTATCGCGCACCTCCAAGACACCGACCTCGATCTATCTCGCCAACCGCGGCATCCGCACCGCCAACGTCCCCCTGGTGCCCGGCATCGCCATTCCGCACCAGCTGGAGACGCTGAAAAAGCCGCTGGTGGTCAGCCTGCACGCCACGCCGGAGCGGCTGATCCAGGTCCGGCAGAACCGGCTTCTGAGCATGGGCGCCGGTACCGGCAATGACGATTATATCGATCGGCAGGCGGTGGCGGACGAAGTCGCCTTTGCGCGCCGGTTGAGCGCCAAGTTCAACTGGGCGCTGCTCGACGTTACCCGGCGGTCGATCGAGGAAACCGCCGCCGCGGTGCTGAAACTGGTCGCCGACCGCCAGCGGCAACGGCCTCCGGAATGACCGTCTGGCGCGGCCAAGAGAAATTGATCCTCGCCTCGCAAAGCCGCGCGCGGCAGAGCTTGCTGGCCAATGCCGGCATCGGTTTCGAAGCAGCGCCGGCCGACATCGACGAGCGCGCCGTCGAGAAGGCCTCGGGACTTTCGGAACCCGGCGACATCGCCGCGCTGCTGTCGCGGCACAAGGCGGTTTCGGTATCGGCCGGCCGGCCCGGCCGTTTCGTGGTCGGGGCCGATCAGGTCCTGGCGCAGGGCGAGATGCGTTTCAGCAAGCCGGCCGGCCGCAGCGAGGCGGCAGCGCAATTGCGCGCGCTGGCCGGGCGCCATCACGAACTGCACTGCGCCGTTGCGGTCGCCCGCGACGGCACGATCCTGTTCGAAGCGGCCGCAATGGCGCGGATGACCATGCGGCCGCTTGGCGAGGCCGATATCGAGGCCTATCTGGACGAGGCCGGAGCGGCGGTCACGACCAGTGTCGGCGCCTACCAGCTCGAAGGGCTCGGGGTACATTTGTTCGAGCGCATCGAAGGCGATTATTTTACCATCCTCGGCCTGCCGCTGCTGCCGCTGCTGGCATTCCTGCGCAGCCAGCGGCAGCTCGCACTGTGAAGCATGCCCGCGCGGCCCCTTGTCATGGCCTTGCGGATGGTGATGGTTGAACCGGCAAATCGGATGCAGCGGCGGATGGCGCGACCTGGATGTTGATTCTTGGGCTGACCGGCTCGATCGGGATGGGGAAATCGACCACCGCAAAACTGTTCGCCGAAGCGGGCGTCCCGGTCTACGATGCCGATGCCACCGTGCACCGGATCTATCAGGGCGAGGCGGTAGCCGCGGTCGAGGCGGCGTTTCCCGGCACCACCGCCGACGGCAAGGTCGATCGCGGCAAGCTTTCGGCGCGGGTGGTGCACGATCCCGCCGCGATGCAGCGCCTCGAGCAGATCGTTCATCCGATGCTGCGCGCCTACCACGAGAAATTCCTGCACGACGCCGAGGCCGCCGGCGCCGCGGTCGCGGTGGTGGACGTGCCGCTGTTGTTCGAGACCGGCGGCGAGAAACGTGTCGACGCCGTGGTGGTGGTGACCACGACCCCGGAAATCCAGCGCCAGCGCGTGCTGGCGCGCGCCAACATGACCGGCGAGCTGCTCGACACCGTCCTCGCCCGGCAATTGCCGGACGCCGAAAAGCGCCGGCGCGCGGATTTCGTGGTGGATACCTCGCACGGTCTCGATCCGGTGCGGGCGCGGATCCGCGACATCCTGGACCAGGCTGTTAAGATGCCGCGGCGGCGACCCTGATTCGCCAAACCTGCGGTCTGTGGTTCATGCGCGAAATCATTCTGGACACCGAAACCACCGGGCTCGACCCGCTGCGCGGCGATCGGCTGGTGGAAATCGGCTGCGTCGAGATCTTCAACCGGATGCCGACCGGCCAGACCTTCCACCGGCATATCAATCCGGAACGCGACATGCCGGCCGAGGCCTTTGCGGTGCACGGTCTTTCCAGCGAGTTCCTCGCCGACAAGCCGGTGTTTTCGCAAGTGGTCGGGGACTTCCTGGAGTTCATCGCCGATTCGCCGCTGGTGATCCACAACGCATCGTTCGATATCGGTTTCATCAATGCCGAGCTCGAGCGCATCAAGCGGGCGCCGATAGCGCGCGACCGGCTGGTCGATACCCTGCTGCTGGCGCGGCGCAAGCATCCCGGCGTGTCGAACCGGCTCGACGATCTCTGCTCGCGCTATGCGATCGACAATTCCCGCCGCACCAAGCACGGCGCCCTGCTCGACGCCGAGCTATTGGCCGAGGTCTATATCGACCTGATCGGCGCCCGGCAGTCGCAATTGATCCTGGCCGCCGAAACCCGCGACAGCCGGGCCGGCGGATACGGCGAAATGCCGCGCCGGCAACGTCCGGAACCGCTGGCGCCGCGAATCAGCGAAGCCGACCGCGCCGCGCATCGGGCGTTTATCGCCACGCTCGGCGACAAGCCGGTGTGGAGCGATTTTCTCGGCGCCTGAGCGGCGCCCCGCGGCTGGGCTCAGCTCGGCTTTACCTGGGTCGCCTGCGCCATCGCGGCCTGCCGCTCCATGTTCTGGCGGTACAGTCCGACGAAATCGACCGGATCGAGCATCAGCGGCGGGAACCCGCCATCGCGCACCGCGGTGGCGATGATCTCGCGCGCAAACGGGAACAACAGCCGCGGGCATTCGATCATCACCAGCGGGTGCAGGTTTTCCTTCGGGACGTTCATGATCCGGAACACCCCGGCATAGGCGAGATCGAAGCTGAACATCACCTTGCCGGCGTTTTCCGCCTTGCCTTCGACCATCAAGGTCACTTCGAAGTCGTTTTCGGCGACATTGTTGGCGGTGACGTTGATCTGGATGTTGATCGCGGGCTGCTGCGCCTGCGGTCCCAGCGAAGATGGTGCGTTCGGATTCTCGAACGACAGGTCCTTGGTATATTGCGCCAGCACGTTCAACTGGGGAGGGAGGGCTGCCTCGGGGGGCGCGCCGTTGCCGTTGGTCATGGAAATCTCTCCTGGAGCGTTTTCAAGCGAGCAGCCACCGGTTTTGCGTCTGAATTCGCTCGCGAGGTGCGAAAAGGCCTCTGTCGGGGCGAGTGGCTATCATAGCCCCGCCTCGTTCCACAAGGACGACCATCGCGGCGGACCTGCCGGCGCACCGGCCGGCCTTTCGGGCACCGGCGCGGGGCTTGGAAAGGCGATCCCGGGGAGCCCCAAGGCTGCCCCCTAAATTGTTGAATATGCGCGATTTCCGGGCATCATCGGGTTTCCCCTGAGGGCGAAAACGCGCTACCATTGCTTGTGGTCGACGGCGGGAGCATCGGCTCGGCCCGTCCACCGGCATGGCTTTTCATGTCAAGGCGCGCCATTGGTCAGGCAAAGTTTCGTGCCTACATATTGCAGACCCATCCATGAGGTAATCTCTGCCCGTCCTCTCAAGGGACGCTCTATCGCCGGAGCCATTGCCGGCGCAGACCAGAAAGCGAACGCGACGTGGATATTTACACCATCATCTTCCTGGCGCTGGCGGTCTTCATCTTCCTGCGCCTGCGCAACGTGCTCGGCCAGCGCACCGGAAACGAACGGCCGCCCTACGATCGCACGGCGCGCAATGTGGTGCAGGGGGCGCCGGACACCAACGTGGTGCCGATGCCCGGCGCGGTGATCGATCAGGCGCCGCTGGCGCCGGCCGCCGACGTGGCGCCGCCCTCCGATCGCTGGAAAGGCCTGGCAGAGGCCGGCACGCGGCTCGCCCAGGGACTTGACGCCATCGCGGCGCAGGATTCGTCGTTCGACCCCCGGCATTTCCTCAGCGGCGCCCGCAGCGCCTATGAGATGATCGTGATGGCCTTTGCCAATGGCGATCGCCGGGCACTGAAGGACCTGTTGTCGTCCGAGGTCTATGACAGCTTCGAGGCTGCGATCAAGGAGCGCGAGAAGCAGGAGCGCAAGACCGAAACCCGTTTCGTTTCGGTCGACAAGGCCGAACTGGTCGGTGCGGAAGCGCGCGACCGGACGGCGCAACTGACCGTCCGCTTCGTGTCGCAGATGGTTTCGGTCACCCGCGACAAGACCGGCGCCATCGTCGACGGCAATCCCGACAAGGTCGCCGACATTACCGATGTCTGGACCTTTGCCCGCGACATCACCTCACGCGATCCGAACTGGAAGCTGGTTGGCACGGGAAGCGCTCACTAACGCCGGTGGCTTCGCCCGATTTGCCGCCGCGGCTTGCCTGATCGCCGCCGCCTTGCTCTCTCCGGCGGCCGCGCCAGCCGCGCGCCGGCATCTGCCCTATCCTTCGCTGCCGATGCCGCTGCAGATCAGCGGCAGCCAATATGCCCCGGTGGCGTGGGGCGATATCGAGGGCTGGAGCGAGGACGACCATCTGCTGGCCTTCAAGACCTTCCGCGCCAGCTGCCGGACGATATCCGCGCAGGCCACGCCGGCCGACGATTCTCGGGCCCTGGGCGCATCGCTGCGCGACCCCTGCCGCGCCGCCCGGGCCGCCGAGATTTCCGACGGCGCCGGGGCGCGGGCGTTTTTCGAGCGGAATTTTTCGCCTTTGCGGATTTCCCGGCTGGGCGAGGATGCGGGCTTCGTCACCGGCTATTACGAGCCGGTGATCGACGGTTCGCGGACGCGCACCGACGTCTATACGGTGCCGGTCTATCGCCGGCCGTCGAACCTGTTCGTCCGAGGCTTCAGCCAGGACTCGGTCGGCCTGCCCAACAAGGGCGAGGTGTTTCGCAAGATCGGCCGCCGCAAGCTGGTGCCCTATTACGATCGCGGCGAAATCGAGGATGGCGCGATCGCCGGCCGCGGTCTGGAAATCTGCTGGCTCAAGGATCCGACCGATCTGCTGTTCGCGCAGATCCAGGGCTCGGCGCGGGTCCATCTCGAGGACGGCTCGACCATCCGCATCAATTACGACGCGCATAATGGCTATCCCTATACGGCGGTCGGCCGCCTCCTGATCGAGCGCGGCATCATCCCGAGGGACCAGATGTCGATGCAGAAGATCAGGGAATGGATGGAGCAGAATCCCGATGGCGCCAGGGAGTTGCGCCGGCAAAACCGCTCCTATGTGTTCTTTCGCGAGGTGCAGCTCTCCGACAAGGACGAGCCGGTGGGCGCCCAGGGCGTGCCGCTAACGCCCGGCCGCTCGATCGCCGTCGACAAGGCCCTGCACGTCTACGGCACGCCGTTCTTCATCGAAGGCGAACTGCCGATCGAGTCGGCGCAGTCGCGGACGCCGTTTCGCCGGCTGATGATCGCGCAGGACACCGGCTCGGCGATCACCGGGCCGGCCCGCGCCGATCTCTATTTCGGCGCCGGCGCCGATGCCGGACGGGTGTCCGGCCGGCTCCGCCACCCCATGCGCTTTGTCATCCTGGTCCCCAAGAGCCTCGATCCGGTGCAGCGCGGCCGGGCGATGCCGCTGCCGGATCCGCGGCCGTCGCGCAGGATCGCCAGGCTGTTTCCGCAGACCGCCCCGGCCGCGGCGGCACCACCCGCCGCCACGGCGCCGGCCTCGGCGGCAGCTGCCGCGACGGCGGTGCCGCTGCCGCAGGACCGTCCCGCCGTCGAACCGCGCCGCGAGCGGCGGCGCCTCCATCGCCTTCGTCACCTGCGCCGCGCCCGATGAAGCGTCCGCCCGCCAATCCCTTTCCCGAGATGACGCCACCGCGCCGCCGGCGCGCGCTCAGCGAGGAAGAGCGGGCGCTGTGGGAGAGTGTCGCCGGGCAGACCCGGCCGTTGCGGAAAAAGCCCCGCGCCGCCAAGCCGCAGCTGGTTCCGGCGGATGCGGAAATGCCGGCCGCAGCCGGACCTGCCGTGCCCCCGCGGGCGGCGCCGTCCGCCCGGGCGCCGCGCGCGCCAAAACCGCCATCGCCACCGGCGCCGCCGCCACTGGCGCCGCTGGGACGCCGCGAACGCTCGCAGCTGTCGCGCGGCCGCAAGCAGATCGATGCCAGGCTCGACCTGCACGGCATGACCCAGACCCGCGCCCACCTTGCGCTGTCGGGCTTCCTGGAACGCGCCCATCGCGACGGCCTGAGCTTCGTGCTGGTCATCACCGGCAAGGGCCGCAAGGGGCCGGAGTCAGAGCCCGGCGTGCTGCGCCGCCAGGTGCCGCAATGGCTGAGCCTGCCGGAATTCCGCACCCTGGTGATCGGCTTCGAGGAAGCCCATGTCGGCCATGGCGGTGAGGGCGCGCTTTACGTGCGCATCCGCCGATCGAAAATCTGACGGCGGCATCGCCCCCGCGCTATGCGATCCGTTCGGCGATCTGATCGGTGCCGTTCTGATGCAGGATCAGGCGGGCGGCGCGGCCGTCCGCGCCGGGCTCGAACGTCACCTGCGCGCCGACGCATTTGTAGAAAAACTGCCATTCCGAGACGGCAAACGCCTGCAGCGCCGGCTGGTCGGCGAGCCGGACATAGAGCCGGCCAGCGGTCGACGTCACGTCGAACACCCAGTTCGGACGCAGTTGGTAGCGGCCCAGCAGCCGCGCAAAGCAGGCCGGGTCGACCGCCACTTCCTTGCGGAACCAGATCAGGCCGCAGCGCGGGTCGAGCACATGGACCCCCAAATCGACCACCGCATCGATGCCGGCGTTGCTGAGCACCGCCACCCCGCGCTTCCATTCCGGAATGCATCTGACAAAGGTGCGGAATCCACCGGTCCCGCCAGAATGCGACAGCGCGACGCCGCCATCGGGGTGCGGTGCCCCCAATTCCAGTCCGCCCTGGTCGCGCGGGGTCACCAGCGGGCCGATCATGGCCGAGATCGGCGAATCCCGATCGTACATCGCGTCCATGAAGGCCAACAGATCTGACAGGTTGGAGCGGAACGCGCCCGCTCCCGCCAACACGTCGAAATTCCAGTCCGGCACCGGATCGAGGCTGTCGTCGTGGCCGGTCGCGACGTCGGCCGTCAGCCGGCCAGGGATCGCAATCACCGTATCGTCCATCCGCAGCGGATCGAGAATCCGGGCGCGGACCAGGCTCTCATAATCGCCGGCGCCGGAGCGCAGCACCAGGGCGTGCCCGAGCAGTCCCGCGCCGAGATTGGAATATTCGAAGCTGTCGCCCGGCGTCCGGATCAGTTCGTGGCCGGCGAGAAACTGGTAGAGCTTTTCCGCGGTGTAGCCGGCATAGGGATCGCCGGGATGATCTTCCCGGTTGAGATTGGCCGGCACTCGCGGCAGGCCTGAATAATGCGAGGCGAGATCGCGCAGCGTGATGGCTCTGCCGTTGCGGAGCGGGACGCGCGTTCCCGCCGGCAGCAGCTCCGCCACCGGCTCATCCAGCCCGACCTCGCCGCGGTTGGCCATGTCGGACAACACCAGGGCAGTGAACAGCTTGGTGATCGAGCCGATCTCGAAAATGGTTTTTTCGTTCACCGCCAATGCGCTACGCGTCTCGCGGCAGCCATGGCCGACGAAACGATGGCTGCCCGCTTCGGTCAGGCCGACCGCCATGCCGACGCTCAGGCGGTGCCCGTCCACGCGATCCGCGACCAGCCGCCTGATCGCGTCGTCGGACAAGGCAGGCGGCGGCGCGGCGATCTCGGGCATGATCATCACTCCGGCGCGACCCGACCACGCCGCGCGGCTTGCAAAAATTACCGGTTGGCGGCCCCATCGTCCATCGGTTTGGCGCACGCCGGCGCCTAAAACGGCCTGACGATCCCGACCCGGGGAATCAGGGTGATGATCCAGCCGAGCACGGAGGCCTTGCGGTCATCGGTGGCGACGGCCGGCACCGGCTCCGCGCCGGGCAGGGTTTTGACCGCATGCAGGATCAGGAACATGCAGACCGCCCAGTTCGAAACCCAGCGCGAATAGTCGAACACGATCGCGAACATCACGAGGTAACCGAGGCTCACCGCCGCGATCCCGGTGATGACGATGCGGCGGTGCAGCGGGCGTGCGAGTGACCGGATCAGTCCGGCAAAATATCGCCACAGCGGGATATGCAGCCAGATCAGCACGGCGAACACGGGAACGCCGAGCAGATTCGACGGCATCCGCGCCCAGGTGTCGTGGATCTCCGTCGGCAGCTGCTGATACCAGATGTAGCTGAAACTCAGCAGGTCGGCCCGCGACGGGTCGGCCATGCGGCCCTGCAGATAGCGCACGAATTCGTTCTGCGGGACCGCGATCGATCCGTAGAACTGCGCCGCAAGGAACAGAACGCCGATGGCGGCGAGCGCCGCGATCCCGACCGCGACGTTCAGGCGGCCAAAATCGCGCACCAGATAATGGCGCAGCACCACGATGACCGCGATGGTCGGCACATACATCAGAACATGGATGTGGTGGATCAGGACCAGGATCAACGCGGCGATCGCCGCCGCGATCACGAACCAGAGCGAACGCGCCGGGATCAGCAGCAGGCAGATCGCCAGCGCACAGCCATAGATGTCGAAATGCCCCAGCGTGTGCATGAAATTTTTAAGAAAGAACGGCGAGCCGGCCATGAACACGAACAGCGGCAGCTGCGCATCGTCAAAACCGAAGGTGCGCCGGAACAGCCGCACGAACAGCGCCAATGTCAAAAGCCAGACCGCGCCGCCGAGCGCGAACACCAGCCAGACCGGCACCTGCGTGAAAAACAGCGATGCCATGGCGCCGACCAGCGCCCGCTTGGTGAAGCCGAAATGATAATCGACCAGAAGATGGATGTAGGGGACGTAGGGCGGCAGCGTGATTTTGTGGAGAAAAACCCCGATCATCACGGCGGCATTGACGGCAAGCATCAGGCGCCAGGGGTTCTTCCAGACACGCGGATTCATTTGGCCCCCCGACCGGCACCCAACCAGCCGATATCTATCACACGACGGGTGCCCGGCGGGCAATGCGCTGTCCCGGCCAGCTGAAGCGCGAGCCGTGACCTTGGTGCAGTCGGCAGCGCGACCAACCATCGGTCGAGAATATAATCTACAGAATGAAGCGGCTGAGGTCGGCGTTCTTGGCGAGATCGCCGACATGCTTCTGCACATAGGCGGCGTCGATCTGGATGGTCTCGCCATGGCGGTCGGGTGCTGCGAATGAAATCTCGTCGAGCACGCGTTCCATCACGGTCTGCAGCCGTCTGGCGCCGATATTCTCGACCGAGGAATTGACCGCCACCGCGACGTCGGCCAGCGCGTCGATGGCGTCGTCGGTGATGTCCAGCGTCACGCCTTCGGTCTGCATCAGGGCGACATATTGCTTGATCAGCGAGGCTTCCGGCTCGGTCAGGATGCGGCGCATGTCGTCGCGGGTCAGCGCGTCCAGTTCGACCCGGATCGGCAGCCGGCCCTGCAATTCCGGCAGCAGGTCGGACGGCTTGGCGATGTGAAAGGCGCCGGAGGCGATGAACAGGATATGGTCGGTCTTCACCGCGCCGTGCTTGGTCGATACCGTGGTGCCTTCGATCAGCGGCAGCAGGTCGCGCTGCACGCCCTCGCGCGAGACGTCGCCGCCGCTGCGGCCGTCGCGCACGCAGATCTTGTCGATCTCGTCGAGAAACACGATGCCGTTGTTCTCCACCGCATGGATCGATTCCTGCACCAGTTGGTCGGTATCCAGCAGCTTGTCGGATTCCTCGTTGACCAGGAGCTCGTGGGAGCCCTCCACGGTGAGGCGGCGGGTCTTGGTGCGGCCGCCCAATTTGCCGAAGATGTCGCCGATCGAGATCGCGCCCATCTGCGCTCCCGGCATGCCCGGAATTTCGAACATCGGCATGCCGCCGGAGGATTGCGTCTCGATCTCGATTTCCTTGTCGTTGAGTTCGCCGGCGCGCAGCTTCCGGCGAAACGAATCCCGCGTCGCGGCGCTGGAATTGGCGCCGACCAGGGCATCGAGCACGCGGTCCTCGGCGGCGAGCTGGGCGCGCGCCTGCACGTCCTTGCGCTTGCGCTCCCGCACCTGGGCGATGGCGACCTCGACCAGGTCGCGGATGATCTGCTCGACGTCGCGGCCGACATAGCCGACCTCGGTGAATTTGGTGGCCTCGACCTTGATGAAGGGGGCGCCGGCGAGCTTGGCCAGCCGGCGGGCGATCTCGGTCTTGCCGACGCCGGTCGGCCCGATCATCAGGATGTTTTTCGGCAGCACCTCCTCGCGCAAGGAGCCGGTGAGCTGCAGCCGCCGCCAGCGATTGCGCAGCGCGATCGAGACCGCGCGCTTGGCGTCGGTCTGGCCGACGATGAAGCGATCGAGTTCGGAGACGATTTCACGGGGGGACAGCTCGGTCATTGGCCTAATCGGGTTGGATGGTCGGGCTCGGCGGCGGAGATCGGGCGAAGGGGCAGGTGCCGCTAGCCCGCCGTCAGCGTCTCGATGGTCACGTTGCGGTTGGTATAGACACAGATGTCGGCGGCGATATCCAGCGCGCGGCGCACGATGGCCTCGGCATCCCAGGCGGAATCGACCAGGGCGCGCGCGGCCGCCAGGGCGTAGTTGCCGCCGGAACCGATCGCCATCACCCCGGCCTCGGGCTCCAGCACGTCGCCGGTGCCGGTCAGCACCAGCGAAACCTCCTTGTCGGCGACGATCATCATGGCTTCCAGCCGGCGCAGATAGCGGTCGGTGCGCCAGTCCTTGGCGAGTTCGACCGCGGCACGGGTCAATTGCCCCGGATATTGCTCGAGCTTGCTTTCCAGCCGCTCGAACAGCGTGAAGGCGTCGGCGGTGGCGCCGGCAAATCCGCCGATCACGTCGCCCTTGCCGAGCCTGCGGACCTTTTTGGCGTTGGATTTGATCACGGTCTGACCGATCGAGACCTGCCCGTCGCCGCCGATCACCACCCGGCCGCCCTTGCGGACCGTCAGAATGGTGGTGCCGTGCCAGACCGGCGATTCGGAAGGTGATGCTTGCATGGAGGACCTCGGTTTCGGCCAGATCTAGGGATTGCCGCGCAGGGATGCAATCTTCAGCCCTCCGGCGCCGGATTCCGGTCACCATAGGCGCAAGTTCGGTCGCAAGCAGGCCATACCGCAGTAGCGAAGGCGGCATCGGCCTGTTAAAAGGGCGCGTTTTCGGGACGGGAAAGCCATTTTCATGCGGGTCGCGACCATCAAGCGCAAGACCAAGGAGACCGACATCGAGGTCAGCGTGAACCTCGACGGGTCCGGCGTGTCCGAGGTCGCGACCGGGATCGGCTTTTTCGACCACATGCTCGATCTGCTGGCGCGGCATTCGCGCATCGACCTCACCGTCAAGGCGGTGGGCGACCTCCACATCGATCACCACCACACCACGGAAGATGTCGGCATCGCGCTGGGCCAGGCGGTCAAGCAGGCGCTCGGCAGCATGGCCGGCATCACCCGCTATGCCGGCGTCCACATGCCGATGGACGAGACGCTGACGCGGGTCGTGATCGACATTTCGGGCCGGCCGGTGCTGGTGTTCAAGGTGGATTTTCCGCGCGACAAGGTCGGCAGCTTCGACACCGAGCTGGTGCGCGAATGGTTCAACGCCTTTGCGATCAATGCCGGCGTGACTTTGCACGTCGAGACCCTATATGGCGAAAACAGCCATCACATCGCCGAATCCTGCTTCAAGGGTCTGGCGCGGGCGTTGCGGGCGGCGGTCGCGATCGATCCGCGCGCCGCCGGCGAAGTGCCATCCACCAAGGGTCAGCTCGGCGGCTGATTCCCCCGTGCTCGGCGGAGAGTGACGATGCCGGTCTACACAGTTCATGCTCCAGTGACCCGGGACGCGGGGATAAGCGCCGCCGACCGCTTCGCTTTCGTTCGCGACGGCTTTCACGTCTGGGCCGCGCTGGCGGCCCCGCTGTGGCTCGCCTGGCACCGGCTGTGGCTGGCGCTGGTCGGCTGGTTCGTGGTGCTGGCCGCGATCGATGTCGGACTGGCGCGGCTCGGCGCCGGCGCAACCGCGGTCGTCCTGGCCAATGGGCTGCTGGCGCTGCTGACGGGATTCGAGGCCGCCAGCCTGCGGCGCGCGACCCTGTCGCGGCGCAACTGGCGCCAGCTCGACATCGTGGTGGCCGATGACGAGGAATCCGCCGAGCGGCGGTTTTTCGACCGCTGGACCGCCAGCCAGCGCGCGCTGGCCAACGATCAATCGGCGGTCGATCGCGGCGCGCCGCCGCCGACCCGGGATATTCCGGGCCAGCCGTTCTCGCGGCCGCCGGCGGCGCCGCACGGCGAGATCATCGGACTGTTTCCGGAACCGGGAGCCTCGCGTTGAGCGTTGCCATCATCGATTACGGCTCCGGCAACCTGCACTCGGCGGCGAAAGCCTTCGAGCGCGCCGCACGGGCGATGGAAATCCCGGAGAAGATCGTGGTCACCCGCGATCCCGAGACGGTGTTTCGCGCCGATCGCATCGTGCTGCCCGGGGTCGGCGCGTTCGCCGATTGCCGCCGCGGCCTCGACGCGCTCGACGGCATGATCGAGGCGATGACCGAGGCGGTGCGCCGGAAGGCACGGCCGTTCTTCGGCATCTGCGTCGGCATGCAGCTGATGGCGACCCGCGGCAAGGAGCATGTCACCACCGACGGCTTCGACTGGATCGCCGGCGACGTCGAGAAGATCGCGCCCAAAAGCGAGGGTCTGAAGATCCCCCATATGGGCTGGAACACCCTCGACATGGTGCGCGAACATCCGGTGCTGGAGCGCCTGGCGCTCGGCCCGAAGGGCCGCCACGCCTATTTCGTCCACTCCTATCACCTGCAGGCGACCCATGAGGCCGACGTGCTGGCGCGCGCCGATTACGGCGGCCCGGTGACGGCCATCGTCGGCAAGGACACCATGATCGGCACCCAGTTTCACCCGGAAAAGAGCCAGCGTTTCGGGCTGGCGCTGATCTCGAATTTCCTGAAATGGAAGCCGTGAGCATCTCGCCTCCGGGATCCCGCGCCGGCGCAGCAGGTAACGCAACGTGATTCTGTTTCCCGCCATCGACCTCAAGAACGGCCAGTGCGTTCGCCTCGAACAGGGCGACATGGCGCGCGCCACCGTGTTCAGCCTCGATCCGGCGGCGCAGGCGGCCGCCTTTGCCGCGCAGGGTTTTGAATATCTGCATGTCGTCGACCTCGACGGCGCGTTTGCCGGCAAGCCGGTCAATGCAGCCGCCGTCGAGGCGATGCTGCGCAGCGTCACCATCCCGGTGCAGCTCGGCGGCGGCATCCGCGATCTCAAGACCATCGAAGCCTGGCTCGACAAGGGCATCGCGCGGGTGATCATCGGTACCGCCGCGGTGCGCGATCCCGCGCTGGTCAAGGCGGCGGCGAAAAAATACCCCGGCCGCGTCGCGGTCGGCCTCGACGCCCGCGACGGCAAGGTCGCGGTCGAAGGCTGGGCGGAAACCTCGGAAGTCACCGCCTTCGAGATCGCCGCGCGCTTCGCGGATGCCGGCGTTGCCGCGATTGTGTTTACCGATATCGCGCGCGACGGCCTGCTCAAGGGCCTCAATCTCGACGCCACGGTTGCGCTGGCCGAACGGATCGCGATTCCCGTGATCGCCTCCGGCGGCTTTGCCTCGATCGACGACGTTCGGGCGCTGCTGGCGCCGGAAGCCAAAAAGCTCGCCGGCGCGATCGCCGGCCGCGCGCTCTATGACGGCCGCCTCGATGCCGCGGCGGCGCTTGCCATGATCCGTCACGCCCGCGCCGCGGCCTAGGAGTTTCCATCATGTTCAAGGTCCGCGTGATCCCCTGCCTCGACGTCAAGGACGGCCGCGTCGTCAAGGGCGTCAACTTCGTCGATCTGCGCGACGCCGGCGATCCGGTGGAAGCCGCCATCGCCTATGACGCCGCCGGCGCCGACGAATTGTGCTTTCTCGACATCACCGCGACCCACGAAAATCGCGGCATCATGCTGGAGGTGGTGCGGCGCACCGCCGAGGCCTGCTTCATGCCGCTGACCGTCGGCGGCGGCGTGCGCAGCGTCGACGATATCCGCACCCTGCTGCGCTCCGGCGCCGACAAGGTGTCGATCAACAGTGCCGCGGTCAGCCGCCGCGAATTCGTCAAACAGGCCGCGGAAAAATTCGGCGACCAGTGCATCGTGGTGGCGATCGACGCCAAGCGCGTCAAGCGTGGCGGCGGTTCGGAACGCTGGGAGATCTTCACCCATGGCGGCCGAAACTCGACCGGCATCGACGCCATCGAATACGCCCAGGAGGTGGTCTCGCTCGGCGCCGGCGAAATCCTGCTGACCTCGATGGACCGCGACGGCACCAGGCAGGGTTTCGACCTGCCGCTGACCCGGGCGGTGGCCGACAGCGTCGCCGTCCCGGTGATCGCCTCGGGGGGCGTCGGCCATCTCGATCACCTGGTCGACGGCATCCGCGAGGGCCACGCCACCGCGGTGCTGGCGGCGTCGATCTTCCATTTCGGCGAATTCACCATACGTGAAGCCAAGGACCATATGGTGCGGGCCGGGCTGCCGATGCGGCTCGACCCCTAGCCCGAAATCTGGCAGCAACGGCTGCCGCCCCTGTCAGAAAGCGCCTCGATGGCTCGCTTTACCCTGCACGATCTCGCCGCCACCATCGATGCCCGCGCGGCGTCCGGCGGCGAGGCCTCCTACACCCGCAAGCTGCTGGACAGGGGGGCGGCGCATTGCGCCAGGAAATTCGGCGAGGAGGCGGTGGAAGCGGTGATCGCCGCGGTCGAGAACGACCGCAGCCATCTGATCGCCGAGAGCGCCGACGTGCTGTTCCATTTGCTGGTGCTGCTGAAGTCGCGCGGCGTCAGCCTCGCGGAGGTCGAGGCCGCACTGGCGCAGCGCACCACGATGTCCGGACTCGACGAGAAGGCCGCGCGCAAGCGCGATTAGAAGCGTTGATGCCCCACCAACCGGGCTTGGCCCATAGCTAAAGGCGGCTTCATGGATATTCGGGCGGCGGACCAGCAGTACAATCCCTACCGGGTGTTCTCCAGGGAACAATGGGCCCGGCTGCGCGACGACACGCCGATGACGCTGGATGCCGGCGAGATCGCGGCGCTGCGCTCGATGCATGACCGGCTCGATCTCAAGGAGGTCGAGGAGATCTACCTGCCGCTGTCGCGGCTGTTGTCGATCTATGTCGACGCCATGCAGCGGCTGTATTTCGCGCAGCGGCGCTTTCTCGGCATCGAAGACCGCAAGATGCCCTACATCATCGGCGTCGCCGGCTCGGTGGCGGTCGGCAAATCGACCACCGCGCGCGTGCTGCAGGCGCTGCTGGCGCGCTGGTCGCCGCGGCCCAAGGTCGATCTGGTGACCACCGACGGTTTCCTGTTTCCCAACGCCGTTCTCGAGCGGCAGGGCATGATGCAGAAGAAGGGCTTTCCCGAAAGCTACGACCTGCCGACGCTGCTGTCGTTCCTGAGCGACATCAAGGCCGGGCGGCGTCAGGTGCGGGCGCCGGTCTATTCGCATCTGACCTACGACATCATTCCGAACGAATGGATCGAGATCGACCGGCCGGACATCCTGATCGTCGAGGGCGTCAACGTGCTGCAGACCGGCCGGCTGCCGCGCGACGGCAAGGCGGTGGCGGTGGTCTCCGACTTTTTCGATTTCTCCTGCTATATCGACGCCGAGGAAGCGGTGCTGCGCGCCTGGTATGTCCGCCGCTTCCTGGCGCTGCGCGACACCGCGTTTCACGATCCGCGATCCTATTTCCATCGCTATGCGCTGTTGTCCGACGAGGAAGCGACCGCGACCGCGCTGGCGATCTGGGAGCGCACCAACCTTGCCAATCTCGAGGACAACATCCTGCCGACCCGGCCGCGCGCGACGCTGATCCTGAAAAAGGGCGCCGACCACGTGGTCGAGACCGTGGCGCTGCGCCGGCTGTAGCGGAGCGGTTTCGAGGTTCGAATCATTTCGGGTTCGAAACAACGATCAGCGACAATCGTCATTCCGGGCCTGCACCGCGCCCGGCCATCGCCGGCCGCAGCAGATCCCGGATGACAGGCAATGGATCACTTTCCGTCGGATCGGTTTCATGGCATCGCGCCGGATCAACGCAGCGCCAGCGGGTCCTGCTCGTCGAGGAAACCGATGATCTCGCGGAAGAACTGCATGCGGTTCTTTTCCAGCATCACCGAATGGGTGCCTTCGCCGATTTCGACCAGCCGCTTGTAGGGCACGTTCGTCAGGGCGGCGAAATAGTCGATCGCCTGGTAGCTCGGCAGGTCGAAATCCCATTCGGCGTGAATGAGGAAGGTCGGCACCGTGATGCG
>Ga0302157_10000506_pt1 | contig 51626 bp, 31 predicted proteins | sample I_Bog_N3_3_FD_193502 | JGI IMG/M metagenome (GOLD analysis project Ga0302157, IMG submission 193502) | Peat permafrost microbial communities from Stordalen Mire near Abisko, Sweden - I_Bog_N3_3 | ecosystem: Environmental > Terrestrial > Soil > Wetlands > Peat | place: Sweden: Abisko, Stordalen... | reverse complement strand
CATGATCTCCCGGCCTATGGAGGCGCCGACATGGTCCTCGCCGACCTTGGTGTATCCGGCAGAGGGGTATTTCTTCTGGATCGCGTCCAGGAGTTCCCCCGACTTGCCCGCGGGCGTCTCTATCTTTAGCTGCTCCCCTCCCCCGCCGAGGGCGCTTTCGTAGTTGACGTTAACCTCGCCGAGCCGAGCCGCGTCGGCAACGTCCCGGATCTTCGCGACGTCCAGCTTCTCGTGGTAGGTGAGCGTCACGACGTCGCCGCCCGAGAAGTCGATCCCGAAGATCCTGTTGCCCTGGTAGAAGACGACGCCAAGGCCGAGGAGCACGATCATCCAGGAGCCCGCGAATGCGGGTTTGCCGAAGCGCACGAAGTCGACGTGGATGGCCTTCAGGAGGTGGCGCATCTTGATCTTCTTGATGAAGCCCGAGTCGATAAGGAGCTCCATGATCAGGTGGGCCGTGATAAGGACCGAGAACATGGTCGAGAGGACGCCGATCGCGAGCGTCACTCCGAATCCGCGGATCGGGCCCGTGCCGAGCCAGATCATGATCGCGCAGATGATCAGCTGGACGATGTGTGCGTCGATGATCGTCATCAGGGCCTTCGAGTAGCCCACCTGGTTCGAGGTCGAGAGGGACTTGCCGAGGGCGATCTCCTCCCTCATGCGCTCAAAGATCAGGATGTTGGCGTCGACCGCCATGCCGATCGTGAGCACGATGCCGGCAAGGCCCGGGAGAGTCATCGTGGCGCCGATGTTGGCCATGACTCCCAGGATGATCACGAGGTTCACCGCCAGGGTGGCGACCGCAACGAGGCCCCCGGTCGTGTAGAAGGTGACCATGAACGCTGCGACGGCCGCCAAGCCGATCACGGAGGCACGGACGCCGCTATCCACGGCATCCTGGGCCAGGGACGGCCCGACCTCGTACTGCGTCATCACCTTCAAGGGGACGTCCAGCGGGTTGTTCAGGTCGTTCGCCAGCCTGAAGGCCTCCCGCTCGGTGAAATATCCGGTTATCTCGGCGTTGTCGCTGTCGATCTCCTCCTTGACCGTCGGGACCGAGCAAAGCTCGCCGTCGAGCACGATCGCGAGCTGCCCCAGCCTGCCGCTCGCCTTGTCGCCGCTGGCGGCGATCTCGCGGGTCACCGCGGCAAAACGCTTCCGGCCGTCGCTTGTGAAGCGCATGGCAATGAGTGGCTTACCATAGGAATCGTGCTGCACCGTGGAGTATGCTATCGCCTCGCCCGTCATCTCGGGGATGCGCTTGACGAAGTACTCCTGGGCCAGGTCGGTACCGTCGGGACGCTCATAGTCGTAGGACTTGATCTCGTAGCCCGGGGGGATCTCCCCGGGGCGCACCGTCTCCGGCGTCGCGAACGGGTAGACCATCCTGAAGTCCAGGCGGGCGGGCTTCTTCACCTCGTCGAGCACGTCCGGATTGTCCTTCGTATTGAGGCTCGGCAGTTCAACCTCGATCCGGTTGGTACCAACCGCGCGGACCAGGGGCTCGGCGACACCCATCGAGTTGATGCGCGAGCTGATGATGTCGATCGCCTTTGTGAGCTTCTCCTTGCGGGCCGATTCCTCGTCGTATCCGGCGGTCTTCGTGCCGAGGTCGGCCTCAAGCGTGAATCCAACGCCGCCCTGGAGGTCCAGGCCCATCTGCAGACGCGCCCTCGAGCTGTCGAGCAGGTACTTAAGCAGGATGTCGTTTCGCTTGGAGACGTTCTTGAGCGAGTCCTCGAGGCGCACGTCGGGGAAGAACTGGCTGAGGTCTATCCTCTGGTCGCGGCCGATTTTCTTTAATGCCACGTACTCGCTCGGCGCGGCGCCCGACTTCTTGAGCTCGGCGGCCTTGGCAAGGAGGGCGCCAAACTCCTCGCGCCTGGCCGTGGCGTGGGACTTGGCGTACTCGGGGAAGGGGATGTCCTTGAGAGGCAGGAGCGCGGAGACGGCCCAGCCCAGGATCAGCAGGCTTAGGGCGATCTTCCAGAGGTTGCGTTTGAACATGTCGGATTTGGGTTAAAGGGGGGTTTCGGCCGCATCCCACCGCGGTCGGGGTGCCGCCAGGGGTGCGGCGCCTTGGCCCGCCCCTTGGGAGGGCGGGGACGGGGGCTAGGAGGACTTCTTCTCCTCGGCGGCCGGCTTCTTCACGACCGAGAGGATGAATCCTTTGCCGACCTCCACCTTGGTGTTGTCGCCCACCCGGATCACGAAACGGTCGTCCTTGACGTTGGTGATGACCCCGTAGATCCCGCCCGTTGTAACGACCTCGTCACCCGACTGGAGCGCGGCAAGCATCTTGTCCTGCTCCTTCTGCTTCTTGCGCTGGGGCGCAATGAAGAGGAAATAGAAGCCGGCGATGAACAGCAGCCACACGATTATCATGGAGGGCGGGAAACCGGCGGGGGCGGCCGGGGCGGCCGTTTGGGCAATCAATTTAGTCATTTCGTATTGCGTTATTATAAAGAGAAAACACGCATCTAACTGAATCCACGCTTGTGAAGGCAAGCCCTCAGTGGCCCGCCCTCGCCAAAAACTTGAAAAGCAAATCCGCATCCGCCTGGTCGGCAGCCAAATCCGAGGAGCTCTACGGCTTCAAGCGATGGGGTTCTGGGCACCTCTCGGTGGACACGGAGGGCTTCGTTAACGTGCAGCCCCTGAAGGACGGCCGGACGATCCGGGTCCTGGACGTCGTGACCGAGGCCCTGGGTATGGGCCTGAAGGCCCCGATGGTGATCCGATTCCAGGATCTTCTCCGGCACAGGGTGATCCAGTTGAACGAGGTGTTCCGGCAGGCGATCAAGGAGGAGGGCTACAAGGGATCCTACCGCGGGGTGTTCCCGATCAAGGTGAACCAGCTCCGCGAGGTCGTGGACGAGATCGTGGCGGCCGGCCGCGACTACAGCTACGGCCTTGAGGCCGGGTCCAAGCCCGAGCTGATGATCGCCCTTGCCATGCACGAGGGCCCCAACCGGCTCATCATCTGCAACGGCTACAAGGACCACGACTACATCCGCCTGGCGCTCCTAGGACGGAAGCTCGGCAAGCGGGTCATCATCGTGGTCGAGCAGCTCTCCGAGATCGACGACATCATCCGCATCTCGGCCGAGACCGGCGTCAAGCCGATGATCGGCTTCAGGGCCAAGCTCCAGACGAGGGGCGAGGGCCGGTGGGCCCTGTCGACCGGTGACAACGCGAAGTTCGGGCTCAACACGGCCGAGATCCTCTTTGCGTGCGAGAAGCTGAAGGCCGCGAACCTGAAGGCCTCGCTCAGGCTGTTCCATTTCCACATCGGCTCCCAGGTGCCCAACATCATCACGATCAAGAACGCGGTGATCGAGGCGACGCGCTTCTACTGCCAGCTTGCGAAGATGGGCTTCCCCATGGGCTACATCGACGTCGGGGGCGGCCTAGGGATCGATTACGACGGGTCCCGGTCGAACTTCGAGAGCTCGATGAACTACTCGATGGAGGAGTACGCGCGCGACGTTGTCTTCAACGTGCGCGAGATCTGCCGCTCGGCCGGGGTCGCGGAGCCGGACATCGTGAGCGAGTCGGGACGGGCCGTTGTGGCCCCGCACTCCATGCTCGTGGTCGAGGTGTTCGAGCGCATCAACAAGCGGGAATCGCTGGGTAAGCAGCACCAGCCCAAGGAGAAGCAGAAGATCGTGGGCGACCTCGAGGTCCTCCTGAAAAACAAGCCAAAGCTCGGCCGCCTGGAGCGTTTCCACGACGCCCTGCAGAAGAAGGACGAGGCGTTCTCACTCTTTAACCTGGGGTACCTGGACCTTGAGAACCGGGCCGCTGCCGAGCAGATCTTCTGGCAGATCTGCGAGCAGATAGCAAAGGAGGGAGAGAGGGCCGGCTACCAGCCCGAGGAACTCCACGACCTGTCGAAGCTCCTTGCCGACCAGTACGTGTGCAACTTCTCGGTCTTCCAGTCGCTCCTCGACCACTGGGCCCTGAAGCAGCTCTTCCCGATCGCCCCGCTCCACCGGCTCAAGGAAAAGCCCACCGTCAACGCCATCCTGGTCGACATCACCTGCGACTCGGACGGCAAGATCGGGAGCTTCATCGACCTGCAGGATGTGAAGGACTACATCGCCCTCCACCCCCTGAACAGCAAGCCCTACTACCTGGGTATCTTCCTGACGGGCGCCTACCAGGACATCATGGGGGACCTCCACAACCTCTTCGGCAGGGTGAACGAGGTCCACGTCTTCCTGGAGGACGACGAGCCGAACGGATTCTACATCGAGGAGGCCTTAAGCGGCAGCCGCATCGCCGACGTGATCGAGGGCGTCCAATACCAGCAGGAGGACCTCTGCCGCAAGATGAAGGCGCAGATAGACCTGGCCACGAAGAAGGACATGGTGAAGCCGCGCGAGGGCGTGCGATTGCTGGAACTTTACGAGAGCCAGATGCTCAACAAGACGTACCTCAATATCGAGCGCTCGAACCCCAGGAAAAAGCCAAAGGCATGACCCCTATCCTCACCCGCGCCCTTATTGTGGCTTTGGGCGTCGGAACGGCCTCGCATTTGGCCCTGGCCGATGAGGCGCTTTACCGGGATAGGCAGGCACCCGTGGAGGCGCGGGTTGAGGACGCCCTGGGGCGGATGACCCAGGACGAGAAGCTCCAGCTCCTGGGCGGCGAACGGGACCTCTACATAAAGCCCATCCCCCGCCTCGGAATCCCCGAGGTGAGGATGTCCGACGGTCCCCAGGGCGTCAGGTGCTACGGGCAGTCCACCGCCTACCCGGCAACCATCAGCTTGGGCGCCTCCTGGGACCCAGACCTCGCACGGGAATTCGGAGCATCCATGGGCAGCGACGCCCGGGCCCGGGGGGTCGGCATCATGCTGGCGCCCGCCGTGAACATCAACCGGGTGCCCCAGAACGGGCGAAACTTCGAGTACCTTTCCGAGGACCCATACCTCGCCGGGTCCATCGCCTCGCAGATCGTGATCGGCATCCAGAGCCAGGGCGTCGTGGCGACGGTCAAGCACTACGCCGCAAACAACCAGGAGACCGAACGCGACACGATCGACGCGCGGGTAAGCGAGCGGGCGCTGCGCGAGATCTACCTGCCCGCGTTCGAGGCTGCCGTCAAACAAGGGCACGCCTGGGCTGTCATGGACGCCTACAACCGCCTGAACGGCGCCTACTGCAGCGCGAACGGCTGGCTAAACAACAAGGTACTCAAGGGGGAATGGGGCTTCCAGGGCGTCCTCATGTCGGACTGGGGAGCCGCCCACGACACCCTCGGGGTCGTGGGCGGCGGCCTCGACCTGGAGATGCCCTCCGGCATCTACATGAATCCGGAAACGCTCGGGCCGCTTGTGGCGAGCGGCAAGGTGAGCCAGGCAACGATCGATGAGAAGGTGAGGCGCATCCTCAGGCTTGAGATCGCAAACGGCTTCCTTGAAAGGCCCAAGGCATCAAACGCCCCGTTGGACGACCCCAAGAGCGACCTGACGGCCCTCAAGATTGCCCGCGAGGCGATCGTGCTCCTTAAGAACGACCGTTCCGTCCTTCCCCTCTCGGGCAAGAAGCTCAAGCACATCGTTGTCCTCGGGCCCAATGCCGAGGCAAATCCCGCCGGGGGCGGCTCGGGGCACGTGGGGCCGTTCCACTACGTGAGCCTCCTGGAGGGCCTGCGGAAGGCGGCCGGCTCCAAGGTCCACGTGGACCTGATCGGGGGACCGGACACCGAGCTCCTGCAGAGGGTCGCAAAGGTCTCCTCTTACGAGGGTCCCCTAAAGCTTGAATTCTCAAGGAAGGAGGGAGGTGCCCCGAGGATCCTAGCGACACTCAAGGACGCCCAAATCGACCATGACTTTGAAGGGGGATCCGCGGCACCCGGGGTCCCCACTCAGGACCTCTCGGCGCGCTGGACCGGCACGATACGCCCCCAGGCGGCGGGCAAATTCCTGTTCTTGATCCAGAACCACGGCAACGCGCTCGTCCAGCTGGACGGCCGCACCCTGATCACCGACTGGTTCAACACCGGGGAAACACTCTATGCCTACGCGACGCTCGAGGCCAACCGCTCCTACGCGCTCGTAGTGGACTCGGTCTACGACAACGCAGGCTCGCCCTCCGTGCACTTTGGGTGGTGCCCGGCACCTGCGGTGATCCCCGCTGCGGACCTGGCGAAGGTGAGCGCCGCGGACGCCGTCATCGTGTCCGTGGGCTTCAACGCCGCGACCGAGGGGGAGGGTTCCGACCGGAGCTTCGACCTGCCGGCCGAGCAGCGGGACCTGATCCTCGAGGCCGCGTCGCTCAACCCCAGGACCACGGTCGTGATCAACTCGGGCGGCGTCGTGGGCACCGAGGACTGGATTTCCAAGGTGCCGGCCGTGGTCCAGGCCTGGTACCCCGGACAGGAAGGCGGCCGGGCCTTGGGCGAGATCCTGACGGGCAAGGTTAGCCCGAGCGGCAAGCTCCCGATTAGCTATGCGAAGCGCTTCGAGGACACGGCGGCCTTCGGCAACTACCCAGGAGCCCAGGGCAAGGTCGACTACGCCGAGGGCATCCTGGTGGGTTACCGCTGGTTCGACACCAAGGGCGTTGCGCCCCTGTTCCCGTTCGGCCACGGCCTAAGCTACACGACCTTCAGCTACGCGAAGCTCCACGTGGAGCCCACGCAGGACGGCCGCTGGGCGGTCACCTTCGACGTGAGCAACAACGGCACCATGAACGGGGACGAGGTATCCCAGGTCTATGTGAGCCCGCCGGTGACCTCCAAGGCACACAGGCCCGTGCGGGAGCTCCGGGGCTTTAGCCGCGAAAGCCTGGCGACCGACCAGACGATCACGGTGACGATCGTGCTCGACCGGAAGGCCTTCTCCTATTTCGACGAATCCAAGGGAGACTGGGTCGTCGAGCCCGGCTCCTACACGATCGAGGTGGGATCCTCCTCGAGGAGGATCCTCTTGGCGTTGCCGGTAGAGGTGGACTAGATCCTTTGGACTAGCGCCACTCGTGGCGCGGGTAGCGCCGCGACAACTCCGGCTTTATCTTAGGGTAAATCTCCCGCCAGAAGCTCGTCAGGTCATCGGTCACTTGGATCGGCCGCTGGTTGGGCGCCAGGACCTCGATCTTCACCGGCACCCTCCCCCGCCCGAGCGAGAACCTGCCCTCGATCCCGTAGAGCTCTTGTATCCTTGCGCTCAATACAGGAGGGCCCTCGCTCGAATAGGTGATGCGCGACTTCCGGCCGTTGGGCATTGTCAGGCGCTCGGGAACGGTCTGGTCCATGGCGGCGAGCTGATCGCCTGTGAGCCAGTCCCTGAGGACGGGCATGACCTCCTTGCCCTTCACGCCGCGCGCCGAGGCCTCCCCGTAGCAGACCTGCTCGATGAGGGTCAGCCGGTCCGAGGCGCTGATCGTGTTCACCTCGTACTCCGGAAACCACTCCGCCATCCGGTTCACCCGAAGGATCCACTGCTCCACGGACTCATCCCAGGCGTCGATCGTGATCCTCCCGGCGACGACCTCCTTCGCGAGGAGGGCGGCGGCCTCCGTCGACGGCACGTCGTCCGACCCCGACTTGGATTCGAGCACGAGGTCCCGGAACCGCTTGTCGCGCCGGGCCACGACACGCTTGGCCGCGACATCGTACGTCACCTCGCGGACCTCCTTTAGTTCCCCTGGGAAAAGCTCCTTGAGCCACGCCTCCTCGACCGCTGTCGCGATGCTGAGGAGGACGTTCACCTCGCCGCCCCGGCCGCCCACCTCGGTGATCTCGGCCGCCACGAGGAGGGACGCCTTCCCGATGGCGCTTTCCCGGGCGAGGAGACCCCGGCGCCCGTGGACCAGGTCGCACCTGAGCGTGCTCGCCTCCAGCCTGTGGGCAAGGTGGTCCGGGAAGCCGGCCAGGACGCACTTGCGTACTGCCGTGCCATCGACCCGCTGCTCCGCCGTCTCGAGGCCCTCCGCCTTGGCGATCTCGAGGAACTGCTCGAAGAGCGGGCCCACCTGCCGGGCCGCCTGGGCGTGGACGCCGATCCTCCTGCACGCATCAAGGGAGAAGTTCGCACGGTCTGCATAGCGCCATGCCCGCATGAGGAGGAAGAAATCGCTCTCGTGCTCCTCACCCAGGAGCTCCTCGCGGGCCTCCTCCACCTGCCTCGGTATTCCCCGCAGGAGGAAATTCCTGCCCTGGGTGAGGGCGGCCATCATGGCGACCGAGCGAACGCAGCCCCGCTCCTGGGCCTCGAGCAGCATCCGTGCGTAGCGCGGGTGCACCGGGAACCGGAGCATGCGGCGGCCGACCTCGGTGATCGATCCCGCCGGGCCCGCAAGCGCGGCGAGGTCCCGGAGGAGCGTCTCCGCCCTGTCCAAGCCCTTGGGGTCCGGCCTCTCGAACCAGGTGAAGGCCCGAAGGTCCTCGATGCCCGAGGCCTTGAGGGTCAGGACGACCTCCGAGAGATCGAGCCGCTTCACCTCCGGGAGCTCGTGGAGTGCCCTCTGGCCGTGCTCGCGCTCCGTCCACAGGCGGACGCAGACACCCGGGGCCGTCCGGCCGGCCCGTCCGGCCCTCTGGTCCGCGCTCGCTGCCGAGATCTTTTCCACGAGGAGCGTGTTGATGCCCCGCTCGGGGTCGAAGCGCGCGATGCGGGCAAGGCCGCTGTCTACCACTGCCGTGACGCCGTCAATCGTGAGCGAGGTCTCCGCGACGTTCGTGGAAACAATGATCTTGCGCGTGTCGGCCCTGGCCACCGCAAGGTCCTGGGCCTCGGGACGGAGCTCACCGTGGAGCGGGAGCGCCGCGAATCCACGCAGGCCGCGGCTCCCCTGGATCGCCTGTATTGTCCGGCTGATCTCGTAGGCCCCGGGCATGAAGACCAGCATGTCCCCCGCGCTCTTTTCGGCGATCCGCTCGCATTCGCGCACGGCTACGTCCCAGACCGGTTCGGCCTCGAAGCTCACGGCCTTGGGCAGGTACTCGATCGCGACGGGATGGGCCCGCCCCTTGGAGAGCAGGGTGTCGCAGGGCGCCAGGTAGTCCTTAAGGGCGCCGGCGTCCAAGGTTGCCGACATGACGATGATCTTCAGGTCCGGCCGCGCCTCCTTCTGCACCCTGAGCGCCTTCGCGAGCGAGATGTCCCCGTAGAGGTGCCGCTCGTGGAACTCGTCGAACACGAGGACCTTCACGCCTCGGAGCTCCGGGTCGAAGGTCATCTGCCGGAGCAGGATCCCCTCCGTCACGAAGCGTATCCGGGTCTGCCGGCTCGTCCTCGACTCGAGGCGGATCTGGTAGCCCACGATGTCGCCTAGAGTCGTGCCCACCTCCTCGGCCACACGCTTTGCGAGCATACGCGCCGCAAGCCTGCGCGGCTGGAGCACGACGACCTCGCCCCCGTCGAGGAAGCCATGGCGCAGGAGCATCTGCGGGATCTGCGTCGACTTTCCCGAACCGGTGGGCGCCTGCACGATCACCCTGCCTTGCCCTCGCAGCGAGGCCACGAGCGCGTGCTCAAGCTCGTATATGGGCAGGTCCCTAGGTGACATGGCGTTGTGAATAACCGGTGAACTACTTTGCTCGCAGGTTATTCACACCAACTAATTGTGAGGGGATTGTGGATAAGAAAAGCTTCACCATTTCGTAACGCTGCCGCAACTTCGTCGTGTTCCTTGATAGAACAGTCGCAGCGCGAAGGCCTGAAAAACCCTTCGAAAGCACGGCTGAGATAATCCCGGGCGACCGGGGAAAGGACGGTGGCAGCTGGTGCCGCCATCCCCTCACCGCAGCAATGCGGAGGCAGGCAATATCACCAGTTCCTCTGGCCGGTGTCATGACCGGTCAGTAACATGAACACAGGAGCTGAGAGGCAAGGCGTGATTAGAAACCGCGTCCGAGCCGAGTCAGGCACACGGGAAGTTTCGAACCGGGTGCCGACGCAGTTACCCAGAGGGTATGGTTGCTACTGCGCAGACCAGAACGCAGTCGCGTTTCCCGGCGGGACGACCCCGCCAAAAGGCCCGGATCGGTAAAAACGAACCGGGCGCGCAAGGGAGACGGGGCGGCGGGGAGCGAGCGGGCCAGGCAAATCCCGTGAAAGCTCCTCAATTGGGCGGCGTGTAAATCCGCGTCACCCAACTGCAAAGCGAACGCAACCTGAGAGTTAAGAGGTCAGACCCGTAACGCGGGGCAAACGATCGGCCAAAAGCTGATGCCGTCCCCGTGGCAACGGTGCCGACGCGAAAGTACGCTACTTGTAGGCGTGTCTGCACCACGTCCGGCGTGCCGCCCCTGGCAGGGGGTGGCCGAACTGGGCGAAGAGACCTCACTCGATAGACTCCAACCGGCAACGGTAGGAGCGATCCCGCCATGAGATCGAAATCTTCGCATGCCGCGGAGAGTGGCGTCGGGGAGCATACGGCCCGCGAAAGCGAGTGCGCCCAACGTATGTGACGGGAAAGAGCGCGTGGCGAGCGCCCACCCCCAAATTTGGCCCCGGAACCGAAAGGTTCCGGGGCCTTATTTTTTTACAGATTGCGGCAGGCCCGGGGCGGAGAGGCCCGGCGGCCCCGATAGCCCTTGCGTTCGGCGCCGGCCGGTGGCAGGATTGCGCTCTTTTTCAAAATTCCTGCCCTTTCCGAGACATGAACCAGAACATCCGCAACATCGCCATCATAGCCCACGTCGACCACGGCAAGACGACCCTCGTCGACAAGCTCCTCAAGGAGGGCGGCGTATACCGCGCCAACCAGCAGGTCGAGGAGCGCGCCATGGACTCCATGGACCTCGAGAAGGAGAAGGGCATCACGATCAAGGCGAAGAACACCTCGGTCCACTGGAAGGACAAGACCATCAACATCGTGGACACCCCGGGACACGCCGACTTTGGCGGCGAGGTCGAGCGGGCGCTGCGCATGGTGGACGGGGTGCTCCTCCTCGTGGACGCCTACGACGGCCCCCAGGCCCAGACCCGCTTCGTGCTCCGCAAGGCCCTGGCGCACGGCCTGAAGGTCGTGATCGTGATCAACAAGATCGACCGCGAGAACGCCGAGCCGAAGCAGATGTACGACAAGGTGCAGGAGCTCCTCCTGGAGCTCAACGCCACCGAGGAGCAGTTCGACGCCCCTGTGGTGTTTGGATCCGGCCGCGACGGCTACATGATGTTCAAGCTCGAGGACGAGCGCAAGGACATGGCCCCCCTCTTCCAGACCATCCTCGACCATGTCCCGCCCCCGTTCGCCAAGCCGAACGAGCCCTTCCACATGCTCGTCTCCAACATCGACTGGAGCGACTACGTGGGAAGGATCGCCGTCGGCAAGATCCTCGGCGGCGAGGCCCGCCTCGGCGACAACGTGTTCGTGATCCGTAACTCCGACGGCAAGAAGGTGCGGGCCAAGATCACCAAGGTGAGCGAGTTCACGGGCCTCGGTACGGTCGAGACCGAGGTCGGCACGGCCGGCAACATCGTCGGACTCTCGGGCTTCGAGGACATCGACATCGGCGACACGATCGCGGCCAACGAGGAGCAGCACGCCCTGCCCTTCACCCAGATCGACCCGCCAACCCTTGAGATGCAGTTCTGCGTGAACGACGGCCCTCTCGTCGGCCGCGAGGGAAAGCTCGTCACGTCGCGCCAGCTGCGCGACCGCCTCTTCCGCGAGCTCAAGACCAACGTCTCGATCAAGGTCGAGGACACAGGTTCGGCCGGCGTATTCAACGTGAAGGCCCGCGGCGCCATGCAGATCGCGGTCCTCGTTGAGACCATGCGCCGCGAGGGCTTCGAGCTCCTGGTGTCCCGCCCCACAGTCATCGAGAGGGTCGAGAACGGCCAGCGCCTCGAGCCCTTTGAGACGGTCTGGATCGAGATCCCCGACGAGTGCGTCGGCTCGATCGTGCAGAACCTTGCCAACCGCAAGGGCCTCATGACCAACATGCAGAAGCTCTCCCACTCGACCATGATCGAGGCGACTATCACGACCCGCGGGCTGATCGGCTTCGAGATCGACGTTGTGAACGCGACGAGCGGCCGCGGCGTCATGAGCCACCTTTTCAAGGAATACGCCCCCTATGCCGGCGAGGTGCTCACCCGCCTCACGGGAACGATCATCGCAACCGAGGCGGGCACCACGACGGGCTACGCGCTCGAGATGGTCCAGGAACGCGGCAAGCTCTTTGTCGGCCCCGGCGAGGAAGTCTACGAGGGCATGATCGTCGGCGAAAACCCGAGGAACGAGGATATCTCGTGCAACGCCGTGCGGGCCAAGGCCCTTACAAACTTCAGATCCCAGGGCTCGGGTGTCGCCACGGGGCTGACGCCCCCGTCCAAGCTCTCGCTCGAGCGCGCGATCGAGTACATCGCCTCCGACGAGTTCGTCGAGGTGACCCCGAAGAGCCTGCGCCTGCGCAAGCGAATCCTGCACGCCACCGAGCGCCGCAAGCTCGAGCGGAAGGGCTAGACCAGAACCCCGTTTCGCGGCGGCCCTAGTACAAATCCGTCATGCAGCGCTTGAGTGATCCGACTCGCACGGCTCGGATTCTTCCGCCAAATCCCCACGCGGTACGACAAGCCCCTCCGCACCTTCCCAGCCAATGTCTCTCCCCCTTGTAGCCCGTCCTCGCTTAATCAGTGAAGGGCCCTCGTCAAAGGCACCCTAGCGGCTTGGATCTGCTGGAGGGACATTACCCGTAGCCTGCCTCTTTTCCATTACTTGTTCCCGCATGAGTCGCCGGCGGCGAACCTCCTCTGAAATCGCATCCAGTCGTTTTTGCTCGTCGGCTGCAGAAGGATTGACGACCACCGTGGAATCGACAGCCGAAGGCGCGGCCGTCCCACCCACTGCCGCGCTCGCCGTGCCAGAGGAAGAAATCTTTGCAACGCGAAGGGTGAGCTTTAGCGGACGCCCCTGGAAATCCACCGTCACCGTGTCGTTGTCCGGATCAGCCGACCTGACCACAAAATCGTGGCCTGACTCGTTAAGGCCAACCCAGACGCTCTTCTTCTTGGCCACGTCGTAGATCAGGTAGGATACACCGTCGGACATCGGGATTATGCCGCGGAGTTCGATCGGTCCCGAGGGACCCGCAGCAGCCCCCCTTCCCTGGGCGTTTGTGGGGAGAAAAGGGGACGAGGCCACCAAGTCCGCCCTCGCAGCGCAGGCCAGGGCGGCCACTGAGACGGCTAGGAGGCCCCTAAACACGCCACCTTTGTTTGAGGCTCCAAGATAAGTCATCACGGGTGCAATAGATGCACGGACCTCAGGGGGTCAAGGTGCCTTTGCGGCCGGCAACTCTAGAGGAAGCGAGCCAGCATCCTGGACGGACTTCGTTCCCTTCCCGAACCCCGTTCGTTCGCTACCGCAGTTCACGCTTCGATCTGCCCAATGGCATTCGTGAGGTCGTGGACAATGGGCCCGCCTGCACCCGGCATCGCAGATCCAGCGGCGTCAAGAGTTCCCCCTCCCGGCCAATATTCGCCTATCGTATTCCCACGTCGAGGTTAAGCACCTGCCGTGCCCAGGTCCGGCGGACGGCTAGGCCGTTGCCTTGACGTAGGCCGCGGCATCCAGCAGGGCCCCGGCCTCCGCAGGATCGGAGAGCTTTAGCTTCAGGATCCAGCCCTCACCGTAGGGATCCCTGTTCAGGGTCTCGGGGGTGCTGTCGAGAGCCGTGTTCACGGCGACCACGGTTCCACCGACCGGGGAATACACGTCGGAGGCCGCCTTCACGGACTCAACGACCCCAAAGGCGCCGGACTGCTTCAGGACGGCCCCGACCTTCGGGAGCTGGACATAGGTGATGTCGCCCAGGGAGGCCTGCGCATAGTCGGTAATGCCGACCGTCGCGGAGCCATCGGCGCCGAGCTTCAGCCATTCGTGGGTCTTTGCGTAGCGCAGCTCTACCGGTACGTTGCTCATGGTTTCTTCTTAAGGTCGATGAACGGGGGTTTGACGAGATGCAAATCGATTAGGGTTCCGCGGACGTCGACGCGGAGCGTGCCCGCGGCGGCCGCGACCGCAACCAGGGCGGAGCCTATCGCCTCGGAGAGGATCGGCGAAAGCGTGCCCGAGAGCACCTTGCCCACGGGGGCGCCGGCCCCGTCAAGAACGGGCGTCTCGGGCCTGATGATCCGGCGGTCCCCCGTCTTAAAGAACACGACCTTGTTGGGCGCGCCCTTCTGCTTCTCCTCTGCGAGCGCGGCGCTCCCCGAGAAGTCGCAGCCCTTGTCGAGCTTCACGGTCCAGCCGAGCCCGGCCGTGAGCGGGGAAATGAGGGGCGATATCTCGTGGCCGTAGAGCGGGAAACCGGCCTCGAGCCTCAGGCTGTCCCGCGCACCCAGCCCGCAGAGCTCCAGACCCTGGGGCTGGCCGACTGCGAGGATCGCCTTGGCGAGCGCCAGGTCGTCCGCCGCGTTGTGGTAGAGCTCGAATCCGTCCTCACCCGTGTAGCCCGTCCTGCTTATGATGCACGGGATCCCGGCGACCTCGCCCTTTGAGAAATGGTAGTAGCGGATCTGGTCAAGCCGGGTGGAGGTGAGCGGCTGCAGGATCGCGAGCGCCTTCGGGCCCTGCACGGCCAGGAGCGCGCAGGCGCTTGAGCGGTCGACGATCCCCACATCGTGGCCCTCGGCCCTTTTCCTTATCCAGGCGACGTCGGCGTCGATGTTGCCCGCGTTGATGCAAAGAAAATAGTCGCCGGGGCCGCGCATGTAGACCAGGAGGTCGTCCACCACCCCGCCGTCCGGGAAGCACATCGGCGAATAGAGGACCCTCCCCGGGTACATCTTCGAAACGTCGTTCGTGACAAGGGCGTTCAGGAAGGCCGCCGAACCCGGCCCTGTCACGTCGACCTCGCCCATGTGGCTCACGTCGAAGAGCCCGGCGGCGCGCCGCACGGCCTTGTGCTCCTCGAGAATGCTCCGGTACTGCACGGGCATCTCCCACCCGGCGAAGTCCACGAGCTTTGCGCCCTGCGCCGCGTGAAAGTCGCGTAGGGGGGTGGTCTTTAGGGGGCCCATCCCTACAAATAGCAATCCAACGACCCCATGCTGCAAGAATCTTTTGTAGTCGGAAATCCCGCACCCAACCCCTAGCGTGGAGCCATGCTTCAGTACGTGCTGCCGTTCGTCGTCATCCTTACGATCGGGACGTCCTTTCTCTGCTCGCTGGCGGAGGCGGTCATACTCTCCACCTCGAACGCCGAGATAGAGGCGCTCAAGAAGGCGCGCCCCCGGCGGGGCGCGCTCCTGGAGGCCCTGAAGCGCGACATCGACGCCACGATCTCGGCCATCCTCACCCTGAACACCGTGGCCAACAGCCTCGGCTCGGTGATGGTGGGCGTGCTCGCCTCGGAGCGCTTCAGCGGCGCCCGGCTGATCGCGCTCACGATCGGGTTTGGCGCCGTCCTGCTGGTCTTCTCGGAGGTGCTCCCGAAGAACATCGGGGTGTCGCACCGGCGCGCGCTCCAGCCCTATGTGGTCTACTCGATCGGGTGGCTCAGGACGGTGCTTTTCCCCGTCACCTGGCTCACGGCCCTCGTGGTGAGGCCCTTCGTGGGGCCGCCTGCCAAGGTCCACGGCTCGGACGAGGAGATCATGCTCCTTGCCGAGCGCGGGGCCAAGGAGGGCACCCTCTCAAAGAGCGAGTCGAGCATCATCGCCAACGCCCTCTCGCTCGACAACGTGCGGGTGAGCGAGATCATGACGCCCCGGACGGTCGTCACGGCGCTCGACCGCTCGATGTCGGTGGCGGAGGTCTTCAAGGAGCACCCCACCCTTCCCTTCGGCCGGATGCCCGTGACGGGCAAGAACATGGACGACATCCTGGGCATCGTCCGCAACAGGGACCTCCTGAAGGCCAAGGCGCACGACCAGGACGCGGGCCTGGTGGAGCAGTTCATGCAGGAGGCCCATTTCATCCCGGAGACGGCCACGGTTGCCAACGCGCTCCAGCTCTCGCTTAAGACCCACAACAAGCTCCTCGTGGTCGTCGACGAGTTCGGGGCCACGGCGGGGGTCGTGACGATGGAGGACATCATCGAGCACCTCCTGGGCCGGGAGATCTTCGACAAGGACGACGTCGCCGTCGACATGCGGGAGTTGGCCCGCACCCGGATCCAGAAGCAGGAGCGGGTGCGCCGCCTATGAGGACCCTCCTGGCGTACTGGGTCGACGACCTGGACCCGTTCCTCATCCACTTCACGGGCCGCATCGGGATCCGCTACTACGGCCTCGCGTACGCGGCGGGCTTCCTCGTCGCGGCGTGGCTCCTCTCGCGCTACGCGAGGGCGGGGCGCTCGCAGCTGCCCGCCCCGAGGATCGGCGACTTCATGGTGGCGGCCGTGGTCGGCGTCGTCGTGGGGGGGCGCATCGGCTCCTACCTGCTCTATGACGGCTGGCGGACCTTCGGCTCGGACCCGCTCGCGATCCTGCGCGTGTGGGAGGGCGGCATGTCCTTTCACGGAGGCCTGATCGGGGTCATCCTCGCCGTGTCATGGTTCGCGCGGGGCGCGCGGATCCGCCTCCTGCACCTCTGGGACCTGGTGGCCACGGTCGCCCCGGCCGGGCTTCTCCTCGGCCGACTCGCAAACTTCTGGAACGGGGAGCTCTGGGGGCGCATCGCGGTCGTCCCCTGGGCGGTCATCTTCCCGCGGAGCATGCCCCCGGGCACCCCGCTAAGCCACATCGCGCCCCGACACCCCTCGCAGCTCTATGAGGCTGCGATGGAGGGCGCCCTCCTGCTCACCTACCTCCAGCTGCGTTTCTGGAGGAGCAAGGTCGTTGCAAAGCACCCCGGCCGGCTCGCCGGGGAATTCCTCATCGGCTACGCCCTCCTCAGGATCGCCGGCGAAACTTTCCGCGAGCCCGACGCCTCGCTGATCCTGGGCCTAAGCCGGGGAACCTTCTACTCCCTGTTCATGATCGCCATGGGGCTCTTGCTTTGCCTGCGCGGGTCCGCCCCCCTAGAGGCGCCGCGGGCCGGCGGCGGCCCCTAGACCACCGTCCCGGGCGGGATCACGGCCCCCTTGGGGACCACCAGGACGCCGTCCCTGATCACCACGGCGCCGTTCGAGTACGTGCCGTCGGGCTTTCCCGCCGGGGAGAGGTGGCACGAGTCGCCGATCCGGGCGTTCTTGTCGATGATGGAGGACCGGATGTGGCAGTTGCGGCCGACGCCGATGTTCGGCTTGGAGCGGGCGAGGTTGGAGGCGATCTGCTCCAGGGTCTCGTAGTAGTCGGCCCCCATCATCACGACGTCCTCCATGTCGCTGCCCTCCCCGATGAACGAGCGGATCCCGAAGAGGCTGTGCTTGAGTGAGGAGTCGGTAAGGATCGAGCCGTCGGCGACGATGATGTTGTCGACCTTGCACTTGTTCAGCTTGGCCGCGGGGAGGTACTCGTTGTGCGAGTACACGGGCGTCGTCGCGTCGAAGATGTTGAACGGGGGCAGCGGCTGGGCGAGCGCCAGGTTCGCCTCGAAGAAGGCCTTCACGGTTCCGATGTCCTCCCAGTAGCCCTCGTAGATGTGGGCGAACATCTTCTTTGACCCGAGGATGCCCGGGATCACCTCGCGGCCGAAGTCGGTCATCGAGTTCTCGAGCGCCTCGGCGAGCACGTTGCGGTTGAAGACGTAGATGCCCATCGAGGCCAGGCAGCGCTTCTCGCTCGAGCGGACGGAGAGCTTCGCCTCGATCGTCTTGCTGACCGTCAGGCTGTTGATGACGGCGGGGTCCTTGGGCTTCTCCACGAACTGCTGGATCGAGAGGTCGTCGGCCACCCGCATGAGCCCCAGGCCCTCCACCCTCGATATCTCAAAGGGCTTCGCGCAGACCGTAACGTCCGCACAGTTGGCAATGTGCTGCTCGATGATCTCCCTGAAGTCCATGCGGTAGAGCTGGTCCCCGGAGAGGATCAGGATCAGGTCGTGGGGATACTTGCGGAAGTGGATCAGGTTCCTGCGCACGGCGTCCGCCGTGCCCTGGTACCAGTCGAGGCTCTTCTCGGTCTGCTCGGCCGAGAGGATGTCGACAAACCCCCCGCCGAAGGGGTCGAACTGGTAGGCGCCCTGCACGTGGCGGTGCAGCGACGCCGTATTGAACTGCGTGAGCAGGAAAATCCGGTTAATGTCCGAGTTGATGCAGTTGCTGATCGGAATGTCCACCAGCCTGTATTTGCCGGCGAGGGGCACCGCCGGCTTGCAGCGTTCATTGGTCAGCGGCGCTAGCCGGGTGCCTCGACCGCCGCCCATAATGACGGCTAGCACGCGTTTTTGGGTGGTCATGGGAAATCTCTTTTCTATCGTCATCGGTTCTTTCGCGAGACAAAATCGCAAAGGAGCCCAAATCCTTACCCAAACCTAACATGTGTGGCATCGTCGGCTATGTGGGGACCCGCAAGGCGGCCACCATCATCCTGGAGGGCCTAAAGCGCCTGGAATACCGCGGATACGACTCCGCGGGGCTGGCCATAGCCCAGGAGGGCAGGATCGACCTGGTGAAGACCGTGGGCCGGGTCGAGCAGCTCTCAAAGGCCGTGTCCAAGGTCAGGCTCCCCGGAACGGTGGGCCTCGGCCACACCCGCTGGGCCACCCACGGCGGCGTCACCGAGGCCAACGCCCACCCCCATGTGAGCTCCGACGGCAAGTTTGCCCTGATCCACAACGGCGTCATCGAGAACTACAGCCAAATCAAGACCTTCCTGGTCTCGAAGAACTACACCTTCAAGTCGGAGACCGACACGGAGGTGCTCTGCAACCTGATCGCCTACCATTTCGCCAAGGAGCCCGCGGCGGCGAAGGGGGAGAGCGCGTTCCTAGAGAGCGTGCGCAAGGCGCTGCGCCACGTGGAGGGCACCTACGGGATCGCGGCCCTCTGCTCCGACTTCCCCGACCAGATCGTGGCCGCCCGCAAGGCCTCGCCCCTGATCCTGGGGGTCGGCGACAACGAGTACCTCCTGGCGAGCGACGCCTCGGCGCTCGTGAGCAGCACCCGCAACGTCGTCTACCTCAAGGACGGCGAGCTCGTGCACATCACGCCCAAGGAGTTCGCCATCACGACGCTCGACCAGGCGGACGTTTCGCCGGTCGTGGACCGCATCGACTGGAAGGTCGAGGACGCCACCATGGAGGGGTACGCACACTTCATGGAGAAGGAGATCTTCGAGCAGCCCCTGGCCCTCGAGAACACGATGCGCGGTCGCTTCTCGGAGGACGGCAGCACGGCGCTCTTTGGCGGCCTGAACCTCACCCCGGCCGAATTCCGCCAGATCGACCGGTTCATGTTCTGCGCGTGCGGCACGGCCTGGCACGCGTGCCTGGTGGCCGAGCACCTGATCGAGCACTTCGCCCGCGTCCCGGTGGAGGTGGACTACGCCTCGGAGTTCCGGTACCGGAACGCGCCGCTCGACCCGCAGACCCTCTTCTTTGTGGTCAGCCAGTCGGGCGAGACCATCGACACCCTGGCCGCGCTGCGCGAGGCCAAGCGCAAGGGGTACCGGGTGCTTGCGATCAACAATGTCGTGGGCTCCTCCATCGCGCGCGAGGCGGACGGCGGCATCTTCCAGCACGTGGGCCCCGAGATCGGGGTGGCGTCCACCAAGGCCTTCACCTCGCAGCTCCTCCTCGGCTCCATGGTGGCCCTCTACGTGGCCCGGATGAGGGACATGAGCTTTAACGACGGCGTGAACTACGTCCAGGCGCTCAAGTCCGCGCCCGAGCTCGTCCGCCGGGCCCTCGCGCAGGCCCCGCACATCAAGGCGATCGCCAAGCGCTACGCCTCCTACCAGGACTTCCTCTTCCTCGGCCGCCTTTCCCTTTTCCCGATCGCGCTCGAGGGCGCCCTCAAGCTCAAGGAGATCTCCTACATCCACTCGGAGGGGTACCCGGCCGCCGAGATGAAGCACGGGCCGATCGCCCTCATCAGCGAGAAGTGCCCGAGCGTCTTCTTCGCCCCGAAGGGGGAGATCTTCAACAAGGTCGTCTCGAGCATGCAGGAGATCAAGGCGCGCAAGGGCCCGGTGATCGCCATCACCACGGAGGGCGCCGAGCTACCGCCGGGCTTGGCCGACGAGGTGATCGTGATCCCCGAATGCCACGAGGCCGTGCTCCCGGTCGTGGCCACGATCCCCATCCAGCTCCTGAGCTACTACATCGCGGTCGAGAGGGGCTGCGACGTCGACAAACCCCGCAACCTGGCCAAGTCGGTCACCGTCGAGTGAGCCTGGAGATCCACCCCACGAGGGATGAATTCGTCGCGCTCGCGCGCACGGGCAACCTCATCCCGGTCTACGCGGACCTGATGGCGGACTTCGAGACGCCGGTCTCGGCGTACGCGAAGCTCCGCGCCCACGGGCCGGCCTACCTCCTCGAGTCGGTCGAGGGGGGCGAGCGCCTCTCGCGCTACAGCTTCATCGGCTGCCGCCCGAGGAAGGTCTTTGCCTGCGGGCCCGCGACAACCGAGATCACCGAGGCCGGCAAGCCCAGCCGGACGGTCCCCACGCCCGCGGACCCCCTGGCGCTCATCGAGTCCGAGCTCAAGCTCTTCCGCCCGGTCAAGCTCCCGGGGCTGCCCCGGTTTACGGGCGGGGCCGTGGGCTTCATCAGCTACGAGTACGTGAGCCGGATTGAGCCCACCGTGCCCCCCGCGGCGCGCGACGAGCTCGCCATCCCGCTCGTCTACTTCATGCTCTCGGACAGCCTGCTGATCTTCGACAGGGCGAAGCAGACCCTCAGGCTCTGCGTGAACGCGCATGTCCCCGGAGAGGGCGACGGCCGGGCGGCCGGGGCCCACGCGGCCGCGGAGGCCGAGCTCCGCGAGCTCTTCGAGATCCTAAGGCAGCCGAGCTCGCTCGCCCCGGCGCCGCTTGCCAGCGCCCCCCGGGTCGAGGTCCCGCCCGGCAACTTCACGCGCCCCGACTACGAGCTCCTGGTTGAAAGCGTCAAGGAGTACATCCGGGCCGGCGACATCATCCAGGTGGTGCCCTCGCAGCGGTTCACGCGGCCCTTCAAGAAGACGCCGCTCGACCTGTACCGGGCCTTGCGCACGGTGAACCCGTCCCCCTATACCTTCATCCTGGACTCGGGGGACTTCGCCCTGGTGGGGGCTTCGCCGGAGGTCCACGTGCGGCTTACCGACGGGCTTGTCGAGATCCGGCCGATCGCGGGCACGCGCCGGCGGGGCGCAAGCCACGAGGAGGACCAGGCGCTCGAGAAGGAGCTCCTGGCCGACGAGAAGGAGCGTGCCGAGCACCTGATGCTGGTCGACCTGGCCCGCAACGACATCGGCCGGGTCTGCACATTCGGCTCGATCCACGTCCCCGACTACATGTTCGTCGAGCGCTACTCCCACGTGATGCACATTGTTTCCCAGGTCGAGGGCCAGATCGCAGAGGGGAAGACCGCATTCGACCTGATGCGCGCCACTTTCCCCGCGGGAACGGTGAGCGGGGCGCCCAAGGTGCGGGCGATGCAGATCATCGCCGAGAAGGAACCGGTCCAGAGGGGCTTCTACGCCGGAGCCCTGGGGTATTTCGGCTACGACGGGAACCTCGACTCGTGCATCACCCTCCGGACGGCCCTTCTAAAGGACGGGATCATGTACATCCAGGCCGGGGGCGGCGTGGTGGCGGACTCGGACCCGGCCGCGGAGTACCAGGAAACGGTCAACAAGGCCGGGGCGCTGCTCAAGGCGGCCGAGATCGCATCGCGTTATTAGGCCCCGGGTTTAGCGCCATTTTGCGCAGGTTTCGGGGGCAGGTGTGCCATAATTACCCGCATAAAGTGGCGGGATTCCGCAACCTTCATAGGGGATCCTGCGTATGGCTACGCGGAACGGTTTAGGCTGTGAAATGGGAACAATAAGCCGTTTCGAACCTCAAACAGTATAGATCATGCACACCAAATACAGCGCCACCAGCACAGCGGTTGATGCGGACACGGAAGAGGGCACAAGCCGGGTGGCGCGATCAGCTCCGATGGCGGTGCAGCTGGACGCTCCCCCGTCATTCCTAGAGAAGCCCGAGCCGGCGGAGGCCCCGGTCGGACCGACGGACCGGAGCAACCTCCAGATTTACCTGCAGGAGATTGGGAAGACCCCCCTTTTGACCATCGAGGAGGAGATCTCCCTGGCCAAGCGCATCCGCAAGGGCGACAAGTCCGCCCGCGACCACATGATCAAGGCGAACCTTCGCCTGGTCGTAAAGATCGCCATGGACTACAAGGACTTCGGCCTTCCGCTCCTTGACCTGATCAGCGAGGGCAACATCGGCCTGGTGAAGGCTGTGGAGCGCTTCGACCCGCGCAAGGGAGGCAAGCTCTCGACCTACGCCGCCTGGTGGATCAAGCAGTCGATCAAGCGGGCGCTGGCCAACCAGTCCAAGACGATCCGCCTTCCCGTCCACCTGGTCGACAAGATCTCGAAGATGAGGAAGACCGCCATGATGCTCTCCGAGGGCCTGGGCCGCGACCCCACGGACGAGGAGCTCGCCATGGAGCTGCAGATCCCGACCTCCAAGGTCGCCCACCTGAAGTCGGTGAGCGTGCGCCCGGCGTCGCTTGACGCGCCCGTGGGCGAGGACGGGGACTCCTCCACCTTCGGCGAGATCGTCGGCGACGACAACGCGATCAGCCCCTACGACAACCTCCGCGACAAGAACCTGAACAGCGACCTGCACTCGATGGTCGAGTCCCTCGACAAGCGCGAGGCGGACATCATCCGCATGCGCTTCGGCCTGGATGGCCACGGGGAGCTGACGCTCGAGGAGGTGGGCCGCCGCTTCAACGTGACGCGCGAGCGGATCCGCCAGCTCGAGTACATCGCCCTGGGAAAGATGCGCCGCGCGATGGCCAAGAACGAGGCCGTCCGCAGCTCGGACGAGATCGAGCAGGAGGACCGCCAGCGCCAGCGCATGAGCGTCATCCGGGAGTTCATCGAGTCCAAGGGCAAGATCGTCGCCTCCTAGGAGCGGCCAACCTCCCGTCCCTTTCCAAGGCCCCGGGGAATCCCCTTAGGGGCCTTTTTTGGGCACCGCCACGGCGCCCGCCCCCGGGTCCTTGGGATGGCCCGCGTTTTCCGCGGCTATCCGCACCGCGAAATCCCTGCCCTTCTCGCTCCGTTCAAAGGCGACGTCCGCCGCAGCAGGAGCGAGGGCCTTTGCGGCTTGGCCCACCCGGGACTGCGCCTTCGCGAGCCGCTCCAAGGCTCCGTCGCGCCGATCGAGGATTGAGGCGAGGCCGGCGTCCAGCGACGCGGGAACCGGGGGATGCAGCTCCTCCCAGTTCCTGACCTCGGTCTCGGTTTCAAGCCTGCGGTCCGCGATTCTCTGGGCGAGCGCGTCGTGCTCCTCTACGATCTCCTCCATCATCCGCTGGAGCACCCCGCCCTCGGGCTCGTAAAGGTTGATGTTGGTCCGGAAGTAGGGAAAGTATCGGCTGTCGGGCTGGCGGACGGTGACCCCCGACTTGGCGGCAATGTTGATCTCCGGGTTCCCCGCTTCCTCGGCCGTCCAGAACTCGAAGATCTTGGCCGGGTCCTCCGTGGTCGAAAAGACCCCGATCTTGGAATGCTCCCGCTCCCGGATCCTCTGGATGAGCGCCACCGCCTCCCCTCCCTTTCCAAGGAGCCACTGGTCGTAGCGGCGCCTTTGTTCAGCCTCCTCGTCCTGGGCCTGCCTTGCAAAGGCGTCCCGGCGCCCCGCAGAGTCCCGGATCGCAAGTGCGAGGAGCCTCGCCTTCTCCTGCTCGGCGGCGGCGATCGGAGCCGCCTGCGCCTGGACGTCCCGGGCGTACTGCGCCTCGGCCTGCGCCAGCTCTGTCTTGGCCGCCGCGAGTTCCTTGGCTCGGGCTTCCGTGTACGCCCGGACCCATTCGGCCTTGGCTCGGTCGCGCGCCCCCGAAAGCGCCGCCAGTTCGGCCGCCCTCTGGGCAGCCGGGTCCCTGGGGACGACCGGCGTCTCCTGCGCCGTGGCGGACGGCGGCGGTGCGGCGACCTCCGGCGCGGGCGCCTTCGGGGGCGGACTGGGCTCTATGCTCGCGGGCTTGTCAAAAAAACCCCAGATAAAGATGACAAAGCTCGCGGCCGCGGCCACCGCGCCGACGATTTTCGCCCAGCGCGAGAGGCCCGACCCGACGTCCTCGGCTGCGGCTCCGGGGCCCCCATCCGGCTCGGGCGCCTCGGTTTCGGGGCCGGCCCACCCTCGCGGCGAGCCAGGGTCCATACCGCCGTGGTCGTCATACCACTTCTCCAGGATTCCGTAGACCTGGACCAGTCGCTTGGTCTTCTGCTCGGCCGCGGGCAGAAGATCCGGCCTGCTCTGGAAGCGGTCGGGATGGCACTTGTAGAGCGTCTTGCGGTAGGCCTGCTTCACGCGGGCGAGGTCAGCACCCCTCGGGAGCTTTAGGAGCCTGAAGCACTCGTCGATGTCTGGCGCTTGCATGTGGTAAGGGATGCGCCCGCGGGGCAACCCGAGAAAACAGCGCCAGGGGCGGGAACGGCAAATTCAAAGACTCGGCCCCGGTGGGCCGTATTTGCCCAGACGCAGGAAGGCCGCCGGGCGGTGTCGCCCGGCGGCCTCCTTGATTCCTTCGCCCGCCAGCCTTCCGGCGGGCACTGGGCGTTATTCGCCCTTCTTGCTGGCCTCGTCGAGGATGTCGCCGAGGTTCATCATGTCGTTGTTGGCGCTGCGGTTGAGGGCCTCGTAGGAGGCCGTCTCCGCCGCCAGCTGGTCGGCGCTGTAGTTGGCCGCCTTGATCGAGAGGCCGAGCCTGCGCTCGTCGCGGTCGATCTTGATGACGCGCGCGGTGACCTTCTGCTCGGGCTTGAGGATATCCTTAACCTTGTCGATGCGCTCCTCGCTGATCTGCGAGATGTGCACGAGGCCGTCGATGCCATCCTTGAGCTCCACGAAGGCGCCGAACGAGGTCACCTTGGTGACTGTTCCCTCGACGACGTCGCCGATCTTGAAGAAGCTGTCGATGTCCGACCAGGGGTCGGTCGCGAGCTGCTTCATGCCGAGGCTGATGCGCTGCTGCTGGGGATCGATGTCGAGCACGATGGCGTCGACCTCGTCGCCCTTCTTGAGGACCTCCGACGGATGGTTGACCTTGCGGGTCCAGCTCATGTCGGAGACGTGGACCATGCCGTCGATGCCTTCCTCGAGCTCGATGAAGGCGCCGTAGGTGGTCATGTTGCGGACCTTGCCGCGGACGCGGGCGCCGATCGGGTAGTTGTGGCGGACCATGTCCCAGGGGTTGGGCTCGAGCTGGCGCAGGCCGAGGGAGATCTTCTGCTCCTCCTTCTGGATGCCGAGGACGACCGCGTCCAGCTCCTGGCCGACCTTGAGGAGCTCGGAGGGCTTGGTGATGCGCTTGGTCCAGGACATCTCGGTGATGTGCACGAGGCCCTCGACGCCCGGCTCGATCTCGACGAACGCGCCGTAGGGGACGAGGTTGACGACCTTGCCGCGGACCTTGGCCCCGACCGGGAACTTCCGGTCGATCTCGTCCCAGGGGTTCTTCGTGGTCTGCTTCAGGCCCAGGGAAACGCGTTCTTTCTCGCGGTTGACCTCGATGATCATGACCTCGATCTCCTCACCCTGCTTGAGCATCTCGCTCGGGTGGGAAATGCGGCCCCAGCTCATGTCGGTGATGTGGAGCAGGCCGTCCATGCCGTCCAGGTCGATGAAGGCGCCGAAGTCGGTGATGTTCTTGACGACGCCCTTGCGGAACTGTCCGGGCTGGATCGAGTCCAGGAGCGCGCGGCGCTTGTCGGTGCGCTGCTGCTCGATCAGCTCGCGGCGCGAGAGGACGATGTTCTTCCTCTCCAGGTTGATCTTCAGGACCTTGAAGTCGTAGGTCTGGCCCACGTACTGGTCCAGGTTCTTGGGGGGCTGCACGTCGATGTGCGAGGCCGGCATGAAGGCGTCGACGCCGATCGAGATGATCAGGCCGCCCTTGACCTTCGCCTTGACGCGGCCGGTGGCGACCGAGCCCTCGGGGAACTTCGTCAGGATGTTGTCCCAGTTTTTCTTCTGCTCGGCCTTGTCGAAGGACAGGATCGGGCTTCCGTTGCGGTCCTCGAGCTTCTCGACCAGGACCTCGATCGTGGAACCGATCTGGAGGTCGCCTATGTCGATAAATTCGTTGGCGGGGATGACGCCCTCGGACTTGCCGCCGATGTCGACAACGACTTCGTTCTGGCGGACTTCGGTTATGGTGCCGGGGACGATTGCGCCCTCCTTCAACTTGTCGAAGGAGGATTGAGCGAGCAGCTCTTGCATTAATGAACTCATATGCGGAATACGGGCGGTCGAGGTCGCCCGCTCCTTGGGCGTCCCGGCCACCGCGGTAGGCCTTTCGGCCACGGGTTGACGGTTTGACTGAATGAAAGACCGGCGGGAGCATCGCGGCGACGCCGGTCTGACCGATAAAAATGCCGCGAACGGTCAGACTCCCACCCGCCGAGGCGCCCCGGCAAGCACAATCTCGCCAAAATGAGGCCCTTGCGAACAGTCAAATCCGCAGGTGCGCCCCTCCATGGGGACCCGTTGTTACGTAATTAATTTAATTACAATAACTAGCGACTTACTGGACCTTGGGCGCGGCAAGCGCCCTCTCCATCTTCTTGAAGATGTCCTCGTAGAGCGCGGGGTCGGCCAGGGGCGTCTGGGTGGCCAGGGCCCCCTCGCCCCCCGAGTCCGCGGCAATGATCTCAGTGAGCGAGACTTCCATGTCGGTCTCCGTGGCCGACACCTGCGTTAGCTTCACCCGGAGCGAGATCTGGCGTTCGCCGGCACGCGGGTCGCCCCGGGACACGCTGCTGAGCGCCGTGATTTCCCCCTGGGCCGCGCCGGACTTCTCGATCGTGTAGCCCATGCCCGTGATGACGGCCCGGGCCGCCTCGAAGGTGGACTTTTGGTCGGCCTGGAAGATCTGGTCCTTGGGCGCCTCCCGCGGCCCGAGGCCGATGTGCAGGTCCTTTAGCTCCCCGGAGTCTTCGGATTGGCATCCAACGAGGAGGAGGGCGGCGCAGGCCGCGAGTGCGAGGATCTTCATGGGAGTCGGGCGGGCTGTTGCTGGGAGATGCAATGGAGAGTGCCGAGACCCCACACGAGTTCCAAGCAATCTATGGGAATCACCTTCCGGCCCGGAAAACAGGACCCCAGGATCTCCGCTGCCTCGGCGTCGCGCCGGGGCTGCCTGAAGGTGGGAAGGAGCACCGCCCCGTTTATCACCAGGAAGTTTGCATAGCTGGCGGGAAGCCGGTTTCCCCGCCGCGACACCGGCGCGGGCATGGGGAGCTCCCGCACGGTGAACCGGCCCCCGGAGTCGGTCCTCAACGAGCGAAGGCGCTCGCGGTTCTCGTGGAGCATGGGATGGTTCACGTCGCGCCGGTTGCGCTCGACCGCCGTCACGATCCCGGTCGGGCTGAAGAAGCGGGTCAGGTCGTCGACGTGCCCGTCGGTGTCGTCCCCCACGATCCCCTCGCCGAGCCAGAGCACCCTGCGCACGCCGAGCGTGTCCCGGAGCCTCTGCTCGATCTCGTGGCGCGTGAGGCGGGGGTTGCGGTTGGGGTTGAGCAGGCACGCCTCCGTCGTCAGGAGCATCCCCTCGCCGTTCACGTCGATCGACCCGCCCTCCAGCACCATACCGCCCCTGAAGCGCCTTAGCCCAAGCGCGCGGGCGACGCGCTCCGGGATCCGATTGTCGCTGTCGAACGGGGGATACTTGTCTCCCCAGGCGTTGTAGTCCCAGTCGGAAACGGCCACCTCACCGGTGCGGTCGTTCTTGATGAAGATCGGCCCGTGGTCACGGCACCACGCGTCGTTTGTCGGGTGGTCGAAAAACTCGACGTTGGACATCAGGGCCCCCGCGCGTTCGATGAGCGACCGGGCGCGCCTGCGCAGGCCCGGGGCGAGGTTGATCCGCACCCTCTCCCACTCGCTAATCCTCGCCGCGACCTCGGCAAACTTGCCCGGGATGGGCCTGAAGTTGCCGGGCCAGGTCTTCAGCCGGTGGGGCCATGACAGCCAAACGGCCTCCTGGGGCTCCCACTCCGCGGGCATCCTAAATCCCCGCGCAGCCGGTGTCTGGGTCTTGGCGGGCATGGCTCGCCGCGCTAGTCGCGAAAGCGCTTGGTCAGGTCGGCGTAGGCGTCGATTCGCCTGTCCCTCAGGAACGGCCAGTGGGTTCGGGTCGAGTCGACGCGCCCCAGGTCGACCGGGACCAGGAGGACCTCCTGCTTGGACGCAGACGCCTTCGCGAGGATCTCGCCGCTCGTGCCTGCGACAAAGCTCTGGCCCCAGAACTCAATCCCGGGGCCTCCGACCGGCCTCTCCAGGCCAATCCGGTTGCACGCCGCAACAAAGCACCCGTTGGCCACTGCGTGGGCGCGCTGCACCGTCTCCCATGCACCGTGCTGCACCTTCCCCTGGTCCTTCTTCTCGCGCGGGTGCCAGCCTATGGCCGTGGGATAGAAGATGATCTCGGCGCCCTGGAGCGCCGTCAGGCGCGCCGCCTCGGGGTACCACTGGTCCCAGCAGATGAGGACCCCGATCTTCCCGAACTTGGTCTTCCAGGCCCGAAACCCCGTGTCACCCGGCGTGAAGTAGAACTTCTCGTAGTACAGGGGGTCGTCCGGGATGTGCATCTTGCGGTAGCTGCCCAGAAGCGTGCCGTCCGCGTCGATCACGACCGCCGTGTTGTGGTAGAGCCCGCTCGCGCGCTTCTCAAAGAGGGAGGCGACCACGACCACGCCGCGCTTCTTCGCGAAATTCTGGAACGCCTTGCAGGTCGGGCCGGGGATCCCCTCGGCCAGCTTGAAGTTCTCGTAGTCCTCGCTCTGGCAGAAATACTGCGAGCGGAAGAGCTCCTGGGTGCAGATGATGTTCGCCCCCCGCCTCGCCGCGATTTCGGCCAGCGCGAGCGTCTTCTTCAGGTTGGCCCCGGGGTCACCCGTGCACGCGTGCTGGAGCAGGCCGATTTGGACCTTCGCCATCTCCGCTAGTAGATGACCTTGTTGAGCGGGTACTCGACGATACCCTCGGCCCCGAGGGCCTTCAGGCGCGGCAGGATCTCCCGGACCACGCTCTCGTCGATGATGGTCTCAAGCGCCACCCAGTCCGGATTGTTGAGCGGCGAGACGGTCGGGTCGCGCAGGGACGGGACCGCGGCGATGATCGCCTTAACGGCGCCCTTGGGCGCGTTCATCTTGAGCCCCACCTTCGACTCGGCCTCGAGGGCGCCCCTCACGAGGAGCGCGATCGTCTCGATCTTCTTGCGCTTCACCGGGTCCGCCCAGGCCTTCTTGTTGGCGATCAGCTTCGTGTTGGTCTCAAGCAGCGTGTCCACGATCCGGAGCTTGTTCGCGCGCAGCGACGAGCCGGTCTCCGTTATGTCCACGATCGCGTCCACCAGGTCCGGCACCTTCACCTCCGTCGCGCCCCACGAGAACTCGATGTCGACCGGGATCTTCTTGGCCTTGAAGTAGCGCTTCACCGTCTCGATGAGCTCGGTGGCGACGCGCTTTCCGGCCAGGTCCTCGGGCCTCTTGACCGGGGAGTCCTCGGCCACGCAGAGCACCCAGCGCGACTTGAGCGTCGACGCCCGGCTGTACACCAGGTCGCACACCTCCACGACGTCCGAAGCGTTCTCCTGGATCCAGTCGAGCCCCGTGAGCCCGCAGTCGAAGAACCCGTGCTCCACGTAGCGGCTCACCTCCTGGGCGCGGACGAAGCGCGCGTCGAGCTCCGGGTCGTCGATCGACGGCCGGTAGGAGCGCGAGTTGGTGGTGATCTTCCACCCCGCCTTTGCAAATAGGCTGCGGGTGGAGTCTTCGAGGCTGCCTTTCGGCAGCCCGAGCATCAGGATTGGCTTTTTGTCGGGCACAGCCCCGCGAGCGTCCGCCCGACATCGGGGCCGTTCAAGCAAAATGCTTTGGGCTCAGGCTGATTGACATCCCGCGGGGCGACCCTTAACAGCGTTGTGTAAGACCGCATATGTCAGATCAATCGCCGACGCGGCCCAGTCCAAAGCCCCTCATCGTTGTCGTAGAGGATGAGGCCGAGCTGGCTTCCCTCATCGGCCAGCACTTGGAGAGGGCGGGCATGCGCGTCCAGCTGTGCAGCCGCGCGGGGCACGCGCTCAAGTTCCTGCAGCGCAACTTCGCGAACCTGATCCTCCTGGACCTGGTGCTGCCCGACCAGGGCGGGTTCGAGCTCTACGAGGACCTGAAGGCCGCCAACATCAACGTGCCCGTGATCTTCGTTACCGCGAACCTTGAGGAGGCGAGCAAGGTCCACGGGCTCGAGCAGGGCGGCGACGACTACATCACCAAGCCCTTCAGCTTCGCCGAGCTCACGGCCCGCATCAAGGCGGTGCTTCGGCGCGCCGACTACAAGGAGGACCTGAACCTCACGCACAACGTCAAGGTCAACACCGAGCCCTTCGATTTCTGCGGGGCGCGCATCACGCCGGTGCGCCTTGAGATCGGGTTTCCCGACGGCGAGACGGTCCCGATCGGCCGCAAGGAGCTGGGGATCCTATCCTACCTCAATGAGCACCCGGGAGAGGTGATCACCCGCAAGGCGCTCATCCACTCCGTCTGGGGCCAGCACGCCGACGTGCGGAGCCGCTCGCTCGACCAGTACGTCGTGAAGGTGCGCGAGCTCTTCAAGAAAAAGGGCCTCGACCTGGCGGAATTCCGGACCGTCCACGGAATCGGGTACATCTTCGACCCGAAGCGCATCTCAAGCAAGGGGAGCTGAGGTCGGTTAGAACAGCTCGGGCTGGCCGTAGCGCTCGCGCGCCTCGGAGGCCGCGGAGCGCATCTCCATCCGCTCCAGGATCGCGAAGAGCTCGGCGGGCCGGGGCGCGGCGTGCTCGGTGCCGGGGGGTGGCAACGACAGGTTCAGGGTCGTGACCTTCAGGTTCCGCCGAAGCAGGTCGGCGGAGCCGGACACGGCCTGCCTGAACCGCTCGGGGTTCAGGCGGTCGGCGGCCGCAATGACCCCCTCCAGGCTCCCGTGCTCGGCAAGCCACTTGGACGCCGTCTTCGGCCCCACGCCGGGGATCCCGGGGATGTTGTCCGATGTGTCCCCGACGAGCGCCAGGTATTCGGCGATCCTCCCCGGCGGCACCCCGAACTTCTCGACGACGCCGGCCGCGTCCATCACGCGCCAGCCGAGCTTCGGGTTGGCCGTTGGCGGCGGGAGCATGATCTTCACGTTCTCCCCGACCATCTGGGCGAAATCCTTGTCGGAGCTGACGATAAGCACCTGGTCGCCCCTGCGCGAGAGCGAGGCGGCGTGCGAGGCGAGCAGGTCGTCGCTCTCGACCCCCGACTCCTCGATCCCCCCGAGGCCCATGGCGCGCGTCAGCTCCTTGATGACCGGGATCTGCTGTGAGAGGGCCTCGGGCATCTCCTCGCGCTGCGCCTTGTACTCGGGAAGGAGGAGCAGCCTGTCCTGGGCGCCCCCCAAGTCGAAGAAGACAATGACCCCGTCGGGCTTCTCCTGGTCGGAGAGTCGCCAGAGCGACTTCACCCAGCCGTGCAGCGCATTCGTCGGGAAGCCGTCCGCGCGCGAGAGTTCCGGGATCGCGAAGAAGCAGCGGTACGCCAGGTTGAACCCGTCGACGAGGAGCCATTTCGCCATTTTATAAAAGGGGCGATCAGGCGCCGCTCGGTATCGGGGCCGCGAGCGGGACCACGGCGCCGCGCACCGCGTCGGCCACCGTGGCGGGCTGGCGGGGCTCCGCCTCGCCGTGCTCGTGGTTGAAGCGCATCGAGACCGTCTTCGAGACGCCGCGCTCCTCCATCGTCACGCCGTAGATCGCGTTGGCGGCCGCCACCGTCCTCTTGTTGTGCGTGATGATGATGAACTGGGAGTCCTTCACGAACTTCTTCAGGAGCTCGGTGAACCTGCCGATGTTCGACTCGTCGAGCGGGGCGTCGAGTTCGTCCAGGAGGCAGAAGGGCGACGGCTTCACCAGGTAGAGCGCGAAGAGGAGCGCAACGGCCGTGAGCGTCCGCTGCCCCCCGGAGAGCAGCGAGATGCCCTTGAGCTTCGTGCCCGGGGGCTGCGCCACGATCTCGATCCCGCTCTCCAGGATGTCATCGGCCTGCACGAGCTCGATGTTCGCGCGCCCGCCGCCGAAGAGCGTCTGGAACGTGTACTCGAAGTTCCTCTTGATCTGCTCGAAGGTGAGCTCGAACTGCTTCTGCGAGGTCTGGTTGATCTCGTCGATCGCGGCGATCAGGTCGGCCTTGGCCCTCGTCAGGTCGTCGCTCTGCGACCTGAGGAAGTCGTGGCGCTGCTTGAGCTCCGAGTATTCCTCGATCGCCACCAGGTTCACGGCCCCCATCCCCGACATCCTCTGGCGGAGGGCCTCGACCTCGGCCTTCACGCTCTCCCAGTCGGTCGCGTCCATCGCCGCGAGCTCGGCCTCGCCCGGGTGCTCGGCTCGCTTCTTCCTCGAGCGCCTGACAACCGGCTCCTCGCCCTCCTCCTCGTCCAGGTCGAGCGGTTTCGCCCCCTCGGGCTCGTCGTCGGCCTTCCAGAGGGTCTCCTTCCAGTTGACCGCGGCCACGTCCGCCTGGTACTCGCGCGACACCTCCTGCGCCAGGAAGAGCGCCCGCTGGCGCGTCTCGGCCAGTTGCACTTCGTGCGTGCTCAGCTCCTCGTGCGCGGCGTCCGATTCCACGCGAAGCGCCGACTGCGAAGCCTCAAGGGAGCCGATCTCGCGCTCCACCTCCACGAGCTCCACCCGGATCCTCTCAACCTGGGACTGGGCCACGCCGAGCGTCTCGTCGAGGCGCGACGCGCTCTCGCGCTGGCCCGCCTCCTCTTTGTCCAGCTCCGAGATCTGGGCCGTCCAGGCCTCGATCTCACTCTGGCGCTCGACCAGGAGGTCCCCGACCTGCTGGCGGCGCTTTTCCATCTCGCCAAGGCCCTTGTCCAGGACCTCGACCTTCTGGCGGCGCTCGGCCAGCTCCAGGCGCGCCTGGGCCAGCACCTCGCGCTTTGCGTCGCGCTCGGCGCGGACAAGCGTGATCCGCGCTTCAAGGTCCTCGATCTTCTTGCGGTGGTCGGTGGCCGCGGCCTCCGACTGCGCGAGTCCCGTCCTTGCCTTTTCCCAGCGGGCCTGGGCCTCGAGCCGGGCGCTCTCAAGGGCCGCCAGCTCCTGTTCCATCTTCCTTAGGCGCGCCGTCGCCTCGTCCGAGCCCCTTCGGAGGCCGCGCTCGTCGGCCTGAGCAGCGGCGAGCGCCTGCGTGGAGGTCATGACCAGCGCACGGCGCTCCTCGACCAGCTGCTCGGCAGCCGTGATCCGGGCGTTCAGGGCCTCGCCCTGGAGGCGGAGCTCGTCGTGCTGGCGCTGGTCCTCGGCCAGCGCCTTGGCAGTCTCCCTCAGGTCGATCTCCCGCTGGACGATGCTGTTGGCGTGCTTCTTGGTGTTGGCGTGGCCGCCGGACACAAGTCCCCTCCGGTCGACGACCTCGCCCTTGCGGGTCGCCACCGCCAGGAACGGGAACTCGGGATGGGCCTTCCAGAAGTCAAGGAACGCGCCCAGGTCGTCGGCAATATAGCATGACGCCAGGATTGCCCGGGCAGGGTGCCCTTCGTCGATCTGGTCCAGGGCGGCCGACGCCGGCGCCAGGCCCGGGGGCAGCTCGCCCGCCGGCCCCGCCGTGGAACCAAGCTCCGCCACGCGAAGCACCACGGAGCCGATCTGCTCCTGCTCAAGCTGGAGGATGATGCGGCGCGCCGTGGCCAGGTCGCTCACCTGGATCGCCTCCGCGGCCGAGCCGAGGAGCGAATCCACCGCCCTGCCGTACTCGGGTTTCACCTCGATCCCTTGGGAGACGGGGGTTGCCTTGGAGCCCGCAAGGGCTCCGGCGAGGCGTCCCTGGAGCACCGCCTTCGCGCCCTCTCCAAAGCCCTCCCAGCGCTCCTGGAGCTGCTGGAGGAGCCTGAGTCGGGCGCCCCTCTGGGCCAGCTGGCGGTCCACGTCCTGGAGCCGCCGCTGGAGATCCCTGAACTCGCGGGTGAGGGCCGTCACGGCCTGCTGGGCCTCGACGGAGCCCGTCTCGGAGGCCGCCCTTTCGGTCAGGGCCGCCTTGACCTTCTCCACGGCCTCAAGCGCAGCCTTGTTGGCGCCCTCCGACTGCTGGGCCACCTGGAGCAGCTCCCCGGCGAGGGCCTCGTGCCTGTGGATGCTCGTCTTCTGGTCCACCTCGTAGCCCGAGGCCTCGGTCCTTAGCCGGGCCACGGCGCTGTCAAACTGCAGGAGTTCAAACTTCGCCTGCTGGAGGTCGCGGTCTAGGCGGCCGAGCTCCCCGTCCGAGACGGCCAGCTCGCGGTTGTGCTGCTGGTAGACCGCGTCGGAGCTCCCGAGGAGGCCGAGCTGGAGCTGCTTGTCCTGGGAGCCGGTGTCGACCTGGGCCGCAAGCTCGCGCAGCTGCATCTCGAGCTCTCCCAGCGTGTCCCGCGTCCCCTCGAGGCGCTCGGAGAGCCCGGACCTCCGGATCTTGGCCATGTTCGCGGCGTTCTCCGCGTGCTCCTTCTGGCTCCTCAGGTCAAAGACCGCTTGCTGCGCATCCTGCACCCGCTGGTTCAGGCGGCTTCGGTCGGCCTTGCGCGCCTCAAGCCCCGTTTGCTGGCCGTCGAGCGCCGCCTTGCGGCGTTCCGCCTCAGCCCTGAGGGCCCCCAGCTTGGCCTCCAGGCCCCCGAGCGCCTCGGAGAGCCTTCCGTGCTGCAAGGAGCTTAACGCCAGGCTAAGGTGGCGCAGGCGATGAGCCAACCTCTTGTAGCGCATGGCCTTGGAAGCCTGGCGCTTGAGGCTCCCGATCTGGCGGGACACCTCCCCCACGACGTCGCTCACCCGGGCCAGGTTCTGGTCGGTCAGGGCGAGCTTGCCCATGGCCTCCCGGCGCTGGCTCTTGTACTTGGTGATCCCGGCTGCCTCCTCGAAAACCGCGCGCCGCTCCTCCGGCTTGGACGAGAGGACCTGGTCGATCTGGCCCTGGGCCATGATCGAGTAGCTGGTCCGGCCGACGCCGGTGTCCATGAAGAGCTTGTGGATGTCCTTCAGGCGGCATGCCTGGCCGTTGAAGAGGTATTCGCCCTGGCCGTCGCGGTAGACGCGCCGCGTGATCTCGATCTCGTGGAACTCGCTCCCGAGCTGCTTCTCGCACTCCGTCAGCAGGAGCGACACCTCGCAGAGCTGGGCGGCCTTGCGGGTGTCGGCGCCCTCAAAGATGACGTCCTGCATCTTTCCGCCCCGCAGGGCCTTCGCGCTCTGCTCTCCCAGGACCCACCGGATCGCGTCCGCGATGTTGGACTTGCCGCAGCCGTTGGGCCCTACCACGGCGGTCACGCCGGGCTCAAACTGGAGGGTCGTGGCGTCGGCGAATGACTTGAATCCGTGGAGTTTTAGCGCCTTGAGGTACATTGGGCCCACGAATTGGAGAGGCCCCGCCTAGCGCGGGCAAACGGAAAAAAGAGATATATCTTCACGCGTGGTCCCAGGGCAGGCGCACCTCGAGGCGCTTGCTCTCCCATACCCTGAAAACCTCGAACATCTTGCCCGGATTTAGGATCCCCCGGGGGTCGAGGGCGTCCTTTACGGCCCTCATGGCCCGGACGGCCGCGGGGGGGTGCTGGAGCCTGAGGAACGGGGTCTTTGCGAGGCCGATCCCGTGCTCCCCGGAGATGGCGCCCCCGAGGGCCACCACCTTGGCCATGAGCTCCTTCACGGCCCTCTGCGCCGCGCGGGACTCCGCGGGGTCGCCCTTGTGGTACATGATGTTCACATGGAGGTTCCCGTCCCCCAGGTGGCCGAAGGTGGGGATCGGCAGTCCGGACTCCCTGCGCAGGCCCTCGAGGAACCGCGCAAAGGCGACATACTTGCCCATGGGGACCACGATGTCCTCGTTCAGCTTGGAGTCCCCGAGCTTGAACATGGCCCCCGAGCACGAGCGCCTCACCTCCCAGAGGCCCTCCGCCTCGGCGCGGTTCCTTGCCGCGCGGTGCGCGAGGCCATGGCGCCGCGCCCAACCGAGGAGGACCCGCCTCTGGAGACGGACCTCCGCGGCGCCGCCCGCCAGCTCCAGGAGCACGACCGGCCGGCCCGCCTGGCCCCTGAACACGGCCCTGCCCGTCGCCTTCTCGGCACAGTCGACCGAATAGCGGTCCAGGAACTCGCAGATTGCCGGCTGGATCCTCAGCGCGAAAAGGGCGAGGACGGCGCGGAACGCGTCGGGCTCGGTCCGGAACGACACCAGGAGCGTCCAGCGCTCCTCGGGCCTGGGGATGAGCTTCAGCGTGGCGTCGGTCACGATGCCGAGCATCCCCTCCGACCCGATCCAGAGGTCGCGCAGGTTAAATCCCGCCGAGAATTTCTTCGTGGCCGTCCCCCACTCCACAAACTCCCCCGTGGGAAGGAAGCCCTTGAGGGCCAGCACAAAGTCCCGGGTCACGCCGTATTTGCCCCCGTGCATGCCACCGGCGTTGCACGCGATGTTGCCCCCGATCGTGCAGTACCTCTTGGACGAGGGGTCCGGCGGATAGAACCACCCCTTCCTGTCGGCCGCCTCCTGGATCGCGGCAATGGTGGCTCCGGCCTCCACCTGCGCCAGGCCCGCCTGGGCGTCGATCCTCACCCTGTCCCAGCCGTGCAGGTCCACGACCCACCCTCCCCTCACGGGCGAGGCCGATCCCGTGAGGCTCGTCCCCCTCCCTCGGACGGTCACCGGGACGCGCCTTCGGTTGGCGATCTCCAGGACTGTCGCCAGGTCCCCGCGGCCCCGCGGGAAGACGGCGGCGGCCACGTCAAACGCGATCTTGCTGCTGTCGAAGGAGGCCTCGCCCCTCGAGGCCCGGTCCGTCCTTACAACCCCGGCGCCAAGCCTGGACCTCAGAAGTTTGGTGGCTGCGGAAAAATCCATCTCTCGCAATGGCGCTACACCTGCTTGCCGCCGGGCGCAAGACCCCGTGCGAGGATCCGCCGCAGGGTTTGGCCGAGGACCTGCGCCCGCTCCCCGGGCTCGAGGCCCGCGGCCGCAATCTCGGCAAGCTGGAGCCCGAGGCCGGGCTCCCGCGTCTTTCGCGGGTGCACCAGGAGCGGGTAGTCCGATCCGTAGAGGATCCTTCCGGCGCCCACCCGGTCCGCCGCCCTGCGGTACACCCCGGCGTCGTAGAGGAGGGGCGCGGCGGCCGTGTCAAAGTACAGGTTGTCGGGAAAGGGTTCCCCTCCCGGAGGGCCCCGGAAGGCCAGTCCCCCGCCCAGGTGGGCGAGGATGAAGGTCGCCCCGGGGTGGTCGCGGGCAAGCCCCACAAGCGGGGCGAGCGGCGTGGCGGGCCCTGCGGCCGCGCCGGCCTCCGGGTCGGTGGCATGGAGGGTAAGGGGAAGGCGGCGCGCCTCGGCGATCTCCACCACCTTCAGGAACCACGGGTCCTCGACGGTGTAGCCCTGCGCCTCGGGCAGGAGTTCCCCGATGCCCCGCATCCCCGCGTCAAGCGAACGCTCCAGGCTTCCCAGGGCGCGGCTCCCCGCGGCGGGCTGCACCGCGGCAAAGGCGATCAGGCGGCCGGGATAGCGCTTCGCCCACTCCTGGTACCAGCCGTTCTGGAGCTCGCAGGTCTCCTGGCGCTGCCAGTACCAGCCCTGGAGGATGCACGCCGCGACGCCAGCCTCGTCCATGTTCGCGATGAGCCGCTCGGTGGTCGACCACCCCTGGATCGACCTCCTTCCGGCAGGCGCCACGCACGCAACCCAGCCCGGCTCCCCTCGGGCATTGCCCCAGCCGGCAGGATCGGCTGCGGCCTCCGGGGCGTACAGGTGCACGTGGGCGTCCAGGATCTCCGGGGTTTCCATCACGCGTCACCCGAGTTCAGGCTGGGGTCCATGGCGAGCCGCTTGCACTCGCGCAGGTCGAGCTTGCCCGTCCCCAGGAGCGGGATCGCGCCGACCCGGCGCACCACGCGCGGGATCCACAGGTTTGGGAGGCCCGCGGCCACGAGCTTCTCCCGAATCTCCGCCGCGGTGATGTCCCGGGTGGTGAGGACCACGAGCGCCTCGCCCTTTGCCCTGTCCGGCACCCCGACGACCACGATCCCCTGGGTCTCGCCCGGGTCGTTCCCGCAGAGCTCGGCGATCCTCTGCTCAACGGCCACGTGCGGCACCATCTCGCCCCCCATCTTCGAGAACCTCGCAAGGCGGCCCTCCACCGTTATGAAGCCGTCCTCGTCGATCCGCGCCAGGTCCCACGTCACAAGCCAGCCGTCGCGGTGCGACGCCGCCGCGCCCGGGACCTCGTCAAGGTAGCGCGAGAAGATGTTCGGGCCCTTGAGCAGCAGGATGCCCTGCTCGCCGGTCGGAAGCTCCTCGCCCGTGTCGGGGTGGACAATCCGCGCGGCCATCCCGGGAAGCAGCCTCCCCACGGTCCCGACCTTCTTGCCCACCTGCTCGTCGGCCGTCGCGGTCGTCACCGGCGGATGGGGCACGTTGATGTTGGACACGGGCGAGGTCTCCGTCAGGCCGTAGCCCTGGAGTATCTCCAGGTGGAACCTCTCGCGGAACTTCTGGCGGAGGTCCTCCGGGAGCTTCTCCGCACCGGTCACCACCAGCTCCAGGGTGCGCAGGTCGGCCGGCCTCGCCTTCTTCAGGAGCGGACGAACGAAGGTCGGAGCGCCGAGGAGGATCGTGACGCCCTCCTCGCGGATCGAGTCGATCACGGCGCGGGAGTCGAGCGGGCTCGGGGTCGTCACGAGCCGGCATCCCATGAGGAGCGGGTACCACAGGGTGAAGGTGAAGCCGAAGCTGTGGAAGACCGGCAGGCACCCCAGCATGGTCCCGGCATTCGGGAGGATCGAGGTGCAGGAAATCTGCTGGCAGTTGGCGAGCAGGTTGCGGTGCGAGAGGACGACGCCGCGCGGCGCCCCGGCGCTGCCGCTCGTGAAGAGGATCGCGGCCTCCTCCGCGCCGCCCCGGGACGGGACGCCCACCGCGCGCGCCAGCCACGGATTGGGAAGCAGCCACGCGGCCAGGACCCAGGGGGCCATGGAGCGCCTTCCCCCGGCGGCCTCAAGCTCACCCCTGAGGTCAAGCGTGCGCTCGGGCCACGGGAAGTCAGGGAGCTTGTCCCTCATGGCGCCGGCGGAGATCACGGTCCCCACGCCGGCGGCGGCGATGCTTGAGTGCGCCGACGCCCTTCCCGCCGTGAAGTTCAGGTTCACGGGAACCTTGCCCGCGCACATGACGGCCAGGTTCGCGATCGCGGCTCCCGCTCCCGGCGGCAGCACGATTCCGACGCGCCTCTCCGGGACGGTCCTTCGGATGCGCCGGGCCAGGACCGCCGCGGCGGCGACCAGCTGGGCTGCCGTCACCTCGCGGCGGCCCGCCGTCCTGTCCACGATGACCACCGTCCCGGGCCTGCGGGCGAGCGAGCGGACCACCTCGTGGCCCAGGTTCCGGCCGAGCGTCGGCCGCTCGCCAAACGCCAGGACGGCAAGGTTCATCAGGGCCTTGCGCGTCGCCAGGCACGTGGCCTCCGCGCACGGGATCGGCTCCCCGAAGGCGACGCAGACGGCGGTCCGCATCAGCCTTGGGGATTTCCAAAGGTAGGTGTTCCCGGAGAACGAGAAGATGGAGCCCCAGAGGCCGTCCACGACGGCCGGCACGACCGGCACCTTCGCCGTCCGCGCCATGAGCTCGAAGCCCCGGTGCAGCGTCAGGAGCTGTCCGGTGCGCGAGATCTCGCCCTCCGGGAAAACGCAGACGATCTCCCCGCGCCTGAGGGCCGCGACCGCGCCGCGCAGCCACTGCGAGGGCTCGGCGCCAGAGACCGGGATGACCCCCGCTATCTCGTAGATCAGGGAGACCAGCCAGCCCGTGCCCGGGCCCTTGTACCCCATGAACCTGATCGCCCGCGGGCAGGCGAGCTGCAGCACGACGACGTCCACGTAGGAGATGTGGTTCGAGACGAGGACCGCCCCCCCATGCTCGGGCACGTTGAACACGCCAAGCACCCTCACGCGGTAGAGCAGTCGCGCCAGCAGGCCGACAGGCACCGCGATCCAGAGCGGCATCGTGGAACGCCTTCGGATCACCACGCCTGACGCTGGTCACCTCCCCAACAACTTGTCAAACAAACCGCCCCCCTTTTTGAGCGACGCCTGCACGAGGAGCTCCTTCCACTGGCTTTGGTCGACGGCCCTGAGCGTCCCGCCGAGGTGGATGGGCTGGACCAGCTTGGCATAGCCAAGCGGGTCGCGCTCGTCGGACAGGAGCCCCACGACGTCCAGGACCTTTCCGAGTTGCCCCCGGGCGCCGAGCTCAAGGTCGACGGAGAGCGGCTGGTCCTGGAGCGCAAGGCCCTGCGAGTACGTGATCCGGCCGGTGCCGGTGACGCGCACCTCGGGGGAGATCAGGTTGATCCCCGTGAGCCTCAGGTCCATGTCGGCGACCCGCTCGGCGGTCACCGTCATCTGGTCGTAGTGGATCTCGGAGACCTCGCTGGCGGACTCAAGGAGGGCCTGGCCCATCTTGTCCGTCTTCTTGCCAAAAAGGGCCGAGACCGTGTCGAGGGCGTCCACGAGTTTCGAGGGCGTCTGCTTGATCGAGTCGATGATGTTCGCGTGGAGAGCGCGAAAGGCGCCGTCCTTGCTGAGCAGCTTCACGTCGCCCTGGATCCCGTCCAGGAGGTCGCCCGCGCCGGTGCCGACGCCCCTGAGGTGGCTCTCCAGGTCGAATCTCCCGTCGATGAGCGCGGGCCTGCTGGGGTCGATCGACTTGAACAGGGGCGCCGAGTCGAGCGAGCCGACCGAGAGGTCGGCGTGGAACGAATAGGGGCTCGGGGCGCCGGCCAGGAAGATGAGCCGGCCGTCCAGCCGCGCGGTGCCTCCGCCCCCGAGCGTCGCACTCCCGGCCGCCAGCTCCAGCGAGGAGGGATCGGCGGTCACCGTGCCCCGGACGTCGCGGAGTTCGACCCTCCTCAGGGAGATCGCGTCGAACCGGAGCGCAAACTTGCCGCGGACGCGGGGCCAGAACGGGCCCGGTGCCGGGGGCAAGCCCGCGCCCCTGGGCGATGCCTGGACACCCCCGCGGGCCAGCAGGGAGAGCGCTGCGATCTCCTCCCCGGTCACCTGGCTTCCCTCAAGCGCCGCGTCAAAGAGCGGACCGTTTGTCCCCGACTGGACCGTCCCCTTCACGGCTATCTCCGCCGTGCGCGCCCCGTAGTCCAGGCGCAGCGGGACGCTGAAGCTCGTGCGCCCCCCCGGCTCGAACTCGGCCCGGATCTCGGAGTCCACGCCGGGCAGTTGAACGGCGCTTCCCGAGGCCAGGGCAAGGTCCCGCACCGAAAGCTTGAGCTGGACCTCGCTTGTCGCGTCGAGGCTCGCCTCGAAGCTGCCGGTGGCCACACCCCCCGAGAGCCGCTCCAGGCCCGCGGCAAAGGGCAGCGCGGAGAGGACCGGGAGCGCCACGCTCCAGGATCCCGCGGCCTTGATCGCCCGGCTCGCTCCCGCAAGGCGCCCAAACCGGGCCTCCAGCGAGAGGAGCCTTGTCCCCTCGCTTCGGACCTCGAGCGGCGCCAGCTGGACCTGCCAGCCCTGCGCCGCGTAGTCGGCCAGGACGAAGGCGGAGAGCTCGAGCCCGGTTGCGGCCGCGGCGCCCGCGCGCTCTATCGCGACCCCGGCCGTGGTGAGCGGCGCCCTGGTCCTCAGCACCAGGCGCCCGTCCTCGGCGCGCATCACGAAATCCCCGGAGAGGTCGGATCCGGTGACGCCCAGGTGCGGGATGACCGGGCCGAGCCACGCCAGCGGCACCCCCGTGACCGAGATGCCGACCAGGTCGCCGGAGGGCGCCGCGACCTTGAGCTCGCCCGTCGACGTGTTGAACTCGAAGGACTGCAGAGCGCGGACCGAGGCGACCGGGGAGGCCGCCGCAAGGCTCGTGTCGAGGCGCGAGACGCGAAGGGAGGCCCCGACACGCGCCACGTCAAAATCCGCCGCCAGGTTCACCCGCCCCAGGGGCGCAAGGCCGCGCGCAAGCACGCCGAGCCGGTCCGCCGTCGCCTGGAGCTTGCCCGCCGCGTGGACATCCCCCGAGGCGGCGTCGGCCTCGACGCTCCCGCTTCCGGCGACGTAGAAGGCGGGAAGGCTGCGGCCGAGGGCGAACGGGTTGAGGTCGGTGTCCCTCAGGTTCAGACTCCAGGAACCGGCCATGTTGAGGGACCCGTCGGGGTTCTGTGCTTGGACCGCGGCGACCTGCTCGCCCCCCCGGGTGAGGGTGACCGTGTACGAACGGATCCCGGAGCGGTGCGCCGCCGAGGCCCCGAACGAGAGGCCGATTCCCGCCGGCACATCCCGTCCGCTCGCCGTGGCGTCGGCCTTTAGGTCCGCGCGCAGGAGTGCGCCGCTCGACTCGATCGAGGCCGTGAGCGTCGCCGAAACGGAGACCTTGGAGACCGGGGCCGAGAGGTCGTCCAGCACGGCCTCCGCCTGGCAGAGGAACCGGCCCTCGCTCCCGGGGGCAAGCCCCCCGCCCGTCACGACCACGTGCACCCTGCCCGCCGGCTTGGCGTCGTCGCCCGGGAAGATCACATCGCCCTCCAGATCAACCCCGGAAAGCGAGAGGTTCTCGGGGAGGTTGAACGCGGAGAGGACGGCGCCCACGGCGCGCGTGGGCCACGGGGCGAGAGCCTCCGACTGGGCAGAGGCCGCCTGCGGGGACGGCGTCAGGTCCAGGGTCCAGCCCCTAGCGGTGAGCGCGTCGATATGGTACCCGTGGCCAAGGAGCGCCGGGGCGACCGCCATGTCGGCATGGACCGAGGGCGCCAGGAGCACCATGTCGTCCCGGTCGATCCGCAGCCCCACGATGCTCGCCTGGCCGAGGTCCGCCGAGACACCCGAGACAGACACCCTCTCCCCACGTGCCGCTGCGAGGTGCCGGCGCGCCGCCCAGGTCTGGACCCTGGGGTTGAAGGCTGCGGCCGCGGCAAGCGCGAGGAGTCCGGCCGCGGCGGCCAGGACGATCAGGATGCGCTTGGCTATCATCAGGGGGACGGCCGATGCTCCCAGGGATGCGCCTGCCGAAGAGCGGCCGGGCTCTTCGGTCAGGGTCTCACGAGTGCGTCGCTCAGGCCGATGGCCTTGCGGACATTGGCGAGGGCGACGAGGTAATTGTAGTTGGCCGTCAGCTGGTCGGTCCTTGCCTGGGTGAGGGCCACCTGGGAGGTGAGGACGTCAAGCTGCGTGGCAGACCCGGCGTGGAACTTCGCATCGGCCAGGCGCAGCGCCTCGGCCGCCTGGTCGATCGTCTGGCGGGAGGCGGTCACAAGCTCGCCCGCCTCCTGCAGGGAGGAGAGCGTCTGCCTGACCTCGACATCGACCTCCAGCTCCTCGGAGGCCTTGGCGATCCTCGACTGCTCGAGCTGGGACTTTGCCTGGCGCACCCTGCCCGCCGTCGCCCTGCCGTCAAAGATCGCCCAGTTGGACTGCAGCCCGAAGAGCCAGCCGTTGGCGTTCACATTGCCCAGTTGCGAGTTGACGAAGGTGAAGCCGTCCCACTCGTAGGCGCCGAAGGCCTGCAGGTTCGGATAGTAGGTGGACCGGGCGGTCGTGACGGACTCGGCGCTCGCGGACTCGAGCTTCTCGAGCTTCTGGAGCTCGGGCCTGTTCGCGTGGGCCGACGCGATCGCGGCGTCCAGCTCGTAGTTTGCGGTCTCAAAGTTAAGGTCCCCCACGACCTCGGGGAAGGTCGTCGCCAGCGGGGTGCCGAGCGACTGCCTGAGCTGCTCGACCGATATGCGGTAGCTGTTGCGGGCCGTGATCAGGTTCGGCTGGGCGTTTGCCAGGTAGACCTTGGCGCGAAGGACCTCAAAGTTCGAGACCGTGCCCGCCTCGAACTGGTTCTTGGTGTCCTCCAGCTGGTGCTCGTAGAGATGGACGTTCTCCTCCTCGACCCGGATCTTCTCGCGGGCGAGGATGACATTGTAGAACTTCGTTCGCACGTCGAGCAGCGCCGCGTCGATCGCCGTCTGCAGGTCAAGCGCGGCGGCGTCGCGGGTGAGCTTCGCCCCCTTGATCGACGACTGCACGCCGCCGCCCGCGTAGAGCGTCTGCGTCGCCTTAAGCTCCACGTCCCAGAGCTCGTTCGACGCCGGGTAGATCTGCGAGATCGACGCCGCGTTCCTCTGCCACTGGCCCTGCGCGCTCAGGTTGGGGATCTGCTGGCTCCTTACCGTGATGATCACGCCCTCCTGCTGCCGGACCGCCTCCCGCGCCTGCAGGATCGCATAGTTGTGGTCGAGGGCGTAGCCGATGGCGCTGGCGATATCCAGGGGCGACGGGAGGTCGGCTGACGCGCCCCGCGCGCCTCCTGCGGCCCAGAGGGAGAGCGCTAGCGCTGCTGCCGGGAGAATGCGGGTTTTCATGCGTGCGCGGGCTTTAGCTCGCCCTGGGGCGCCGCGACGGCGGCCTCCTTGGCGCGGTCCTTAGAATGGTCCTTGGCGATCAGGATGTAGATGGAGGGCATCACCAGGAGCGTGAAGAAGGTGCCGATCGACATGCCGCCCACAAGGACAAGGCCGATCGAGTTCCTGGCGGCGGCGCCCGCACCGGTCACCAGCGTGAGCGGGAAATGGCCGGCCACGGTCGCCACGCTCGTCATCAGGATCGGGCGGAGCCGGGTGAGGGCCGCGTCGTGCACGGCGTCCAGCTTCGATTTCCCCGAGAGCTGGAGCTTGTTGGCGAACTCGACGATCAGGATCCCGTTCTTGGCGATGAGGCCCACCAAGGTCACCAGGCCCACCTGAGAGTAGATGTTGAAGGTCGTCGTCCAACCGTCCGTGAAGAAATGAAGGTTCGGGTTGGGGAACTTAAGGAACATGAAGATCGCCGAACCGAAGATCGCGAGCGGCACGGAGCCGCCCAGGATCACGATCGGGTCCCGGAAGCTGTTGAACTGTGCGGCGAGCACCAGGAAGATGAGAGCGACGGCAAGGAGCATCGTGGTCCAGAACTTGGCGTTCCCGCCCTCCTTGCGGAGCTGGCGCGACTCGCCCGTGTAGTCGATGTTGTAGCCCGGCGGCAGGATCTTGGCCCCCTCGTTCTCGAAGACCTTGAGCGCGTCGTCCAAGGGCATGCCCGCAACACCGCTCAGCGTCACCGAATTGAGCTGCTGGAAGCGGTTGAGCGACCTCGGGATCGTGGTGTTCTTAATGGTCGCCACGGTGCTGAGCGGCACGAGGGTCCCGTTCGGGCCCGTGATGTAGATCTTGTCGAGCTGGTCCGGGTTCAGGCGGTCCTCCCGCTTTACCTGGGGTATCACCTTGTAGCTGCGGCCCGAGATGTTGAACCAGTTGATGTAGTTTCCGCCCATCGCCGCCGAGAGGTCGTCACCGACCTGCTGGAGGTTGAGCCCCAGGGCCGCGACCTTGTCGCGGTCGAGCACCACCTCGGCCTGCGCCGCGTCAAACTTCATGTCGATCAGCGGCGGGAAGTAGAAGCGCTTTGTCGCCACGGCCTTGTCGGCGAGCTCCTTGGCGAAGGAGAGGATCTCCTGCGGGTCCGCCGTGGACGTGAGGACGACCTCGATCGGGAAGGTGCCACCACCCGGCAGCGAAGGGGGCACGACCAGCTGCAGCTGCATCCCGGGAATCGCCGACACCTTGGGCTGCATCTGGGCGAGGATCTCCTTCACGGGGCGCTTGCGCTCGCCCCAGGGCTTGGCGACCAGGCCGCCGAAGGCCGTGTCCGGCATCGTCAGCTGGAAGACGAACGCCGTGTCCGGGTCGGTGAAGAAGGCCTTCTCGACCGCGTTCACCGACGGCATCATCTGGTCGATCGTCGCGTTTGCAGGCATGGTGCCGATGCCGAAAATGACGCCCTGGTCCTCCGCGGGCGCCAGCTCCGCCGGCGCCTGCGTGATCATGAGCACGCCCACGATGCTGATGACCACCCAGATCGTGTAGATGGCGCCGCGGTGGCCGAGCGTGAACTCCAGGATCCTCGAATAGCCCCTGCGCACCCTGTCGAAGGTGTGCGTCACCATGCCGGCGAACCCCTTCTCGTCGTCGCCCGCGTGCAGCAGGTTGGCGCACATCATCGGCGAGAGGGTGAGCGCCACGATGCCCGAGATCGTGACGGCCCCGGCCAGCGTGAACGCAAACTCGCGGAAGAGGGCTCCGGTCAGCCCCCCCTGAAGCCCGATGGGCGCATAGACCGCCGCAAGGGTCACCGTCATCGCGATGATGGGCCCGACCAGCTCGCGCGCTCCCACCAGGGCCGCCTCGAGGGGCTTAAGGCCCTCGGCAAGGTGCCGCTCGACGTTCTCGACGACGACAATCGCGTCGTCGACCACCAGTCCCACCGAGAGCACCACGGCAAGGAGCGTTAGGAGGTTGATGGTGAACCCGAAGACCTGCATCAGGAAGACCGCGCCAATCAGGGACAAGGGGATCGCGACGATCGGGATGAGGACGGAGCGCACCGAGCCCAGGAAGAGGAAGATGACGATCACGACGATCAGGAGCGTGTCGCCCAGCGTGTGGAACACCTCGTGGATGGCGTCGTTGATGTAGGCGGTGGCGTCGTAGCCGATCCCCGCCTTCAGCCCCCCGGGAAGGTCCTTGGAGATCGCGTCCAGCTCGGTGCGCACCAGGCGGATCACGTCGAGGGAGTTGGCGTTCGGCAGCACGAAGACGCCGATGAAGACGGCCGTCTGCCCCGAGAGCTTGACCTCGGTGTCGTAGTCCTCGGCGCCCAGCTCCACGTCGGCCACGTCGCGGACCCGCACGATGGCGTTGTTCTGCTGGCGGATCACGAGGTTCTTGAACTCCTCGACCGAGCGCAGGTCCGTGTTGGCCACGAGGGCCACCTGGATCAGGTTGCCCTTCGTGTTGCCGAGGGCGCTCAGGTGGTTGTTGGCGGCGAGCGCCGCCGAGACCTGCGCCGGGCTCACGTTGAACGCGGCCATCCGGTCGGGCTTTAGCCAGATGCGCATCGCGAAGGTGCGGGCGCCCAGGATGTCCGCGCGCTGCACGCCGGGCACCGCCGAGAGGCGCGGCTGCACGACCCGCACCAGGTAGTCCGTGATCTCGTTCTGGTGGAGCGTGTCGGAGGTGAAGCTCAGGTAGGCCGAGGCGAACTGGGAGTCGGCGGACTGCACGTTGATGGCCGGGACCTGCGCCTCCACGGGGAGGTTGTTGCGGACCTGGTCGACCTTGGAGCTGATCTCGGCGAGGGCCTTAATCGGGTCGTAGTTGAGCTTGAGCCGGGCCGAGATCGTCGAGACGCCCTGGACGCTCGTCGAGGACAGGTAGTCAATGCCGTCGGCGGCCGCGATCGAGCGCTCGAGGGGCGTCGTGATGAAGCCCCGCACCAGCTCGGCGCTCGCGCCCACGTACACCGTGGTGACGGTCACGGTCGCGTTCTCGCTCTGCGGGTACTGGCGGACGTTGAGCGTCCGGTAGGCCTGGAAGCCCGCGATCAGGATGACGAGGTTGACGACGAGCGCCAGGACCGGGCGCTTGATGAAAAGGTCTGTGAATTTCATGGGCTTATGCGTGACCCTTGCCCGCGCTCAGGAATCGGTGACCTTCGGAGCGAGCTGCGCGTCCGGTGCCAGGTCGTTGTTCACCTTCACGGCCCCGCCGGGGCGCAGCCGGAACACGCCGGAGGTGACGATCGTGTCGCCGACCTTCAGCCCCGAGCTTACGACCACAAAGTCGCCGCGCCGGGAGCCGAGCCGCACGATCTGCTGGCGGACGATAAGCGTCTTGGCGCCGTCGTCGCCCGTCTTCTCGTCTACCACGTAGACGGTGTCCCCAAAGGGCGCGTACAGGACGGCCGTCGCCGGTATGGTGAGGACCTTGTCCGTGATCGGCAGGTCGACGGCCACGTCGACGTACATCCCCGGGCGGATGCGCCCCGCGGTGTTGTCCACGGTCGCCTGCACGCGGATGTTGCGCGTCGAGCTGTCGACGTCGGGGTTGATCGCCGTGATCTTGCCCTCGAGCGGGGCGCCTTCGATTGCGTCCCCGGAGAGCGAAACCGTCAGGCCCGCCTTCAGCTTGCCGACCTGCTCCTGCGGGAGGTAGAAGTCCACGAAGAGGGTTCCGAGGGCCTGGAGGGAGACGATCGCGTCGCCCGCCTTCAGGTTCTGGCCGAGGTTGACGAGCCGGATCCCGAGCTGCCCCGAGAACGGCGCCTTGATGGTCTTCTTGGCGATCGTCGCGCGGATGTTGTCGCCGGCCGCGACCGCCTGCTTGTACGTCGCCGCGTCCGCGTCGAACTGCGCCTGCGAGACGGTGGCCTTGGCCAAGAGCTCGCGGGTGCGTTCCAGGTTCACGCGCGCCAGCTCCGCGTTCGCCTCGGCGGAGCGAAGCTGCGCCTCCTCGACCGTGGTGTCCTGTTTCACCAGGATGTCGCCCGCCTTCACTTTGCTTCCCGCCTCGAAGGCGATCGCCACGATCTTGCCGTCCAGCTCGGCCGACACGGTGACGCCCTGGACCGCGGTGACGGAACCCACGGAGGTGAGCGTGCGCTGCCACGTCTCCTCCTTGGCCTGGACCGTCGACACCGCCTCGGGCGGGATGACGGCCTTGGTGTGGATCAGCGTGCTGATCTGGGAGACCTTGATGAGGATGATGGCGCCCACGAGGACGACCATGGCCAAGATGGTAAGGAACGTTTTCATCGGTGTGCTTCTCTTAAAGTGGGTCTAGGTGCGCGCGGCCTCGGCGACCGGGGCAGCCTCGATGTGCGCGGAGGAGGCAGGCTGCCCCGCGATCTTGTTGAGGATCCTGACAAGCGTCTTTCGCTCCTCCTCGCTTAGGGGCGACATCTGCGCCGCCATCTGCTGGAAATGCCCGGGAAGGATGGCCTCGAGGGTCGTCACGCCCTTGGGCGTTAAGTGGATGAGCATCATCCGGCGGTCGTGGGCGTCGTGGCGGCGGGTGACTAGGCCGTCGCGCTCCAGGGTGTCTACCAGTCCCGTGATGGTCGCCCGGGTGACGCCGGCCTTCTCGGCCAGATCGGCGGGCGTATGCGGGATCGTGGTCCCGGCAAGCTTGTCGTAGAGAAGCATGAGCACGGTGAAGCGCCCCGGGGACATGCCGTGCTCGTTCAGGAAGCTCTCGCTTTGGCGGTAGGCCTCGTCGCCCGCCCGCAGGAGGTTCAGGTAGGCCTCGCATGCCGAAGGGTCGAGGTCGGGATGCTTCCGCACGGCCTCAAGCAGGCACTCGTAGCGGGGCAGGTCCTTCAACATCAGGAGCGGCATTGGGTAGGCGGGTGCGTGAACGGGTTACCAAAGGGCGTAAACCGTTTAGTTAGGAGGCTAATTACCGTTTTTCAAGCGCAAAGAGCCGAATAAATTACCGGAATCCCGGTAATCGCAGCCCCTTAGGCGCCGTAGGACCTCGCGGCGGCGACGAGCGCCTCCGACGTAACTCCAAGCTCCTTGTAGACGACGGGAGCCGGTGCACTCAGCCCGAAGCGGTCGATGCCCACCACCTTTCCATCGAGGCCGACATACTTTCGCCACAGGGCCGTGACACCCGCCTCTATTGCAATGCGCTTACGACACGCCTGGGGAAGGATGCTCTCCCGGTATTCCGGGGTTTGGCGGTCGAATATCTCAAATGAAGGCAGGGAGACCACGCGGGTGCCCGCGCCCAGGGTCTTTGCGGCCTCGATCGCCAGGTAGAGCTCGCTTCCGGTCCCGATGAGGATCGTGTCGAGGGGCGCCGTCTCCTGGACTGCGATGTAGCCGCCCTTAAGGACGCCGGCGCGGCGCTCGTGGGGAGGAATCTCGTTGAGGACCGGCACGGCCTGGCGGCTGAGCGCGATCAGCGTCGGGCCGTCGGTCCGCTCAAGCGCCGCCGCGAACGCGCCGGCCGTCTCCTCCGGGTCCGCGGGCCGTATGAGCTCGAAGCCCGGGATCAGGCGAAGGGCCGAGATGGTCTCGATCGGCTCGTGCGTCGGCCCGTCCTCCCCCACCCCTATCGAGTCGTGGGTGTAGATGTAAACGACCGGCAGCTTGGAAAGGGAGGCGAGGCGCATCGAGGGGCGCGAGTAGTCGGCGAAGACCAGGAAGGTCGCGATCGACGGCCGGAAAAGGCCGTCGTAGGCGACACCGTTGGCGATGGCCGCCATGCCGTGCTCGCGGATCCCGAAGCGGATGTTCCTGCCGGAACGGTTCGCCGGGTTGAAATCCTTGTCGGAGGCGATGTAGTTCAGCGTCGAGCCGTAGAGGTCCGCGCTCCCGCCGATCAGGAGCGGAAGCTCCACGGCGAGGGGCTGGAGGACGTCGCGCCCGGCCGCCCGGGTGCCGCCAAGCTTCACGTCCGGGGCGAACAGGGGGATCTTCGAGAGAAGGTGCGCCGCGCTCGGCCGCGCCGACGCCGAGTCCAGGAGCGCCGCCCGGTCCGGGTTTGCCTCGCGCCACGCCTTGAATCCCTTGTGCCAGCGGTTGCAGGCGCGCACGAGCTTGCGCTTGTGGTCAGCAAAGTACGCCTTCACCTCGTCGCTCACGAAGAAATGCTTGTCGGCCGGCAGCCCGAGGCCCGCGCGCGCGGCCTCCGCGAACTTGGCGCCGCCCTCCCCGTGGCCCTTCTGGGTCCCCTGAACCTCGGGGATGCCCTTGCCGATCAACGTCCGGGCGATGATCAGCTGGGGCTTTCCGCTCTTGGCCCTCTTGGCCTTGTTGAAGGCCTTGAGGAAGCCCGGCATGTCGTAGCCGTCGACCGTCTGCACGTCCCACTCGATGGCCTTGAAGCGGAGCCCCGTGTTCTCGCTCTGCGTGGTAGCCGCCATGGCGTCAAGCGTCACGTCGTTCGAGTCGTAGATCAGGATCAGGTTATCGAGCTTCTGGTGGCCCGCGAAGGCCACGGACTCCATGGCGACGCCCTCCTGCATGCAGCCGTCCCCGGCAAGGCACACGACGTGGTAGTCGAAGATCGGGTGCTCGGGGGTGTTGAAGCGCGCCGCGGCCATCTGCCCGGCAAGGGCCATGCCGACCGCGTTGCCGACGCCCTGGCCGAGCGGGCCGGTCGTCGCCTCGACTCCCGGCGTCTCCCGGAACTCGGGGTGGCCCGGGGTCATGCTGTGCAGGCTCCTGAACTTGGCGACCTGCTCGATCGGCAGGTCAAAGCCGCTCATGTGGAGCCATGCGTAGAGGAACATGCTGCCGTGGCCCGCCGAGAGGACGAAGCGGTCGCGGTTTAGCCAGCGGGGTTCTGCAGGGTTCAGGGAAAGGGCATGCCCGAAAAGCACGGCGCCCAAGTCGGCGCAGCCCAGCGGCAGGCCGAGATGGCCCGAGTTGCTGGCGTGGACGGCGTCAATGGCCAGGCCCCGGGCCTGGTTGGCCGCCTTCGTTAAGACTTCAGTTTGAAGGGTCATCGGAAAAAGCTCCGATAACTCCTACGGATTGCAAACCCCGCGGGGAAGCCGAAACTCTGTAAAATACTCGCGGAGCGCTCAGCTCGCCGGGGCGGCCGGAGCCGCCGGGGCGGCGGCCTCGGTGCGGCGCGTCTTCACGGAGACGGCCACGGCGGCCTTGCCCGTGCGGTTGCGCAGGTAGTACAGGCGGGCCTTCATCGGCTTCGACTCGAGCTCGACCTCGATCGACTCGATGTTCGGGGAATTGACAGGGAACACGCGCTCGACG
>Ga0302157_10000505_pt1 | contig 51712 bp, 43 predicted proteins | sample I_Bog_N3_3_FD_193502 | JGI IMG/M metagenome (GOLD analysis project Ga0302157, IMG submission 193502) | Peat permafrost microbial communities from Stordalen Mire near Abisko, Sweden - I_Bog_N3_3 | ecosystem: Environmental > Terrestrial > Soil > Wetlands > Peat | place: Sweden: Abisko, Stordalen... | reverse complement strand
GCGCGGGCGCAGATCTTTGCGGCACGGGAGACCAGGCTGAAGCTGTGGGCCACGGAGCGGGATATGGCTCTGGACGAGGCGCGCCAAGAGACTGCCGTAAAGGTGAAGGCAGGCAAGGCCGAGATCGAACAGAGCGTGGCCGTTGCGCGGCGGCAGATCGAAGAGATGAGCACGGAATTGAGTGAGCAGATTGTGCGAGCGGTGATGCCGGCCGGAACGCGACCGGAGGCGGCGCAGTGAAGAATGTTTTGAAGCGAAGCGTGCTTGCTCTTCTTACGCTGGCCGTTGTATTGAGCGTCGGATTCCATGTGCGGGAGGTTCCCGCGCACGCGCAGGACGCTGCCACCTCATCCGCCGCGCCGGCGGGAGACAAGAGTGCTCCTGAGGTGGACGAGAACGACGCCTACCGCAAGTCCGACCGGGTGGTGGCGTGGGGCGCCAAGCTGGGCCTGAACCCTGATCAATCGGCCATGGCATTCGAGGTCACGAACTTTGTGCTGCTGGTGGCCGGTGTGGGCTGGCTGATCGTGAAGATGGTGCCGGCGATGCTTCGCGACCGCAATGCCGGGATCCAGAAGAACCTGGTGGAGGCGCGGACGGCGACCGAGGAAGCGCGCCAGCGGCTGAGCAGCGTGGAAGAGCGACTGTCCAAGCTGGATGGGGAGATCGCCGCGATGCGGGCCCACTCCGAGCAGGATTCCGTCAAGGACGAGCAGCGCATCAAGGCATCCGTGGAAGACGAGAAGCGGAAGATCGTGGCCGCCGCCGAGCAGGAGATTGCCGCGGCCACCATGCACGCACAAAAGCAACTGCAGCAGCACGCCGCAGAGCTGGCCATTGAACAGGCCGCGCGGAAACTGGTTGTCTCTGCGGAGACGGATCGGCTGCTGGTGCAGGGTTTCGCGCAGCGGTTGACCGGCGATGAGTCGAAGAAGGGGCAGAACTAATGGCCAGCTCCGCTCCACGATACGCGCGCGCCTTTGCCGAGGTGGCCGAAGCAGCCAAGCTGGATACCGGCGCGGCCCAGCGGCAGTTGAGCGACTTTGCCGAAACCCTGGCCGGAAGCAGCGCGCTGCGCGAGGTTCTGGAGAGCCCGTCGATTGACCTGGCGCAAAAGTTGAAGGTGCTGGACGCAATTGCGGCCCGACTGGAGATGTTTCCCCAGACGCGCAACTTCGTCGCAGTGATTCTGGAGCATCACCGCCTGGCGGAGTTGGGCGAGATTCTGGCGGAGTATGGAGAGGTCGTCGATCAGCACGCGGGTGCGGTCGAGGCGCGCATTATCAGCGCTCGTCCGCTGGATGACGCAGCCCGGACGTACATGGAGTCGCAGATATCCAAGCTGGCTGGAGCGCGCATACGCGCGAGCTACACGGAAGATGCCAGCCTGCTGGGCGGCGCCGTGGTGGAGATTGGAACCACCATTTACGACGGCTCCGTGCGCGCTCAACTGCAGCAGTTGAAGCAGAAGCTGGCAAACGCATAGGATTCGATTCGAGATTTTTGGATTGGCTGGATTGAGGGTAAGAACGACATGGCAAAGATCAACGCGGACGAGATAACCGAGCTGCTCCGCCAGCAGATTGAGAACTACGAACAGCGCATCCAGGTCGACGAGGTCGGCACTGTGATCTCCCTGGGCGACGGCATTGCGCGCGTGCATGGGCTGGACAAGGTGATGGCGGGCGAGATGCTCCAGTTCCCTCACGGGGTCTCTGGTCTGGCCATGAACCTGGACGAATCCGAAGTGGGCGCCGTGCTGATGGGCGACTACACCGAGATTCGCGAGGGCGACGAGGTCAAGCGCACGGGCACCATCATGTCCGTCCCGGTGGGCGAGGCGCTGATTGGCCGCGTGGTGGACGCGTTGGGCGCGCCGATTGACGATAAAGGCCCCGTCGCGACCGAGCACCGTCTGCCCGTGGAGCGGCTTGCGCCGGGCGTTGTGGACCGCCAGGGCGTGCGTGAATCCATGGCCACCGGCATCAAGGCCATCGACACCATGATTCCCATTGGCCGCGGCCAGCGTGAATTGCTGATCGGCGACCGCCAGACCGGCAAGACCGCCATTGCGCTGGATACCATCATCAACTCCAAGGGCCAGAACCTGATCTGCATCTACTGCGCGATCGGGCAGAAGCGCTCTTCCGTTGCGCAGATTGTGAAGACGCTGGAAGAGTATGGCGCGATGGAGTACACCATCGTGGTAGCGGCGACTGCATCCGAGCCGGCGCCGATGCAGTACATTGCGCCGTTTGCGGCCACTGCCATGGGCGAGTACTTCCGCGACTCCGGACGCCACGCCGTGGTGATCTACGACGATCTGTCCAAGCATGCCGTAAGCTATCGCGAGATCTCGCTGCTGCTGCGCCGTCCGCCCGGGCGCGAGGCGTATCCCGGCGACGTGTTCTACCTGCATTCGCGGCTTCTGGAGCGCTCCTCCAAGGTGTCCGCCAAGCTGGGCGGAGGAAGCCTGACGGCGCTGCCGATCATCGAGACGCAGGCGGGCGACGTTTCGGCGTACATTCCGACCAACGTCATCTCGATTACGGACGGGCAGATCTTCCTGGAGACCGATCTGTTCAACTCCGGCGTGCGTCCGGCGGTAAACGTGGGCCTTTCGGTCTCGCGCGTAGGTTTTGCGGCGGCGATCAAGGCGACCAAGCAAGTGGGCTCCACGCTGAAGCTCGACCTGGCACAGTATCGCGAATTGGCGGCATTCTCGCAGTTCGGCTCCGACCTGGACAAGGTGACCCTGCAGCAACTGAACCGCGGCCAACGGCTGACGGAATTGCTGAAGCAGCCGCAGTTCCAGCCGCTGTCGGTGGAGAAGCAGGTGGTCATCCTGTTTGCCGGAGTCAATGGCCTGCTGGACGACGTTGAAGTTGCTGATCTGCGCGCGTTCGAAGACGGGTTCTACCCGTACCTGGAATCGTCGGCGCCGGCCATTATGACGGACATTGCGACCAAGAAGGCGCTGGACGACGACATCAGGAAGCGCCTGACGGATGCAGTGAAGGACTACAAGGCCTCGTTCCTTGCCGGCCTGAAGGACAAGAAGGAAGCTGCCGCGAAGCAGCCGGTGGGCGCGAAATAATCCATGGCCAACGTACTCGACTTACGGCGCCGCATCCGCAGTGTGAAGAACACGCGGCAGATCACGAAGGCCATGAAGATGGTCTCTGCGGCGAAGCTGCGGCGCGCCCAGGAGCGCACGATGCGAGCCCGGCCGTATGCGCGGATGCTGACCAGCGTGCTGGTGAGCATGGTGCGCCGGACCGACTGCTACGACGAGGAGACGGGCGAGATCCTGAACTCGCTGCTGGTGGAACGGGAAGAGAAGAATGTGCTGGTGATCGTGATTGCCGGCGACAAGGGCTTTGCCGGGGCGTTCAACTCGAACATTGGCAAGGCGGCGCAGCGGTTTATGGACGAGCGGAGCAAGCTGGGTCAGACCATCGACCTGGAACCGGTTGGAAAGAAGGCCATCGCGCTGTACAAGAAGAAGGTGGCAGCGGCGAACTACGAGAAGACCGAGCAGCACTACGACAACGAGCTCTCGACGCACTTCGATGTGATTCGGCATCGTGCGCAGCCGGTGGAGGTAGCCGCGGAGCACGCGACCATGCTGCTGCGGGTTGACTTCAACGATGTGACGGAGATGGCGCGCTCGATCATCGAGCGCTACGAGCGCGCGGAGATCGATTCGGTTTACATCGTCTACAACGAGTTCAAATCGGTCATCTCGCAACGTGTGGTGGTGGAGAAGCTGCTGCCGATTCGCAAGCTGGGATCGCGCGAGATTACGGCGTCCGAAGAGATGACCGAGGAGCAGAAGGAAGCTGCGGCGCGCGCGGCCAGCACGGCCGGCGTATCGATCCAGGAGCCGGAGGACGACAGCTCCGAGGCCGAGGCAAAGTTCGGCACGGCGGATGTGGACTACATCTTCGACCAGCCTCCGGGACACCTGTTCCGCGACCTGCTGCCGCGGTACATCACCGCACAGATCTTTCATGCGCTGCTGGAGTCTGCGGCGGCGGAGCACGCGGCACGTATGACGGCAACCGATGCGGCCACGAAGAATGCCGGCGACCTGATCGATTCGCTGAGCCTTACCATGAATCGTCTGCGTCAGGCAGCCATCACCAAGGAAATCATCGAGATTGTAAGCGGCGCCGCGGCGCTGTAAGAAGCGGAATAACTTAGGAACGAAGAGACTATGGCAGAGAATATTGGAAGAGTGATTTCGATCAGCGGACCGGCCGTTGATGTGCAGTTCGAAGAGAAGACGATGCCGCCGATCTACCAGGCGCTGCGCATTGTCAGCGACGGTTTCGACGTTCCGACGCCGTTGTCGGTCATCGTGGAAGTGCAGCAGCATCTGGGCGAAGGCCGCGTGCGCTGCATCGCGATGGTGGCGACCGAGGGCATGGTGCGCGGGATGAAGGCGATCGATACCGGCGCCGTGATTACCGTTCCCGTGGGCCGTGGGACGCTGGGACGCGTGATGAACGTGCTGGGAGAGCCCGTGGATGAGCTGGGCCCAATCAATTCAACCGAATTCGCGCCGATCCACCGCCAGGCGCCTGCGTTCGACGAGCAGTCGACCAGCGAGGAGATGTTCGAGACCGGCATCAAGGTCATCGACCTGATTCAGCCGTTCCTGAAGGGCGGCAAGATTGGCCTGTTCGGCGGCGCGGGCGTGGGCAAGACCGTCATCATCCAGGAGCTGATCAACAACGTCGCCACCAACCACGGCGGCTTCTCGGTCTTTGCCGGCGTGGGTGAGCGCACCCGCGAGGGCAATGACCTGTGGATGGAGTTCCAGGAGTCCGGGGTTATCGACCTGAAGGACTTCCCCAAGAGCAAGGCGACGCTGATTTACGGCCAGATGACCGAGCCGCCAGGGGCGCGCCTGCGGGTGGCGCTGACCGGCCTGACGGTCGCCGAGCACTTCCGCGACTCCGAAGGGGCGGACACCCTGCTGTTCATCGACAACATCTTCCGCTTTACGCAGGCGGGTTCGGAGGTCTCCACGCTGCTGGGTCGCATGCCTTCGGCGGTCGGCTACCAGCCGAATCTGGCGACGGAGATGGGCGAGTTGCAGGAGCGCATTACGTCGACGAAGAAGGGCTCGGTAACGTCAGTGCAGGCGGTATACGTGCCTGCGGACGATTTGACCGATCCGGCGCCGGCGACGACGTTTGCCCACCTGGACGCGACCACCGTGCTTTCGCGGCCGCTGTCGGAGCTGGGAATCTATCCGGCAGTCGATCCTCTGGCGTCCACGTCGCGTATTCTTTCGCCACGGATCGTTGGACAGGAGCACTACGACGTTGCCCAGGGCGTGAAGAAGATTCTGCAGCGCTACAAGGACCTGCAGGACATCATCGCCATCCTGGGCATCGACGAGCTCTCCGAAGAGGACAAGACGACTGTCTCGCGTGCGCGCAAGGTGCAACGCTTCCTGTCGCAGCCGTTCCATGTTGCGGAGGTGTTTACCGGCATCCCAGGCGCGTACGTGAAGATCGAGGACACGGTGCGCAGCTTCAAGGAGATCATCGACGGCAAGCACGATGCGATTCCGGAGCAGGCCTTCTATTTGAAGGGCGGCATCGAGGATGTGCTGAAAGCAGCGGAGAAGATGCAGGCGACGGCGTAAGAACGGTGGGCAGTTGTTAGTGGTCAGTTGTCAGTAAAGGCAAGAGGGTTATGGCAGAGGGAACGAGCAACTCGGGATTGTTGGCGGTGCGACTGGTGAGCCCGGACCGGCTGCTGCTGGAGGCTACGGCAGAGGCGGTGGAGTTGCCATCGGCGACCGGGTATCTGGAGGCACTGTACGGCGCAGCGCCGCTGCTGGCCGAACTGGGCGCGGGCGAAGTCCGGCTGCACGGCGGCAGTGCGGACGGCCAGGTGTTCTTCGTTGCGTGGGGCTTCGTCGAGGTGCTTCCCGAGCGCATTACGATTCTGGCTGAGACTGCACTGCGTCCGGAGGAGATCGACAAGGCCGCTGCCCGGGCGGAGCTGGAAAAGGGCGAGACCATGTGGCAGGAGGCCGGCGACGAGGCGGCAAAGTACGACTATGCCAACGCCACCATGCGCGAGGCTGAGGAGAAGCTGGCGTCCGCAGAGGGCGGCGGCGGTCATCCATAACTGAGTTTAGGTCGTGCCTTCATCGCGTGTGAGCAAGCGCATAAACCCGGCAGCCGGAAGTTCGGCTGCCATAAATTTTGTCCGCTGCCCCACCACTTCCCCCGCGGCCAGCCGTCCACTGCGCGCCGCGCCCTCCATCGTTGAGGGCCACTCGGTCGCCGTCCAGTCTCCTGCTACAAACAATCCTGCGTAAGCCGTTCTCTGCACCGGCCTGTACTGGTCCAGCCCAGGCACCACGGAGAAGGTTGCCCGGGCCTCTTTCAGCACCGCGCTCTTGAGGAGCCGCGCTGCGCGCACCTGGGGGAAGAACATCTCCAGCTCGCGCAGTGCCGAGGCGAGTATCTGCTCCCGGGGCATGTCGAGCTCCGCGACGGAGGCGCTGATGACGAGTTCGAGGTAACTTCCCTGCCCTGCGTCCCAGCCACGAATGCGGTGCTTAGCAAACATCCATTGCACGCGTGTGTCGAGCAGCACGGCGTGGTCGAGATCCACCACTTCGCGGTCGTACCAGAGATGCACGGTGGTGATCGGCGTGCGGACGGTTCTTTCGAAGTCGATCGGTGAGCCGGGGATCTTGTCGAGGCCCTTGAGCAGCGCATGCGCCTGGTGAGAGTCCATTGCCAGCACGACGGTGGAGGCGTCCATGTCCACCTTTGGTCCACGGACGTGCCACGTTCCGCCTGGGCTCTGCGCGAGGGAGTCGACGCCGGCGGCCACTCTCAGATCCACGCCGCTGGCCCGGGCGAGTTCGACTACGGGCTGAAAGAATTCGCTCAATGGCCTGGCGGGGATGCCCAGCCTGCCTCCTGCTGCGGAGCGCAGAAACGATTCGTAGAAGACTTTGCCTGCGTACTTGACAGAACAATTCTCGAAGCTATCGTTGAGCGCACCGACGATGACCGGTTCCCAGAAGTGGCGAATTGCACGATCCGTCTGATGCGTTCGCTTGAGCCAAGCAGCGAAGCTCTCGTGATCGCTCGACGGATAGCCGCGGAGGAAACGTGCGAGGCCAGCCGCGATGGCCGCCTTGTCTCGAAGGCTCAACATAGACGCGTGCAGGAAGCTGACGGCCTGGTGCGCGGGCGCGGGCAGTTTGCCGGGCCTCATCCAACTGCGGCGAGCGGGTTTGCCTGCGACCGGCTCCAGGAAACACAGCTCGTCGTACCAGCGGATGGAGTCCGCGGCGCCCGCCTGGCGCATGAGCTCCACAAAGTTGGTGCAGCAGCCCAGCACCACGTGCTGCGAATCGATGGTCTGTCCCAGCGCAGGATGCGGATAGGAGTAGGCCCGGCCGCCGACAAATGCGCGACGTTCCAGCAGCGTTACGCTGGCCCCGTCTGCGGCCAGCGCGGCGGCCGCAGCCAGCCCCGCTACGCCGGCCCCAACGACAACAACGTCGCGGACCATCAGCCGACCACCCGGTTCCATGCGGCCAGTGCGGCTCCGCGCGCCAGCACCCGCAGCTTCTCGCCCTTGGAGAGCGCCGCGCGCTCGCGGAAGACCTCCATGCGGCGGTCGGCGATGCGCCCCAGCAGCCGATGATAGATCGTCACCAGCACCCACATGGCGGCGCGGCTGTCGCGATCCAGCAGCGGGATCAGCTTGTTCGCGGCCAGGTAGTACTTTTCCGCGCGGATGGCCAGCGTGGCCAGCATCCCGCGCTCGCGCTCGGTCATCGCCCGGCCGCCGGCAAGCTGGTGCAACTCCTCCACCGTTTCGCCGAACTCATCCATCAGGTCCATGGGCAGGTAGACCCTGCCGCGCTCCACATCTTCCTTCACATCGCGCAGGATATTGGTCAACTGGAACGCGACGCCCGTCTCTTCCGCCAATTGCTCCGCGCGCGCGTCGGTGTAGCCAAAGATGCGGATGCAGACCAGCCCGACCACCGAGGCCACGAGATAGCAATAGCGGTAGAGGTCCTCAAATGTGGCGTAGGTCTGGACGGGTTCGAGGTCCGAGGCTCGCGGCTCAAGGTCCATGGTGGTGCCCGCGACCAGCTCCTCCAGCAGCTCGTCCGGGATGCCAAACTGCTTTTGTGTGTCGCCTAACGCGAGAAATACGGGATCCTGACTGGACGCGCCAGCCGGCCGCGACGCGCGCCACGCCTGCAGCCACTCGGCCATCTCGCGGCGACGCGCTTCGATCGTCTTCGATTCGTCGTCGGAGATGTCGTCCGCACGGCGCATGAAGGCGTACACCGCGCACATTGCATCGCTCTTGTGGCGGGGCAGCACGCGAAAGGCCCAATAGAAGTTCTGCGCCTCGCGCTTTGCCACCTCGCGGCAGAACCGGTACGCCTCTGCCGTCTGGGCATCCATGCTGGCCGCTTCGCTCACGCCGCTTGAACTCCCGCTCCGCGCCCTGCCTGCATCTTGCCGAGTAGCGCGCCCAGCAGTAGCAGGAGCTTTTTGCGCCGCGTAACCACGGGTCGGCCGCGCAGCACGTCGTAGCCTTGCGCGGCGATGCCGTCGAGGATCGCCTCGCCTCCCTTGCGAAACAGGTCCAGCGTCACGCTGAGCTCCGGGTCCACCATGCGGCTGATGGGCGCGCCCTCGCGCAGCAGGTCGCGGGTGCGCTCCACCAGGGCCTGCATCATTGCGCCAAACTCCGGCGTAAACACGCGGCCCTCAATCTGGCCCTCCGCCACGCCGAACCGCCGCATATACTCGGCGGGAATATATCTGCGTGGAATCTCCGAATCGCGCACCGCATCCTGCCAGAAGTTCGCCAGTTGCAGCGCGGTGCAAATCTTGTCGGAGAGCAGCGCGCGATCCTGGTCGCGATAGCCCGACACCATCAGCACCAGCCGGCCGACGGGGTTGGCCGAGTAGCGCGAGTACTCCACGGCCTCGTCCCACGACTCGTAGGTGGTCTTGATCTGGTCCTGACAGAAGGCGCGCAGCAGGTCGTGGAACAGGCTGCGGGGCAGATCGCATGCCACCACCGTCTGGTGCAGCGCCACAAACACCGGGTGGCGCGAGCGCTCCGGCGCGTCGTAGCACTCGTCCAACATTGCGCCCCAGTTTTGCAGCAGACGGAGGGCGGTGGTGGTGTCTGCAACCTCATCGCCCAGATCGTCCGAGACGCGGCAGAATGCGTACACGCTCTCAAAGTGCGGGCGCACCCGCTTCGGGAGGAAGAACGTTGCGACGTGGAAGTTCTCATAGTGCGAGGTTGCCAGCTCGTGGCACCATGCGCGGGCCTCGTCCAGCGTGGGACGGTCCGGTGGGGTCCGATAGGCTACGGGGGCGCCGGCCAGCAGGTCTACGGCGACGACTTCGCCGGCCACCGCCTGCAACGGCGCACTCACTGCACGCCCCGGTGGAGCGCGTTGCCGTTCGGCAGCACGGCCGTCTTGATGTCGGCGACATTGTCCGCGCTGCGAGTCATCATGCGCGCAAAGACCGCCGGCACCTCATCGAGCTTCGCCGTGCGCGTGATGAAATCCGCAACCTGAAACTGTCCGCCGCAGATCAGCGCGAACGCCTCCGCGCACGCTGCCGGAGTGTGGTGGAAGCTCGCCTTGAGCGTGATATCGCCGTAGTGGAGGCGATTGGTGTCCAGACCGACCCTGGTGCCGCTGGGCGGCCCGCCGAAGAAGTTGACCGTGCCGCCCTTGCGCACCATGTCCACGGCAGCCTCCCAGGTTGCGGGGGTGGCCACGGCTTCGATCACGATATCCGCACCGCGGCCTTCGTCCGTCAAGGCACGCACCGCCGCAACGGTGTCTACGCCGTCCGCGATCCGGACCACGTCGGCCGCTCCAAAGCGCTGCGCCGAACGCACCTGGTCTTCGCGTTTGACGACGGCGATGACTCGCAGTCCGCGCAGGTGGGCCACGTGGATGAACATCAGGCCGATGGGTCCGGCGCCGATGACCACCATGGTGTCTCCGGCCCGGGCGCCGGTCTGGTGGAAGCCATACACCACGCAGGCCAGGGGCTCGGTGAGGGCGGCATGCTCGAGGGGCACGCCATCCGGCACGCGCAGGGTATTCTTCTCTACAATGCGCGCCGGAATTCGCAGGTATTCGGCATAGGCGCCGTTGTTGAACAGGATGTCCTGGCAGAGGTTCTGCTGGCCGTGGCGGCAGAAGTAGCAGTCGTCGCAGGGCGCGGAGTTCATGGGCAGCACGCGGTCTCCCAGGGCAAACCTGGTCACCCGGGCACCTACCTCCACCACCTCGCCGGCCAGCTCGTGGCCGAAGACAATCGGCGGCTTCAGCATCATGGCGTGGTATCCGCGGCGATAGACCTTCAGGTCCGTTCCGCAGGTGAGCGCCGCGCCTACCCGCAGCAGCACTTCGCCTTCGCCGGCGTGCGGAACCGGGATTCGCTCCATGCGCAGATCTTCGCTGCCATACAACACCGCCGCCAACATAGTCTCCGCCGGTCGTTCTGCAATCATCCCTTTATCTTCTCACTTTCAACTGTTCCGAATCCACGGAGGTTGATGTGGAACTTGCCCGGTTATCGGTGTCACGACCCAACTCTTTCACCGCTGGAACTTAAGTTCCTGAAGCCCGGAATCCTGCATCTGATAACCTGAGCCTCATACGCTATGGCCTTATTGTCCCCAGAGGTATACATCAAGAAGAATATCGCCGCTGTCCAGGAGTATTCGCTCCTGTCGGGCGCTGCCATTGCGAATATTTTCACGCGGCCTCGCTACTGGGCGGACATCTTTACCCAGATGGACTCGATCGGCGTCGGCTCCATGCCGATTATCCTGCTGACCGGCTTCTTTACCGGCTGCGTGCTCGCGCTGCAGTCTGCCACCGCGCTGCAGGCCTTCGGCGCTGTCAGCAAGACGGGCTCGCTGGTCTCGCTCTCCATGGTGAAGGAGTTAGGGCCGGTGCTGACCGCGCTGATGGTATCCGGCCGCAATGCCGCGGGCATGGCCTCCGAAATCGGCTCCATGAAGGTGACCGAGCAACTGGACGCCATGCGCGCCCTGGGCACAGACCCCATCCGCAAGCTGGTGACGCCGCGCCTGATTGCGACGGTCTTCATGCTCTTCTTCCTGACTATCATTGGGGACGCCGTGGGCATTGCGGGGGGGGCCATGGTCTCCGTCGCCATGCTTGGACTGAATGCCAGCTCCTACCTGCACACGTCCTACCAGGGCCTGGTCTACGGAGACGTGGTGCAGGGACTGACGAAACCCATCTTCTCCGGCTTCATTATCGCCACGGTTGGCTGCTACTTTGGCATGAAAACCACGGGCGGCACCCAGGGCGTGGGCCGTGCCACTACACAGGCCGTGGTGATCTCGTCCGTCTTCATTATCGTTGTGGACTTCCTGGTCACCCGCGTCATGATCGGCATCTTCGGCAGTTGAGGCGGTATTGGAACTGGTGTGGTGCTGCAGTTGGTTGGCACCAAATTCTGGAACTCTTCGACACGCTCTATGACTTCTACCATCGCCGCCCACAGTTCCGAGCCCCTCGATCTACCCGCCGGTACGCCGGTGGTGGAGTTTGACCGGGTCTCCATCACGTTCGACGTGAAGCCGGTGCTGGAGAACATCTCCTTCTCGGTGGAGCGGGGCCAGACCCTGATTATTCTGGGGCCGGCCGGCTGCGGCAAGTCCGTGCTGCTGAAGCTGGCCAATGGTCTGCTGGGCCCGGACTCCGGCACCATCAAAATCTTTGGCAAGGAGATCACCACCATGCCGGAGCGCGACCTGTACGCGCTCCGCGCCCATATCGGGATGGTGTTCCAGGAGTCCGCCCTGTTCGACTCGCTCGATGTTGCGGACAATGTTGCCTACCGCCTGCACGAGGAGCACGTGCCGGAGGACGAGGTGCACACGCGCGTAGTGGAGGCGCTGAAGTTCGTCGAGCTGGAGCAGGCCATTGACAAGTTCCCGTCGGAACTGTCGGGCGGGATGCGCCGCCGCGTCTCGATTGCGCGCGCCATTATCAGCGGGCCGGACCTGATCCTGTACGATTCGCCCACAGGCGGCCTGGATCCCATCACCTCGACCACCATCATCGAGCTGGTGATGAAGCAGCGAGACGTCTCGCACACGACGTCGTTGCTGGTGACCCACCGCCTGCAGGATGCCTTTGCGCTGGCGACCAACCGATTCGATACGGCTACCGGCGGCATGAAGCCCATTCCGCACGAGTCGGGCATCAACGGGACTGGCCCGGGGATCGACGACGGTACAAAGTTCCTGATGCTGAACGACGGCGGCGTTGTCTTCCACGGAACGACCGAAGAGCTGGTGCACTCGGAAGATCCTTGGATCAAGGCGTTTCTTTCCTGACGACCGTAGACTCCGCCTAAAGCTAGCCGCGCTTTCCGTTCTCCCACTCCTCGAAGGAGATACGGGGGACGGTGAGGAAGCTGTCGCGGGTGTGGACGTAGCTGCCGAGGCCGTTCATGCGGCCGATCGCATGCAATCTTTCGGCTTTGATGTACGGCCCGGCGGGGTCGACGAACTGGTCTTCCACGTACATGGCGACGACGCGGCCCAGGATGATGCGCGAGCGGCCGATCTCCGTGGTGGAGTGCTCGCGACACTCCAGTGCGGCATGGGCCTGCGCGATGCGCGGGACTTTGACCGCGGACGAGGGTGCAGTCGTGAGCCCGGCCATCTCCAGCTCATTGGTGCCTGCGGGGAAGTCTGTCGCGCAGGTGCTCATCTTCTCCAGCAGGTCCTCCGTCACCACATTGATGACGAATTCGCCGGTGCGGCGGATGTTCCGCGCAGTGTCCTTGGGCAGCCGCTCCCTGCCGGGCTTGTTGGTGACGCCCAGGGCAACGATGGGCGGATCGGTGCAGAGGTAGTTGTACGCGCTGAAGGGCGCGGCATTCAGGCGGCCTTCCTCGTCCATGCTGGTTACCCATGCAATCGGCCTTGGCGCCACCAGGCCGATCAGCAGGTTGTACACCTGCCGATGCGGCGTCTTCTCCATCTCGAAAATCATTCCGTCTCCTTGTGCTGTGCGCCGCCGCGGGGTCGCATTGGCGCTCCGTTCCAAGCCTAACCCAGTGCTGTGTGGACCACACTGTCCCTCGGAAGTGGGAGCCGCCGAGAGCCCGGCGAATGGCTGCGTAGGATAGACTTGGGAGGTGAGTTTGAACCCCACCCGCTGGCTCTCCGTCGCCATCTTTGCGCTCTTTGCCACGGTGATTTCCGTGCCGGCCTTCGGCCAGCCGATGCCCTCGCAGACCGGTGCTCCGTCCGTCGAGAGCGCGGGCCTGATGCTTCCCAATGCTCCGGTTCCGCAGAACAGCGCCCAGGCTGCTGCCCCTGCCGCAGACCAAGCCAGCCCAGCGTCATCCTCGTCTTCCTCCGCCGCCTCCCAGCAGTCCGCGCCGGCAAGTTCTGCACCAGCGGATGGACAGGCGACCGGAGACGATGCCAAAAAGCAGCAACATGACCAGGCCGAGCGTGAGTTGAAAAAAGAAGAGAAGCAGCGCCTGCTGGGCGTAATGCCGCAGTTCCAGGTGGTGATGGGAGGCAAAGCCGTACCCCTGACCGGCGGCGAGAAGTGGCGGCTGGCCCTGCATAGCGCCATCGACCCCTTCTACATCGGATGGGCCTTTGTGATCGGCGGCGGCGAGGGCGAGGCCACCGACAGCCACCCCGGCTATGGGTGGGGTCCGGCAGGCTACTTCAAGCGGGTTGGCGCTACCTATGCGGACAACCTGAACGGGGCCCTGATCGGCAATGCCCTTCTGCCCCAGGTGCTGCACCAGGATCCCCGCTACTTTCGCCTGGGGCAGGGCAAGATCTTCCACCGCTTCCTGTATGCCGCGAGCTCCACTGTGATGTGCAAGGGCGACAATGGGAAGTGGCAACCCAACGTCTCCAATGTGATGGGGAACTTTATCTCCGGCGCCATCTCCAACGCCTACTATCCGGCGGAAGAGCGCGGCGTGGGTCTGACGCTGCAGAACGGTCTGGACGTGACGCTGGTGGGTGCTTTAGGTGGGCAGCTTCTGGAGTTTGGCCCAGACCTGGCGCGCCTTGTGACGAAGCACAAGCACCCGGCGGCTGCCGCTGCGCCCCCGGCTTCGTCGACTCCCGATCCTGCTGCCGGAACGCACTGAGCCCGCGCCCGGCCGGGTAGTCTCCGTGAGCCGAGACGAGGCGTCGAATCTGCGCGGGGATGAGCCTTTCGGAGCACCGGCGAATTCGCCCCAAATTGGTCGTAGATCGTAGCCTGAGGTGGTAAAATCAAGGGAATGACCACGCCCCTGAAGACACTGTTCCTCAACCCGCCCTCCTTTGAGAAGTTCGACGGCGGCGCCAGCAGCCGCTGGCCCGCAACCCGCGAGATCGAGTCCTACTGGTACCCCGTGTGGCTGACCTATCCCGCAGGCATGCTGGAGGGTTCGCGCCTGATCGATGCCCCGCCCCACCACCTGAAGTGGGCAGACGTGGTGGAGATCCTGAAAGACTATGAGTTCCTGGTGCTCTTTACCAGCACCATGGGATGGGACGGCGACCAGCGGATGGCCGAGGTCATCAAGCAGAAGTATCCCAGCATCAAGATCGCTTTCGTTGGCCCGCCAGTGACCACCTCCACGGACAAGGCGTTGAATGAATGTGCAGCGATCGACTTTGTGTGCCGCCGCGAGTTTGACTTCTCCGTGGTGGAGTTTGCCCAGGGCAAGCCACTGAACGAGATCCTTGGCATCAGCTACAAGGACGAGAACGGCGTGATCCAGCACAATCCCGACCGGGCGCAGGTGACGCCGGAGCAGCTGGATGAGATGCCCTGGGCGACCGAGATCTATGCCCGCGACCTGGATGTGACCAAGTACACGGTGCCCTTTCTGCTGCACCCGTTTGTGGCGCTCTACAGCACGCGCGGCTGCCCGGCGCAGTGTACCTTCTGCCTATGGCCGCAGACGCTGAGTGGCCATGCCTGGCGCAAGCGGTCGACCGACGATGTGGCGGCCGAGATGGCGAACGCCAAGAAGCTTTTTCCGCATGTCAAGGAGTTCTTCTTCGACGACGACACCTTCAACATCCAGAAGGCCCGCACGATTGAACTGTGCGAGAAGCTGAAGCCACTGGGCCTGACCTGGTCCTGCACCTCGCGCGTGACCACCGACTACGACACGCTGAAGGCGATGAAGGAAGCTGGCTGCCGGCTGCTGATTGTGGGCTATGAGTCCGGTGACCCGCAGATCCTGAAGAATATCAAGAAGGGCGCCACCGTGCAGCGCGCGCTCGACTTCCAGCGCGACTGCCACAAGCTTGGCCTGATTGTGCATGGCGACTTTATCCTGGGCCTGCCCGGTGAGACGGCGGAATCCATCCGCAACACCATCGAGTTCGCCAAGCAGCTCGACTGCGAGACCATCCAGGTTTCCGTCGCGCATGCCTTCCCGGGCACGGAGTTCTTCGACTACGCCAAGGAAAAGGGCTTCATCACGAATGAGGCCATGATGGACGACGGCGGCCACCAGATGGCCCATATCGAGTATCCAGGCCTGCCGGTGGAGTACGTGATGGAGATGGTGCACAAGTTCTACGACGAGTACTTCTTCCGGCCCAAGCAGGCGTGGCGCGTGGTTTGGGGCTCTATCAAGAACGGCGACGTGGCTCGCCTGTACCACGAGTCCAGATCCTTTATGAAGCTCCGTTCGCAGCGCAACAAGGCGGCCCGCGCGGCGACGGCCCTGAAAGCGCAAGACTCCGTCGGCCAGAACGCATAGTTCGCGATCACGGTTGGAACGAGATCGGTCAGCTTCGGCTGGCCGATTTTCTTTGTGGGGTATGCTGACGCCGTGTGACTGAGCCCTATCTCTTCTAGAATTGAGAGAGATGAAGCACACACTCTCCCCGCAGCGCTATCTCATTCTGCTGGCTGTATCCCTCTCCGCTTCGGTTGGCGACACCCTGCTCAAGCGCGGAATGGGACAGGTTGGCACAGTCGATATGCAGCATCTCGGCCTGTTGTGGCATGCGCTCTTCAACCCATGGGTGATGGCGGGAATCGTGCTGCTGATCGGCTTCTTCGCCAGCTACATGACAGCGCTGAGTTGGGCCGACCTGACCTTTGTGATGCCTGCGACGGCGCTGGGATATGTTGTGATCGCGCTGCTGAGCCACTTCTGGCTACATGAGCACCTGAGCCTCTACCGCTGGGGCGGCATTCTGCTCATTGTCTGCGCCGTCGGCTTCGTCGCCAACGGACCCTCGCGCACGGAGCACCCGTCGACACAGCACGAGCTCGACATGATGGACTCGGGAATGGGGCGCTGATGCACCTTGCCGCGATGCCCGCAACCGCCTTGCGCTCCTGGAGCTGCATCCTTTTTGTCGCCGCGCTTGCCATTGCGGGCGAATGCCTGATCGCCGCGGCCATGCGCTCGCTCGGGGACCTGGACCGGCTGCGCACCGGGAGCGGCCTGGCGGGCTATGCAGGCCCCATCCGCGCCGTGCTGGCCAGCCCCCTGTTCCTCATCGGAGCGCTGTGCATGGCGCTCAACTTCTTCGCCATGCTCTTTACCCTGTCGATTGTGGAGCTGTCGCTGGCCGCGCCCGCCACCGCATCGCTCACGTACATCGGCAACGCTGTCGCGGCCAAGCTCTTCCTGCACGAGAATGTGGACCAGCGCCGCTGGCTGGCGGCCCTGTTTGTCTGTGCAGGAGTATTTCTGCTGTCTAAGTAGCATTCTATGGGAGCTTTGCTCTAGGGCTGCGGCTGCGGGGTCGCCGGCAGGCCGTTCTGAATCGCTCCACCGACCGGTGGCTGGGCGGTCGCCGCCGTCTTCAGCCACGCTTCCAGCTCACCCGTCTGGCGGAGCAACTGGATTCTGGCCTGGCGCAGTTGAAACTCCGCATCCACCACCGCAAGATATTTTTCCCGCTCGTCGATGCGCGCTTTCTGCTCATCCTTTGGAGTCATCGGCTGCGCGCTGGGGTCGCCGCTGCCGGCCTGCAACTGCACCCGCAGCACGTCCAGCTTTTGCTGCGCGAGCTGCTGCTCCAGCGAGGCGACTTCGCCCTGCAACTCCAGCTCGGAGATGTTGTGGCGCGCGCGGAACTGGCCATCCTGTGCCTCAATCTGCGCGTTCTGCGCATCGTGGAACGCATGCGCTGCGTCTGCGGCAGACTCGCGCGCCTTCGCCGATCGAGTCTTGTCCAACAGCGGGATGGTGATCTGAATGCCGAACGCGCCTGCATCCGCCGACAAGCTGGTGTTGCTGCCGGACCCAAACTGGTAGAGCTTCTGCGTTTGCGCAAACGACTCGCTGAAGGTGGCGTAGCGGTTGTATTGCCCGAAGAAATTGATCTGCGGCCAGAAGTGGAAGCGGGCATCGCCCATCGCCTGCATCCGCTTGGCCTCTGCACTGGCAAACGCCGCAGCCACCGCGGGGCTGGCATAGCCGTGGACGGACGAGGACGAGCTAGCGGTGAGCGCATCCTGCTGCGCGGGGAAGCTGTTGTCGATGCTGAGCGAGGCGAAGGGCACGCCAATCAGCAGCGCCAGACGATCCTTATCGCTGGCCACGTTGTCCTCCTCGCGCATGGCGGCGAGTCGAAGCTGGGCCTGGGTGAGCTTGGCCTGGGTCAGATCGAGCGGCGTATCCTGGCCCGCGTCCACCCGTTGCTGCAGGATGGAGACGAGTTTGTCCGCGTATCCACTCTGCTGGCCGACCGCCTGCGCGCGCTGCTGGTCGTGCTGGAGGGCGACAAACGCCAGCGCTGTATCCTCGGCAACCTGCTCGCGAACGTCCGCAAGCGCAAGCTGGGCGGCATTCAGGCCGGCCTCCGCCGAGCGCATGTAGGAGAACTGCCCAGGGTTGTAGACGAGAAAGCCGCTGTTGACCGTAAAGAGCGTAGGCGGATACGGGCTGTAGCCGTAAGACTGGCCGAGATTAGCGCCGGCCGCGATCGACGGCACGTAGACGTCATGCGCCTCGGAGACCTGTGCGTGTGCCTTCTTTACATCGTCCTGCGCGCCCAGCACCCGGGGATTGCCGTGCAGAGCCAGGTCCACCGCACTGGGCAGCGATATCTGGCCTCCAGCAGCAGGCACAATGGACAGCGCCGCCCCAAGTGCCATCCAGCGAAAAACCCGGCCTCTGGCCACAGTACAGAACATCCGGCATTGACGATCGACTGATTGCATAGATTCGGAGACAGTGGCCCTGTGGCCATGAATGTCCATGGTATCGCGGTTGTGCATCACAGCCCCTGCACCGGACGAACGCTGCGGGCAAACGCCGGGGCCAGCGCGGTGGCGGCGGCAAATTCCCGGCTGGCGTCGCGCGTGTCGCCGCGTGCGGTCAGCAGCCGGCCGAGCTGTATGTGCACCTTGAAGGCGGGCGCTGCGTCCGACTTCGCGCGGGAGGCAAGATAGTCGCGCAGGCAGTGCTCCGCCAGGTCGGGAGCGCGGTGTGCAGCGGTGAGGATGCTGGCAGCGTCCACCAGCGCCGGGCCGTGCGTGTGGTCGGCGGCAAGGCTCGATTTGACCGCAGACACGGCGTCGTCCGGGCGGTTGTGTGCCTGGTAGAACTGCGCGAGGTCGATCCAAGCCTCCGGCGTCCTCTGCACCGCGACCTCCTGCTTGAACTCCGACTCGGCACTCGTCAGGTCGTTCCCGGCATTGGCGATGCGGGCGCGCAGCAGATGGGCCGCGCCTGGAAACTGGGGCATAATGCGCGCGGCCAACGCTGCGGCCTTGTCACTGCCGCCGCCCACGAGAAACGGAGCGGAGACATCGTACTCGCCCAGGTCGTTCAGCGCGGCAACACTGTTGGGATTCAGCTCCACTGCGCGCGCAAACCTGGCCTGCACCTTGCGCGCCAGGGAGAAGCCCGCAATTGGCCCGGCGTGACGAGCCTTCATCCCGTAAGCCCGGCCGAGCCAGAGCTGGTTGTCGCTGTCCTGCTCGCGATTGGCCGCCGGCGACGCAACCGCCATTTCGCACTGCTGGATCGCCTCGTCGGCCTGCTCCTGCGCATAGTTGACGCGGCAAAAAAGCTGGTGCGCATAGGAGTCCGATGGGTTGACCGCGAGCAGCGGGCGCAGCAGATTTGCCGCGTCATCGACACGGCCTTCCTGCAGTGCCTGGTAGGCCAGCGCACGGTTTGCAGTCGCGGCATCCGTCGCGGGCTTCTGCGCGGAACCCAGCCCAGGCGCACCCAACAGGAGCAGCACCGGCACCGCAACCAATGCCAGCGCCCGCACGATGCGGGAAAGGCTGCGCGTGCGCGAAAGCTGCGGGGAGGAGTTGGGCAAGATACTCACCTAGGGGACGGGTGTGACATCCAGACCGTCGCTCAGGTCGCGGTTTGGGATTGCGTTCAGAGCTACAACGTCGCTCTCGGAGAGGCCACCCGTAACCTCGGCCCAGTTGTCGTTGATGATGCCGGTGTGTACCGGAGTACGGACCAGCCTGTCCTGGGTCACACGAAACACGTAGGCCTGCGCGCCATCGAAGTGCAAAGCCTCGCGCGGGACGCTGAGCACATGCTTATGCTCCGCAGTTGTCACCGTTATAGTTACATTCGCGTTCGGCTGCAGGACGCCGTCGGCGTCGTCCACCGTGATAAAGCACTCGCCCACGTTGCGCGTGCCGTAGGTGATGATGGTGGTCGGCGCCTGCGTGATATGTCCGTGCCATTCCTTCTCCGGGTGGGCCTCCCACTTGATCTTGACTGGCTGGCCGGCTGCCAGGTTGCCGATCTCTGGCTCGTCGAAGTAGGCGGTAATCCGCAGGCGGGTGAGGTCGGCGACGTAGATCAGGTCCACCCCGGCGTCCACATAGTCGTACTGGGAAACCGGCAGGTAATACACCGTGCCCGCGATCGGCGTACGGATGTCGGCGTTCGCATAGCTGCTCTGCGCGGCCGCGACCGCAGCCCTGGCATCGGCCAGGTTGGCCCCGGCGCGTGCCTTGTCGGCGTCCCCATAGCGCTGCGTGGTGTGCTGCTGGATGCTGCGGACATTGCTGTCGTCCACCGCGACCCGACGCTGGGCCGCAGCGACCTCGCCGGCCGACGCAGCGCCCTGTTGCTGCAGCTTTTCAAGCGCCGCCAGCGAAGCTGCGTCCTGTTGGCGCTGCAGGCGTGCGCGGTTCATGTCCCCGGCCGAGGTGTTGCGCTCGTCCTGCGTGCCGCCGTTGTTCACGTCGCTGGCCGCAAGCTCTGCGGCCTGCAGTGTGGAGTTGGCATGCGCCAGGTTGGCCAGCGCATACTTGTCGTCCATCTTCAGTAGCAACGCACCAGCCTTCACGTTGTCGCCGAGGTCGACGTAGATGTCCTGCACCTGTCCTGCAACCGCGGCGTGTGCCTGGTAGTCATCGAGGGGCTCAACTTTGCCGTTGGTGGGAGAGGTCCGGCTGACGTCTCCGTACACGACCTGGGCGGTGTGGATGCTGATGCGTTCGCGGGTCATGGATCGGACCGCAAAGACCGCTGCAACCAACAGGACAAAAACAGTCCCCCAGATTGCGATCTGGGCGGTACGACTTGACGAGGGGTTCGCTGCCATGGGTTTACGTGCCAGTATATAAGACGCTCTTTGCCGTCGGACGACCCACAATTTTTCGCGCCCCTGTTTCCCGATGCACCCATGCAGATTATCCGGCGGCCGGCTGCAACGCCTTCAGTTCCAGTTCCAACCCGCGCCGGTGCGGGCTGGCATACGGCCCCGCGTTGCGACGGATCCGATACAGAATATCCACCACGGAGCCCTGCCCCAGCCCTGCGGTGCAGGCGGCCCAATCCACAACTCCGCGACTCCAGCCCAGTGCGGGAATGGCGGGCGTTGCCCCCGGCGAGCCTGACGCGCCCGGCGGGGCCAGTTGCAGCGCCACATGCTTCTCCTGTATCCGCCGGACGGCAGCGCAGATCGTTGCGTTCCGGGTGAGGAATACCGGCTCGGGATTGTCCATCCCAAAGGGCGCACAACGAGCGAGCCAGTCCGCGAAATCGGCGGTCAGGTCGTCGAAGCCAAGCTCCGCGTCATAGGCGATCTGTGGGACCAGCAAATCGGGATGGAGCCGTGCAGCCGCATACAATTTGACTCGTTCGCGCAGTAGCGGCAGCCGCTCCGACGGAAGCGAGAATCCCACTGCGTGCGCGTGGCCGCCGAAGCGATGGAAGAGCGGCGTGGCACTTTCGGTGTGGGCGGCCGTAATCGCATCCAGCAGATGGAACCCCGGCACGGAGCGGCCGGACCCATGCGCGTCTCCGTCTGCGTGGGTCATCACCAGCGCCGGTCTGCCAGTGCGGTCGACGACGCGCGAGGCAAGAATGCCGAGCACGCCGCGATGCCAATCCGGGTGATCCAGCAGAATGCACTCCGCCGGATAATTGCCGCCGGCATCCTGCAGCGCCAGCAACTCGCCGTCGATAACCTCCAGCGCGCGCGCCTCCGAATCGCGCCGGGCGGTATTGAGGGCGTCCAGTTTTTCCGCGAGGCCCTGCGCCAGCGCGGCGTCGCGGGTCAGGAACAGTTCCACCACGTCCGACGCAATATCCATACGGCCCGCCGCGTTGATCCGCGGGGCAATCCGGAAGCCCACCTCGGTGGCCGTCGGCGCACGGTCCGGCGGAATCTTCGCCAGCAGCATCAGCGCCCGCAGACCGGGCTGTACCGGCCGGGCCAGCGCAGCCAGCCCGAGCGCGGCGATCGTACGGTTCTCGCCGACCAGAGGTACGGAGTCCGCAATCGTCGCAATGGCCACCAGCTTCAGGAACGAAGGCAGCAGGCTGCCGCGCACGCGAGCCATCCAGGCCGCCGCATCGGCCGTCTCCGGTGCCGCAGCCGTCAGCAGGGCCTGCGCCAGCTTGAACGCCACCGCCGCACCGCACAGATGCTTGTTGGGGTACGGGCAGCCCGGCTGGTTCGGATTGATCACCGCCAGTGCGTCGGGCATCTCGCTGACATCGCCAGGCAGATGGTGGTCGGTCACGATGAGGTCTAGCCCAAGGCGCCGCGCCTCGGCAGCCTCCGCCACGGCACGAATCCCGGTGTCTACGCTGACCACCAGCCGAACCCCGTCGCTCGCCGCCAGCCCCAGCACGCTGGACTGCATGCCGTAGCCTTCGCGGATGCGGTGCGGAACGTGGTACTTGACCTGGGCAGGCCGCTGCGGGTCGATCGCCAGCGCCACACGTTCGATTGTGGTCTTCAACAGGACTGTGGCCGTGGTTCCATCCACGTCGTAGTCCCCATAGATGAGCATTGGCTCGCCGGCACGAATTGCCGCCAGAATGCGTGCGACCGCGGGCACCATGCCCAACATCTGCATCGGGTCCGACTCCGGCGAATCCAGCAGCGCAGCGATGCCGGGATGAAAGAAATCCTCCGCCGCCGCCGCCGTCTCGATTCCCCGTGCTACCAGAATCCGCGCAATCGCCTGGGGGCAGCCCAGTTGCTGCGCCAGGCTGGCGGCGATGGTCGAGTCAACATCCGCCTTCGGAATCCATACTTGCGGCGGTTGTAGTCGTGTCTCCGGCACCGGCTTGCTTGATCCTGATTCTGACGGGTTCGACAGCACTGCGCCCAGGTTATTCGTCGTCGCTGTCGTCGACGACAATCCCGCCCAGGTCGGTCACACTCTCAATCAGTTCCTGAAAGCGCTCGTACCATTCGGTCGACGTCTCAAACAGGAACATCACGCCCTGGTGCGCGAATCCAAGCTGGAGATACCCCAGCTTGCCGACGTGGTTCACCAGGTATTCGGCGTCGTCGATCTCGGGCGCGTCCGCATCCGGAAACGTCTGGTCGCGAAGCTGCTCCAGCAGGATCGCGATGTCCGACTTCTCCAGCGTCACCTCGCTCATGGTCACGAACGTTGTGCCGGCCGCCTTGGCGTGCTCGACAAAGTCCTTCCATGAGTCGGGATCTTCATCCTCGAAGATCACCGTCGGGACCTCTTCGGTCACGTATCCATTGAAGCGGCGCATGCCATGGCCGGCAATGAATGCCACCATATCGTCTTTGAGCGAGATAAGATTATCGGGTTGCATTGCAGTCCGTATTGTCGCAGAAAGCATGGTGGAGCGCACAGCCCATTGCCAGCCACTGTTCTGCGCCCTCTCGCGGGAGTTAGCATCGAACGTAGTATGCGAGCCATTCAGATTACCCACACCGGCGGCCCCGAAGTCCTCGAACTCCATGAACTTGCCACCCCTGTCCCAGGTCCGGGCGAAGTGCTGGTGCAGGTCGAGGCCTGCGGCGTCAACTTTATCGACGTGTACCTGCGCGAGGGACGCTATCCGGCGCCGCTACCGTTCATTCCTGGCCAGGAGGCGGCCGGCACCGTGGTCTCCGCAGGGCCAGACGTCACCGCCGTCAAGCCCGGTGACCGCGTGGCCTGGTGCGGCCGCATGGGCACGTATGCACAGTTTGCCGTCGCGCCGGTCTCGCTGCTGATTGCCATCCCTGACGCCATTACGGCCCGCCAGGCGGCGGGCGCCATGCTGCAGGGAATGACCGCGCACTACCTGGCCCACTCCACCTACCCAATCCAGCGTGGCGACACCGTGCTGATCCACGCGGGCGCCGGCGGCGTAGGGCTGCTGCTGATCCAGATGGCCAAGCGTCTGGGAGCGCGCGTTCTAACCACCGTCTCCACCGACGAGAAGGCCGCGCTTGCCCGTGAGGCCGGCGCCGACGAGACCATCCTCTACACCCGCGAGGACTTTGCGGCGAAGGTCCGCGAGTTGACCAACGGCAAAGGCGTGCCTGTCGCGTATGACTCGGTCGGCAAGACCACCTTCGACGGCAGCCTCGCCTGCCTGCAAACCCGCGGAATGCTGGCTCTTTACGGAGGCTCCAGCGGCGCCGTCCCACCGTTCGACCTGATCCGGTTGTCCGCGATGGGATCGCTCTACGTGACCCGGCCAACGATGAGGGATTACACGGCTACCCGCTCCGAACTGGAGCACCGCGCCGGCGAGGTGCTGAGCTGGGTCGCAGACGGCAGCCTGAAGCTGCGCCTGCAGCACGATTACCCCTTGGCCCAGGCAGCCCAGGCCCACCGCGACCTGGAGGGCCGCAAAACCACCGGGAAAGTGCTGCTGATCCCATAGCGCTGTCCATTTCGAAGCCGGTTTTGCCGTCCCGCACAACCCAAAATTGGCTTTCCGCAATGTAGCAGAGGAACCTGCTTCCGGCTTTTGCAGTGGGCTTGCTGCGCAGGCCTGCGGGATTTGTTCCAACCCCCACGCAAGCCGTATCATGGGGGCTGCCATGCCCAGCACTCCGGACTTCGCGTTCATTGTCTTGCTTGCGCTCCTGCTCTTCGGTCCGAAGAAGCTGCCCCAGCTTGCCCGCCAGCTCGGCAAGCTGATGGCCGACTTCCGCCGTGCCAGCAACGAGTTCCGCACGCAGATGGAGGAGGAGTTGCGCATCTCCGAGCAGGCCGACCGGCAGAAGCAGATTGCCGCCATTGAAGCCGCTGCGCCCGCCAGCCCTGCCATCGACACCACCCCGGACGCCGCCGGCCCCAACCTGGCACCGGAAGAGCACGGCATCGGCTCGGAATCCGCCGCGGACTACATGTCCAGCGCCCAGACGATTCCGCCCAGCGAATCCGAGGAACCTGCCGCCCCCGGCGGCGGCGGCGTCCCCATCGCCACGTCCGGAGAGCTCAGCATCCTGCCGCCAGCCACGGGGCTGCCCATTGCTAACACTCCTGCCGTTGCCGACGAAACTTCGCACTCTGCCACCGAGCCCACCCCGGCCCCGGCCCCGGCCCACGAATCCGAGTTAGAAACCGAGACCCTGCATGGCTGATTTTGATCCCGTCGACCGGGCCCGTAAGGCCGTAGCCGACCGCGCCGAACTGCCCGGCATGAGCCTGATGGAGCACCTGGAGGAGCTGCGCAAGCGCATCCTGAACTCGCTCAAGTTCCTCTTCGTCGGCTTTATCATCGGCTGGGTCTTCCACGTCAAGCTCTACGACTTCATCCAGCAGCCGCTGGTCTCGCTGAACCAGACCCTGAACTACACCCACCCCACCGATCCCATCAATCTGTACCTCAAGACCGCCCTCTTCGGCGGCGCACTGCTGGCCAGCCCATTCATCCTGTACCAGATCTGGCTGTTTATCTCTCCCGGTATGTACGCCAACGAGAAGAAGTACGTGTTCCCCTTCATGACTGCGACGGTCGCGCTTTTCCTGGCGGGGGCCTACTTCGGCTATCGCTGGATCCTGCCCGGCGCGCTGAAGGTGCTGATCGGCAACTTCGGCAGCCACTTCCACCCCATCATCACCATCGACGAGTACACAGGCTTCTTCTTTGCCATCATCCTCGGCCTCGGCGTCTGCTTTGAGTTGCCCATCCTGATCTTCTTCCTTGCGCTCTTCGGCATTGTGGACGCCAGGTTCCTGCTGCGCCACTTCCGCTACGCCATCCTCGCCATCTTCCTGGTGGCCGCCATCATCTGCCCCGACCCCAGCCCAGTGACCATGTGCCTGTTCGCCAGCCCCATGCTTGCGCTCTACTTTCTCGGCGTCGGCATCGCCTACTTCGTGCATCCTGACCATCGCAACTCCAAGAAGGCCTCCGTATGATCGCTCCCAATTCGATTCTGAGAGCAGCGAAGAACCCCCGCATTGCGCTCTTGCCGTTGCTCCTGCTTCTGCTTTCGTCAACCTTCTCCGCGCGTGCCCAGGCCGCTCCCGCCGTCAGTGGCCAGGCCGTCTACAACCTGACCCAGCAACTGTTGACGGTCGCGCCCAAGCGCTACAACGGCTCGCCCGGCCATCTTGCGGCCGAGAACTTCATCAAGCAGCACTTCAAGCCGGAGGCCGCCAAGGGCAACCTCGTCACCGACGAGTTCACCGCCAACACGCCCGCCGGCGCGCAGACGATGCGGAACTACATCGTCAAGTTCCCGGGCAAAGCGCCGCGGCCCGGAGAAACGCCCGGCATCATCGTCCTGGCCAGCCACTACGAGACCAACTGGCCGCTGCGCAACATCGCCTTCGTCGGCGCCAACGACGGCGCCTGCACCACAGCCCTGCTGATCGAAATCGGCGCCTACCTGCGCACCCATCCGCCTGCCGGCAACTCCGTCTGGCTGGTCTTCGACGACGGCGAAGAGGCGGTCAACCAGTGGTCGGACTCCGACTCGCTGTACGGCACGCGCCACCTTGCCGCCAAGTGGTTCGCTGACGGCACCGCCAAACGCATCCAGGCGCTGCTGATTGCGGATATGATCGGCGACGCGGACCTGAACATCCTGGAGGAAGAACAGTCCACGCGCTGGCTCCGCGACCTGTTCCGCCAGGCCGCCGCCAACACCCACCACACCCGGTACGTCTTCCAGACCGAGGCCGCCGAGGACGACGACCACCTGCCCTTCCTGAAGCGGGGCATCCCGTCGCTCGATGTGATCGACGTAGACTACGGCCCCCGCACCAACTCCACTCCAGACGGCTACCACCACACCGCGCAGGACACCATCGACAAGATCAGCCCCAAGTCTCTCCAGATCTCCGCCGACCTGTTTGTGGAAATGCTGCGCCTGCTGAGCCAGCGCTGATGTAGAACGCGATAGCATCGAAGCGTGCCCCCCACGCCTCTATCGCACTGGATCGGCTTCCATCTCACGCTTCTGCTGCTGCTGGCTGTCGAGCTGGTGTATGCACGCCGCCAGAACCGGCTGGGCCACGACCACCGCCGCACCGCCATTGCCGCCACAGGCCTGTGGACCGCCGCCGCTCTCTCCCTGGCCGCGTGGTTGCACCATGCCATGGGGGCAACCAGCTCCGTGCAGTACCTTGCCGGCTACGCGCTGGAAGAGTCGCTCTCCATCGACAACCTCTTCGTCTTTCTGCTGCTCTTCCGGCTCTTCCGGATCGAGCCGGACCGCCAGCCCAAGGTCCTCTTCTGGGGAGTCGCCGGCGCCATGCTGATGCGAGGATCGTTCATCGCGGGCGGCCTGACCCTGCTGGGGCACTTCGCTGCGGTCACGTATATCTTCGCCGCCATCCTGCTGGCGGCCGCGATCCGCCTGCTCATCCCGTCGTCCGCGGAGCAGGCGGCCACGCCCCGCTGGATCGCGTGGCTACAGCATGTTCACCCCATCAGCCTGCGCCAGGACCACTTCGTGGTGCGCGAAAACGGCCGGACCATGGCCACGATTCTTCTGCTCGCCCTGGTCGCCATCGAGCTCACCGACGTCGTCTTCGCGCTCGACTCCATCCCCGCCGTGCTCTCTATCACCCGCAATCCGTTCCTGGCCTACACCTCCAACATCATGGCCGTGATGGGCCTGCGCTCGCTCTACTTCCTGCTGATCGGCATGCTGACGCGTCTGCGTTTCCTGCACTACGGCATCGCGGCGCTGCTCGGGTTTGCCGCCTTCAAGATGTTTGCCTCGCACTGGCTGGAGGTCGGCCCGGTCGCCTCTCTGGCGGTCATCGTCGCGGTGCTTGCGGTTACCGTAGGAGCCTCGCTGGTGGTGCGGCGCAGCCACAGCCGTTGACGGAATCGCCAATGGACGCGCAGTGCTGGATCGAGAGGAAAACATTTTCCCTCGGCGAAGCCGATGCGACCTGCTGAGGGCTCTCCGTCAAAGACCTTTCCCCAATGCACCTGCCCCAACACCTGAAATTCTGCGTTTTTCGGAGACTGCGCAGACCGCCGCACTTTGGCACTCGCCGTGCTTCGTATATGGCACAATCGCTGCGGCCACTTACGTCCGCAGCACTGGGGGCCCCTGATGTACTTTCTCTTTCTTCCGCCTGTAGTGTCTTTCGTTGCCATCTTCGCCATCACGCTGCGCAGCGAACTCGCCAACTCCCCGACGAACCTATAGCCCTGTACGCCTGCTTTCGCTGTGACGAAGGCTGTGGCCGTGGCAGGACAACGACTGAGCCTGTCACCGGCTTGGCCGACCTTGGTGGGACAAAATAAAGGCGGGGATTCTTCGCTGCGCTCAGAATGACAAGCATTCGGGAAGAGACAGGAATCTAGTTCACAAACCACAGCCGCCCACGCTCCACCACGGAGTGTCGCACTTCGCTCGCCTTGGCCGGAAAGTCGGTGCGGAAGTGCGCCCCGCGGCTCTCTTCCCGGGCTAGCGCCGCCTGCACGGTCACCTCCGCCAGCATGTGCAGGTTCTTCGCCTCCACGGCTCGCCGGGTTACACCCCTTGGCCCCGCTGCCCCCACCGCGGCGCCCATGGACGCCAGTTCCACCCGCGCCCTGCGCAGCCCCGCATCATCCCGCAGGACCCCGACCTCCCGCCACATCAACCGCTGCACCGCCGCAATCCACCCTTCCGTGTCGTGGTCCTGGGCGCTCTCCTGCGGCGTGACCGAATGGGTGGAGTCGGCGGCCTTCGTTGCCGACTGAGAACTGCCCGCTGACCTCTTTTCTGCGGCCATTGCCTCCGCCGCCAGCGCACCAAACACCAGCCCCTCCAGCAGCGAATTGCTCGCCAACCGGTTGGCTCCATGCACCCCCGTGCATGCTGCCTCGCCCGCCGCGTACAACCCCGCCAGCGACGTGCGGCCCTGGGCGTTGGTCCGGATACCGCCCATCAGGTAGTGTGCCGCCGGCCGCACAGGAATTCGATCCCGCCCCAGCTCCAGCCCAAATCCCGCGAGAAACTCCGATATCCCGGGAAACCGCGTCTTTAAGTCCCTGGTCTTGCCGGCCTCGCGCATGTCGAGATAGACCGTCCCATCCGCCGTCTCGCGCACAATCGCTCGCGCCACCGCATCCCGCGGCGCCAGTTCCAGCCCAGGATGGTAGCGTCCCATGAACCGCTCCCCACGCTCGTCCACCAGCCACGCTCCCTCGCCGCGGAGGGCCTCGCTCATCAGGAAGCGGGGCGCACCGTCGAGCGCAAAGGCGGTTGGGTGGAACTGGTAGAACTCCATGTCCATCAACTCCGCCCCGGCGCGGTAGGCCATCGCAATCCCGTCCCCGGTTGCCACCGCCGGGTTGGTCGTCTGACTGTAGAGCTGCCCTGCTCCGCCACTGGCCAGCAACACCGCCCGCGCCCGCACCTGGAAGACAACGCCTTCCCGATCCAGCAGCGTCGCCCCCACAACACGGCCCTCCGCGACGATCAGGTCCACGGTGATGATCCACTCCATCAGCTCCACCTGGTCCAGGGTGCGCACGTGGCGTAGCAGCGACATGGAGATCTCCCGCCCTGTTGCATCGCCGCCCGCATGCAGGATCCGGGGCAGCGTGTGGGCGCCCTCGCGCGTCTTCATCAACTTGCCCGCGCGTCCCGCATCGGCATCGTCGCTGGAGTACCGGTCGAAGCTGGTTCCCCACCGCAGCAACTCGTCCACCCGCCGCGGTCCTTGCTGCACCAGCATCTCAGCCGCCTGAGCATTGACCAGCCCGTCGCCGGCCACGATGGTGTCCGCCAGGTGCAACTCCACGTCCTCCGCGCCGCCCATGGCCACGGCAATTCCGCCCTGCGCATAGGCCGTATTCGACTCGGCCAGCCGCTCCTTGGTCACAATCAGGACGGAGCCAGAGCCCGCCAACCCCGCCGCCGCGCGCAGCCCCGCGATGCCACCGCCAACCACCAGAAAGTCGACATCGCGCATGGCTTCAAGGCTACCACCGCGCTGGCGCATGCCACATTCCCGCCCCGGCTTGCCGACAACTGGCCGCCTGGAGCGGTCCCCTGCTATACGATTGAGACCGTGCCTTCTATCCGCGTCACCACACCGCAAGCCACCTACGACGTCACTATCGGCGCCGGACTTCTCCGCAGCCTCCATCCCCGACTCAAGAAGCTGAATGGCGGCCGGCCGCCGCGCACCTTCGTGGTCACTTCGCCCACAATCTGGGCCCTGTGGCATACCCGCTTCCTGGCCAGCTTCCCCGCGGACGCCCAACCTGCCGTGCTGTTTCTTCCGCCCGGTGAGCGCTTCAAGCGGCTGGCCCAGGTGGAAGCACTCGCCGAGCAACTGGTGGCCGCAGGGGCCGACCGCGATTCCATCCTGCTCGCCTGCGGCGGCGGCATCATTGGCGACCTCACCGGTTTCCTCGCCGCCATCTACATGCGGGGCATTCGCTACGTCGGCATTCCCACCACCATCCTGGCCATGGTGGACTCCTCGCTCGGCGGCAAGACCGGCGTCAATCTGCTGGCCGGCAAGAACCTGATCGGCAGCTTCCACCACCCCCTCGCCGTGGTCACGGACATCGATACGCTGGGGACTCTGCCAGCCGCAGAGCTTCGCGCAGGCCTGCAGGAGTCCATCAAAGCAGGCATCATCTACGACGCGAAGTTATTTCGCTATCTCGAACAAAATGCACCGGAAATATTAGATGCAGAGCCTTCTGCCCTTACCCGCGTCATCACCGCCAGTGTCAAGGTCAAGGCCGACGTCGTGAGCAAGGACGAGAAGGAATCCGGCTTGCGGATGATCCTCAACTTCGGCCATACCATCGGGCATGCGATCGAGGCCGCCACCGGCTACCGCAAGCTTCTGCACGGGGAGGCGGTTGCGTGGGGCAGCATTGCCGCCCTGCACCTGTCGCTTGCCCGCGGCCTCATCACGCACGAGCAGTTCGCCCGCATGGCGAATCTGATCCTCCGCTACGGCCCCATCCCGCCGTTCAAGGCCGACCCTGCCAAGCTCGTGGCCCTGACCTCCGGCGACAAAAAGAAGCGGTCCGGTCGCCGTGCCTTCGTCGTCGCCACGGGTATCGGCTCCGTCGAAATAGCCTACGACGTAACCGACTCCGAACTGCTGGCCGCCACGCAGGCCATGCTCGAGGACATGAAGCACGCCTGACCACTTTGCTTGTCATTCCGCAGCGCAGCGGAGGAATCCGCTGCGCCTCCACCTTTGCTTCTAGGTAACCCAAGGCTTTAGCCTTGGGTCTCACCGCCGGCAACCAAAAAACCGGGCTTTAGCCCTTGGGGTATGCTCTCTAACGAACCGCCATGAAACGCAACCCATCCATCGAACGCCTATTCCGCTGGCGCTTCTTGTCCCACGAGAAGGTCCCGAAGTCCATCATCCCGCCCCGCTCTGTCATCCGCCTCATCGAGCGAGAGCCCGACTGGGGTCCTGGTCTCGAAATCGGCGCCGAGTTCCGCATCGGCTATTACAGCCGTCAGGACGGCCCGAATTGCGTCTGGCTCGTCGATGCGTCGGGAAAGTATGGCCAAACTTGGGACCAGATTTCTCTCCTCGACACCTTCGAAATCGTCTCACTCAGCGACGAAACCGACATCTACGGACTGCACCGCCCCGTATTGGAGCCTCTGTGATCCCCGACGCCCCCACACCCGGAGCCCGCCCCGCCGGCACCGCTTCGCCGGACGAGGCCGCTGCGAGCATCCAGCAGATGTTCGACGCGATTGCGCCAACCTACGACCGCGCCAACCACCTGCTCTCCGCCGGCCTGGACCGCACCTGGTGGTCGCGCGCCGCGCGCACCCTGCGCCCCATCCTGCAGCGACCGGAGGCTGTCATCCTGGACCTGTGCTGCGGCACCGGCGACCTGACGCTCGCTCTGGACAAGTACCGCCCCAGGCTCGGCGCGCAGTTCCTGGGCATGTCGTTTCCGCACAAGTCGGACAAGGCCGCCATCCAGGCCGGAGCCCGTGGGCACAAACCTGGAGCCATTGCCCCCATCCTGGCCGCGGACTTCTCCCACAACATGCTTGCCCTGGCGCTGCCCAAGTTCGCCGGTCGCAACATCCTCACGCTGGAGGCAGACGCGCTGCACCTGCCGCTCGCCGACGCCTCCGTGGACCTGGTCACCTTCGCGTTTGGCTTTCGCAATCTCTCCAGCTACCCCGATGGCCTGGCGGAACTCTTCCGCGTCCTCCGCTCCGGGGGGGAGATCGCAATCCTGGAGTGCAACCAGCCCAGCGGCGCGGTCGGCGCGCTGTACAGCTTCTACTTCCACCACATGCTGCCAACGCTGGGCGGACTGATCTCCGGCAAGCGCCGTGCCTATGCCTACCTGCCTGACTCGGTGATGAAGTTCCCGCGGCCGCCGCAGATGAAGGCGCTGATCGCCGCCGTCGGCTTCCTGAACCCCACATGGACCAGCTACACCCTGGGCACCGCTGGCCTGTACCGCGCCACCAAGCCCTGAATTCCTGCCCTCGACCTCACAACCGTCATTCTGACTCGCAGAGTCAGAATCTCTGTCTTTGACTTTCGGACTAGCAAAGACCGGTGACGCCGTAAAGGCGACCGGCGCTTCAGTTTTACCCCGCCCTCAGAAGCGCGAACCCCTTGACAGGTCGCGTATAATAGACATAGAAGAGACAGAATCCACGAGCCTCCGGATTGTGTCCCCTCGCCACAAAGACACTACACTAAATCCTTTGTTTTGAATATTTTGCAAAATAACCCTTTTGTTTTGAGGATCTTGCGATGTATGCATGCATCTAAGTGTCTTGTTTTGAGGATTATGCATTTTAGGGATAGGGGGAGGGGGTGGGCCAATGAACGAAACTGAACCGCTCGCATCCACTGACCCCATCGCAGGCTCCGCCCTCCGCAAAGCCACCTGGAGATTAATTCCGCTGATCGCGCTCGGCTACGGCTGCTCCTACATGGACCGCGCCAATATCAGCTTCGCGTCGCTCCAGATGAACCAGGCGCTGCACTTCAACGGCGCGGTCTATGGCTTTGGCGCGGGAGTCTTCTTCCTCAGCTACGCTCTCTGCGAAGTGCCATCCAACCTCGCGCTCCACCGCTTCGGCGCCCGCCGCTGGCTCGCCAGAATCATGCTCACCTGGGGCCTCATCGCCATCGGTATGCTCTTCGTCCGCACGCCCACGCAGTTCTACATCGCCCGCTTCTTGCTCGGCGTGGCGGAGGCCGGATTCTTCCCCGGAGTCATCTTCTACCTCATGCAGTGGTTCCCGCCGGAGCAGCGCGCCCGCGCCGTCAGCCGCTTTTACATCTCGCTGCCGCTCAGTGGAGTTTTCATGGGCGCCGTCGCCGGTGCGCTACTCAACCTCAACGGCCGCGCCCACCTTGCCGGCTGGCAGTGGCTCTTCCTGGTCGAAGGCATCCCGCCTATCCTGCTCAGCGTCGCCTTCCTGCTGCTGCTGCCCGACAAACCAGCCGATGCGCCCTGGCTCACCGCGCCCGAAAAGGAATGGTTCGCCCGCAGTGTCGATCACACCGGCGATCACATCCATCATCCCGCTGAGCCGATCCACCGCATCCTCGTCGATCCACGCGTCTGGCAGATCGGCATCTTCGGATTCCTGCTGCTCACCAGCTCCTATGGGTACAGTCTGCTCCTTCCCCAACTGATCCAGATCTCGACCCACCTACGCGTCACCTACATCGGCTTCATCACCGCGGGTATCAGTCTTCTTGGCGTGCCTGCCATGCTCCTTGGTGCAAAGCTCTCTGACCGCTCACCCAGCAAGCGCCACCAACACGTCATCCCCTGCTGCATCGGTATGGCACTCGGGTTGGCCGCCGCCGGCTTCTTCAACGCCCCCGGCATCGTAATCCCCGCCCTCTGCTGCGTCGTTGTCAGCTTCAACGCCATGCAGGGAGCATGGCTATCAATCATTCCCGGAGTCTTCCGGGGACGGTCCGCGGCAGCCGCTATCGCCGCAGTCAACACGCTCTGCATTCTCGGCGGATTCGTCGGGCCCTACTTTATGGGCTTACTGAAGGATCTGACCGGCAACTACCAGCGCGGACTCGTTGTCCTCAGCGTTCCCATGTTGATCGACGCCACTATCATGGCCTACCTCGGCCGCCAGGCGACGCGCGACGCCATGCCGCTCATCGCACCAGGGATTACTGCCAATGCGCTTGAGTCGCCGAACCTGTAGCATCTCTCCCATGAGCCCAACGGCCATCGACGAGCAAGCTGCCAGCCAGCCCCATGCTGCTAAGCGCGCCGCGGCGACATTTTCCGTCTTCGCCGCCGGCATCGTTACGCTGCTCAAGCTGCTGACTGGAGTTCTCACCGGCTCGCTCGGCATGCTCAGCGAGTCGGCTCACTCCGCCATCGACCTGATCGCCTCCGCCATCACCCTGTTCTCCGTCCAGGTCTCCGACCGACCCGCGGACGAAGACCACAACTACGGACACGGCAAGGTCGAGTCGCTCTCTGCATTCGTGGAAACCGGCATCATGTTCGCCTCCTGCATCTGGATCGTAGCCGAGGCCGTCCGCCGCATCATCCCAGCCTTCCACGACCATCACAACCTCAGGCCCTCTTTGTGGCCGTTCGCGGTGTTGATGGTCTCCATTGTTGTGGACTTTACCCGCTCGCGCACGCTCGGTCGCATTGCTCGCGAGCACCGCTCTGACGCACTGCTGGCCGACTCTGTCCACTTCGCGACGGATATGTGGGCTTCGCTGGCCGTGATGCTCGGCCTTGCAGCCAGCTTTGCCGGCGAACGCTACGCCCTGCCCTGGCTGGAATATGCGGACCCCGTCGCCGCCTTGGTGGTCGCAGGCGTTATTCTCCACGTCAGTTGGCGGCTCGCGCGCCAGACTGTGGACGCACTGCTGGATGCGACGCCCACAACCGACCCCACCAGCGACCAGCCACAATCGAAGGATCAACTCCGCAGCAACCTGATCCACGACCTGTGCGCGATTCCCGGCGTCATGTCTGTCGATCGCCTGCGGACGCGCCGCTCCGGCGCAAACTACTTTGCGGACGTAACGCTGGGCATGCCGCGCAACCTCACCTTCCAGCGCTCGGAACAGCTCACCATGGCTGCTACCGAGGCAGTTCAGCGGCACCTGCCGGGCGCCGATGTGGTCGTCCACACCGTTCCCACAGCATCCATCGCAGAGAGCGTCCACGACCGCGTCCGCGCCGTCGCCGCCCGCCGCAATCTCTCCATCCACGAGATTGGCGTGCAACAGGTGGACACCGGCCTGCACGTGGAGCAGCACCTGGAAGTGGCAGAGGAGATGCCGCTGCGCGCGGCCCACGAACTGGTCACTGACCTGGAGTCCGAGATGCGCTACGAGATCCCGGCCATCACGTCGATCCTCACGCACATCGAGAGTGAGCCCGCTACAATTGAGCGTCCCGCGTCGCTGGCGCGCGACCGCGAACTCGAGGTCCGCCTGCGCCACGTTGCCGAGGGATTTCCGGAGATCCTCGACATCCACGAGGTGTTCGTGACCCGCCGCCGCCGGCGCGCCGTCGACGGCCCGGGCGATCACCTGCAGGTGAGTTGCCATTGCACGCTGCCGGACGACCTGCCCATGGCGCGCGTGCATGCCGTGATCACTGCGCTCGAGGGAGCGTTCAAGCTCGATTCACCCGAGGTCGATCGGCTGCTGATCCACCCCGAACCAGCGACCGATAACCGCCGGTGAGCATCAAGCGTGGCGGCTGCGCGTGAGGCGGTAATAGATTGCCGGTGTGACGATGAGCGAGAGCACGACCGAGATCAGCAGTCCGCCGATCACGGCAATCGCCAGCGGTTGCAGCATCTGCGAGCCCGCGCCCAGTGCGAATGCCAGCGGCAGCATGCCGCAGACGGCCGCAATCGCCGTCATCAGAATGGGCCGCAGCCGCCGCTGCGCCGCGTGCAGCATCGCCTCGCGCGCCAGGTCCCGGCCAGCGAAGGCATCCACATTTTTCGCCAATTCCAGCTCGGCGCGCGCGCGGAACTTCTCGTCCGCGTCCAGCAACAGGATGCCGTTCTTGGCCACGATGCCGATGACCATGATCAGGCCCATGAAGCTGGCGACGTTGAACTCCGTCCCCGTGACGAGCAGCGCCAGCACCACGCCGGAGATGGACAACACGGAGCTGGTGAGGATCGCGATAGGTGCGGAGAAGTTGCGGAACTCCGCCAGCAGCACGCCGAAGACGAGTGCCAACGCGAGGATGAGAACCGTAAGCAGATCGTGGAAGGACTTCTGCTGTTCCTCGTAGGTTCCACCGTACTCGATGCGGACGGTGGATGGGATGTGCATCGCGGCGACCGTGGCCTGCACCTTCTGCATTGCGGAGCCAAGGTCCGAGCCTTCCAGGCGGCCGCTGACGGTGATGAGTTGCTGCAGATTCTCACGCAGAATCTCGTTCTGCGGGGGCATTTGCGAGACATCGGCAAGCGACCCCAGCGAAGCTGTGTGGCCACTGCTGGAGTTGAAGACCGTGTTCTGAATCGCATCGAGCGATGCGCGGTTGTCATCCGGCAGGCGCACGCGAATCGTGTACGGGCGGCCATTCACGATCAACGGATCGGCTGTCGGCAGGCCGTCGAGAATGGCCGTGGCATCTTCCGCAACCTCGTTGGGCGTAAAGCCGAGACGACCCGCCAGCTCTGGATTGACCTGAAAGCTGGTCGCTGGTCCGGAGATGGTGTTGTCCACGCCGTTCTGCGTATCGACGACACCTGGGATGGCCTGGATCGCGGCCTGCACCCGGGGACCAAGCTGGTTCAGCAGCGCGCTATCGGTGGAGAACAGCTTGATCTGGATGGGCTCCGGCGAGTTCGACAGATCGCCGATCATATCCTGCAGCACCTGCGTGAACTCGATGTCCAGCGCCGGTTCCGACTTGAGGATGCGGGCGCGAACGTCGGCCATCACGTCGTCGATGGAGCGGTCGCGATCTTTCTTCAGCATCACGGTGAAGTCGCCGGTGTTCGCCTCCGTCACGGGCGACAGACCCATTTGCAGGCCGGTACGCCGCGATGTGATCTGAACCTCCGGAGTGCTGTGCAGGATCTGCTCGACGTGCGTCAGGATGCGGTTTGTCTCCGCCAGCGACGTGCCTGCGGGGGTGAGGTAGTCCAGAATGAACGCGCCTTCGTCCATCTCCGGCAACAGATCGGAGCCGAGCGCGTTGTAGCCAAAGTAGGTGCCGACCACCAGCACCAGGCAAACGGCCAGCAGCGCCAACGGCCGTGCCAACGCCCAGTTGAGAGCGCGCGCGTGCGCGGCTAGTATCCGCCGCATCACTGGGCCTTCCTCGTCTCCGACGTGGCCGGCCTCCGTTCCCGCGGGTCGTTCAAAGACCGCTGGAGTCTCCGGGATCGTGGTCATGTCCTCTGCTTTGCTCCGCGAAAGGAATCCGAGCAGCGGCTTCCGAGGCTTGTCTGTCTCGCGCGGCGTGTGCCCGCGGAGCAAGGACAGTGAGAGCGCCGGCGTAAATGTAACGGCCAGTGCCAGCGACGTGAACAACGCCGCCGTCATGGTGATGGCCAGTGCGCGGAAGAAGCTGCCCGTGACGCCGGTGGTGGCGATCAGCGGCAGGAAGACCACGACGGGAGTGATGGTCGAGAAGACCAGCGGCGTGGTGATCTCGTGCAGCGCCAGGCGGACGGCCTCCGTGCGGGATTGTCCCTGGTCGCGATGCACCACGATGTTTTCGACCACAACGATGGCGTCGTCGATGACCAGGCCGATGGCGGCGGCGAGCCCGCCCAGCGTCATCAGGTTGAACGACTGCCCAATCGCCCAGAGAAACAGGATGGTGACCGCGACCGTTACAGGAATCACCAGGCCGGCGACCAGCGAACTGGACCAATCGCGAAGGAAGAGGAACAGGACGATGCACGCCAGCACCAACCCGATGAAGATGGCGTCGCGCACGCTGGCAATCGATTCGCGGACCAGATCGGACTGATCGTAGAACGGCTCGAGGTGTGTGCCGGGCGGCAGAATCGCGCGCAACTGCTGGACCGCTGCGGCAACGCCGTTGGCCACCTGCACGGTGTTGGAGGTGGGCTGGCGCGCGATGTTGATCAGCACGGAAGGCACGCCGTTGGCCGTGACGGTGGTATAGAGCGGCTCGGTGCCGGAACGCACGTCGGCAACATCCGAGACGCGCACCGGCGCGCCAGTGGGCGTCGTCTTGACCACCAGCGATGCCAGATGCTCGGCGTCGTGGGCCTGGGCGCCAACCAACGCGAGGATCAGTTCGTGATTGGCCTCATATAGACCGGGCGAGTCGATGATGTTGGAGTTCTCCACCGAATTGACCAGGTCGGTCAGCGTGACGCCCGCGTTCTGCAGGCGCGCCAGATTCGGCACGATGTGGTACTCCGGCACCTGGCCACCCTGCACCAGCACCGTGGAGACGCCGTCGACGCGGTTGAGCGGCGGCTTCAGGTCGTAGGTAGCAATCTCCCACAGGCGCGTCGGCGAGATGGTGTCCGGCCCGCGATTGTCCGCAGTCAGCGCATAGCCGAGGATGGGAAAGGTCGCGAAGGTGAGCCGGTTGGTGGTGATCACCGCACTTGCCGGCAGCGTCTGCCGCACCTTGGAGAGTGCCGCGTCCGCAAGCTGCAGCGTCTGGAACATGTCGACGTTCCAGTTGAAGAACAGGCTCACTTCCGCCGAGCCGCGCGACGTGGTGGACCGCACCGTGACCAGGCCGGGAACACTGTTCACCGCGTCCTCAATCGGCTTGGTGATGGTGACTTCCATCTGCTCCACTGGCATCACGCCGTTGTCCACCCCAATGACCACGCGCGGGAAGTTGGTGTCGGGGAAGACCGAGATCGGCACCTGAAACGCAGCATAGATGCCGGCAAGAACCAGCACGACGACCAGGAAGAAGATCGTGCGCGACGTGCGCGAGAGCCAGAACGCCGACTCCTGCGCCGGGGCCGAAGAGGAGGATGCTGCAGGCAGGCTCACTTGTCGTCTGCATCCTTTCCTGGCTTGGCCGCGGCATCCGGAGTGCTCACGGGGTCGGTGCCGATCTTGACCTTGGTATTCTCGTCCAACCCGTAGGCGCCGGTGGAGATCACCATATCCGACGGCGCGATCCCGCTGAGAATCTGGGCATCCTCCGCGGTCTGAATCCCAACCGTCACCGTCTTTTTGTGCGCACTGGAGTCCGGCGCAATGATCATCACAAACTTGCTGTTGCCATCCGCGCTGGGTTGAATGGCCTCGGCGGGAACGGTGAGAGCGTTCTGGATGATGCGACCCGTAATGGCTGCATGGACGGGCGTGCCCGCCTTCAGCAAGCCCTTGGGATTCTCCACCCGCAGCCATACCTCGACCGTGGTGCTGCCGGGATCGAGCGCCGGGCTGACCAGCGACACCTTCGCGGGCACGGGCTGATCGACGCCGGGAATCGTGAGCTGGGCCGCGGCGCCCAGCGTGAGTTGCTGCGCCTGAATCTGGGCGACATGCAGCTTGGCGATGAGCGCGGAGGTATCCATCACGGTGATCAACGGCGTGCCCGCGGCGGCTGTCTCGCCTGCAAACAGAGTGCGATCGGTGACGACGCCGGAGATTGGGCTGCGGATCTCCGTGTAGCTGAGCTCCGCCTGTGCTCCCAGGTACTTCCCTTTCGCAGAGTCCAGATTGCCCTGCGCGTTTTCCAGCGCGGCCTGGTTGCTGACCTTCTCGAGCGAATTCAGATGCTGCTTTGCAATGTCGTATGCGGCCTGCGACTGCACCAGGGTGGCCTTGGCCGTGTCCAGGTCGCGTCCCGGGATGGCTCCTTGCCGGAACAGATCGGTCCGCGCGTCGACGATGCTCTGGTTCAGGTCGAGCGTCGCCTTGGCCTGGGCCAGATCCAGCTTTGCGCGCGTGCGATCTTCCGGCGCGGTGGCTTTGGTGGCAGTGTCAAACGTTGCTTGTGCCGCTGCGTAGCTGCCTTTGTTGTCCAGCGCGGCCGCGGCCAGGTCCTGGTTCTCCAGCGTGGCCAGCAGTTCGCCTTCATGCACGCGCGCGCCGCGCTGCACGTAGAACCTCTTCACCGGCGCGGTCACCTTGGGCGATATCGCCGCCTGCGCCAGCGGAGACAGAATCGCGTCCGCGGCAATCTGGTCGGAGATGCTTCCCTGCTCGGGATGCGCAGCCTGCACGTAGACCTCCGGCACCGGCGCCTCTTCGGCCTTCTTGCAACCCAGCGGAAGCAGCAGCGACGCGAAAAAAAGCGCGGCAGACGGCGTGAGGAAATGCGAAGCACGGTTTCGAGGGTTGTCTGGAGGCATCATGGGTTTAGAGCGTTCCTGTCAGCAGTTGAAGGTTCGCGAGCGCGGCTTGGTAGCGGATCATCCCGTCCTCCTGCGCAAGCTCTGAGCTTGTATATGAGTTCTCGGCATCGACCACTTCCAGGATCTGGGCCTCGCCGGCGCTGTAGCTCAGCCGCGTCAGCCGGAGACTCTCGGCCGCAGTCGCAACGCTGGTGTTCAGACTGTCGAGCTGGTCGTGCGCAGCCACAGCTTCAGCGTAATCCTCTTCCAGCGCGGCAATCAGTTGGCGCTGCGTATTGGTCAGGACGGTGCGGGCCGCATCCCGGCTGATCTCGCTTTGGCGCACACGGTCGTGCGTGGCAAACCAGTCCCACACCGGGATGTTCAGCGTTGCGCTGGCGGAGTAGCCGAGATTGCGGCTGCCATCGAGGGCATGGGTTGCGAACTGCGAGGCATCGATGCCGTAGGTGTAGTTCAACGACAGGTCCGGAAGATAGGCCGCACGCGCCGCGACGACGTTGAGATCGGCCAGATGGGAACTGGCCAAGGCGCTCTCCAACTCGGGATTGCGCCTGGCCAGCGCGGCTTCCACATCGGTACGGGCAGGGACGGATGCCGGGGCATCCGGAACCGCCAGCGTGTATGCGGTACGGGGATCGGGAAACAGCAGCACCGCCAGGTCCAGGCGTGCCTTCCCGGCGTTTACCTTCGCGTCCGAGAGATCGCGGTCCCGCTGCTGCTGCAGCAGTTGGGCCTTCACCACATCGGCATGGGCCACCTCCCGGGCAGTCTCCCGCTGCTGGGTGAGTTTGGTCAGGCTGGCAGCCTCGCTGGCCGCACGTTCGGCCACGGCAACTCGCCGCTCGGCCGTGGCCGATGAGTAAAATAGGCTGGCCACGCTGGCGACCAAGCCGCGCCGTGCGATCTCCAGTTCGGCATTGGCCACCGCAAGCGACGCTGAGGCGCGGCTGACGGCGTTCAGTTGCTGTGCACCGATGGTCTCGTTCACCTGCGACTGGCTGGTGTATTCATGCACTGTATTGTTGGCAATGAATCGTGGAACAGAGTCGATGGCGGTGCCTGCCGCCTGGGGTTTGACGCCCGCATTGGCAGCGCAGACCGCGTTCGACAAAGGGCAGTGAGCGGACTCCGTATAGAGATACTGATTGGCATAGGTCACGCTGGGCAACAGTGCAGCGCGGGAGATGGAGCGGTCGAGCGCTGCATTGCGGGCGGCAGCAGCGGCGGCCGCAAACGTTGGCTCGTTTGCCCGTGCGCGAGCAATCGCATCGTCCAGTGTGATGGCCGCGGTGGCGGCCTGGGGCGCGGCGACTGGCGCCCCCGGCTGCTGGGCAAACCCGGCGCAGGCCAGGGTTGCGAGGCCGGCGATATGGGACAGGCGCGTGCGCAAGCGCGGAGTAATCTTCATTGCGCGAAAAAGAAGCATAGGCTCAATCGGGGCGTTCCATCGAAGCAAGAAGTATACCGGCTGTCTGCCGCCCCAAGTGCAACTGTGCCAGCGCGGGCTTAAGCAGAGATTAAGTCCGGGTTAAGGATCGTATGCCAATGTAGATTGGCTAGGTATGAGAGTGTTGATCGTGGAAGACGAGGTCCGGCTGGCCAACAACATTGCGGAAGCCCTGCGCCAACGATGCGGCTTTGCGGTGGATTGCGCGGAAGATGGCGGTGACGGCCTGGCGCTGACCGAGTACCAGCACTACGACCTGCTGCTGCTGGACCTGATGCTGCCCGGCCTGGATGGCCTGGGCATTGTGCGCCAGGTCCGCCGGCGCAAGGACATGACGCCGATCCTGATCCTGACCGCGCGTGACGAGCCGGCGCAGGTGGTGGAGTTGCTGGACGCCGGGGCCGACGATTATCTGACCAAGCCCTTTGACTTGGGCGAGTTGCTGGCGCGCGCCAAGGCGCTGATCCGCCGGGGCAAGGGCGTCTCGCACCCCGTGCTCACGCTGGGCCGAATCAGCGTAAATACCGTGGAGCAGACCGTGCGCTGCGCCGGCCAGTTGGTGGACCTGTCACCCACCGAGTACCGCCTGTTCGAGTACCTGATCTTTCGTCCGCGCGCCATTGTCTCCGCCCGGGAGCTGCTGGAGCACCTGTACGACTACAACTGGCAGCACCACTCCAACGTCATCGAAGCGCACATCTCCAACCTGCGCAAGAAGCTGCGTACCGTTGGCGAGGAGACAACCATCGCCACCATCCGCGGCCGCGGGTACCGTCTGGAAGCTCCGGAGAAGCAGCTATGAAGACGACATCGCTGGGCCGCCAACTGATCGCTGGCGTGCTGCTGGCCGAATTCATCTGTGCGGCATCCTTCTCCGGCGTCGCCGTGATGCACGAGATGCACGGCCACAGACGCGCCTTCGACGTGATGCTGCGCGGCCGCGGAGACTCTCTGTTGGGCGCCGTGCAGGATGCCGAAGACCCGGACGACAATGTCACCGTCGACCCCACGGAGTTGGTCGTCCCCAGGCAGGACCTGTACCAGGTGTTGAGCCCAACCGGCCGCGTGCTGGGTCAGTCGCCAGCAACGGCTGCTGAGTTGCTCGCTCACCTGGGCGGTACCAACAAGCCGGGCTACTTCAACTTCACCGTCAATGGCACATGGTATCGGACCATCCGCTTCAATGGCGTGCGTGTGATCGATCGCGAGGAAAATGGCGGAGTGGGACTGCGCCGTCCGGTCACGGTGCTCTACGCCTCGCCCACCAACGGCATGTGGCACCAGACTATTGAGGCGGTGCAGTTCTATATTGTGGCGAGCGCGGTGCTGTTAGCGGTTACGGGACTGGCGCTGGTATGGTTCCTGCGCCGCCGGCTCTCTCCGCTGCAGGAGTTGGCTGCCATCGCAGCGCGCGTCTCCACGCGCTCCTGGGACTTTGTGCCGCCTGCCGCGGTGCTGCGGACCTCGGAGCTTGCTCCTATCGCGCTCTCAATGGACGAGTTGCTGAAGGGACTGCGCCAGGCCTTCGAGCGCCAGCGTCAGCTCACTGGAGACGCCGCGCACGAGCTCAAGACGTCCATCGCGGTGCTCAAGTCCAGCCTGCAACTGCTCTCCATGAGCCCGCGGACCACGGATCAATATGCCGCCGGTCTGGACGGTCTCCAGTCCGATACAGAGCGCATGGAAGAGCTCGCCAGTCGCATGCTCGCCCTGGCGCGGCTGGAGGAAGCGCCCGCAGAGCCTGGTGAGTCCTGCGAGCTGCAGGTGGCTGTTCAGGCGGTCGCGGAGCGATTGCGGCCGCTGGCTGCGTTGAAGCAGGTGGTGCTGGATGTGTGTGCGAGGGACACAGCTCGCGTCGCCATCCCGGCCGACGACGCAGAGGTCCTCTGCTCCAATCTGATGATGAACGCCCTGCAGCACAGCCTGCCGGGAGGGCACGTCTCCGCGAGGATCCAGTTGCACGGCAGCATCGGGGAACTCCATATTGTCGACCAGGGGGAAGGCATCCCAGAGGCCGCGCTACCGCACATCTTTGAGCGCTTCTATCGCGCAGACCGCTCTCGCAGCCGCAACAGCGGCGGCGCCGGCCTGGGTCTCTCCATCTGCAAGGCGATTGTGGAGCGCGCGAACGGAACCATCCACATCCAGAGCGTGGTGGGCAAGGGTACCGAAGTCTGGGTTACCGTGCCGACGACTCCGCCGCACGACGGCGCGTCACTTGGCGGGTAGTGTGTAGATGACTTCGCCCGGACGTGTGTAGTGCAGGCTCTCCCGCGCCTGGTGCTCGATGGAGTCGGGATCGTTCTGCAGCCTGTCTACGTGGCTCTTCAACTGCTCGTTCTCCAGTTGCAGTTCCTGCATCTGCTGGGTGAGCTTTTGTGCCTCCTGGCGCTTGTGCTCATACATGGTCAGCCCATTCGCCCCGAAGATCACGTGGTATCCCACCGCAATCGCAAGGGCTGCCGCAGCCGCCGTCGCGACCTTGCGCCGCCCCATCGAGACGGTCTCCCAGGCAGCGCGCACAGAAGCGAAACGACCCGGGGCCTTCGACATGGGCTGGTTTACCGCCATCCTCTCAAGTTCAAGCGACAAACCCGCCGGCGTCAAGCCCAATGAACGGTGTGCTTCCGTAGGGGGAATCAAGTTTTACACTGGGGCCGCGCCGACCCGTATTCACGGTGCGGCGGACGCACAATCGCGCGCAGCTTGATATTCTGGTGGAGTCCTAGTGTTTTGCGCAGTCTGGAACCCCAAGGGTTCTTCCGTTCTCCGATTCCAGCTTCGCTCGCACCCTGGATGCGATTTAGAGTTCCGCGGTCCGAGCAGTCAGCCCGCGTCTCGCTTCTTCTCCCCAACCACTGAACCACTCTGCCGAGGAACAGCCAAGTATATGACCGCCGCCACCACCGCAATCCAGGAAATCAGCATCGCCCACAGCCCAGACTCGGACGATGCCTTCATGTTCTACGGGCTCGCCACCAACAAGGTGCGGGTTCCCGGCTACAAGTTTTCGCACACACTGACGGATATCGAGACGCTGAACCAGCGCGCCATCCAGGAGGCTTTCTACGACGTCACCGCCATATCCTTCCACGCCTACCCGTACATGCAGGAAACGTACACGCTGATGGCGTGCGGCGGTTCCGTGGGCGAGGGCTACGGCCCCATGGTGGTTGCTCCGCGCAAGCTGTCGCTCGCGGACATCAAGAAGACCAAGATTGCCGTGCCCGGCGAGCTGACCACCGCCTTCCTCACGCTCAAACTCTTCGCGCCCGAAGTGGAGACGGTCACCGTTCCCTTCGACAAGATCATCCCCGCCGTGGTTGCCGGCGAGTTCGACGCCGGCCTGATTATCCACGAGGGCCAGCTCACCTACGGCAACAATGGACTGGTGAAGGCGCTGGACCTGGGCGCCTGGTGGCGTGAGCAGACTGGCCTGCCGCTGCCGCTGGGTGGCAATGCAATCCGCCGGGCACTGGGTGCCGAGGCTATGCTGGCCACCACCAACGCTCTGCGCGACAGCATCCAGCACGCCCTCGATCATCGCGAGGAGGCGCTGGCGTACGCCATGCAGTTTGCGCGCGACCTGGATCCGGCACTGGCCAACAAGTTCGTCGGCATGTATGTGAACGAGCGCACCCTGAACTATGGCGAGGACGGACGGGACGCCATCCGCAAGCTGCTGGCGATGGGATTTGACCGCGGAATCATCCCCATGAAGGCCGAGGTTGCGTTCGTCGGATAAACAATCCTGCGCACGCAGCCACGGGCGCTTTTCCGCACTCCCATGTGCTATCCTTTTCAAGGTGATTGCGCGTGAGCGGCCTTGCAGTATCAGGCTGCATCGGCAGGTCGCCCCTCCCCCAGAGAGGCCGTTTCACAAGTCAGGACGCGTAGCTCAGCTGGTAGAGCATTCGACTCTTAATCGACTGGTCGCAGGTTCGATCCCTGCCGCGTCCACCATTTACTCATCCATTCTAATAGGCTTACAGGCTAGGAGCAGTCGACAACGATTGGCTCCAGAGGGCCCAATTGTTGCCATTATGGGGCAAGATCGGGCTCCGTGTGGCATACAAATGGCCTACTTCTGGCATACTTTCGATAATCGCACAACTCCTGCTTTCTGCGTTCTGTTCCTGGCGCTGGTGTGACGCGCCATCCGTGAAATCTTGCACAGAATTCACGGTTGTACGCTCTAGTGTGAAACGGCCACCGCCCTGAGGTAGTAGCCACTCAATTGCAATTACATTGGATCCCTACTTCGCCTGACCACGCCGTCCCAACACCGACCATGCATGGGGCCGGCTAAACTAAACAAGCCGGGCTAAAGGTTCCCGTACGGTAATGTTTTCTAGATTGAGTCCATCTTTTGAGTTATTATTCCCGTACGGTAACACTGAGGGAGGTCTCATTGAAATACACGGCTGCAGAGATCGGAGAGTTGATCCGGGACACCCGCAGGAGCCTGGACGTCACTCAAAAGGACCTCGCCTTGACCTCCGGGACCGGGCTGCGCTTCATCATCGACCTGGAGAAGGGTAAGGACACCTGCGAAATCGGCAAGGCCCTGCGTGTCCTCCAGACGCTCGGAATCAAGATGAAGCTGACGCCGCCGCCGACAAGCAAGGAATAGGGATCGCATGACCAGAACGCTCGACGTCTACCTCTTCAACAATCTCGTCGGCCGCCTCATCCAGGATGATGGGGGGCAGATGGTATTCAAGTATGCGGAAAGCTGGCTGAACAGGCCTGGGGCGATGCCGCTCTCCCATTCCCTGCCCCTGCTCCCTAAGCGCTTCCGCAACAAGGAGTGCCGCGGCTTCTTCGCCGGCATTCTGCCCGAAGAAGCGAAGCGCGAGATCATCGCGCGAAATCTCGGCATCAGTGCACGCAACGACTACGCGATGCTGGAACGGATCGGCGGCGAGTGCGCGGGAGCTGTCACCTTCATGCCAGCGGGACAGCCCCTTCCCGAAGACAACTGGAATTACCGCACCCTTGCGCCACAGGAACTCGCGGCGATCATCCGGGAACTGCCGACACGTCCGCTTCTGGCGGGTGATGCGGGTATACGGCTGTCCCTCGCCGGAGCGCAGGATAAGGTCGCGGTACGCATCGAGGGAGACGACATTTCTCTGCCGCTCGGCAACGCACCGAGTACCCATGTTCTCAAGCCGGCCGTGGCACGATTCGAGGGTGTTGTCTACAACGAGGCACTCTGCATGACACTTGCGGCCGCTCTCGGCTTGCCGGCCGCACCTGTCGAGGTTCGGAGCGTCGACGGGTTGGATTACTTGCTGATTGAGCGTTATGATCGCCGTCATAGGCCCGGCGCCGATGGCAAGCCGGTGTTGGAGCGTCTGCATCAGGAGGACTTCTGCCAGGCGCAGGACATCGTTCCCGATCATAAGTACCAGAAGGAAGGCGGGCCATCGCTCAAAGACTGCTTCGCGCTGCTACGTGAGGTGTCGGGTGCACCCGTTGTCGATCTCGCCCGGCTGCTCGACGCCGTGATCTATAACTGGCTCGTCGGCAATAACGACGCGCATGGCAAGAACTTCTCGCTGCTCTATACCGGCGGCGGTCCCGAAGATGTCGAAACCCGGCTGTCGCCGCTCTACGATATTGTCTGCACGGTCCATTACCCAGACCTGAGCCGCGAGATGGCGATGAAGATCGGCAATCAATACTCCTCGGAGACGGTCGCGCCGAAGGATTTTGAGAAGCTGGCGGATGAGGCTGGCCTCGCCAAACCGCTCGTCAGGCGACGGGTGCCCGAGTTGGCAGAGATCCTTCTCGAAACTCTTCCGAAGATCGATACCGCGAACGCCGCCTCCGAGCAAGTGGCCGCATTGATCCGAAAGCGCTCGGAGGGCGCAATCGGAGCTTTTCGGGGTTAGTAAATGGTTGGCCGACTGCGAATTGTCTTTTGCCCGGTGCGCAGTCAACATGCCATGGCGGATACCACCGCTCGACCTCTTGGTTGGAAAGCTGTTGAGAGCCTTTTGTCACGCAAGGGATCGGTATTTCAGGGGACCGTCAGTGGATGCAGGCTCCCACCTTTTCCTGCCTCACACAGGTTTTGTAGACGCATCCGTGCTGCTGGAGTGGTCCACAAGGCTCTGCCGAGCCAATCTCAAAACGGTTTCGTCACGGGTCGAAGCAGTCGGCGGCTCAACAAAGGGTTAAAGCCCTCTGCCGGGTTTTACTACGTGCGTCGCTCTGAATTCCATCAGTGCATTGAATTCATAGCGAACCGGGCCGGCCGCTCCGTACTGGATCTAGTCCGGCCCCATGTTGCGCTGTCGCCAGTTCTTTAGAACCTCGGCGGAAACGCCGACGAGCTTAGCTGCCCCAAACTCATTGAATACTGGATTGTCGTCAAAAACAGAAAGCGGGAGCTTCTCAAGCGTCAGATACCTTCCGGGAAGCACGCTGCGCAGCGGAGCGATTGCCTGAACTGGTTGGGGAGGCTTCGGAACCGCCAGCGCATAGGGAGTCGACTTGGTAAAACAGGTGCTTGAATTCAGGCTTTGATGCGACACTCTTCACCGCTCCAAGATTAGAATCATTGTGCAAAGGCCGCCTCGCCAGCGCGGAACATCGGAACCTTCGATGAGTGCGATTTCGCGTAAATTGAGAATCGACCCAGCCACGAACGACACGTGCCTCGTCAAAATGCCATCGGGGCCCAGAACTGGGTTGGGTTTTCGTGTCGACTTCGGCCAGCCTGGAAGGCTTTTACTTGAGGACGATAGGGCCTTTCTTGCTTTGATTGACTTGCATTACATCCCTCAATCGTGAGAATTGCCGACCCGGTCGTTCCGGGTGCGAGCGCGAGTCGACAGCGACCGCTGCCAGACCGCCGGTGATGCCCAACCATCAAGTTGATCCCAGACAGTAGCGGCCTATTGAACGTTGACGCGAGTGCTCAGCTTGATCTCTTTCGACGAGCTTCCAATCATCAACCTCACCGGCTCTGATTCAACATTTAACTTGCCCAGCCTCGCGTCCCAGAAAGCAAGCGCCGAAGCCTTAAGAGGAATCTCGACGGTCTTCGTTTCGCCGGGATTCAGGGTCACCCGTTGAAATCCCTTCAACTCCAGCCCCGGCCGTGTCACCCTGGACCCGAGGTGCTTCACGTACAGCTGCACCACCTCATCCCCGGTCCGGCTTCCCGTATTCGTTACATCCACGCTCACCGTGGTCGCCCCATCGCGCGGCAGTGTCGCAGAGCTTGCCTTCAGGTTAGCGTAGCCGAAAGTCGTATAACTCAACCCATAGCCAAACGGGTACAGCGGCTCTCCCTTGAAGTACATATACGTGCTTCCGTGCCGAATATCGTAGTCCATCATCGGAGGCAGTTGCTCGACCGACTTCGGCCACGTTGTCACCAGATGGCCGCCCGGGTTGTACTCCCCAAACAACACCTTGGCCAGCGCCGTGCCCTCATCCTGGGACGAATGCGCCATGTGCAGAATCGCCGGTACATTCGCCTGCGTCCAGTTGATCGCAAACGGAAAGCTGGACACCAGGATTACCACTGTCTTCGGATTCACTGCATACACCTGTTTGATCAGTTGCTCCTGCGCCAGCGTGATGACCTCGCGGTCGCGCCCCTCCCTCCCATCGCTCGGAACCGTACAGGGGAGCGTCCCTCCGCCATCGGCAGAATTGTGCCAGTCGTGTGCCATATCTGGACCGCACGTAGGATCATTGCCCACCACCACCACCGCGACGTCGGACGCCTGAGCCGCCTTCACCGCGGCGTTCCCCATCTCATCCGCCGCATAGTTCACCTTCACGCCCGCGCCCACCTCATTCCGGATGCCTTCCAGCGGCGTAATCGCGTGCGGAGGCGTGCCGCCGTACCAGTCCCAGTGCACCGAGTCGGCCAACGGCCCAATCACCGCAATCGACTTGATCGCATCCTTCTTTAGCGGCAGAAACCCACCCGCATTCTTCAGCAGCACCACCGACTCCAGCGCCATCCTCTCCGACACCGTTTGGTCCCTCTCCGTATTCCACGGCTCAGGCGAGTCCTTGATCTTCGAATATGGCACAATCTCCGGCGGATCCAGCAGCCCCAGCCGTATCGTCACGCGGAACTTCGGCCGCAGCAGACCGTCGATCTCCTTCTCCGTCACGGACCCATCCTTGATGGCCGCCTTCACTTCAACTACATACTCCTCAAGAAACTGATTGATCCCCGCCTTCAAACTCGCTACAACCGCTTCCTTCTGAGTGGCGAACTGTTTATGCGAATTCACCAACTCCTTCACCGCTCCGCCGTCGCTCGAGAGCACATCGACGCCCCACTGGTCCCGAACGATGCTCTTCAGTACTGGATTGACTGCCATCGGCACGCCGTTCCACGCGTTGTACGAGGCCATTACTCCCTTCGCCCCGCCCTCCAGAAATCCCATGCGGAACGGAACCGAGTAATATTCCCAGAACAATCGCTGGTCGAAGTTCGACGACGAACTGGTACGAAACATCTCATTGCTGTTGGCCAGAAAGTGCTTCAGCAGCGCCGCCGCCTGCCAATATCTTGGATCGTCTCCTTGGAGCCCCTTCGCAAACGCCACAACCATGGTCCCGTTAAAGAACGGATCCTCGCCATAGACCTCTTCGCTCCGGCCCCAGCGCGGGTCCCGCGCAAGATCCGCTTGCGGTCCCCACAGCATCAGCATCTGGCGATGATACTTCTCTGTCTGGGTGATAAACCGCGCCTCGTATCCTTCCACTCCGCCCGCCTGGCGCACTAGAGCAGGGTCCCACGTCTCCCCCATACCCGGAGGCTGCGGAAATTGCGTCGTCGTGATGGCAGCCCGTTGCGAGTTCCCGCCGCCTCGCTGAACCACCCCGTGAATCCCCTCAGAGCTGCCAAAGTTTGGAACGCCCAGACGAGGCACGCCGGTCCGCGTCCCCAGGCAATCGATCTTCTCATCCAAAGTCATCTGCGAAAGGAGGTTGTCGATCCGCTTCTCCATCGGCAAAGCGGTATCCCGGAACGGTTGGGCAGACAACCATGACGAGGGAACCAATACTAGCGCCAACAGGCCAAATAATGTTGCAAATCGCATGACGATCGTGAACCTCCACCGCGCTAGACTCTTCGGCCATCTCGCATAATTCCGGCTCAAGCGGCTTCTGCGAGACAAGCCTACTAGGCCTTACCCCGAGAACCGGGTTTTCCATCGAATCGGCCTGTCGTCTTGAACTCTCTCACGTCCACCATCAAATCGCTACTTCACGGTGGTACTGACGATCAAATCAGTTTCGGGACTTTCGAGGAAATCCGCCTACTGGAGTTGTTAACACTTTCTACTTTAGAGATCCCAACGTCTTAGTTCGGCCGTATAAGGCGGAATAGAAATGGCCGTCGAGCGACCCGCGTCGATCTTGGCCATCGAAATCCCGCTCTTAGCAGCAAGCTCGGCCCCGGAAAGGCGCCAGGTCTCAGCCGGCTTCTTGCGCGGCAATCCGGCCTCGGTAGACACGCGCACGGACTGGCTTCCTTTGTTGATAAGAGCCAACTGGATTGAAGTTTTCGATTGACCCAGGTAGGCGCTGACGCTGGCCGTCGTCTCAAGATCGACCGAAAGCAGGTCGTACCCTGTGAATCGATCGGCGAGTTGCATGCCGAAATACATCGGCCTCGGATTCGCGGCCTCTGCGTCAAGCGTCTCGATGGGTGTATAGAAACCGTCGCCTCCGCCATGAAGATTGACGCCAGCATACCCTGCGCTTGCCACCCGCAGCATATAATCGGCAACCCAGAGGGTGGATGCATACGCGTCACTGACGTCAGGCTTTCCCCCTCCGAAGCATGAGTTTCCTTCTGTCATTCGAAAGGGAATCCCGCCCGAGTCTGCCGTAGCCTTTTGAACTCTTTTGATTTGCTCGTCGAGATGTGGATTGGGTGAAAGCAACTTGTCCGCGTTCATGGCCAGGTTGGACGCAGGACCCATTGCGTAGTAGTGACTGGAGAGCAGCACCGCTTTATCTCTAGCGATCCCCGACAACCGGGCTTTGCCGAACTCCTCTACCCACCCCATGTTTCCTGCTGTGTCGGGACCCGCGAAACGGGCAGTCGGTACACGTGCGCGGATCGCCTTGACGAATTGCTGAAATTCGGTGATGTACTCTGCGAAGTCAAACGGGCGCTCTCGGAACAATGAATTGCCGCCGAAGAAGTCCGATTCATTGCCGATCTGAAACGCAATCAGACGGTTTCCCATCTCGTTG